>Ga0308403_1000604_pt1 | contig 13257 bp, 10 predicted proteins | sample HotsprSampleOSM3_FD_203470 | JGI IMG/M metagenome (GOLD analysis project Ga0308403, IMG submission 203470) | Hot spring phototrophic mat microbial communities from Octopus Spring, Yellowstone National Park, Wyoming, United States - 20060914_OS-M3 ... | reverse complement strand
GCGCGCCGCGATGCAACGCCTTGCTCGCTGCACACATTCACGTGATTGTTGGTGATCGCATCGGCAGCCGCCATCAGCAACGTGCCAGTGCCGCAGGCGAGATCAGCTAGGCGAAACTGCCGCGCCTCATCGAAATTGCTCCAATCCACCTGCCAGCGCGCAGGATTGAGCGCCAATTTGAGCAGCAGCGTGGCGGCAGGAATGCTGGTGTAATACGTGCCGAGAAACTTCGCCTGTGAGAGCAAGCGATGATAGACGCGACCCATCAGGTCGTGCTGGAGCGCGGCGCGCATCCCTGCGATGCGCACTGCCGCCTGAATCAGCTTGTCGAAGAGTTCGACGATGACCGCCGTATTTGAGAGCCTGAGGACGACCTGATGCGCGAGGTAGAAGATCGGATAGTAGTCAATTTGCGTGTAAATGCCCTGCCAGATCGTCGAGAAAGTCAGCACTGGCGTGCGCTCAGCGGCTGCGCTGTTCAGATTCTTGACGGTCTGGACGCTCTGCGAGAGCAACTCTTGGAAGATCAGCGCATTCAGCACGATCAAGCCTGCAATGTGCGCCACGCCTGCGTAGTGCGCTGTCTCCGAGACGGCAGCCGCCTGCGAAAGCTCAGCGTCCGCATCCTCTTCATCCTCAGGCGCAACAGCGCGTCTGCGCCGTTGTCTCGGCTGATATTTCATCTCCAGCACCTCGGCGATCTCAGGCAGGCGCGCCGAAAAATGCTGGATGACCACTTGCGCAAATTGCTCGACCGCGCTCTCGATGATGGCGACCGCTTCGCTCACCTCGTCTTCGCGCAGCAAGTGATCGTAGGCGCGCTCCAGCATGTCTCTGAAGTCGCTCACCTTGCCTTCGACGAAACTCGCCTCGAGCGCCGAAGGAATCAGCACCACAAAGCGCAGCCGATTCTCGTGAATGGTGCGATGCAACTTCTTGAACGGCACGTTGCGCAACAGCGCAGGATACACCACGCCAATCGCGATGTGCGCCAGACCTTCCTCAAGGCGGCGACGCGCCGCGCGATAGGCTTTCTCCTCAGGCTCAAGCTGATCGTCCACTTCGCCTTCGACCATCAGGCGCAAGCCGCGATAATCCAAGATGATATCCGGCAGACGACGGCGCTCATCGGCGCGCAAGACGCTCTCAGGCGCCAGCGCGATACCTTCAGCGTGCAGTATCTGAGCGAAAGCGATATTGAGCGTCTCTTGGCGATATATGCTGATCACAAGCGTCTCTCCGCTGCCGTGCAGTTCATTAGAACATTTTAGCACATCAAGCGCGGAAAAGATATGGCTGCGCCTGAGCGCGTTTTGTGGTTAAATTATAAACATCCAATTAGGCAAAGGAATTTTCGAGATGATGCCACCTGCTCAGCCGCAAAGTCCAGCTGCTGGCGGCGAACCCGTTTTTCAGATGCTCTGGGATTGCCGTTTCTGTGGCACGCAGAAGCTGCTCGGCGTTGACCACCGCTTTTGCCCGAACTGCGGCGCCAAACAAGACCCTGAATGGCGCTACTTCCCGTCTGAGGCGGACAAGAAGCTGGTCACTGATCCGAAGTACGTCTATCACGGCGCTGACCGTCTCTGTCCGTACTGTCAGCAGCCGAATAGCGCCGCCGCGCAGTTTTGCGTCGGCTGTGGCGGCGACCTGAGCGGCGCAGCCGAAGTGGTGCGCCGTCAAGCGGTCATCGCAGGCTCGGCTGAGGATACGGGCAAGGCGGAAGACCTTGTCTTGAAGCGCTTCCAAGCCCAGCAAGCGCCTGCTGCCAAGCCGAAGAAAAGCAGTCCGCTGCCGCTCATCTTGATCCTAGCCGCGATCATCGGCTTCTTCGCCTTCATGTTCGTCCTCGCCAATCAGCGCGTCCCTGCCGAGCTGGTGGTCAGCGACCTGCAATGGACGCGCGTGATCGAGATTGAGCGCCTGAATACGCTGAGCGGCAGCGACTGGCGCGATCAAGTGCCAGCGAATGCTTACAACGTCTCGTGCAGCCTGCGCGACCGTCCCTACACGGTCACGGAGCGCGTGCAGACAGGCGTGCGGCGCGTGGATCGCGGCGACGGCACGTTCATCGAGCAGCCTGTCTATGAGAATCGCAGCCGCACTGAGTATCGTCAAGAGCAGTACTGCAATTACGTCTACGATCAATGGCAGCGCGCGCGCGAGGTGCGCACAGGCGGCGGTCCTGCCGATCCAATCGTCTGGGGCGCAGTGAACCTAGGCGCGCGCGAGCGCGAAGGCAGCCGTCAAGAGCGCTTGAGCGTCTTCTTCAAGCGCGGCGATAAGCCTGACGAGCGAAAGCTGGAGTACCTTGCTAAAAGCGAGACGGAATGGCGCACGTTCGCCATCAATCAGCGCTACACGGTCAATTTTGACGGCTTCGGCAACGTGGTTTGGAGCGATTTGAAAATTCAAGCGCCGCGCTGAGCGGCAAGCGTGCTACAATGCGCTGAAAATAGCTGAGGACTTCCGTCATGCGCGCACGGGACACGCTGATCATCACCATAGGTATCCTTCTGCTCGCCAGTCTGGTCGCGATCGGCGCGGTCGCGGCGCCGCTGCAAGGCGCGGTCGTGGCGCAAGGTTACACGCCGCCCTTCGAAGGCTTCGATCCTGATGACGACCGCGCCGAGCCGAATCCGACCGACCGCGTCGTGATCTATTGCGACGCCAAATGGCGTGAGTTCGAGGTCTGGGGCGTGCGCGCCGATAGCGTCGGCTACCCGCTGGTCATCTTCGAGTTCGATGAGCTGACCGAAGTGGCAGGCAAGTCTGTGGTCAAGACGGCGCGTGATGGCAGTCGCGTCGCAGCGCTGATCGACCGCGTCGAGCCGATCTTCACTGTCCAGTGGTTCAATCCGACGCACGGCGCGAACGGCGTGCCGCCTTTCGCCAAAGTTTTTCGCTGTCCGTTCGCGTGGAGACGTGCGGCGACTAGCACGCCTGTGCCGCGTCCGCCGCGCTTGCCCGTCATCACGCTGACGCCTTCGCCGACGCCGACGCCATTGCCAACGCGCCCAAGTTTCTAGGCATCCTGCGCTGCCGTCTGCGCTGACTCAGGCGGCGGCAGCGGCGAGACCAACACACGATCCACGCGGTAGCCGTCCATGTCCACCACCTCGAAGCGCAAGCCATCCGCTTCGTGCAGATCGCCGATCTGCGGAATGCGTCCGAACTGACTCATCAGGTAGCCGCCTAGCGTCTGATATTCGCGCTCCGACTCGTCGGGCAAGCGCAGCATCGGAAACAACTCAGCGAACTCATCAATCATCATCATGCCGTCAATCAGCCAAGAGCCGTCTTCGCGCTGCACTGCCTCAGGCTCAACTGCTTCTTCTTCAAGGTACTTGCCGCCGACGATCTCCGCCAAGACGTCGGCGATGGTCACCACGCCGCGCAGGCCGCCGTACTCGTCAATGATCAGCGCGATGTGCGTGTTGGCATCGCGGAAACGATTGAGCATCTTGAGCGCCGTGAGCGACTCAGGCACGAAGAGCGGCGGCTGCAAGCACGCCGTCAGGTCGAACGGCTCGCCTGCCAGCGCGCGCGCCAGCAAATCTTTGGCGCGCACCACGCCGATCACGTCGTCAAGGCTGCCGCGTGCCACAGGAAAGCGCGACCTGCCGCTTTTGACGATCTTCTCGCGCACGGACTCAATCGGCTCGTTCACTTCGAACCAGGTCACTTCAGTGCGCGGCGTCATCAGCGCGTCCACGCGCACATCGGCAAGCCGAAAGACGCCGTTCACCAGCTCGCGCTCAGTCTCTTCAAACGTGCCTGTCTGTGTGCCTTGCGCGATCATCACCTTGATCTCTTCTTCAGTGACCTCAGGCGTCGCTGAGGCGCGCACGTTCAGCAGCTGCAGCATCAAGTTGGTCGAGCCGTCCAAAAAGCGCACAAGCGGCGCCGCCATGCGCGAGAGCAGGCGCATCGGCGCAGCGACCTGCGAGACGATCCGCTCAGGATTGGTCAGCGCCAAACGCTTCGGCACCAGCTCGCCGATGATCAGCGAGAGATAGGTGGTCAGCAGCACGATCAGCGCGAAGGCGAGCGGCTCGGCTGAGGATGCCAGCAGCGGCACGCCGCGCAATAGCTCTGCCAAAGTGCCTGCCAGCGTTGCGCCGCCGAAGGCGCCTGCCAAAATGCCGATCAGCGTGATGCCGATCTGCACAGTGGCGAGGAATGTGTTCGGCTGATTGGCGAGATCGAGCGCGGCTGCCGCACGCTGATCGCCTTCATCAGCGCGCTGTTGCAGCCGCGCCTTCCGCGCTGAGAGCAGCGCCGTCTCAGACATAGCGAAGACGCCGTTCGCTACGATCAGCAGCAGGATGATCAGCAGCTCGCCCATGTGCCTCTCGTCAATAGGCGTTCTTGCTCTTGCCCGTCAAGGTCTGTAGGATGGTGCGCAGGATGATCTTCACGTCGAGCCAGAACGACCAGTTCTCAACATACCACAAATCGTACTTGATGCGCTCTTCGATGCTGGTATCGCCGCGCAAGCCGTTCACTTGCGCCCAGCCGGTCACGCCTGCCTTCTCGCGATGGCGCTCCATGTAGCGCGGAATCTTCTCGCGGAATTGCTGCACAAAGTGCGGCTGCTCAGGGCGCGGCCCGACCAAGCTCATGTGTCCCAGCAGCACGTTGATCAAATTCGGAATCTCGTCCCAGTTATTGCGGCGCATCCACTTGCCAATGCGCGTCACGCGCGGATCGTTAGCAGTCGTCCAGCCCGGTCCGTTCTTCTCAGCATCTATGCGCATCGAGCGGAACTTGAGCATCGGAAACGGACGCCCGTCTAAGCCCATGCGCTCTTGGACGAAGAAGACCGGTCCGGGCGACTCGCGCTTGATCAAGAGCGCGGTCAGCAGCATGAACGGCGAGAGGAAGATCAAGCCGAAGGCGGCGCCGAAGATATCCAAGCCGCGCTTGAGCGAGAGCTTCCAGCCGCGCAGCGCCACATCGCGCACTGAGAGCAGCGGCAAACCGCCTAGATCGTCCACGCTCATGCCGCCTGCCATGTAGCTGAACAGATCGGGATAAATTTTGATGCTGACTCGTCCGCGCTGGCAGCGCGCCACTAAATTGACCAGCTCTTGGCGCTGCAATTCAGGCTGCGCGATGATCACCTCATCAATGTGATGTGTGTCGATCAGGTCGGAAAGCTCAGCCGTTGTGCCGACGATCGGCACTTGCGCCACGGTCTGCTCGGTCTGCCCGTTCACTGCGCCGACAATCCGATAGCCAAGCTGCGGATTGGCTTGAATGTGCTGAATGATGCCTTGCGCTGCTTCGCCCGAGCCGACGATCAGCACGCGGTCGCGCGCGAAGCCGCCTTTGCGCAAGCGCACAGTGACCTGCCGATGCACCTCGCGCCCAAGCGTGACTGCGATCAGCGTGAACAGCCAGACGTACAGGATCATCTGGCGCGGATAATCCGTGCCAACGCCGGTGCCTTTCAACAGGATGCTGGAGATGCCGTTCGACATGACCACGCCAATTGAGACCGATGCAGCAATCGCGTAGAGCGTATCAATGCGGCTTGCAGCGCGCCGTTGATGGTACAGCCGCGCAAAGTAGAAGACGGTCAGCATGGTCGCCGTTTGGATCAGGAAGACGGGCAAGTAAGCGCGCAGCGACGGCGGATCGATTGGTGCGGCGAAGAGCGGCACTTCGCGCCGCGCCAGATAACCTAACCAGAAAGCGACGCCCAGCGCGCCCAGATCGATCAGCAGCAGCAGCCCTGCCAAAAAGCTGCGCAAATACGGCGGCTCCGCTGTCAGTGAGCCTTGCTTCGCGCTCGAATGTCCGCCCACAGCGGACGCCCGCCCTTGATCAGCAGCCCTGCCAGCACTGCCCAGTGCATCAGGCGCGGCGTCTGGCGTGCGTAGTGTTTGTAGTAGAAGATCAGGCTGGCGCGCTGAAACTCCAGCCGCGTCCTCGGATTCAAGCGGCTGGCTGCCCGCTTGATGTGCAGGACTGTCACTTTTGGGTAATAGAGTATCTTCCATCCGTCTTGCTTGATTCGATACGCCCAATCTATATCTTCTCCGTACATCCAGAAGGCTTCATCCAACAGCCCGACGCGCGCGATCGCCTCGCGGCGCACCATCATAAACGCGCCGACGACGCAATCTACTTCAGTCTCAAGATGCTCATCTAAGTAGGTCAAGTTATAGCGCCCGAACAGGCGGCTCTTCGGAAAGAGCTTGCTCAAGCCCAGCATTCGCCACATGGCGACCTCAGGCGTGGGAAAGCTGCGGCGGCACGCCAGATCGAGCTTGCCATTCGGCAGCACCAAGCGCGGTCCGCCGGCGCCGATCTTCGGATCGGCATCCAAGCGCGCGATCATCGCACGCAAAGCGTCAGAAGGTAGCTCAGTATCAGGATTGAGCAGCAAGGCGTAGCGCGGCGCCTCAGGTGCGCACGGCTGCCCAAAGCCGAGCCGCCGCAAGCCGAGATTGTTAGCAGCGGCATAGCCGACGTTCTGCGCGTTCTCTAGCACAGTCACCTCAGGGAATTCTGTGCGCACCATGGCGGCGCTGTTGTCGCTACTGGCGTTATCCACCACCACCACACGTCGCTTCACGCTCGGCTCGCTTGCGGCGAGCGAGCGCAAGCAGCCGCGCAACAGATCGCGCGTGTTCCAATTCACGATGACAATGCCTACATCCGCGACGTCGCTCATAGCCGTGCCTCATCTGGCGCTGAATTTAGCACTGAACACAGCATGGGTCAATAGCGCGCGTTCTTTAACGCTTTTTAACACGCTTTCGTGGTATGCTTGACGCAGTGACGATCAGTGGAGACTCGGCACATGAAGAATGGTCTGACAGGCACGCAACTCGGCGAATTCACAGTCGGCGAACTCATCGGCGATGGCGGCATGGGATCGGTTTACTTGGCGAAGCATCCCAGCTACAGCGAGCTATTGGCAATCAAAGTGTTGCTGCCGCAGTACGCGGAAGACTCTGAGTTTCGCGCGCGTTTCATCCGCGAAGGACAAGTGCTGAGCAATCTCTCGCATCCGCACATCATCCCTGTCTACCACTTCGGCGAGGATCGCGGCTTGCTGTACTTCGTCATGCGCTACGTGAAAGGCAAGTCGCTCTACGAACTCTTGCTGAGCCGCCGCTTCACGCCGATCGCCGCGTGGCAGATCATCAAGCCAATTGCCGATGCGCTCGATTACGCGCACGAGCGCGATATCATCCATCGCGACGTCAAGCCTGCCAACATCCTGATCGAAGTGCAGCGCGTGGACGGCAAAGCGCACAACCAAGTCTTCTTGGCAGATTTCGGCTTGAGCAAAGTGCTGAACTGGACGGCGCTGACCACAACCGGCGTCAGCGTTGGCACGCCGCAGTACATGTCGCCCGAGCAGGTGATGGACTATCCGCTGACGCCTGCTTCGGATGTCTACTCGTTAGCAGTGGTCGTCTACGAGATGCTCTTGGGCAGGTTGCCGTTCTACGCCAAGCGCCCTGATCAGCTCGCCTTCCGCCACATTGATACGCCGCCGCCTGCGCCTAAGACGCTCAATGCCGATTTCCCTGAGCCATTCGAGCAAGTGTTGCTGCGCGCCTTGCTGAAAGAGCCTGAGCGCCGCTATCAGACGGCAGGCGCTTTTGCGCAGGCGTATGCCGATGCAGCGCGCCAAGTGGGACGCGAGCGCTGCGCGATGCAATATTACGTCGGCGAGCCGCGTCACATCCGTTAGCGCGTCAGCAAGAAGACGATCAGCGCCGTCAACAACACTGCCAAAACGCCGAGTGCGATCGACAGCGGACGCTGCCAGTTGGCGCGCACCTGCGCCGATGACAGCGCATCGCGCACGACCGTCTGCGCAGCGAGCGACTCAGGACGCCGCAGCTGTGTCGGCTGCTCATTCAACTCGCTCAGGATGCCGCTGCCGCTCTTGACAGGCTTCAAAACAATGCTCGGGCGCTCACCGTGCGGCGGATTCCAGCGCTGCTCGGCTTCGCTCAGGCGCTCTACTGCTGCTTGGAACAGTTGTGCGAACTCGCCCGCCGATTGTGGACGCTCGGCAGGCGCTTTGCGCAACGCGCACAAGACTGCCTCGTCTAGCGCAGGCGGCACGCTGTTCAGTTGGCTGGGCGCAGGCGGAATGGCGCGCCGATGCAAATAGAAGTAATCTATCGTGCGCTCTGCCGCAAACGGACGATGTCCGCTCAGCATCTCGCACAGCAGCACGCCAAGCGCGTAGACATCCGTGCGCACGTCGGCAGGCGCGCCGTCCGCCAGCTCAGGCGCCATATAAGGCGGCGTGCCGAAAGTGAGCTGCGCCTCAGTGTACCTGCCGATGGATTTCGTCAAGCCGAAATCCGCCAGATACACCTGACCGCGACCGTCTAACATCAAATTGGAAGGCTTCAGATCGCAGTGAATGTAGCCGAGACTGTGTGCGTAGTCCAGCGCATGCGCAAGCTGAGTGAGCGCTTGGGCTGCCTCGCGCGGCGAATACAAGCGCACGCTCAGCCGATCTGCCACTGTGTTCTCGAAGTACGGCATCACAAGGTAAGCCAACTGCGGCGAGAGATGATAATCGTACAGCGGCACGATGTACGGATGCTGCAATTGCTGCATGGCGCGTATCTCGCGCTCGAAGAGCGCTAAGCCGTTCATATCGGCTGAGAGCTGCAGCACTTTGACCGCTACCATGCGCTCGTTCTGCTGATGCTGGCAGCGATACACGCGCGCCATGCCACCTTTGCCGATCAGCCCTAGCACGCGGTACTCGCCTAACGTTTTCGGTTTTGTCTCATCCACAGCCGACCGTCCTCGACTCGATGTTCATTATAGCCGCGATCCGTCTTTTGGCGCATGTCCGCTCGCCTGCGCTTGGTATACTCAGAGCGTCACTTCACTTCGCTGAAAGGTCTTTTTGAGCATGGAGTATCGCAAACTGGGACGGACAGGCTTGAAGGTCAGCGTGTTGTGTCTTGGCACAATGACCTTCCGCTGGACAAGCTCTGAGGAAGATTCCTTGCGCGTGCTGGATCGCTTCTGGGATGACGGCGGCAATTTCATTGATACAGCGGATATCTATAGCCGCTGGGCAGAAGGCAATCCGGGCGGCGTGGCGGAGACGATCATCGGGCATTGGCTGCAAGGCAAGCCGCGCGATCAGATCGTCCTCGCCACCAAAGTGCGCGGCAGGATGTGGGACGGTCCGAACGGCGAAGGGCTGAGCCGTCAGCACATCATGGCAGCCGTTGAACACAGCCTGCGTCGCCTGCGAACTGACTACATTGATCTCTACCAAGCGCACTGGCCCGATTGGGATACGCCGCAAGAAGAGACCTTGCGCGCCTTCGACGATCTGGTGCATCAAGGCAAGGTGCGCTACATCGGCGCCAGCAATTTCAAGGCGTGGTACCTGTGCAAGGCGCTCTGGCTGAGCGATAAGCACAACTTAGCGCGCTACGAATGCATTCAACCGCACTTCCACTTGCTGAATCGGCGCGAGGTGGAGCCTGAGCTGGCGCAGCTGTGCCTTGAGGAAGGTATCGCCGTCATTCCATACAGTCCATTGGCAGGCGGCTTCCTGACGGGCAAATATACGCGCGAAGGCGGCGTGCCTGAAGGCAGCCGCGGCGGCGGCGCGGCGCGCTGGATGACCGAGCAAGGCTTCGCCGTGATTGAAGCGCTGCGCGAGATGGGCGCCGCGCGCGGCAAGAGCATCGCGCAGATGGCATTGGCTTGGCAGTTCAGCCTGTCGTTCATCACCGCGCCGATTGTAGGCGCTAACACGGTCGCGCAGCTTGAGGAGTCGCTTGGTGCGCTTGGCGAGCGGCTGACCGAAGAAGAGATGCAACGCCTTGACGACTTGACAGGCGTCAGCCGAGATTACAAGGCGCGTTGAGCGCAGCGCGTGGCGCGATCCGTGCAGCAGATCGCGCCATCTCACATTTTCAGCGCGCTCTCAGCGCTTCAAAGTTGGATCAAAAGCGTCGCGCAGTCCATCGCCGATGATGTACAGGCACAACACCGTGATGCTGATCATCAAGCCAGGGAAGATGACCAGATGCACGCCTTTGGTGAAGAAGGTCTGCGCGTTCGAGAGCATGTTGCCCCAGCTGGCAGCTGGCGGCTTGATGCCGAAGCCGAGGAAGCTGAGCGCCGACTCGACCAAGATCAAGTTGCCAATGTCCAGCGCCAGCGCCACGATCACCACTGAGAGCAAGTTTGGCAGCACATGCACGAACATGATACGGCTGACAGGCGCGCCGATCGCGCGTGCGCTGACGATGTACTCGCGCGCGCGGATCGAGAGCGTCTCGCCGCGCACCAGACGGCAAATGCCGAACCAGCCCAAAAAGCCTAGCACCAAGACCAGCACTTCAGGTCCGGGATTGAGCAGCGCCACCAAGATCAGCAGGATGAGCAATGTCGGCAGAGAGCTGATCGTGGCGATGGTCAAGTTGACCACATCGTCAATCAATCCGCCGTAGAAACCTGCGATGATGCCGATGCTGACGCCGATCAAGATCGAGATGATCGCGGCGGCAAAAGCAATGCTCAGCGAAATCTGCCCTGCGTAGAGCAAGCGCGCCAGATGGTCGCGTCCCAGATCGTCCGTGCCAAGCACGTACGTGCGCGCGTCCATCGCCGAGACACCTGTGGTGAACAAGCCGCGCTCTACCACTGTGGAGCCATCTTCGCCGAATTTGATCTCAGGGATGCGCACCTGATCCAAGATGCGCACATTGACCGCGCGCGGCGCGCTCAGCGAGGTGTGAATCACGTGCAGACGCGCCGTCTCTTCAGCCAAATCGCGGCTGTTCACGCTGAACGCCTTCGCCTGCAGCGCCGCCTCGCCTTCGCCTTCCAAACGTCCGAACAAGACCGCTGTGGTGAGCGTCTCAGGCGCGATCTCCACGTCGAGCGTCGCCAACACGTCGCCTTCAGTGCTCGTGCCGCGTCGGAAGGTCAGCGTATGCTTGCCGACGGGAATTTCGAGCAGATTGCTGATGCTGTTGACGCCAACGCGCGCCGCGAATGGGCGCGTCTGATCGTCCAAGAAGACTGAGAAGCTGGGCGCCCCAAAGCTGGCGTGCGCCACGAACATATTCGCCATGCCTTCTTTGGTGGTCAGTTGGCGCGCTTGCACTTCCACGTGCGCCTCGCCGACCTCACGTCCGCCGGCGCCGCGGTCAAACATCACCACCACGTTCAAGCCTTGCGAGCGGTAGCGATGATCGGGCAGGTAGACCAAGCGCGCCGTGCCGCCGGGCGGCAAAAAGGCGTTGTTCGGATCAGTGCGCGAGTAGCTGACATTCAAGATGTTCTGCTCGATGACAGGCGCGAAGATCGCCAGCAGCACCAAGATCAAGACGACCGCCATCGCGATCAAGGTCAGCGTATCGCGGCGCAAGCGACGCAACGCCAATTGCAAGAGCGAGAGTCCTGCGTAATACTTCTCGTCTTCTTGATCTTTCAGTTTGACGACACCTGTACGTACTGCCATTTCCGTAAATCCTTTAATTGAAGCGAATGCGCGGATCGATCAGCGCGTACAGAATATCGGAGATGATGAAGCCCAGGATGGTCGCCACTGCTGAGAAAACCGTGACCGCCATGATCATCGGATAATCGAGCGCCGTCAGCGATTGTAAGGTCAGGCGACCGATGCCGGGCCACGAGAAAATCTGCTCTGTGATGAACGCGCCGCCCCAGACTCCTGCAATAGCCGGCCCGAGAAAGGTGGCGAGCGGAATCAGCGCGTTGCGCGCGCCGTGCGCAAACCACACCGTCCGATCTTTCAAGCCTTTGGCGCGCGCCGTGCGGATGTAATCCTGCCCGATCACATCCAGCATCGAGGCGCGCAAGTAGCGCGAGTAGCCCGCCAAGCCGCCGCCGCCCAACACGACCATCGGCAGGATCAAATGGTTCAGCCGCTCGTGCAACGGCGGACAAGTTGCCAAGGTCGTCGGGCAGCGGCTGCCCATCGGCAGCAAGCCTCTGCCGTCCGGACCTTTGATGATCACGCCAAAGAGCAAGATCAGCATCAACCCTAGCCAGAAGTTCGGCACTGCGTTGATGATGACCGCCAAGACGCGCATACTATTATCGAATAGGCTGCCGCGCACCACTGCCGAGAGAATGCCAATCGGCACGCCCAAGAGCAGCGCGAAGAGCAGCGCCGAGATGCCCAGCTCAAGCGTCGCGCCCAGCCGCTCGGCAAACAGGTCCAACACGCGCCGATTCGCCACAAAGGAATAGCCGAAATCGAGGCGCAGAATGCCCAAGCGGTTGCCCGGCTTCAGCTCGCCGCTGTTATCGCGGATGCGCCATTCCCAGTCATCGCCGATCAGCCAACGCAAGTACTGGATCGGCCACGGATCGTTCACGCCCAGCTGCTCTGCAATGCGCACCCGATCTTGCGGCGTCAAATTCGGATCCAACAGCAGGCTCGCCGTCGGACCGCCTGGCGCCAGCGAGACGATCATGAACGAGAGAACCGTGATCAGGAAGAGCGTGGGAATCGCCTGCACGAAACGACGTGCAATATACTTTGCCATGCCTTAAGGTGAAGTCCTTTCAGCCCTAACTTAACGTGCTTTTTATGATATCTTGTACAGTGCCAGAATACCACGTCAATGTGCAGCCTGCCAATAGACGGCGCTCAGACCGCTGCGATCTGAGCGCCATCAGCCTGTGATCTACATCTGTTGAGCGCTCAACGGCGCAGGCGCAGTGTCACTGGCTCGCTTGTGCCGAGCAGCGGCGCGTCATCCTCATTGGTCAGATCGTAGATGGCGATGAAGAACTGAATGCGCGACTCGGTCACATTGCGGAAAGCAGTGTTCGGAATGAACAAACTCACGCCTTCGAAGCGGTTATTTCTGCCGCGCACTTGAACAAGGCGACCTGTGGCAATCGTATCGAACAGCTCGTAGTCTTCCAACGCGGTAGGCAGCGCGTCGCCGTTCAGGTCTGTGAAGATCGCCACCACAGCCAGCTGCTTGCCTGTGAAGTTCTGCAGCGTGAAGGATGTGTTGATGTTCATGCCGACAATGCCGCGCACCTTGACGTTGAACTGCGTCTTCACGTCAGTCACTTCAGCCCTCACTTCGTCAGCGCCAAGCTCAGTCTCACCATCGCCCAGCACGTTGCCTTCATCAGGATTCACCTTGTCAGGCTGCGGCAGCATCAAGCGCCCTGCGCCATAGACGACGTCCGCGCCTTTATCGCCCAGATCGATCACGCTCTGCATCAGGAACGCTTTCAGCTGCG
>Ga0308403_1000600_pt1 | contig 13379 bp, 15 predicted proteins | sample HotsprSampleOSM3_FD_203470 | JGI IMG/M metagenome (GOLD analysis project Ga0308403, IMG submission 203470) | Hot spring phototrophic mat microbial communities from Octopus Spring, Yellowstone National Park, Wyoming, United States - 20060914_OS-M3 ... | reverse complement strand
ATATCAAAGAATACGATGAAATGTTTAAAAAAGTAATTAATGCTGTTAGATATGAAATAGATGTAGAAGAAGGAAGAACTAAATATAAAACATTAAACGATTGGATAAAATCAGCAGAAAGAGAGGCAGCTTTCAGAAAATTTATAGGAATATTAAAAGGAGAAAATCCTGAAAAATATTACTGGCAAGGGCTAAAAGCACAGGCAAAAGATGATTTAATAGGTGCAGAAAAATTTGGAAGAAAAAATACGGATAAAAAGCTTAAAAGACCCTTATTTAAAAGAGAATTTATAAATTTAACAAATTTTTTTATTGATAGTTGACATTTTTTTATCTGCATGTTAATATTATATATAACCACAACCTTTCCAAAGGTAGAACCGTTGTGGCAGCAACGGGGGCAAGTAAGGGAGGATAAACTTGCCAAACCAGTTAAAAACTGGTTCAGTTTCCTCCTTTGGTTGAAAAGGGAGAAAACCTTGCTAACTTCGTCGCAGGGCAAGGGATACCGGGCAGTGCCGGCTCCCTACCGAAAACCACGCACTGCGAATGGACTGGCCTGCCAGTAGGACACGGGATAAGCTAAATTCACTATTCCTACCAGTCTGGGAATAGTGACGGTCAAAAGGAGAGCTAGGTTTAGGGTTATCCGATCGGGCTCTCTACCGAAGTGGTGCAAAAAAACCCAGAGCCTTTGCAGGGAGGTGGCGGTAACTGCAAAGGATCGGGCAAAGGGCCTCTCAAGGGAGAGGGGGGATCCCCTTTGCTCTTTTTATTTAAAAGCAATGCTTTTCTCTCTTATAAATCTAACCACCACAACCCATTGGGTGGAACCCGACTGTGGCAGCAGTCAGGGGAGCAGGTAAGGAGGATAACCTGCTAAACCAGTCTTAACTGGTTTTAAATCCTCCTGGGTAGTAAGGGGAGAAAACCTCTGCACACGCTAGATGCAGAGGGATAACCGGGTGGTGTCGGTCTCCCTACCGATGAAAACACACACCACAATGAGCTGGCCTGCCAGTAACAGAGTGAGCTAAATTCACTATTCCTACCAGCTCGGGATAGTGACGGTCGAAAGGAGAGCTAGGTTTAGGGTTATCCGGTCGGGCTCTCTACCGAAGTGGAGCTAAAAACCCAGGGGTCTACACAGCTGGACGGCGTAGGTTGTGTAGATTCCGGCAGAGGGAAGATATAATTAGTAATTTCCCTCTGCTTTTTATATATCAAAAGCTAAACTCACCCCTCTTGCTAGCCGGGGGGTGACGGTCGAAAGGAGAGCCAGGTTTAAGGTTATCCGGTCGGGCTCTCTACCGAAGTGGCGCTAAAAACCTAGGTTTTTGCATAGCTTGTTGCAACGGTCACTCAAAGGTCTGTGCACGACCTGGGTGACAAAAATAAGGTTGCAATTTAAGTTATGCAAAGGCTGGCAGAGGGGAACCTATCCCGGGTGGGTTTTCCTCTGTTTTTTTTTATTAAGCTTGTTCTTTTTCTTCTACACCAAAAAATGTCTTATCTCTTTCTACTTTATCTATTTCCCACAGAATTGCCTGTTCTATGGCATATATAATGCTTTCTGTAAAAATAAGTATAGTAGGAATAAATAATCCTAATGTATGCCCTACATTAAACCAGAATGATTCTCTACAATCTAAATTATGTGTTTTTATACTAAAATATATATGCCATAAATTTGTAATTTCCTTTCTTATAAATTCTACATCTCTTATTCTATAAGGGTCTAAAACTGCAAAGTAAAGAGCTTTTAATTGAATTCTATCTTTGCTTAAAACCCATTCTGGTGAATATAAAAATATTTTAAAAAACTCTTTCCAGCTTATTGGTGAAGTAGAGTTAATTCTAACTATATATGCGGTAATTAAGCACATTCCTACAAATGCAATTAAATTTATCAGCATCCATCCTGCAATTATTTTTTGGAATGGAAGAATAGACATATAAATAGAATTTATAAAAGTTTTTATTTCTGTTAAAACTGAATTATCAAAAACTAATCCATACAGTAAAATTAAAGAAAAAGGAATAACTAAAAATAAATAGAATAATGCGAATATTAAAGTAAAGGTATCTTTCGATTTGCCTTGTTTTTTGTTAATTAAAGGTGCTATCTGTTTATACTGTTCATAAATAGTTTTTAAGTCATTTTTGAGATATGAGTTCAAATAGTTGTTAAAGATTATAACACTTCTGTCATCGTTGTTTATGTTTCTGTTGTTTTGGTATTCCATTTTTTGCCCTCCCTTTTGTTTAATGTATTTTTTATTATTTTAACAAATTACTTTTTTCACCTTTTTAATATTATATAGCTACATTATACCCCCTCATGAGAGGGGAGAATTCTTAAAAGGAGGGAAAAAATGCTTTATATACTTAATACCCTCATTGTCCCCGTCAATTTTGACGAGGACAATGAGGTAAAAATCACTTTGAGAAGGGCTTCCCTTGAAGAAGCCCGAGCCCTTCTCAATGAAAACTTTATCAGCGCTGTCGGGCATGAGGGGACAGCGCAAATTCTATCTGGACTGCTCGGCGTCCAGATAGAATATAGAAAGGACAGGCCGAGTATTTTCTTTAGAAGTGGAGACAAAGGGCTCCACTTCTTTTTGAAGAAAAGGCTCCCGGAGGGGGTCATTTTAACCTCCGAGGAGCTGAAAAATTTAGACTACTGGTTAGTTATTTCAGAAGTGGAATAACTAACCAGTAGTTTTTACCCTCCCCCACCAGCCTTTGGCTGGTTGCTAAAGAGGGGAGGGAGCAAGATTTATTTTAGCGGAGCCTTTGGCTCCGCTTTAAAATTTTATTTAAGGGGGGAAAAATGACTGAAGTAAAAAGAGAATTTGAATATTTGATGAAGGGGGCGGACGACCCCCTTCATGTCGTGGGGAACTTCCCCCATTTGATAGTAAAATGTTATCAAATGGGGGAAGAAATCCCCGAAGAGGCATGGAGCCTCTTCGGGGAAGCAATTAATAAGCTCGGCGTAGCTTGGAAGCTTGCCGAGCTTATTAAGAAATTGTAATTTTACCCTCCCCCACCAGCCTTTGGCTGGTTTGCTATAAGTGGGGAGGGATGCCATGCAATTAACCCCGCCGTGGATTACCACGGCGGGGTCTTTTTGTTAAAAATCTAATTTCCCTCAAAATTGACTAATAATTGCCTAATATGCCTAATAATTGCCTAATTTTAATTTTTATTTCCGATCTTGCTTTTTTAATATTATATAGAACTAAACCCCTCATGAGAGGGGAGAATCCTTTTTTTAAAGGAGGGAAAAATGTTAAAGTTAGTAGGCTTGCTACTGCTTATAGCAGTAGCGTTCGCCTGGTCTTTTTTGGCCGGGCTAACAGAAAAAAAAACAGGCAAGAAAAGTTATTGGCTTTGGCCTTTTGTCCTAACTTATTGGTATGGACTAGGGAGGCCAAAGCCAGTAACAAAAACGGAAATAACTAGTTCTGCTGATCCATCTCCTGAACCACTAATAGAAAGTATTAAAAATCTAAATAATTCTATTTGTTTATTAATTCAAAAAATGGAAGAAAGGCAAAGAATCGCAAAAAAGGTAAAAGAAGAAATAAAAACAAACAACACCAACCAGGGGGAATAACCCCCTGGTCTTTTTTTTATATTCTTTTCTTTAATATTTTCTAAGAACTCTCATAGTTCTCAACAGAATTCCAAAGGAGGTATAAATCATGAAAATGGAAGAAATTTTATTAAAAAACACAGGCTATTCTGGGCAAAACACATGTTTTGCTTATAGGTTTTTAGACAAATGGAATTGCAAATGCATCGATACCGACAGAAGGGCAGAATGCGACGTGTCTCAGTTAATGGGGGACATGTACGCATGCTGCCCCCTATATAATCAAGAAGAGCTAGAACGAGTTGTTCTATCTCTTCTTGAAAAAGTTAATAAAATTTAGCCCGCTTCGGCGGGCTTTTTTTTTGCCAAAAAATTTTCCTTATAATAATGCAACAATATTTCTGCAATATTGCCACAATATTTCTAAAATTTTGCTTTTATCCTATAAAAAACAATTTTTATTTTTAATATTTTTAAACAATAACAAATCCTAAATAGGAGGGAGGGAGATATTATGCCGATACTTATATTTAAAAATAAAAAAACTGGTGAAAAAATTTATATGCCTTCAAAAATGACAAAGATCATTTACAAAAATTACATAGATAAAACAACTCTCTATATAAATAGAGAGCAACTTATAGAAATCTTAAAAAGAGAAGGAACTCCTCTTCCTTTTGAAGAGGAGCCATTTAAGGAGGGGAAAGATGATTAAAACAAAATATATTTTTTTAGAAAAGAAAAGTGTCCCTGAGATAAAGGTTTTTGAAACCATCAGGGGCGAAAACAATATCAGGGAATATCTCTATAAGATTAAGTTTTATCTTCCAATGATGAAACTAATCTTAGATAACAAACCAGAAATATTTCCTAAAAAAAGCCTTTACATTTTTAATTCTCCATGCACTTTATGCGACTATACTTCTTTGTGCAATGAAACATACGAAGACAATTTTAATACAGTAGAGGTTAAAAAAGACAAACTATTTATAACTCCCACTGATATAATCCAGTTTGAAATGTGTCCTCGTGCATGGGGATACAAAAAAGAGGGCATATATCCCGTTAAAAAGAAAGGAATAATTGAAGCAGGAACATGTTTGCATCATGCTATAGAATCTTTTTTAATAGATCAAAAAGATCCCGTTCAAGTTTTTCAAGAAAAATGGAATACTCTTAACTTCAATGAAATAGAATTTAGCAAAAAAGATTCTCCTGAGTTAATTCAGGAGATTGCAACAAATTTACTTAAAAAATTCCCTGAATTCTGGGAAAAACAAAATTTTGAAGTTCTATCTATAGAAGAAAGAACATACATCAACTTTAATAATTGGGTAGTTTTCTCCGGAGCCTGGGATTTGCTTTGTAAAGAAAAAAATGGAAAGCATGAAGTCATTATAGACTTCAAATTTTCTTCTCCTAATGGAGACGACTTAGTTATGAAATGGCTACACAATTCAGACCAGGTTACAGGATATGCACTGTGTCTGTTACATAAAAAAGATCCTAATAAAAGCAAAAAACTCATAAAGGAGGTATTATTTGAAAATAATCGAAGTTAATGAAAATGAATGGATACCAACCTCCCGATATCCACTCGGGAGGTTTAAATATGAAAAATTCAACCCGGTCCAAAGCGCTTTTTTTAAGATATATAACTTCCCAGGACATAAAATTATTGAAGCAGCAACTTCTGCTGGCAAAACAACTATTGCCGAAATGGCAATAGTGAATCATTTACATAACAGTAAAAAAGCGGTAGTTATTGCACCACTAAAAGCACTCGCAGAAGAAAAATATAATGACTGGACCTCCACTGAACATAATTTTTCTTCATATAGAATTTCAATAGTTACAGGTGATTATCTTCCTGCTGAAAATAGACAAAAAGTTCTAACAGAGTGTTTAAATTCTGATATTATGCTTTTCACCCCTGAAATGTTTGATAGCTTGACACGGAAAAAAACAAATGAAATTATAGAATGGCTTAACAGTGTTGGCATAGTAGTAATAGATGAATGCCATCTTCTTACAATGCCATGGAGAGGATCAACACTGGAAAATTCTATCATCAGATGCTTTGAAATTAGCAATCCCGAATTAGTTTTATTAAGTGCAACTATGACTAATACGGAGGAAATAGCAAAATGGCTGGAAGGTATAACAAATTCAGAAGTATATCTTATCTCCAGCGATTGGAGACCTACAAAACTCAATGTGCATTATGTTCCTTATGTAAATGGAGGCGGATATTCTCAAAAAATAGAAACCTTAATAAATGATGTATTAAAAATTATAAACGAACATCCGGCAGATAAATTTCTAGTTTTTGTTCATAGCAAAAGCTTAGGAAGAAAAATAAAAGAAAAACTTGAAGAAGAAGGATATGGGAAAATTTATTTCCACAATGCTGACTTAGAAGCTGAAAAGAAAAAAGAAATAATTGAAAAATTTAACAATCATAAATTAAGAATTATCATTGCCACATCTACTTTAGCCTGGGGCGTAAATCTTCCTGCAAGAAGAGTAATTATCGTAGATGTTACAAGAGGAATGGAAGAAGTTAGCCCTATTGATATAAAGCAGATGATAGGAAGAGCAGGTAGATATGGCATTGATCCATGTGGTGATGCTTACATACTTTACCCATGGAATAAACCAAAATATAAAAATTACTTAAACAGACCAGAAAATTTTGTCATAAAAAGCAGACTACTTGATCCTGATGAAATTGCTTTCCATGTTGTTGCAGAAATAAATAAAGGGAAAAACAATGCTAACTTACTAAGGGAATGGTATAAAAAAACACTGGCATATCATCAGGAAATGACACTTATTCCTCTTCAAGAAACAATTGATAATCTTATGAATTGGGGAATAATTGAGCAGCATGGGGAAACATTTGTATTAAATCCGACTGGCAGAATTTCGGCATGGTTTTATTATTCCCCATATATGGTAGCAAAGTTGTTAAATAATTTTTATCTTTTAAACATGGAGAAAGACTTTTCAGATACTGCAATATCTTCTGCAATTGGAACTGCACTACCAGATTATCCTGTTTCTAAATTTGCACTGGATGAAGCATATGCAATTTTTGGGAATGAAATTCCATACGAAAAATTAGGCGCAACTTTTTCGATATGGTTACTAATTAATGGCCTTATTGATAAAGTTCATAACGACTTAATTAATCTTATCAGACAAATTCAAGCAGATAGTGAAAGGCTTTCCTCTGTTTTGAAAGCAATAGAGGGATTTTATAAAATAGACTGCAAAAGCAATGAGCTAATGTATCGCTTGAAATACGGTGCTCCTGCTGAATTTATTCCTCTCTTGCAAATAAAAGGTATAGGGTTGGCAAGGGCCAAAAAACTTTATGAAGCCGGGATTAAAAATAAAGAAGAATTAATAATGAAAAAGGACCTTGCCAGAAAAATATTAGGGAAAAACTATGATTTGATAATTAAAACAGTTAATGTAAATAAATTCCCAAATAAGGAATTAGTTACAGCAAGCTTGTTTTAAAATATACCCCCGACAGAAAAAATCTGTCGGGGTTTTTTGTTTATTGAAAAAATTTTTCCATGTATATCTTTATCCCTCTTGCATTTGCGAACTGAGGGTCATTTAGAACAAATACATCATCAAATCTATTTTGTAGATATACAGCTCCACCACCAGCAAGAACTACTACTATATCTTCGTTTTCTTTTAAATTTAAGCGATAATTTTTAATAATATTTCCATATTCTTTTATTGTTTTAATAACTTTTGGGATATAAAAATTATCAATGTATTCCATATTGTCAATTTTATATTCTTTGCCCAAAAAACGAAAAGTGCCAGTTTTTAAAATCAATTCTGCCATTTCTAAACTTATAAATTCTCCATATTTAACAGTAATTTCATCAATAATTTTTCTCAATATTACTTCCACACCTAATGGATAACTTCTAAATAGTTCGTCATACCCTTCACCTTTATTGAAAAATACAAAATCAATGGTATAGTATCCAATATCTATTACTATCACTCCTTTATCGGCATACAAAGGGTTATTCTTTAAAAAATCAAAATATGCACCTGCTCCTTGTGAATAAAACTCAATTTTTTCAGGAACAATTATATGGTCCTTGTTATAAATAATTTCACTTCTACCTAGTTGATATTTAAAAACAGCAATTTTCTTCTCATTATACATTCCAGGGGGGATACTTAATCCTATACCGTCTATTTTTATTCCCTTTTCTTGAAAATGTTTCAAGCAATATCCTATTAATGCATAATATTCATCACTGCCAAAAAAATCTTTTGAAACCTGCATATCTGATAAAGTATCAGGGCCTACAAGATAACCTTTGCCATTTACAAAAATTGGTAATTTAGTTTGTCTTTCAGTTTTAACAAACGGCTCTACTATTGTCTTAAAAATTAATTTTTCATTATCTGAAACAACCTTTGTGTATCCAAAACCTGTATCAATTCCTAAAAACATAAAAACACCTCCTAAGAGAATAATTTTGATATTGAAAATTTATTAGGTTTTTTAATTTCTGCATCATTGTTTATCTGCGTTTCTTTTTCTGTTTCTTTATTTTCCAAAGAAGAAATAGTTAAATCATTTTTTTGAATTACAGCTTCATCTTTAGGCTTTAAATTTGAACCATGTAGTTTCGACAACTGCTGTAATGACAATGCAAAATCAAACGAATTCGGGCTTAAACCGGTTTCAAGAATTACTTTTTTAACAAATCTAATTGCATCTGCTACAAACAAAGAACGAAAAGTCTTGGGTATACTTTCCAAAATATTAATCACATCTGCATCCTCCTTTAAATTTAAACTAATACGATACAACTTAAAATCCTTTCGCATAAATCCCCCCTTAAATCGAAATTTCTTTCTATAATATTAATGTTCACTAAAGTCGCTTAATGCTCACTAAAGTCTTTTAATGTCGCATTAAGTTTACTAATGCTCACTAATGCTACCTTTTAATATTACACAAAGCTCAAAATATTTTTTTTCAATTAGCACAAATAAACTTTAGTAAGCTTTAATGAGCTTTAGTGAACTTTAGTAGGCATTGCAAATATAAACACTAAAAGCATTAGTGAACATTAGTAAGCTTTGGTGAACTTTAGTGAACTTTATAAATATAAACAAATAAAAGATTTTAGTGAGCTTAAGTGAACATTAGTGAGCATTAATAAACAACATTAACGAATATTAAAACAATAGTAAGCTTTAGTTGACCTTAGTAAGCTTTAGTAAGCTTTAGTGAACTTTAGGGGTCTTAAAATAAAAAAAAGGGCAGGTTATATGCCTGCCCCTATACAATTAATATACTGCTTCGGCTGGCTTAAGAATGACTTCTCCAGCGGGCTGACCCGTTGGGTAGAGGTAAAACTCTTTATTTTCATACATCCAGATTCTTCCACAATTTACACAGAGATACATCTTAGGTGGAGCTTTATATATTATTCTTCCATTTTTGGCTATCACGAAATCTGGTCTTACAGGAGCATATATTTTGTCAGCATTCTGGAGGAATCCACTACAGCGTGGACAACGAAAGGAAAAATCGTATTCCCCATCCCTTGTCTCCGGTTTTTTAGCCCCTACTTTTTTATTTCTTACCTTTTTCATATAAATTCCTCCTTGTTTTGTTTTTTTTGTTTTTACTTCTACTTTTCAAAGACCAAATTTTATATTCTTATTATATAAAATCCAATTTTTGAGTTTTGAAAGATTAGGTTTTTCCCTTAAAAATCAATATGTTTTCATTTTTAGAGAAAAATCAGCCATATATAAAATCAACAGAAGGTTAAAATAAGAAAATGAATCATTGCATTTTTATCTACGACATTTTAAACATATTTTTCATCAAAAGGGTAAATATATATATTAAATTCTTGAAATGCAATTTTGGTTAAAAATTTTTTTCTTCACAAAAATTTTTCACATAATAAAAAGTTTCTTCCATTTTTTATATAGTATTGTAAAATGAAAATCCACGATTACGATTTTTCAACGGTTTATATAATATTTTATACATAAGAAAATAATAGGGGGTCATTTTACATATAGTAGTATATAAAACGAAAAAAATATCAAAAAATATTGGAGGTGTAATTTGAATAAGACAAAGGGGTCAAAGTTAAAAGAGTTTGAAAAAATCAAAAATGAGATTGTCCAGCTTTGTAATATGTATAAGGTAGAGTTTGGAGATAATTTATACTCAGGGAAACTTATACTACGCCCTATGAGATGCAAACCAAAAGAATGTGAGTATTGCCCTCATGGACCTTACTGGTTCAGGGCTACATTTAGTAAAAATAAAAAGAAATTTATTTTTATTTATGTAGGGTCTAAATTAAAAAAGGCTGTGTTAAAGAAGAATGAACTAAGCAATTGGGATAGATATGTTTTTTATGACAAAGAAATAAAAAGGTTAAAAAACAAAAAAAAGGTTGTCATAAAGCAATTAAAGGAGATGAAGAAATATGGAATTTAGCGAACTTATTTCTTCGCAAATTTTTACATATTTACCCAAAAACTACATTCAAACATCACAAACAACCCCGATAAAAGAAATACGCAACAATCAACTTGTAACCATCTTTGGGATAGTAACAAATGTAAATTTTATGCCTGACAGACTTATTGCAAAAGTTTCTGATGAAACTGGGACAATAGATGTAATTTATTTTAAATACAACAACTTTCATAAAATCGCATTTAGAAAAGGACACAGGATATTACTTGCAGGGAAAGTAAAAGATGGGAAAATGGTTCATCCTAAAATTATTCGTGAAGAAATAAATAATAGCAATCAACTCAAAGCAACATATAGTCAAAAAATGAATAAAAGGAAACTCAACAAAATGATAGAAAACATTAATGACGAATCTGATCCTGTTCCTGAAGAAATTAGACAAAAGCGTGGAATCCCCTCATTAAGGGAAACAGCCCGAATGTTGCATTTCCCCCAAGAAGCCTATGAAGTAAAATTTGCTAAATGGTGTATGGCGTATAGAGAGCTATATAATCATTTAAGTAAAATAATTCCAAAATATGCAATAAGTAAAAACCCTGATGTTTTAGATATAACCCAAATAAAGCAATTTGTAAAAGAAAAATTCCCGTTTAAACTAACACAGGGGCAACAAAAAGCAATAAGAGAAATTCTGCAAGATATGACATCAACAACCCCAATGAGAAGAATACTGTTTGGTGATGTAGGTGCTGGTAAAACTGAAATAGCAATTGTAGCATGTGCAGCTGGAGCTCAACTTGGCAGAGTAATGTATTTATGTCCTACTGAAATACTTGCAATACAAACATATCAAAGGGTTGCAAAAGCACTTGGGTATTTATATTCAGTAGGGATATATAAATCAGACGAAAAAAAATATACATACAGAATTTTAGTAGGGACGCATTCATTATTAAACAAAAAATGGGTAGGTGGAGAAAGAATAGCATTAGCAGTAATAGATGAACAACATAAATTTGGAGTACAACAAAGAAGTGATTTAATAAGTAATGAAACACATTTGCTTGAAATATCTGCAACGCCAATCCCACGCAGTTATGCATTATTTTTACAAAACATAATGGATGTATCAATCTTAGAAACCATGCCATATCAAAGAAAGATTAATACAGTATTGATAACAAACAAAAATGAATATAATGAAGTATTGGAGAAATTAGATGAATGTATAAATAATGGGAAGCAAGCACTTATAATATATCCTGCTGTAGAGTCAGAAACTAATGGGCTTCAATCTGTATTAAAGAAACAGGAATACTGGAAGAAAAGATATGGAGAAGACAAAGTAGATATTTTATATGGTGGGATAGCAAATAAAGATAAAATACTAAAAAACTTTTCTACTGGCAAAACAAAAATTTTAATATCAACATTGGCAGCAGAAGTAGGGATAGATATTCCTGATTTAACCATGTGCATAGTGGTAAATGCAGAAAGATTTGGATTAATTTCTTTGCATCAAATAAGAGGGAGACTATCAAGAAGAGGAGATGAATCATATTTTTATTTGATTTGCAAAAACAAAAACTCTATTGAAAGAATAATACATCTTGTAAATTATGACAATGGATTTGATATAGCAGAAGTTGATATGCAATTAAGAGGGGTGGGAGAAATAGGTGGTAAAAAACAAAGTGGGCATTATTTTAGATTTTTCTCATTTAAAGATAGTGATATAATAGAAAAGGTAAAAGAAGACTTATTTTTTAACAAAAAAATAGCTTAATATTATTTAAACAGCGTAAAAACAATGCATTTTGTAAAACAGATAAAAAAAATACCTGTAACTAGTTATATAACAAAAATTTTAAAAAATTGATGTTTTCAAAATATCATAAAACAACAAAAAATAACAAAAAGGAGGCAAGCTATGCAGCACAAACCAATTTTTAATGCATTTAAAAAATTACTTAAAGGGGGGAGAACAATAAAAAAAATGTTGTTTTTGTTAGTCTTAAGTTTATTAGCAGTCTTTTTCGTAAATAACGCTTTTTGTAAAACGCAGCAAAAAGAAGAAACATGGGCAAAAGACACTTGCAATCAAGCTTACAATGAATTAAAAACACTACAAGAAAAAATAAGAACTCTTATAGGGGATAAAACTACCTTTGATGTAGAAAAAGACAAAGATTTATATGATACACTTACAAAATATATAATTCAATACTTATCTCAGTATTATTCCTTTCATTACGAAAATGAATGTGATGTTTTTCCTGTTATAAGAAGGGCAAAAAATCTTAACAACGAATTACCATTGCAATTAATTCTTTCCAGTGATTCTAGAAAATTTCCATGGGTTTATGAGTATGCAAATAAAGGAATACCAGTTTATGAATCAAAACTTACAGAAACATAGCCAGAAAGCTCAAATGCTTTAGCGTTGAGATGAATGGCTATTTATTATTTATTCTTTTTATTATATAGCATGTTATAATATAACCATGGAAATTGCACAAAAAAGCAAAAAGTATAAATCAGAAAAGCATTTAGTATACAGCTGTCAATATCATGTTATATTCTGCCCGAAATACAGAAGATCTGTTTTAACAGAACAAATAGCTGAAAGATTAAAACAACTGATTCTTAAACAACAATCAAAATATAAATACGAAGTTCTTGATATGGAAATTATGCCTGATCATGTGCATTTGTTATTAGATGTTAATCCAAGAATTGGAATATACAAAGTAGTTAATGCAATAAAAGGGTATAGTTCGCATATATTAAGGAAAGAATTTCTCGAACTTAAAAGAAAACTCCCAACCTTGTGGACTCATTCTAAGTTTATATCTTCTGTTGGATCTGTAAGCCTTGATGTAGTTAAAAGATACATAGAAAGCCAAAAAGGAAAATGAATCAACGCATTTTAACAAAAAGAGAAACACAACAGAGACATAAACAGATGATTTGCAAATCTTATGAACTTAAGATAGACAAGTCTCATTTAAGCAAAGAACTTGCAAATCATCTTAGACAGCTATTTCTTGAGACGAAATGGTTTACAAACTATGCCATAGCAAATGGAATATTTGAAGTTGACTATAAAATAAGGACAGTTCAAATAAAAGTAAAGGATACTTTTGAAGAAAGACAAATTAAACATCTATCTTCTCAGATGAGACAGGCAATTATTGATAAACTTAAACAAGATGTAAAAAATCTTTCAATTCTTAAAAATAATGGGCATAAAGTAGGCAAAATAAAGTTTAATAA
>Ga0308403_1000596_pt1 | contig 13443 bp, 18 predicted proteins | sample HotsprSampleOSM3_FD_203470 | JGI IMG/M metagenome (GOLD analysis project Ga0308403, IMG submission 203470) | Hot spring phototrophic mat microbial communities from Octopus Spring, Yellowstone National Park, Wyoming, United States - 20060914_OS-M3 ... | reverse complement strand
TAGCCTTATTCCGGCACGTAATGGTTTCAATCCACGCCTTCCGGGGGGAAGGCGACGGCGCTGATTGTACGGTTGCGGCACTGACAGGTTGTTTCAATCCACGCCTTCCGGGGGGAAGGCGACCGCAGCACTCACTTCAGGCGACGGCGTAACCGTCGGAGTTTCAATCCACGCCTTCCGGGGGGAAGGCGACTTGGGAAATGCGCCATAAAACGTAAAACACCGCTCCAACGGGTTTCAATCCACGCCTTCCGGGGGGAAGGCGACAGGGTACATTGCCGAGGCGGTCGCTTGGGGAACGGTTTCAATCCACGCCTTCCGGGGGGAAGGCGACTTGCGCTGGATCGCCAGATCGCGCCGTTGACGGTGTTTCAATCCACGCCTTCCGGGGGGAAGGCGACGGCGCGGATCGCGGCATCGCGCTGGCGTTCTTTGCGTTTCAATCCACGCCTTCCGGGGGGAAGGCGACATAAGATCGCCGGCTTCGTGGAACGGAGGCGGAAATGTTTCAATCCACGCCTTCCGGGGGGAAGGCGACGGAGTATTGCGGGCTGCGCATCGACGCCGCTCGCTGGTTTCAATCCACGCCTTCCGGGGGGAAGGCGACAAGATCGCCGGCTTCGTGGAACGGAGGCGGAAATGTTTCAATCCACGCCTTCCGGGGGGAAGGCGACGCGCGAGGTTGGGACTGAGCGTCGCTTGGACATCGTTTCAATCCACGCCTTCCGGGGGGAAGGCGACTCGGCGACAACGATCCGCCCGTCGTACAGCCGGTAGTTTCAATCCACGCCTTCCGGGGGGAAGGCGACACCGACCTCTTGCGCGGCGACGCGCGACGGCGAGTTTCAATCCACGCCTTCCGGGGGGAAGGCGACCTGGAGGAGGTCTAAGATGACGACAATTACGATTTGGTTTCAATCCACGCCTTCCGGGGGGAAGGCGACTTTCGATGCGCTTGACGCCGGAATCGCGCATCCGATGGTTTCAATCCACGCCTTCCGGGGGGAAGGCGACCGAGAACGGTTGCGGATCGAAAAGCGTATTCGCGTTGTTTCAATCCACGCCTTCCGGGGGGAAGGCGACCGGCAGCGGCGCGAGACCTTCCGTCAGACCGCGCAGTTTCAATCCACGCCTTCCGGGGGGAAGGCGACGAGGAGGTCAGCGATGAAGACTATCTATCACACAGTTTCAATCCACGCCTTCCGGGGGGAAGGCGACGTGGTAGAGTATGGGTGTGACAATCATCTATCATCGTTTCAATCCACGCCTTCCGGGGGGAAGGCGACTTTCCGTACATCGGCGGAAAATACGCTATCGCACCGGTTTCAATCCACGCCTTCCGGGGGGAAGGCGACCGAGACCGGCAGCAATTGCTTCCCGCGCTATCGCCGTTTCAATCCACGCCTTCCGGGGGGAAGGCGACCGTAATCGCAACACACAAGGAGGAGGTCAGCGATGTTTCAATCCACGCCTTCCGGGGGGAAGGCGACCCGGCGCGGCGTTGACGGTGATGCCGCCGACGTTGTTTCAATCCACGCCTTCCGGGGGGAAGGCGACCGAGGCGGCGCAGCGCGGGTTCCGCCCGGTTCTCAGTTTCAATCCACGCCTTCCGGGGGGAAGGCGACGAGCAGCGCGTTGTAAAGTCCAGTCATATTTGTGACAGTTTCAATCCACGCCTTCCGGGGGGAAGGCGACCAATCCGCAACAGCAATTACCCGCCGCCGCTGCGGTTTCAATCCACGCCTTCCGGGGGGAAGGCGACGGTGCGCAAGCCGAAACGACTGACGCATCCGAGCAAGTTTCAATCCACGCCTTCCGGGGGGAAGGCGACAAGTATCGGCGAGTACGGCAGCAAAGCGCTCGCAGTTTCAATCCACGCCTTCCGGGGGGAAGGCGACCATATCCGGATTTCCGCACATACACATACGAACGTTTCAATCCACGCCTTCCGGGGGGAAGGCGACGCCACGACGTGTCAACCACGACGCCGCACAGGAGGTTTCAATCCACGCCTTCCGGGGGGAAGGCGACGGTACTCCCACTGGCGATTAGCCTGCACATACACCGTTTCAATCCACGCCTTCCGGGGGGAAGGCGACTGAGATTGCGGATGAGGACGTAATCGCGCTGCTGTTTCAATCCACGCCTTCCGGGGGGAAGGCGACTGGATCGCGCGCTGCGACGCTGCTGCGCTGATTGTTTCAATCCACGCCTTCCGGGGGGAAGGCGACCTTGCCGGAGCGCAACGCGCCGAACACGCCGACGTTTCAATCCACGCCTTCCGGGGGGAAGGCGACCCAGATAGGAGCACAGATACGTGAACGCAGGCGCGTTTCAATCCACGCCTTCCGGGGGGAAGGCGACGGGGCGCGGATCGCGGCATCGCGCTGGCATTTTTCGCGTTTCAATCCACGCCTTCCGGGGGGAAGGCGACGGTTCCGAAGCGAGTATCCAACTCGACGATCCGGTGTTTCAATCCACGCCTTCCGGGGGGAAGGCGACCGAAACCTCATCCCAACCCGACGCGGGATCGACGTTTCAATCCACGCCTTCCGGGGGGAAGGCGACGGCGGCATCAGGCGCTGATCGCAGCGCATCAACGGTTTCAATCCACGCCTTCCGGGGGGAAGGCGACGCATACGACGCAGCATACGTCGCATACGCATCCGGATGTTTCAATCCACGCCTTCCGGGGGGAAGGCGACCGAGCTGCAGGGCGGCCTCAACCACCCGGAGAGCGTTTCAATCCACGCCTTCCGGGGGGAAGGCGACTTTCGGCAATCTGCGGCTGCTCGCTCCAACTGACGTTTCAATCCACGCCTTCCGGGGGGAAGGCGACGTTGCATCCACAACGATGTTGGTATTCGCGTCGAGTTTCAATCCACGCCTTCCGGGGGGAAGGCGACCCCCCGTCCCAGCGCATCAGCAAGCGCGGGGACGGTTTCAATCCACGCCTTCCGGGGGGAAGGCGACCATACGGTTTGAGTGAAGAAACCGCAGTTGTCGTGTTTCAATCCACGCCTTCCGGGGGGAAGGCGACGAGTTGGTAGCGCGTCATCACTACGTCAGAGATGTTTCAATCCACGCCTTCCGGGGGGAAGGCGACTGGACGGCGAGCGCCCGATTGCGGCGCTGGAAGTGTTTCAATCCACGCCTTCCGGGGGGAAGGCGACGCGCGACAGACTGCGCAACGATACGCAGGCGGTTGCGTTTCAATCCACGCCTTCCGGGGGGAAGGCGACCTGCTGGCGATTGAGGAGCTGGGGAGCGCGACGGGTTTCAATCCACGCCTTCCGGGGGGAAGGCGACGCAGCGGCGCTAACCCCTCGGTCAATCCCCGCAGTTTCAATCCACGCCTTCCGGGGGGAAGGCGACTTCGCGATCTGGTTCAACGCGCTTATCACCGCGCTGTTTCAATCCACGCCTTCCGGGGGGAAGGCGACTCGTCGGGGACAACCCCGGCTTTGCAGTGGAAGTGTTTCAATCCACGCCTTCCGGGGGGAAGGCGACTCAGACGCGCGATGGCTTCAATCGTTTCGCCGTGTTTCAATCCACGCCTTCCGGGGGGAAGGCGACCGGCGGCGCTAAGGATGCCGGACGCCCACGAGGTGTTTCAATCCACGCCTTCCGGGGGGAAGGCGACACTTCCTACGCTACCACATCCCGGCGCTCAACGAGTTTCAATCCACGCCTTCCGGGGGGAAGGCGACAGACGCAGCCGCACTTCCACTATCCAAGAGAGCGTTTCAATCCACGCCTTCCGGGGGGAAGGCGACCGGACGCGATCGAAGGCGCGGCGGTGGTGCTGGCGGTTTCAATCCACGCCTTCCGGGGGGAAGGCGACGTTGAGCGCGGGAAGCCAGAGATAGCGGTCATCAGGGCGGTTTCAATCCACGCCTTCCGGGGGGAAGGCGACTTCGTCACAGTCATAACTCGCTCCTTTGCACCTGTGTTTCAATCCACGCCTTCCGGGGGGAAGGCGACGCTACCCGCAGCTGGCTGAGATGGCCGCAAAGCTTGTTTCAATCCACGCCTTCCGGGGGGAAGGCGACGTCAGGCGCGTCACTCAATCCGGACGGCCGGGGGTTTCAATCCACGCCTTCCGGGGGGAAGGCGACCTGGTTGGTGCACTGCGTCGTGCCGGCACTGAGGTTTCAATCCACGCCTTCCGGGGGGAAGGCGACCAGAACATATCCGCCTGCCCGTCGCCGTCTATCGTTTCAATCCACGCCTTCCGGGGGGAAGGCGACACGAACTCCAGCGCCGTACCTCCCCCCGCACCGCTCAAGTTTCAATCCACGCCTTCCGGGGGGAAGGCGACCCAGCGATTGCTGACTCCCCGTTGACCTGTAAGGGCAGTTTCAATCCACGCCTTCCGGGGGGAAGGCGACTCCTCCTTGTTGCGTGTAGACTCGATTTTGCCCAGTTTCAATCCACGCCTTCCGGGGGGAAGGCGACTCTCATACCGCCCTAACCCTGCAGCCAACGTCTGAGTTTCAATCCACGCCTTCCGGGGGGAAGGCGACCTCAGTGCCGGCACGACGCAGTGCACCAACCAGTGTTTCAATCCACGCCTTCCGGGGGGAAGGCGACCGGTACGGGTGGTGGACATCCGTCCAACGCGCACGTTTCAATCCACGCCTTCCGGGGGGAAGGCGACCCGGCGTCGGGGATGACGACGCGCCCGTCGTCATCGTTTCAATCCACGCCTTCCGGGGGGAAGGCGACGCATCCGGCGCGTCCGGCGCGCCCCAGCCGTCCGGTTTCAATCCACGCCTTCCGGGGGGAAGGCGACGCCGGGCATCGCCGATCCGTCGCCGGCAGCATGGTTTCAATCCACGCCTTCCGGGGGGAAGGCGACTTGACGCAGAAAGGAGAAGACAGATGGAGGAGATCGTTTCAATCCACGCCTTCCGGGGGGAAGGCGACCCTCCCCGCGCTCGACGCGGGCGAGGGCGTTAGGGTTTCAATCCACGCCTTCCGGGGGGAAGGCGACAGAGCCTTTGTTCAAACTTCGGTTCGCTCTCTAGTTTCAATCCACGCCTTCCGGGGGGAAGGCGACCTGCCGCAGCCCCCGTTGTCACAACACTCTATAGTTTCAATCCACGCCTTCCGGGGGGAAGGCGACTTAGGCGGGCGGTTGTCACAACACTCTCTATAAATGTTTCAATCCACGCCTTCCGGGGGGAAGGCGACAATACGACATCTTCAACGATTCCGACACCTCGAGGTTTCAATCCACGCCTTCCGGGGGGAAGGCGACCCATCTCTTGCGCCTTTGGTTCACCGCGCTGCTGTTTCAATCCACGCCTTCCGGGGGGAAGGCGACAACCGCGCACCTAACGCCCGCGCCTGCTCTCGACTGTTTCAATCCACGCCTTCCGGGGGGAAGGCGACCGCGCGGCGATGTGCAGTTGCTCAACGTGAGTGGTTTCAATCCACGCCTTCCGGGGGGAAGGCGACGTCGCAGGCGTCTTTTCAGAGCGAGACACGACCCGTTTCAATCCACGCCTTCCGGGGGGAAGGCGACTTTCGCGCAGACGACCGAAGTCGGTTTCTTTTGTGTTTCAATCCACGCCTTCCGGGGGGAAGGCGACCGGCGTTGCCCGGTGCTCTGCCCGGCGTTGGCCAGGTTTCAATCCACGCCTTCCGGGGGGAAGGCGACCTGAGACCATTAGTCGTCGCCATCATCATCCTCCGTTTCAATCCACGCCTTCCGGGGGGAAGGCGACCTCCGCCCGAACGGCCTATCTCGCCGGTACGGGCGTTTCAATCCACGCCTTCCGGGGGGAAGGCGACCGCGAGAGTGAGCGCGTTTGGAGGGTTAAAGCCTGTTTCAATCCACGCCTTCCGGGGGGAAGGCGACCGTACCAGTGTCCGCACTGCGGTGCGGCGCTGGCGTTTCAATCCACGCCTTCCGGGGGGAAGGCGACCAATGGTTGTCGATTCTCAACGCTGGCGAGGACCGGTTTCAATCCACGCCTTCCGGGGGGAAGGCGACCCGGAGCCGGACACGCGCACGACGCCCCAGCCGTCGTTTCAATCCACGCCTTCCGGGGGGAAGGCGACCTAACTCAGCGACCGGAACACCCGCCAAGCGCTCCAGTTTCAATCCACGCCTTCCGGGGGGAAGGCGACTGCCAGACGCCCATATAGTGCCAGTAGCGACCGGTTTCAATCCACGCCTTCCGGGGGGAAGGCGACGGATATAGACGGCTCCATCCTCAGCCTCAAAGACGAGTTTCAATCCACGCCTTCCGGGGGGAAGGCGACCGTATGGGTCGCGCCGGTGACGGCTATTCCACAACCGTTTCAATCCACGCCTTCCGGGGGGAAGGCGACTCGGCATCGCAACCTCCTAAGTGTCAAAACGACAAGTTTCAATCCACGCCTTCCGGGGGGAAGGCGACGCACCTCTACGAATCGCAGTACCCCGCCTCGCAGGTTTCAATCCACGCCTTCCGGGGGGAAGGCGACAAGCACCACTCGAGCAACCGTGCTCGCCGGTACGGGCGTTTCAATCCACGCCTTCCGGGGGGAAGGCGACGTGCAGGAGCGAGTCCATCCAGCCGTTCCAAATTTGTTTCAATCCACGCCTTCCGGGGGGAAGGCGACCCGTGGGGGCGACGTCTGTTGCGTTTCTTGCGAGTTTCAATCCACGCCTTCCGGGGGGAAGGCGACTCGTTGGATCGTACAACTGGAAGCAGCGCCCGCAGTTTCAATCCACGCCTTCCGGGGGGAAGGCGACTGGCGGGCGCGGCTGATGGCGACGCGGCTTGCGGGTTTCAATCCACGCCTTCCGGGGGGAAGGCGACGATGAGATAGCGCGCATTCGCCGCCGGTGTGGTTGGGTTTCAATCCACGCCTTCCGGGGGGAAGGCGACGTTCGACATCGAAACGCAGCCGCTCTTTCACTATCCGTTTCAATCCACGCCTTCCGGGGGGAAGGCGACATTTATAGAGCGTGTTGTGACAGCCCCGACTGTTGTGTTTCAATCCACGCCTTCCGGGGGGAAGGCGACCGGTCGAAGCGAATCCTATTTCTAAGAACTGGAGGTTTCAATCCACGCCTTCCGGGGGGAAGGCGACCTCAGTGCCGTCACGAAGTCGTCGGGATTGAACGGTTTCAATCCACGCCTTCCGGGGGGAAGGCGACTGGGGTATGTGATCGTTCCGCTTGTCGCAGACGAGTTTCAATCCACGCCTTCCGGGGGGAAGGCGACTCCAGTGCGCCGTAGCCGATCGGCTCTTCAACGAGTTTCAATCCACGCCTTCCGGGGGGAAGGCGACACGAGGTTGCGCGGCATCTGGACTTCCCACGCGCGTTTCAATCCACGCCTTCCGGGGGGAAGGCGACGTACTGCGGGCTGCGGGTTGACGCCGCTCGCTGGTTTCAATCCACGCCTTCCGGGGGGAAGGCGACAATACGGCTAATCCGTCGGTGAAGAGAATAGCAGCGTTTCAATCCACGCCTTCCGGGGGGAAGGCGACCGAGAGTCACCGTGATCGGTGCGCCGTCGCGGGTGTTTCAATCCACGCCTTCCGGGGGGAAGGCGACGTGGGACGCCCGGCGAACGGTGCGGTTTGTAATCGTTTCAATCCACGCCTTCCGGGGGGAAGGCGACGGAGTCGGGGAGGGAGTCGGGGAGGGAGTCTGGGCGTTTCAATCCACGCCTTCCGGGGGGAAGGCGACCTACGCGATTGTGCCGGGCTACTACCGCAACGCGTTTCAATCCACGCCTTCCGGGGGGAAGGCGACTTAGTTGCGTCAACGATGATGTTCGTATCCGCGTTGTTTCAATCCACGCCTTCCGGGGGGAAGGCGACATGGGGTATGTGATCGTTCCGCTTGTCGCAGACGAGTTTCAATCCACGCCTTCCGGGGGGAAGGCGACTCACCCGACTTGTCAAAGAACGCCGCGTTTCCGTTTCAATCCACGCCTTCCGGGGGGAAGGCGACTGGAGTATAGTGATACATAAGGCGAGTGCGCCGAAGGTTTCAATCCACGCCTTCCGGGGGGAAGGCGACCCGTCTGTGCGATCAGTCGCTCATACGGCAGCCCGTTTCAATCCACGCCTTCCGGGGGGAAGGCGACCAGGGCCGCCTCGACAACACGCAACGCGAACTCAGTTTCAATCCACGCCTTCCGGGGGGAAGGCGACTCGGAGCAATGGTTGTCAATCCTCAACGCAAGTGTTTCAATCCACGCCTTCCGGGGGGAAGGCGACCAGTATACCGCGCTGAAGCGCGGTTGTCAAGAGGGTTTCAATCCACGCCTTCCGGGGGGAAGGCGACTCCGACCGTAATCTGCAACGTCTCCACCGCCGCGTTGTTTCAATCCACGCCTTCCGGGGGGAAGGCGACACGCGACAGTACCGGATACGCCGCGCTGAATTCTCGGTTTCAATCCACGCCTTCCGGGGGGAAGGCGACCGGCAGCGGGGCGAGACCTTCCGTTAGCCCACGCAGAAGTTTCAATCCACGCCTTCCGGGGGGAAGGCGACGTATAGTGACGGGTAAGGCGAGTGTGCCGAAGTAGTTTCAATCCACGCCTTCCGGGGGGAAGGCGACGCGACGGGTGGGGCGTACACATCACCCTCTGTCCGGTTTCAATCCACGCCTTCCGGGGGGAAGGCGACTCTTCGTCTTTTTCGATATTGTGACCGATTACAAAGTTTCAATCCACGCCTTCCGGGGGGAAGGCGACGTCGCGCTCGTTCGACGTTGGCAGAGGGAGGAGCGTTTCAATCCACGCCTTCCGGGGGGAAGGCGACGCGACCGCGCCACGGCGACCCGAAACACGACTAGTTTCAATCCACGCCTTCCGGGGGGAAGGCGACGCGGCAGCGCGGTGCGATCCAGCGCCAGGCAATGTTTCAATCCACGCCTTCCGGGGGGAAGGCGACGCGGTTCGTCTGGCGGCGCAGCGGCATCGGTCAGTTTCAATCCACGCCTTCCGGGGGGAAGGCGACGACCGTGGGGGCGACGTCTGTTGCGTTTCTTGCGAGTTTCAATCCACGCCTTCCGGGGGGAAGGCGACCAGCGCGTCATATCGTACATATTCCGTACAACCGGTTTCAATCCACGCCTTCCGGGGGGAAGGCGACGTGCGCGACGGGCGGTTGATCTACGAGCGCGGCGTTTCAATCCACGCCTTCCGGGGGGAAGGCGACAACCGCGAGGCGGCGGTGCGCGTCTATCACGCACTGTTTCAATCCACGCCTTCCGGGGGGAAGGCGACAGGCGCTGCTGGTTGAGGCGTTTCCGGGACGTGTGGGTTTCAATCCACGCCTTCCGGGGGGAAGGCGACACGCCGTACTCTGGTACATATGTGGTCACAACAAGGTTTCAATCCACGCCTTCCGGGGGGAAGGCGACCCTGGCACACTCAAACTTTGCATACCTTGATCAAGTTTCAATCCACGCCTTCCGGGGGGAAGGCGACGTGCGCGTTCCAGACGCGCACCGCCAGCGCAGTCGCGTTTCAATCCACGCCTTCCGGGGGGAAGGCGACGGCGGGTTGTTCGCGCCGTTGCCGGACGCGCTTGTTTCAATCCACGCCTTCCGGGGGGAAGGCGACGTGCGCAAACCCACGCGGTTGACACATCCGAGCAAGTTTCAATCCACGCCTTCCGGGGGGAAGGCGACCGGCGGGTTGTTCGCGCCGTTGCCGGACGCGCTTGTTTCAATCCACGCCTTCCGGGGGGAAGGCGACTTGTGCTCTTCGTGCGTGAGGGATCAACGACGCCGGTTTCAATCCACGCCTTCCGGGGGGAAGGCGACGAGCCAGTCCATACGCACCTCAGCTCAATGACCTGTTTCAATCCACGCCTTCCGGGGGGAAGGCGACATGCCGCGCGCTGAGCCTCCGGCTGCGGTTTTCCGTTTCAATCCACGCCTTCCGGGGGGAAGGCGACTTCGGGCGCGACGCGCTGCATATTGGGCTGTACGGTTTCAATCCACGCCTTCCGGGGGGAAGGCGACTCAATGCGATAGTGAGCAACCCCGCGTTGATTCCGTTTCAATCCACGCCTTCCGGGGGGAAGGCGACTTTGCCGCGCTACGACGCCGAGCAGCACAGCATCGTTTCAATCCACGCCTTCCGGGGGGAAGGCGACTAGTCGCGCAGATAATGCGGGTAGGGCGGGTCGAGTTTCAATCCACGCCTTCCGGGGGGAAGGCGACGCACCCGTCGCCAGTACGTCTGCGGCTATTGGCTGTTTCAATCCACGCCTTCCGGGGGGAAGGCGACCACACCGGCAACGGTCTGATGCCGATGTGGGTTCTGTTTCAATCCACGCCTTCCGGGGGGAAGGCGACCTGCCGACCGCTGTCACAACACCGCGTATAAATGTTTCAATCCACGCCTTCCGGGGGGAAGGCGACTTGGCAGAGAGAGGAGCAACGAGATGGACATCATTGTTTCAATCCACGCCTTCCGGGGGGAAGGCGACGGCAGCGGCGCGAGACCTTCCGTCAGTCCGCGCAGTTTCAATCCACGCCTTCCGGGGGGAAGGCGACAGAGAAGCGCCCCAGTTGTTCACTGAGGCGCAAAGTTTCAATCCACGCCTTCCGGGGGGAAGGCGACTTGGCGACGGATATTATTGATGCCGTTGATGAGACGGTTTCAATCCACGCCTTCCGGGGGGAAGGCGACTTGGAGTTGGTAGCGCGTCATCACTACGTCAGAGATGTTTCAATCCACGCCTTCCGGGGGGAAGGCGACTATTTCTATAGCGTGTTGTGACAGCCGCCACTCCAGTTTCAATCCACGCCTTCCGGGGGGAAGGCGACTTGCTCGTCGTCGGATTTGCGTTCTGGACGGCATGGTTTCAATCCACGCCTTCCGGGGGGAAGGCGACGGTTGCGGTCACCACCGAGCCTGGGTCCGACTCGCAGTTTCAATCCACGCCTTCCGGGGGGAAGGCGACATTACGTGACGCGCTCCGTGCGCTCTCGCTCGAGGTTTCAATCCACGCCTTCCGGGGGGAAGGCGACGCCAATCTGGTTCGGGAACGTGCGTCCCGACCAGTTTCAATCCACGCCTTCCGGGGGGAAGGCGACGCACGACGCCGTAGCCATCATACCAATACGAGTAGTTTCAATCCACGCCTTCCGGGGGGAAGGCGACTTGGGGAACGGAGGAGTGCCGGTGGTGTCCGTTCAGTTTCAATCCACGCCTTCCGGGGGGAAGGCGACTACGATCCGCAATACGCCCTTCCGCGCCCTTTCCGTTTCAATCCACGCCTTCCGGGGGGAAGGCGACTCCTCCCCGCGCTGGACGCGGGCGAGGGCGTTCGGGTTTCAATCCACGCCTTCCGGGGGGAAGGCGACGGCAGCGGCGCTAACCCCTCGGTCAATCCCCGCAGTTTCAATCCACGCCTTCCGGGGGGAAGGCGACGTTGTAGAGACCGTTCATATTCGAGACGCTGTGTTTCAATCCACGCCTTCCGGGGGGAAGGCGACTACAAACACAGTCTGTTCTACAGCGTCTCGAATATGTTTCAATCCACGCCTTCCGGGGGGAAGGCGACGTTGCGTCTTTCGTCGTCGGGATTAGACGCTGCAAGTTTCAATCCACGCCTTCCGGGGGGAAGGCGACGGACGATCTCGCCGACACAACTACGAACGTTGCGGTTTCAATCCACGCCTTCCGGGGGGAAGGCGACTCGACCGCAAAATTACCCGCGTACAGCCCGGCAAGTTTCAATCCACGCCTTCCGGGGGGAAGGCGACCGACGGCTTCGGTGTAATCCGTTACGAGGTCGAAGTTTCAATCCACGCCTTCCGGGGGGAAGGCGACTCTGCGTTCCCCGACAGTCCGATTGCGTATGTGGAGTTTCAATCCACGCCTTCCGGGGGGAAGGCGACTTCGTTTTGGTGTTCGGGGATGATGTGCCAACCCGTTTCAATCCACGCCTTCCGGGGGGAAGGCGACCATATCCGCCTGTCCCATCCGTCCCGCCGCATCAGTTTCAATCCACGCCTTCCGGGGGGAAGGCGACTCACCGCAACGCGGTCACAAAGTCATCCGGGTTGTTTCAATCCACGCCTTCCGGGGGGAAGGCGACCGGGCGGCTGTCACAACACGCTATAGAAATAAAAGTTTCAATCCACGCCTTCCGGGGGGAAGGCGACCGGCGCGGCGACGGCGTATCTCGCAGACACGAACGGCGTTTCAATCCACGCCTTCCGGGGGGAAGGCGACCTTCGGATCGATGACCAGCGTTCCGATACTGTCGGTTTCAATCCACGCCTTCCGGGGGGAAGGCGACATGCGCTGTTCGTCGTCATGCCGTGGTTCGAGGAGTTTCAATCCACGCCTTCCGGGGGGAAGGCGACGCTGCATGTCGGCATGCGCTGCGTCTGGACAAAGTTTCAATCCACGCCTTCCGGGGGGAAGGCGACCGTACAGCCGATCGTCGTCGGCGCGCTGCAACAGTTTCAATCCACGCCTTCCGGGGGGAAGGCGACATGAGTCCGCCGAGGATCGATCCGCCGATCCCCGTTTCAATCCACGCCTTCCGGGGGGAAGGCGACACTTTCGATGCGACGCTGCACGTGCGCGGGGTGACGTTTCAATCCACGCCTTCCGGGGGGAAGGCGACGCCCGCGACTGCTTGGAAGCGGAAGAGCGCGCTCTCGTTTCAATCCACGCCTTCCGGGGGGAAGGCGACCCTCCCCGCGTTGGACGCGGGCGAGGGCGTTAGGGTTTCAATCCACGCCTTCCGGGGGGAAGGCGACCAAACGCAGCCCGCCGAGGACGGGGATAATCCGTTTCAATCCACGCCTTCCGGGGGGAAGGCGACCGTCTCGATGCAGACGCCCACCGGCAAGCGGCTTGTTTCAATCCACGCCTTCCGGGGGGAAGGCGACACCGCGCGCTGGTCGGCGTGGAGGTGTGGAAGTCGTTTCAATCCACGCCTTCCGGGGGGAAGGCGACTGGCGGGCGTCAACGGCGCGGCAAGTGCGGAACCGGTTTCAATCCACGCCTTCCGGGGGGAAGGCGACGAGCGCGGCGTGGGAGGCGATCAAGCGCGTCGCGGTTTCAATCCACGCCTTCCGGGGGGAAGGCGACCGACACCATTTTCACCATGCCGGACATACCGACGTTTCAATCCACGCCTTCCGGGGGGAAGGCGACGTGATACTCGCCGAGGGTGATCTCGCCGACTGCGGGTTTCAATCCACGCCTTCCGGGGGGAAGGCGACAAGCGCCACGAATTAAAGGATGGTGCATGCGCTCCGTTTCAATCCACGCCTTCCGGGGGGAAGGCGACCACGCGCTTAGCGCGGTTCGGGAGGTTCTAATGAGTTTCAATCCACGCCTTCCGGGGGGAAGGCGACTTGGCGACGGATATTATTGATGCCGTTGATGAGACGGTTTCAATCCACGCCTTCCGGGGGGAAGGCGACTACATCCTCCCCGCGCTGGACGCGGG
>Ga0308403_1000595_pt1 | contig 13487 bp, 9 predicted proteins | sample HotsprSampleOSM3_FD_203470 | JGI IMG/M metagenome (GOLD analysis project Ga0308403, IMG submission 203470) | Hot spring phototrophic mat microbial communities from Octopus Spring, Yellowstone National Park, Wyoming, United States - 20060914_OS-M3 ... | reverse complement strand
GTTATTACCTGATGTTTTCTACAGCGCGCTGGTTCGATTCGTACTACCAAACTTCCGATCCACACTGTGTGAACGGCACATTTTACCTTGTCTCTGACGACTTGCTGAGCGGCTGGCGCCGTCCTGCGGAGAACATTGTGATCGCCAGCCGCGAGTCGCGCTTGGATAGCTATGTTGGGCGCAGCGTGATGCATCCAAGCGATGGCAGCCGTCTTTTTTACCATCACATGGTGCGCCGCAAGCATCCGAATGATGTCGCTTCATTCGGTGCAGTGAAACAGCTGGCGACCACGTCTGATGGCGCATTGCGCGTCCTAGCGCGTCGCGATGTGGATCGCTTCACACAGCCGCTCTCAGCGCAGAGCGTCTATCGCTCAGGCGGCAAGTGGCTCACGGCAGATAGTGAACTCTGCAGCCAAGCCGATGCGCCAAGTCTCTATCTGCTTTATCAAGCCGAAGCTGCGCTGATCGAGACACAACTCGCTTTTGAGAGCGAAGGCGGCATTGCAGGCGTCGTGATTGGCTATGGCAGTGCCGCTGAGCAAGGGCTCTGCATAGTGCTGGATCGCACAGCAGGACAGGTCGAAGTTAGTCTGTGCGGCGCAGAGTTCGGCGCTTTGCGGCGCTTTCCGCCGCTTCAAGCGCGCCGTGCCGACCTGCGCGGCGCGGTTCACAGGCTGCGCGTCCTGGTTCGTGCGCACTATTTGGATGTGTATCTTGATGACGCGCTGCTGATAGCGTTCTCTTGGGCGCATCTGCCGTATGGCAAGGCAGGCTTCTATGCAGAGCGCACTACAGTGCGCTTCAGAGACTCTCGCTTTGCGGCGCTGACGTTCTGAGCAAGAAAAGGAGGTGATGCGCAGGTAAAAACACAGCGTGTATTCGTTCCATCAGGCGTGTTCAATTAGTTTCATTACGCATTTGGAGGCAAGTAAAACCATGAAACGGAATGTCTTAGTGTTGTTCAGCGCTTTGGCGCTCATCTTCAGCGTGTTTGGCGCAGGCGGCGCGCTGGCGCAGTCGCCAACAGTGGTGACCGTCTGGTTTCACTCTGGGCAAGGCGCCGAGCGCGATGCATTGACTGCTATTCTGGATAGCTACAATGCTTCGCAATCAGTTTACCGCGCCGAGGCGACGCAGTTGCCCGAAGGTTCGTACAACGATCAGGTGAATGCGGCGGCTGTCGCTAACGCGCTGCCCTGCCTGCTCGACTTTGACGGACCGAACGTCTACAACTACGCATGGGCAGGTTATCTGATTCCGTTGGATGACTACCTAGCGCAAGAGCCTGAGCTGGCTGCCGATATCATCCCGTCCATCATCCAGCAAGGCACCTATCAGGGCAAGCTGTGGAGCATTGGCACATTCGATAGCGGCTTGGCGATCTGGGGCAATCGGAAGATGCTGGAAGCGGCAGGTGTCCGCATTCCGACGAGCATCGAAGAGGCGTGGACGCTTGACGAGTTCAATGCTGCGCTAGAAGCGTTGCGCGCTGTTGTGCCGCCCGACGGCTATCCGCTCGATCTGAAAATGAACTATGGCGCAGGTGAGTGGTTCACCTACGGCTTTAGCCCAATCGTGCAGAGCTTTGGCGGCGATCTGATTGACCGCACCACTTTCCTGTCGTCTGATGGTGTGATCAATGGTGAGGCAGCTGTCGCCGCTATGACGTAGTTCCAGAGCCTCTTCAAAAACGGCTTGACCAGCGCTACGCCCAAAGATGACAACGTCTTCAAAGATGGCAAGGCGGCGCTCAGTTTCGTCGGTCACTGGGTCTATCCTGAGTACTTAGCGGCGCTTGGCGATAACTTGGTGCTGATCCCAATGCCGAAATTCGGCGAGCGCGCTGTGACAGGCATGGGTTCATGGAACTGGGGCATCACTTCCACCTGCCAAGTCAAGGACGGCGCGTGGGATTTGCTGAAGTTTCTACTGCAGTCCGAGAACGTGAAGGCGTTCGCTGATGCGAGCGGCGCAGTGCCGGCGTTGAAGAGCGTGCTGGAAGCAGACGCACGCTACGCAAAAGGCGGTCCGCTGCACATCTACTTCCAGCAACTGACGCAAGGTGTAGCGGTGCCGCGTCCGCAGACGCCTGCTTACCCTGTCATCACGCGCGCTTTCGCTCAGGCTGTGGATGAGATCGCCAAAGGCGGCGACGTACAGACTGCGCTCGACAAAGCTGCCGATACCATTGATAAAGACATCGCTAACAACAATGGCTATGCGCCGCGTTAAGCTGCTCTAGAGCAGGCGCGCTCGCCTGCTGAGCAACTGTTTTGCCGAACAGTGTTCAGGGCGAGCGCGCACAACGCACAGACTGCCCTTCTCTCAGTACCCGCACAGGCGACTGAGAAGGGCAGTCGCCAAATATAGCAAGTTTTTCCGCATATTCCGAGGTGTTTTATGACCGCCACCACGTCTGCGCGCCGCAAACCGTCTCTTTACGCTGGTGAGCGTCGGCTTGCTTTATTGATGCTCGCGCCGTCAGCGATTCTGCTCCTAGTTTTCTTGCTAGTTCCATTTTTCATGGCGTTCGGTCTCAGTTTGACCAATCAACGCCTGATCTCGCCCAATCCAACTGAGATCATCGGCTTGGCAAATTACCGCGAGCTGCTCGATCTGCGCTTCATCCCGCTTGAGCCGCGCCTTGATCCTGAGACTCAGCAGCCGCTGCGCGACGCGCAAGGCGACCTTGTCTATCCTGCCGTGCGCGAGGTGTTGCGCGCCAATCCTGAAACGCGCTTTTTCCGCGAGCTGACGCAGCTCGAATTGTTCGGAACGCGCTACTTGGTGGCGGCGAGCGATGCCACTTTTTGGCGCGCGCTCTTCAACACCTTCACCTTCGCTTTGATCGTCGTGCCGCTGCAAACATCGTTCGCTCTGGTGCTGGCGATGCTCGTCAACCAGAAGCTGCCTTGGATGAATTTCTTCCGCACGGTCTACTTCAGCCCGGTCGTCACCACTATGGCGATTGTCTCCGTGCTGTGGTTCTTCATGTACAACCCTGATTTCGGCTTGATCAATAGCCTGCTCAGCTTGGTCGGCTTAGGCCCCTATCGCTGGCTTGAGGATCCGCGCTCTGCGCTCTTCGCCATCATCATCCTCTCAATCTGGCAGGGCGTTGGCTTCCAGATGGTAATTTTCCTAGCAGGCTTGCAAGAGATTCCGCAAGAGCTATACGAGGCAGCTCAAATTGATGGAGCAGGACGTTGGCGGCAATTCCTCAATGTGACCCTGCCCAGTTTGCGCAACACAACCATCTTTGTGGTCATCAGCACGACAATTCTCGCTTTCAAGCTCTTTGTGCAAGTGGACGTGATGACTTTCGGCACAGGCGGTCCCTTCGATAGCACAGTGACCACCATCTTGCACTTGGTCAATCAGGGATATCGGCAACAGCGTGTCGGCTATGCCTCAGCCATTTCGGTTATCTTCGTAGTGATCGTGCTGGCGATCTCGATCTTTCAGCGGCGCGTGCTTACGAATCAGGAGAATTAGCGATGTCGAGCATCTCACAGACCGTCGGCGCGGAAGAACGCCATGCCGCGCTGCTGCGCAAACGCCTACATCGGCTGCGTCGAGCAATTTTTCTGACGCTCAACTATGGCTTCATGCTGTTCCTAGTCGGCTTTTTCATCTTCCCTGTAGTGATCATGATCGTCTCATCGTTCAAGCCTGAGCGCCTTGTGGCGTCCGATATGCGGACGATCTATGCGTTCATCCCACGCGAGGCAACTCTAGAGAACTACAGCTGCCCTGACTACCAGAGTCCTGACACTAAATGTGTGGACGGCGCAGGTGGAGTCTTTGAGCGCTTGCCGATGCCACGCTTATTTTTCAACTCTGTGTTTGTGACCTCAAGCATTGTGCTGCTCGGTTTGTTTGTGAACAGCATGGCAGCTTATGCGTTGGCACGGCTGCGCTTGCCTTACCGCAATGTGATTCTAACAGTTGTGATCTTGCTGATCATTGTGCCGTTTGAGGCTGTAGCAGTGCCGCTCTTATTGCTGGTGAATGGCTTGCCCTGGATTGATGGCACTATGGGCTGGCTGAACAGCTATCACGTGCAGATTTTTCCCTTCGCAGCCGATGCTTTCTCAATTTTTCTGTTCTACCAATTCTTTTTGAACATCCCGCGCGACTTTGATGAGGCTGCGCGCGTAGACGGCGCAGGCGGCTTTTTGATCTACCGCCGCATTATTGTGCCGCTCTCGCGCCCTGTCTTCGCCACAGTGGCAATTCTGCAGTTCTTGGCGCACTGGGGCAGTTTTTTGTGGCCCTTGATGACCACACGCGGCTTTGATTTCACCACGCTGCCTGTGGCGATGAATGTGTTCTTCGGGCAGGCGCCGCGCCAATGGGGCGATGTTATGGCGTTTGCCACGCTGGCAACTGTGCCTGTCTTGATCATTTTTCTGCTCTTCCAGCGCTGGTTTGTGCAGAGCGTCTCGGCAAGCGGCGTGAAAGGCTGAATGACTCAGAGCAGAGTCGGCTAACTCTGCTCTGAGCGGCTCAGCGCGAGTAGCCTTCGCGCGTTTGAACGTTGTAGCCCGTCAGCTCGACGTATGCCACGCCGCTGATCGGCTTGCCGTTTTGTGTGCCTGTCACGCGCGCTGCGCCTTCGTAGTAGGCAGTGGTCGTGTTCAGCTCTTGATCGCGCATGAACGGCTGTACTTCCAGCTCTAGCAGACCGTCAGGCGCGTTGACAGTCAGCCGCCAGCCGTGCGGATAGACAGCGCCTGTGCGCGGACTCGTCCACGTGCCGAGCGGCGTGATCGTGTAATCGCCTTGCGCCATCGAGAGATAGCGCGTACTGCCATCAGCGTTCACGAACGTGCCATTCGATGTCGGCTCGATGCCGCCGCCGCGCAACCTGATCTGATAGAGCATGATCTCACGCTGATCGTCGAGCTGGATTGAGAACCAATCCCAGCCCAGCGCATCATCGCCCAGCACGCTCGTGCTGTACTCGTGATCGAACCACGCTGTGCCGCTGACCGCGAACTGCTCGCCGCGCACTGTGATCGTGCCTTCCAAAAGCGAGCGCGTGAAGCTGTAATAGTAGCTGGCATTGCCTTCGCCTGCGTTCTTCACGCTGAAGCCGCGATCGCCTTGCAAGACAATCGGCTTGCTCATGCGCAGCTGCACATCCATGCCCAGATCGCCTTCGGCAGCGCGCAACCGATAGCCTTGTCCGTCTTCATCGAAGGTGATTGACCAATCTTCGATCCAAATCTTGGCAAACGGCTCGCCTTGTGCGCCTGCTAAGCCTGCCGCGCCGCGCGCGAAGCGCTCTTTGAAGTAGAACCGATCAGCAGCGATATCGGCGATGGCGAAATCGGCGAAGTAGACCTGATTGGTCGCCCATTCAGATTGGCGCTCAGGCATGGTCGGCGCGAGCGCACGCCTGAAGATGGTGAACTTCAGCCCGAAGCGCCGTCCGTCCGCCGTCTGGACGTTCGCCGTGTTGTACCACCACTCAGTCTGATACTCAGGATGTGCGCCGTGATCGCGCGGAAAGCTGAACTCCTTGACGCTTGTCACGCGCGCGAAGCCTTCGACGTCATCGCCGCTGAGCGCTGCCACCACGTCCGCGCTGAACTCAGGCTGAGTCTGTCCGCGCAAGCCTGAGACGCCGATGAACGCCACACCTAAGACCGCTAGTCCAATTGCGATTGCCAAGATGCCTCTGCGAGTCATTTTCCGTCCCTTCTCATTCCAAACGTAGCGCGCGCGCAGGCTGAATCTGCCCGATGCGCAGCGCAGGATAGACGCCTGCCAGAAGCGACGCGATGAGCGCCACAAGCGCCGCCTGCGCGTAAAACTCTGGACGCAAGCCCAGCGTCAACGTCCAGCCGAAGCTGCGCAAATTGATGATGTACACCAGCACCCATGCCAGCACTGTGCCGACTGGCACCGCCATGACCGCTGCGATAGCGCCCATCAGGCTCGTCTCAGCCAAGGTCAGGCGGAAGAGCTGACGGCGCGTCATGCCGTTAGCGCGCATCGCGCCGAACTCGCGCGTGCGCTCCAGCTGCAAGCTCGCCAAAGCTGAGAGAATGCCGATGAATGCCACCACAGTCGCCAACAAATTCAGCGCAGTAGTGATGGCGAACGTCTGATCGAACACGACCAGCACGCTCTCGCGCAGATCGCGGTTGGACTGCACCAACAGCTCTTGCTGACCGTCAAAAGCAGCGCGAATGGCGTTCACCACATCTGAGACGGCGTACTCAGGTGCGACCCACGCCGCAATGGTCGAGATGTATGGATCGTCGTAATATTGCAAGTAGACGTGCCGCCGCAACATGACCGTGCCTTGATCGCCGCTGTAATCCACCATGAAAGCGGCGATCGGAAAGGTATGCTCGCCGCGATCGGTCAGCAGCGTGATGCGCTGCCCTGCCGCGATTGGAATGCCGCGCTGCCGCGCAAAAGTCTCGCTGACCATCACAGCACCTTCGCCGAGCGCCGCCCAGACCGTCTCGTAGTCGCCGATCTGCCAGACGAAGCGTCGCTTGCCCATCGAAGTATCGCGATCGATCGCCGTCAGCAAGACCGGCTGCGGATCGTTTGGACGGATCACATCCACGCTGCGCGAGACGCCGACCGCGACCACGCCTTCGATGTTGCGCACTATATCCGCGACGCTCGGCTCGACGGGCACATCCTGCCGCACTGCCGAGATTGAAGGCGGACTGATCAAGATATCGGCGCGGATCGTATCGGCGAGCCAGCCTTGCACGTCGTTGCGGAAGCTGCCGACCATCGCGCTGATGCCGACGATCACCGAAACTGCCACCATCAGCGCCGCGATGGCGACGCTCGTTCGGCTCAGGCTGCGGATGATGCTGCGCGGCGCCATCAGCCCTAGCACGCCGAGCAACAATCCGCCTAACGGACGCACGACGCTCATCAGCACCAACGTGACCAACGGCGTGAAGAGCGAGAAGCCGACCACAATGCCGAACAACGCCACAAAGTTCACTTCCAAGCTCGGCAGGCTGAGCGCGCCGAGCGAGACTGCCACAACTATCGCGCCGCTCAGCGTCGCCAATGGCACGGCGCGCCGCACTTTGCGCTCAATATCGCTGCGCTTGAGCGTGCCGCTCGGCGGCGTGTTGGTCGCCTCATAGGCAGGCAGGAGCGCGGCGAAGAGCGCAGCGCTGATGCCGATCAGCGCGCCTTTCAGCAGCGAGAGCGTCGGAATATCCACGTTGCGCACAGTGACCGTGAAATACAGGCTGCTGACCGTCTGCGTCACGATGATCACAGCCAATCTGCCCATCAGCACGCCGGCGATCAGCCCGAAGACCACGCCGAAAGCCGCCAAGAGCGCCGCTTCCCAAAGCACCATGCCGAAAATCTGTCTGCGCGTCACGCCGAGCGCGCGCAATATGCCGATGATCGGTCGCCGCTGCACCACTGAGAAGGTGACTGTGTTGTAAATCAAGAACATGCCGACCACAAGCGCCAAAAGCGAGAGCGCGGTCAGGCTCAGGTTGAAAGCCGCCGTGATCTGCCCGACCGCGCTGGCGCGCGCGCCTGCCACTTGCACGGTCACGCCTGCAGGCAAGCTGGATCGAATGCGCGCCAAGAGCGCTTCACCAGACGCTGTCTCAGGGATGATCAGATCAATGTTGGTCAGGCGACCCAGCATGTTCAGCACTTCTTGCGCCGTGCTGATATCAGCGATCAGCAAGTCTTGCAAGCCTTGCGCCGTCACATCGTCCGATGGACGCAACAAGCCTGCGATGGTCAGCTTGTGGCGCGTCGGACCGTAGCGCATGGTGAGCGTATCGCCTTCTTGCAAGCCGTACTGCGCTGCCAGCTGCTCTGCCATCAGCACCATGTTCGGCTGCGTCAGGAACGTCGTCACGCCTGAGATATCGGCGTTCGCGTTCGCCGCACCTAGGTTCAAATAGCCGCGAAATGGCGCCTCAGCGAATGGATCGATGCCGAAGATGCGCAACGGCTGTCCGTCCAGCTCAAGCGCCTGCGCATAAGCGGTCACCACAGGCGCCGCCTCGCGCACGCCAAGCTCAAGGCGCAGCTGACGGTAGAGTTCGTATGGCACGCCGCTCGGGCCGCCTACGATCTGGTGCGTCGTGCGTCCTGTCAGGCTCTCAGTGAAGATGCCGAAGGCGCGCGTGGCGCTGGCATTGGCGATATCAATGGCGACCATCATCGCCACGCCGAGCGCCACGCCTAAGATGAACATCGCCGCTTGAAATGGACGGCGCAATATGGCGCGCAACATGACGCGCTGCAAGGAACTGGGTAGCGTCAGCATCGAGTCCGTCCTTCGATCAGTCAGTCTCGTTAGGATGCAACAGAACTGGCGCGCAGGGCAGCCTGTAGAAATTCGCCCTGCTCATGGCGCGCACAAGCCGATCCGCGTTCACCGCGTCGTCGCGCAGCGTGAGCAGGCGATAGGTAGCGCGTCCGTCCGTGCGAACGCGCCACAAGCTCTGTTTGCGCTGCACGTCATAAGCTGCCAGAAAGCTCTCGCCGCTCGGTGTCTGCCAAGCGTAGTGCAGCACACGGCTATCAGCCGTCCACGCCGTCCAGACGGCAGGCGTCATGTGCAGCGCGTCATGAACGCGGATGTTCTCGGCAAGCACAAGCTCTTGGCTGTGCGCGTAAGCGCGCAAGACCAAACGGAAAGTGTTATCGCCGTAGTAGGCAGCCACGCTCTCAATGCGCGCCGCCGTGATGTAGCGCTTATCGGGCGAGATCATCTGATAGCGCCGCTCAATGGCAGGCACAGGCTTGCTCTCTGTGCGCGTGCTGTTGCTCAGGTCGTGGTGCGTGACCCAATAAAACACGCTGTGCCGAGCAACTGCAAAGCGCTGAAAATGCACAACGCAGCCTGAGTACATGCCGCGTGGCAACGCCGCGCCGACCGCGCGCGCCGCGCTCAGCAGCACGGCAAAGCAAGCCGTCACGACGATGACTAAGAGCGGCAAGCGCATGGCGACCTACGCTTTCGGCTCAGCGATCAGCTTGCCTTCATGGATGTGATAGACAACATCGGCGAGCGGCACAACTTCCGGATTGTGCGTCGCCATGATCAGCGTCTTACCTTCATCGCGCGTCAGCGCCAAGAGCAGGTGCAAGACCTTCGCGCCTGTCTCTTCATCAAGATTGCCTGTCGGCTCATCGGCGAGGATCAAAAACGGCTCGTGAATCAGCGCGCGTGCAATGGCGACGCGCTGTTGCTCGCCGCCGCTCAAGCGATCAGGATAGGCATCCGCGCGGTGTGCCAAGCCAACGCGCTCCAACAAAGCGCGCGCGCGCTGTTCGCTGTGACGGCGCGGCTTGCCTTGCAGCTCAAAAGGCAGGCTGACGTTCTCAAGCGCAGTCAAGGTCGGAATCAGATTGAAGAACTGGAAGACGAAGCCAATGTGATCGCGCCTGAAGAGCGTCAGCGCGCGCTCGTTGAGCGCAGTCAAATTCGTGTCGTCGATCCAAATCTCGCCGCTGCTCGGCACGTCAATGCCGCCGATCAGATTGAGCAATGTGCTTTTGCCGCTGCCGCTCTTGCCCAATAGCACGATGAAATCGCCCGTGTACAGATCGGCGTCCAGCGCTTGCAGAATTATGCGCTGCACGCCTGCTTCTTCATAGGCTTTGCTCAGGTTGCGCAAACGCACAATCGGCACGCTGGAGCGCGCTGACGCGCTTTTCCGCTGAGCAGTGGTCAAAGATAGCGCCATGGATCAACCTTTCTCGCAGATCGGCTTGGACGATGGACAAACTTTGTGCATTTCGTGAGATCATAGGAACGTTCGCACAGAACGTCAAGTGAGCTTGTGATGAGAGGCACAGAAAGGCGCGACGACGCTCAGTCGCGCCTTTTGAGAGTAGATCAAGAGCGCTGCAAGCGCAGCACGTAGCCTTTGTAGTCGATCAGATAGAGTTCGCCGCGCTGATCTTCGCCGAAAGAGCTGATCTGGCGGCGCGTGCTGCGGAATAAGCGCGTCTGCCATGTGCCGTCGCGGTCGCGCTCAGCGATCCAGACGTTGCCGTTGCAATAATCGCCATAGAAATACAAGCCGCGCAGCGCTTGCAGCTGCGCGCCGCGATAGACATAGCCGCCTGTGACCGAGCAGCCTTGTGTGTGATCGTAAGTGACGAACGGCGGCATGTAGTCAGCGCCGAGCGGCTTATCGCTCAGGCGATTATCGCCTTCCATGATGTTCCAGCCGAAGTTCATGCCGCCTTGGCTGCCGTGCGGCACAAAAGTCACCTCTTCAGCGCCTGCCCAGCCGACGTCAGCGATGTACAGGTCGCCTGTCTCGCGGTCAAAGCTGATGCGCCACGGATTGCGCAGTCCATACGCCCAGATTTCAGGCGCGGCGTTCGGCGTATTCACAAACGGATTATCGGGCGGAATGGCATAGCGATCTGAGGACAAGTCGTTCACATCGAGCCGCAGAATCTTGCCGAGCAAGACGCTCAAATTCTGCGCGTTGCCTTCAGGATCGCCTTGCGTGCCGCCGCCATCACCAACGCTCAGATACAAGTAGCCATCCGGTCCGAACTTCAAGCCGCCGCCATTGTGATCAGGGAAAGGCTGCGCAATGCGGAGCAAGATCGTGCCGCTGCTCGGATCGGCGCGATTCGGATCGTCAGCGCTGACGCGATAGCGCGCCAAGACCGTGTGTCCATCGCGGTCGAAGTAATAGACGAAGAACGCGCCGTTCTGCGCATATTGCGGATGAAAGGCGAGACTGAGCAAGCCGCGCTCAGTGTAACCTGCGCGGAAAGTGTCATCGGTGAGCAGCGCGTTGATATCAAAGAACGGCTGATCGAGCGTCCTGCCGTCTTCATACATGATCCAGACCTGACCTGCCTGCTCGACCACGAAGAGCCGTCCGCTACCATCGCCTGCGTGCGTCAGGTAAAGCGGATTATCGAACTTGCCGCCGATCTGCTCAAAGCGATAGGCGAACGGATCGCGCGGATCCTGAGCGCGAACAACGTGGCTCTGCGCGAGCCATAGCACGGCGATCAAAAGAAGCGAGATATGTTTCCGCATACTTGCATTCAACATTACATATTGACATTCAGCGCAGAAGTATAGCGCCTGCGCGCATCTTTTTCCAAGCTATGGCTGCGCGATGAGACGCGGCTTGCGCCACATCGCCCAAGCGTAGAACGGCACGCCTTCGCGCACTTCGGTCTGGTAGACCAACACAACGCGCTGACCGCGCCACGCGCTCAAATCCACGCGAATCGGAATTGGCGCGCGCTCAGTCCGCATGTCAAAAGCGCCTTCGTAGAGCGTCTGCACAGCGCGTCCCTGCCGAATGCCGAGCCGAAACAACGCGCCGGTCTGCGGCACCTCAGGATGCTCGCGCACATTGCGCAAATCAACGTACAATTCCGCCTCAAAGAAGACCTGCGCTGCATCAGGCAGCTGAAGGTACTGCTCAGCCAGACTGGGCGGATGTTGGTAAAGGACGACGGCGCGCTCAGGCACGTATGCATCAGGCGGCTGCTCTCGAAACACAGGCGGATCGGCGATGCCGCTCAAAAACTGCAAGTGCGCTTCCACAGGCTGCGCAGCAGGCGCAAAATCGCGATACCAATCGCCGAAAGCTGTCAGGCGGTGCGCGCCGAGCTGCTGCGCCGTCGCCAGATAGCCGCCGCGATCCGCGTTGACGCGGAACAGGCAGTTATCGTAAGGCGCGCGCAAATAATTCAGCACGCACAGCCGATCCTCAGGCGTGGCGATGTAGGTCGGCGTGGTGAGGTTGGCGAATAAGTAGCCGAGCGCAGCGCAGCCGAGCAACGCGCCATTCGCCGCCGTCATCAGCCGCTGCCTGCCGCGTGCGCAAGCGACGGTCATCGCGCCGAGCATCAACAGCGCAATCCAGAACAAATTGGCGGCTGTCACGTAGCGCGACGTCGTCGGACGCGCCCAGAAGTACGCCAGCAGATCAGGCTTGACGCGACCGATGGACGCTAACGCGCCGTTGGCAAGGCACAGCAAGCTCAACGCGCTCGGCACAGCCAAGTTGATCGGCGGCACTTTGTGCCACAGATAGACGAGATTGACTGCCATCAGCGCCACGCCTGACGCGCCGAAGGCTAGGCTGAGCGCTTGATGCTCAGGCGCGTCAGGCACGAACGGCGCGCCGAGATAGCGCAGGACGTAGAGCGGATAATCCCACAGCTGCGCCGTTATTTCCGTTTGAAAGCCTTGATCGATGAAAGCGTAGTTCGTGAAATACAATCCGATGTAGAGCGCCGCCGCGCCAAGCCAGATGCCGTAGTGCAGCGGCTCCCGATAGCCGCGCAACCAGAGCGCAGGCAACATGGCGAAGGCGAGCGCCAAGCCGCTCAGATACGCATAGCCGGCGCCAATTGCGCATACGATGATCGGCACAAGGCTGCGCGCGCTGACAGGCAGCCGCACCAGCAGCCAAAGCGCCAAAACCGTGAAAAACAGCCAGAAAAACCACGCCGTCTGGAAGCCCATCAGCCAATTTTGGCGCTGCCGCACGGCGAAGACGAGCAAGGCGAGCGGCACGGCAAGCCACAGCGCGCTTGCCGCATGAACGCGACGTTGTATCGCCAAAAGCACGCCGAAGCTCAAAGCTGCCAGTGCAAAACTGACCCACATTTCAACGCGCACGTCCCACGCTGCCAGCAGTGTGACCAGCGCTGTGGTCAAGTGCGTGAAGAAAATGCGCGGCTGATCGTGCGGCTTGAGCAGATCGGCAAGGCTGAGCGTCCCTTCGACCGTCTTCAGTACCACAGGCGCGCTCGCCTGCCATTCATCCCAGTGCGGCACGTTCACGCCATAGCGCGCGATGAAAGCCGCCGTGCTGCTCGCAATGGCAAGGCACGCCAAACCGATCAGGATGCGCAGCCTCATGGCATCCTTTGCGTACGGCGCGCCGTGCGGCTGAAGCGGCTGAGCGCGGCGCTGCGCAAGCGCGGCACGCCGAGCCGCCGATGATAGATGAACCACTCAAAAGCGAGGATCGCCAAGCCGATCAAGGCGAAGAGCGACCAGAACTCGCGCTGCCCAACTTCCTGAGGCGTCTCTGCCGCCGCTGCCTCAGCGCCGCTGCCCAGCTGCACAGCGCGCGGCGCGATTTCGCTCTCATCCTCGCTGAACAGATTGACGGCGAAGAACTCTTGTTGGATCAGCTCCGCGCCGCTGTACATATCCACGCTGTAAATGCCCGCTTGTTTTGTCTCAGCGTAGATCAGGAGCGGCTGATCGACGCGGAAAGTCGTCGTCGCGCCATCGGGCGCTACCACGCGCACGAGGTCTGCTTCAGGCGGCGGCTGAATCACGACGGTCTGACCAATTTGAGCGCTGCCTTCAAGGCTGAGCGCGCGCGGCGTTTGATACCACGCCGTCAAGTTCGCCAGCAGGATCGGATAGGCGATTTTGAGCGGCAAGTCCGAGTCGAGCAGGTCGAAAGGCAAGATCGCGATCCGCCGTCCTGCGAACTCGCCTGCCA
>Ga0308403_1000591_pt1 | contig 13492 bp, 12 predicted proteins | sample HotsprSampleOSM3_FD_203470 | JGI IMG/M metagenome (GOLD analysis project Ga0308403, IMG submission 203470) | Hot spring phototrophic mat microbial communities from Octopus Spring, Yellowstone National Park, Wyoming, United States - 20060914_OS-M3 ... | reverse complement strand
ATAGCGTGTCAAGCGATGACAGCGTCGGACTGTACTTGAAAGAAATGGCATGTGTGCCGTTGCTCACGCTCGAAGAAGAGATCGCCATCGCAGAGCGCATTGCAGCAGGTGCGGCTGCCAGAGAGGCGCTGCCGAGCGCCGAAGGCGCTGAGCGCGAGCGGCTCGCCGCGCTTGTGGAAGAAGGTCGGCAGGCGCGCGATCACATCATCCGCGCCAACACACGCCTTGTGGTCAGCATCGCCAAGCGCTACATGGGACGCGGCGTGCCATTCCTCGATCTGATCCAAGAAGGCAATCTCGGACTGATCAGAGCGGTTGAGAAGTTCGATCACAGGCGCGGCTATCGCTTCAGCACTTATGCCACATGGTGGATTCGGCAGACCATCACGCGCGCCATCGCCGATCAAGGGCGCACGATCCGCGTGCCTATCCATATGTCAGATCGCATTCGCAACGTCTATCGCGCTGTGCACGAGCTGGAACAAGAACTTGGACGCAAGCCAACTGTCGAAGAGATCGCGCTACACTTGAACCTCGATCCGCGCAAAGTGCAGTGGATGCTCAAAGTGAGCTGGCGTCCGCTCAGCCTTGAGCGACCTGTTGGCGAGGAAGAAGAGAGCGAGCTGGGCAATTTCATCGAAGATGAGAGCGTTCCCACGCCGACTCAGAGCGCCTATCAGAACTTGCTGCGCGAGAAGCTAGAAGAAGTGTTGAGCACGCTCTCGCCGCGCGAGGCGCGCGTTTTGCGCTTGCGCTTCGGCTTGCAAAATGGCGAGCAGTACACGCTCGAAGAAGTTGGGCAGAAGTTCGGGCTGACGCGCGAGCGCATCCGCCAAATTGAAGGCAGGGCGTTGCGACGTTTGCGGCATCCGCGCCGCTCGCGTCACCTGCGCGACTTCCTGCAGTGAGCGAGGACGCCACGCGATGTTCGATCCGCGCATTGAGATTGTGCAAGGCGATATCACCAAGCTGGCAGTGGATGCCATTGTCAACGCCGCCAACAGCAGCTTGCTCGGCGGCGGCGGCGTTGACGGCGCCATTCATCGCGCGGCAGGACCAGAGCTGCTGGAAGCCTGCCGAAAACTTGGCGGCTGTCCAACAGGCGAGGCGCGCTTGACGGAAGGCTATCGCTTGCCTGCGCGCTACGTCATCCACGCCGTCGGTCCAGTGTGGACGGGCGGCAACAATGACGAGGACGCGCTTTTGGCGAGCGCCTACCGCGCCAGCCTGACTCTGGCTGTGCGGCACGGCTTACGGAGCATCGCTTTCCCTGCGATCAGCACAGGTGCGTACGGCTTTCCGTTAGAGCGCGCCGTCCCAATTGCGCTCAACACTGTTCAGGCATTTTTGGAAAATGATCAGACCTTGCAGCGCGTGATCATGGTCTGTTTTGGCGCGGATGCCTACCAGACCTACATGCGCTTCTTCCAACAGACCTGAACAGCGCCATCCGCATTGATGAAAAGCATCGTTCAGGCTGTGCGCACAGCCTGAACTTTTCCGCGCTGACTATTCTTACGAGCGCAGCCGTGCTATACTCCTCATAGACGCGCTTCTCTCATCACGACAGGTTTCACCATGAGACATTTTTTGAATATCGCGGATTGGTCAGCGCCTGAGATGGAAGCGCTGCTCAATCAAGCAGTTTATCTCAAGTTGGAATGGCAGAATGGCGGCAATCGTCCTGTATTGGGCGGCAAAATTTTGGCGATGATCTTTCAAAAGCCTTCGCTGCGCACGCGAGTCAGCTTTCAAGTGGCGATGAAACACTTGGGCGGCGATGCGATCTATCTCGGTCCGGATGAGATCGGGCTGGGCAAGCGCGAGAGCATCCCTGATGTGGCGCGCGTGCTGAGCGGCTACGCGCAAGGCATCATGGCGCGCGTCTTCGCGCAAGATCATCTGACGCAATTAGCGGCGGCGGCGAGCGTGCCTGTCATCAACGGTTTGAGCGATTCGAGCCATCCATGCCAAGCCTTCGCTGATATGTTGACGCTCTACGAGCATTTCGGCACATTGCGCGGTCTGACGATGGCTTACGTGGGCGATTCGAACAACGTCGTGTTCTCGCTTGGCGAGGCGGCTGCGCGTTACGGCGTCGCGCTGCGCGTGGCGAGTCCGCGCGGCTATCAGCTGAGCGACGCGGCAATCGCGCACTTGCGCAGCATGGGCTTGGCGCTCAGCCTGACCGACGATCCGCGCGCGGCGGTTGAAGGCGTGGACTGCATCTACACCGATACATGGACGAGCATGGGTCAAGAGGCAGAGGCGGAAATGCGACGGCAAATTTTTCCGCCGTATCAGGTGAACGCCGATCTGGTGCGCTTAGCTGCCAAGCACGTTGTGGTGATGCATTGCTTGCCTGCGCATCGCGGCGAAGAGATCACGGATGAGGTGGCTGACGGCGCACATTCGCTGATTTTCCAACAAGCGGCTAATCGTCTGCACGCGCAGAAGGCAATCTTGGCGCGCTTGTTGAGCAGTTAGCACGAGCAAAGTTTCAGGTGAGCGGATCGAATGGGCGGGAGCGATGACATCAAAACAAGAGACATATGAACATTATCTGAACTTGGGTCATAGCTTTGCATGGGATCAGGAGTGGGATAAGGCGGTCAACGCCTACGCACGCGCCCTGCAAGAACGCCCTGAAGAGCCTGATCCGTACAAGTACCTTGGCTTGGCGCTCATGCAAGTAAAGCGCTACAACGACGCGCTCAAAGTGCTGGTGAAAGGGCATAAACTGGCGCCTGACGATCCTGTGCCATTGGAGCGCAGCGCTGACGTGCTTGAACGGCTCGGTCGCTTGAAGGAAGCTGCCACACAATACGTCAGCGTGGCGGAAATTTACCTTGCGCAGCGCGACCTTGAGAAAGCGATTGGCAACTATGAACGCGCTACGCTGCTGACGCCAGGCTTACTGCAAATTCACTTCCGCCTCGCGCAGCTCTACGAGCGGACAGGACGTAAGCGCGCCGCTGTATTGCAGTACCTCACGCTCGCTTTCAACTTCCAGCGCAATAAAGATCGCGAGCGCGCCATGCAAGCTATTGAGCGCGCGTTGCGCCTTGAGCCAAGCAACGTGCAGGTGTTGAACGCCAAACGCGCCATCGAGTCGGGCGAGCTGATGGCAGTGCCGCAGCTTCAGGAAGAGCGTCCTCAAGATGGCAAGCCAAAAGGCGGCGACGCGCTTGCGCAACTGCCTGCCGAAGAAGCGCCTGCCGAGTCGGCAGAGGCGCACGTCGCCGGTCCGCTCGGCGAGGCGACCGAAAAGGCGCTCGCGCGCCTTGCCGAGCATCTGTTGGAAGGCGGCTTGACCATCGCTGAAGCGCAAGCCATTCAAGGCATTGAGCTGCAAAAGATGGGCGAGAACGCGCAAGCTGTCCGCGCTTTTCAGACCGCAGAGAAGCAAGGCATCCGTCATCCTGCGCTGTATATGTGTCTCGGCTCGCTGCTGGTGACGCTTGGGCAGTGGCAAGACGCACTGCAGTATCTCGGTCGCGTGCAAGATGCGGTCTATGCAGCAGGCGTGGCACACGGCATGGGACAAGCCTACGTCGGTCTTGGGCAAGTGCGCCCAGCCGCTGAACAGTTCATCCGCGCCTTGCAGCTCGCCGACTTGCAATTGGCGATGAATCCTGATGAAGCCAGCCAACTGACGGCTGTCTACGACGAGCTGCTCTCAGCGGTCAAGCAAATGCAAGACTATGACCTTGCCGAGACGTGCAATGAGTTCAACCGCTGGCTCTCAGGCGCAGATTGGAAAGTGCGCATTCCGCAGACGCGCCGCGCCATTGACGACCGTCTGCGCGGCGGCGGCAAAAACGAGCTGATTGACATCGTCAAAGACCCATCCATCGTCGAGGCGCTGACGCGTGTGGATGACTACATTCGGCGCGGCTTGTATACACTAGCCGCCGATGAGGCGATGTGGATCATCGAGCGGCAGCCGACCTCGTTGCCTGCCCATCAGCGCGTGGCGCAAGTGCTGATGGAAGAAGGGCAGACTCAAGCGGCGATCACGAAATACAACGTGGTCATCAACAGCTTCCTGGCGCGCGACGATCGCGTCAGCGCTTCGATGATCCTGAACGAAGTGATCAAGGTCGCGCCGATGGATATCAACTTGCGGCTGAGCCTGATTGACCTGCTGGAGCGCGAAGGCGACGAGGCGCGCATGTTGGATGAATACATCGGCTTGGCAGCAGCGTACTATCAGTTGGCAGAGATCGATCAAGCGCGCGACACTTACCTCGCTGCCAATCGTCTGGCGCAGCGCCTGAACGCGCCGATTGAAAAGCGCGTTGAGATTTTGCTCCGTCTTGCCGATATCTACATGACGCGCCTCGATTGGCGGCAGGCGCAGCGCACGCTTGAGCAAGTGCGCGACCTAGTGCCGACGGACGACAAGCCGCGCCGCGAGCTGGTGGAAATTCACTTCCGTCTTGGCAATCCGATTGAGGCGATGCGCGAGCTGGATAGCCTATTGCGCGTCTATGCGCAGTCAAGGCGTGGACAGCTGATCCTTTCCACGCTTGAGAGCATGGTCGAGGCGCGACCGAACGAGATGGGCTTGCGCTCGCGCTTGGCGGCAGTCTATCAGCAGCTCAAGCGCATTCCAGAGGCTATAGAGCAGCTGGACGCGCTCGGCGAGCTGCAGCTGGACGCCGGTCTGATCCAAGAGGCGTGCGCTACGATCAGGCAAATCGTCAGTTTGCGTCCGCCGAACCTTGAGCAGTATCAGGCGCTGCTCAAGCAGATGGGCTGTTGAGGAATATAGGCTATGTGCGGCGAGCCGTGTTGGCTGATCGAGACTTATCTGAACGCAGCAGCGCTGCTGGATATTCTGGTCGTAGCGCTCATCTTCTTCGGTCTGAGCTTGCTCCTGCGCAACACGCAGGCGCTCTCGCTGCTGCGCGGCGTGGTGATCTTACTGGCGTTGGTCGGCTTAGCGGCTTCGATCTTTCCGTTTCCCGCCTTCCGCTGGCTGGTCGGCAACGTGCTGACCGTGGCGGCGGTCGCCATTCCGATCATCTTTCAGCCTGAGTTGCGCCGTCTGTTGGAACAGCTGGGCAGAGCAGGCTTCGGCTTGAATCGCCTGCCGGAAAGTCAGCGCGTGCGCTTGCACATCATCGAAGAGATTTGCGCAGCAGCTGCACGGCTCTCAGAGCGCCGCCAAGGCGCTTTGATCGTCATTCAGCGCGAGACGAGCTTGCAAGAGTATATTGATACAGGCGTGCTTTTAGAGAGCGCCGTGAGCGCGCAGCTCTTGCTGACCATCTTCTATCCGAAGACCGAGCTGCACGACGGCGCGGTCATTTTACGCGAAGGCAAGATCGCGGCTGCCGCTTGTGTGCTGCCGCTCTCAAGCGGACGCAACCTGACGGATCGTAAGCTCGGCACGCGCCATCGCGCTGCGCTCGGCATCAGCGAAGTGAGCGACGGCGTGTGCGTCGTGGTCTCTGAAGAGACAGGGCAGATTTCGGTCACCAACAGCGGACGCATGATCCGCCGCCTTGATGCCAATCGCCTACGCACGATTTTACAAGCCTTCTACGCCGAAGCTGAGCAGCCGCCTTCGCTCTTGAAAGCGCTCTTTGAGCGGCTGCGCACGTGGCGCGCACGGCTGAGCGGTCAAGCTGAGCTGAAGAACAGACAATTGCGAAGTTGAACGATGGGCGCTGAGGAACATCGCGAGCGCGCAGGACGCGGCGCTGTCACGCTCGGCATTGTGACGGTCAGCGACACGCGCACGCCTGAGACGGACGAGAACGGACGTTGGCTGCGCCAGACTTTCGAGGCGCTCGGACATCGCATCGCAGCCTATCACATCGTGCGCGACGAGCCTGAGCAGGTCAGCGCAGCCCTAGAAGCGCTGGTGAGCATTCCTGAGCTGCAGATCGCGCTCTTCAACGGCGGCACAGGCATCGCGCCGCGCGATACGACCTACGACGTCATCGCGCGCAAGCTGGAGAAGACGCTCAGCGGCTTTGGCGAGCTGTTTCGGATGCTCAGCTATCAGCAAGTTGGTGCAGCTGCCATGCTCAGCCGCGCCACAGCTGGCGTCTATCGCGGCAAGCTGATCGTGAGTATGCCCGGCTCGCCCAAGGCGGTCAAATTGGCGGTCGAGTCGCTCATCTTGCCCGAGCTGAATCACCTTGCGTGGGAAATTGCGCGACAAGCGTAGCCAAGCGCTGCGCCTTCGGCTATACTCGGCGCGCAAAGCGCTTTTCTCACAATCCAACAGGCAGAGTTTCATTATGCAAGCGACCATCACTGTCTTGCCAGGCGATGGCATCGGCACAGAAGTCACGGCTATTGCCGTCGCGTTGCTCAAGGATGTCGCCGCGCTCGGCGGACACACTTTCACCTTTCAAGAGGCGCTCTTCGGCGGCTGCGCCATTGATGCGGCAGGCGATCCGTTTCCCATCGAGACGCGCCAGCTGTGCGAGAACTGCCACGCCGTCCTGCTCGGCGCGGTCGGCGGACCGCAATGGTCTGATCCGAGCGCCAAAGTGCGCCCTGAGCAAGGTTTGCTGCGCCTGCGTCAACACTTCGGCTTGTTCGCCAATTTGCGCCCTGTGCGCGCCTATCCGATGTTGGCGCGCCACGCGCCGCTGCGCGCCGATCTGCTGGAAGGCGTAGACATGCTCTTCGTGCGCGAGCTGACAGGCGGCGCCTATTTCGGTCCGCGTCAAGAGCAAGGTGACGGCGACTCCGCCTACGATACGATACTCTACACTGTGCCAGAAGTGCAGCGCGTGGCGCGAGTCGCTTTCCGCGCTGCGCAAGGTCGCCGCAAGCACCTGACCTCAGTGGACAAGGCGAACGTCCTAGCGAGTTCGCGGCTATGGCGGCGGACGGTTGAGCAAGTGGCGGCTGAGTTTCCCGATGTGCGCGTAGATCACGCTTTGGTCGATTCGTTCGCCATGCAGCTGATCCGCACGCCTGCGCGCTTCGACGTGATCGTGACCGAGAATATGTTCGGCGATATCTTGACTGATGAAGCGGCTGTCTTAGCAGGCTCGCTAGGCATGTTGCCGTCGGCATCGCTCGGCGAAGGCACGTTTGGCGTCTATGAGCCGATTCACGGCAGCGCGCCCGATATCGCAGGCAAAGGCATTGCCAATCCAATCGGCACCATCCTGAGCGCTGCGCTGCTTTTGCGGCACAGTCTAGGCTTGCACGAGGAAGCGGCGGTGCTTGAAATGGCAGTTCAGCGCGCTCTTGAATCAGGCGCGCGCACTGCCGATATCGCTGAACCGAATGTGCCTGCGCTCGGCAGCGCCGAATTTGGCGAGCGCGTGCGCGCCGCGCTGCGCAGGCTCGGCTAGAGCAACTGCGCGTAGATTGCGCGCAAGCGTTGCGCAGCTGCCTGCCATGTGAAACGCGCCGCCTGTGCGAAGCCGCGCGCCAAGCGTGCGGCGCGCGCCGCTGAGTCTTCCTCAAGCAAGGCGAGCAGACCTGCTCGAATCGCCTCGACCGAATGCGGCGCGACCATGAGCGCGGCGTCGCCTGCTACCTCAGGCAAGGAAGAGACGTTTGAGGTCAGCACAGGCGTGCCGCACGCCATGCCTTCCAGCACAGGCAATCCGAAGCCTTCGTAGAGCGACGGAAAGGCGAGGCACGCCGCGCCGCTGTACAGCGCAGGCAGGTCAGCTTCATCGGCAAAGCCTGTCAAAATGACCCGCTCGCGCATGGCGCGCGCGCATTCGTAGATCGGCGCATCCAGCCAGCCGCGTCCGCCAACGATGACCAACTTCAGGTCTGCCCAGCGCGGCGGCAAAGCGGCAAACGCCTGCATCAGACGTGCGTAGTTCTTGCGCGGCTGCAGCGTGCCAACGCTCAGGACGTAAGGCGCGTCGCCGATGTTGTATTTGGCGCGTACAGCCGCCTGCGCCGCTGAATCGCGCACAGGCTTGAAGGCATTGCTCACGCCGCTGTACAACACTGTGATCTTCGCCTCAGGCATGCCGTAGAGCGCGATCAGGTCAGCTTTGGTGGCAGCTGAATCGGCGAGGATGTGATCAGCGCGGCGTGCTGAGCGCGGCACAACTGCCTCAAGGTAGGCTCTCAGGCGCGGCGCAGCCGACTCAGGCACGCGCGCGAACGAGAGATCGTGGACTGTGAGCAGCGTCCGCGTCTGCGGCAAGGTCGGCGGCAGGACAAAATCTGTGGCGTGGAAGAGCCGCACGTTGCCTACAAAAAGCTCAACAGGTAACGGCAGGCGCGCTCTGTGCCACAAGCGCGCGAGCGTCAAAGGCGAGAGGCGAGTCGCGCGGTAGCGGAAATTTGCGGCAGGCGCCTGTGGCAATCTGCTGTGCTCAGCGCCTGCGATGAACAGGCGATAAGCGCCTTGCCTATCCTGTTCGGCAAGTGCGGCGACCAATTCGCGCACGTAGCGTCCGATGCCGCCGCCTTGCTCATGCGCAGGCGTGTAATCAATGCCGATGCTCACACGCTGCGCTTACTTCACGTCGTTATACGTCCAATAACGATTGGCGAAGAAGTTCCAAAGCGCCACGATCACCAGCGCCATGATGACCGCCATATTGGCGCCAAGTTTCCACTGCACGTTGCTGGCAAGGTCTAGCGCTACCAGATGATTCGCGGCGAGATAGCGCACAAAATCGGCGAAGATGGGCGAGAAAACGGCGACCACGCCGGCGCGCACCGCTAAACCGACCGCGCTCACGGCGAAGAATTGCGCCAGTTGATAGCGCACGCGGCGCGACCGCGAGTCGGGATACGTCCAGTAGCGATTCCACAGAAAATTGCTGCAGACTGCCAGCGTGAAGCCAATCGCCGCCGAAGTGACCACTGGCAGCAGCTGTCCGTCTTGCACCTGAAAGACGAAGCGCATCAAGAAGTTGGTCGTGCCGAGATCGATCATTGCGCCGATAGCGCCTACCACCAAAAACTTGAGGAAGCGCTCCAGCTCGCGCGGTTTGCTGCCGCCAAAACGGATGCTGATGCGGCGGATGATACCCATGCGCTCGCCTTCGGCAAGCGAAAGGCTATCGGATCGGTTCATAGAAGATTGTTGCCTCACGTTACTCTGCTCTTCGAGCGACATCGCTGACCGCAGTCACAAGCGCGCCAATTAAACCAAGCATTGCGCCAAAGTGCAAGAACAGGTTGTTGACGAAAAGTTTATCGAACAGGCTATGCACGGCGATGTGCGCCCAAGCGCTCAGGGCGCCGATGCCGACGCCGCGCTGAAAGGCATCCTGCAAGCGCCGCACGCGCAAGCCGAGCGCGGCGAGCCAGAGCCACATGCCTACGTAAGCCGCCAAACCGACCGCGCCTGTCTCCGCCAGCACGTTCAGATAATAGTTGTGCGCATGACCGAGCGCCAATTGCCAGTTCACCAGCGCGTGACGCGCATAGGCGACTTCATAGCCGCCAAAGCCGACTCCGAAGAACGGCGATTCGTCCGCCATGCTCAGCGCCGCCTGCCAGTGCGCCAAGCGCTCGACCGTCGCGTAGTTCGCGTCGTTGATCGGCACGCCGCGCACATCTTGAAAGCCTGTCAGGTCTTGCGCAAAGTCGCTGAAGCGCGCCAAGAGCGCGCTCGGCACAACGTTGCTGAGTATAGCGAACGCGACTATGCCTGCACAGCTCACAGCGATCACAGAAGCGTGCCAAAATCGGCGCGGCGCCAGCAAGATGAGCGCCGTGAGCGCCGCGCCAAAGCCTAACCACGCGCCACGACTCCAAGAAACGAATAATCCAACGCCGATCAGCGCCGCGGCTGCGCCCAGCGCGCCTGAGCGCCACAGCCACGCGCCGCGCGCACGCCATGCCATGCACAACGCGCCGATCAGCGCGCCCAGCGCCAACGGCAAGCTCATGCCCATGAACGCGCCGAACGGATTCGGCTGCCCAAAGCTGCCGAAGGCGCGGAAATAGCGATAATCGAGTATCCACAAGTGCGGCGCGCCTGAGCCGCCTGTGAACTGATAAATGCCGATCAGCGCTTGCACGCCTGCCGCCGCCAGCAGCGCGCTGAGCAGCCAAGCGACGCCATGCTGTTGGCACAACGGCGCGACGATCAGCGCCATGAGCGCGATTTGCAGCCACTTGATCAGCTCGTTCAGCGTCGCGCCGACCGACTCAGCCGTCAGCAGGCTGAGCGACGCTGCGAAGATGAACGCGCTCAGCGGTAGCAAGACGCTCAAGCGCGGCAGGACGACGCAACGCTGCGTCGCGATCTGCTTGAGCAGCCACAGCGCGACTGTCCAAGCGAAGGCGATCTGTCCGATATCCAGCGGCAAGCGCACAGCGGACTCGGTCTCGATCAGCGTTTTCATTGGCGATAGCACCAAGGTAGCCGCTACTGCTGCGCGCAGGTCAATCAGGCTCAAAATGCCGAGCGTCGCGCACGCTAGGCACAGAAAGGCGACCTCAAGCGGCAGCGCCGCGAGCGCGCCTGCGCCAACGGCAGCGCCTAGCCATAGGATCGTAGCGTGCGATGGCAGTCTCACGGCTCAACATCGTCCTAATCGGCGTGGCGCGGCGGATTCGCCACGCTGACGCGCGAACGGAAGTGATCAATAGTGCGCGCCAAGCCTTCGCGCAGCGAGACCACAGGCTGATAGCCGAGCAGCGCCTGCGCGCGCGTGATGTCCGGCTGGCGCGTCTGCGGATCGCCTTCGATGCGATCCATACGGCGGAAAGTGATGCCGCCAGGATTGCCTGTCATCTCGTTGATGATCTTGGCAAAGTCCAAGATGGACATCTCAAACGGATTGCCGAGATTGACGGGCAGCGAAGCATCCTCAGATGGCGGCAACATCAACAGGCGATAGATGCCTTCTATCAGATCGCTCACATAGCAGAAGCTGCGCGTCTGCGAGCCGTCGCCATAGACTGTCAGCGGCTCGCCGCGCAGCGCTTGCCCGATGAAATTCGGCACCACGCGACCGTCATCAAGGCGCATTCGCTCGCCATAAGTGTTGAAGATGCGCACAATGCGCGTATCTACGCCGTGCGAGCGATGATATGCCATTGTGAGCGCTTCGGCGAAGCGCTTGGCTTCATCGTACACGCCGCGCGGTCCGATGGTGTTCACATTGCCGTGATAATCCTCGCGCTGCGGATGCACCAGCGGATCGCCGTAGATCTCAGAAGTGCTTGCCAACAAGAAACGCGCTCGTTTGGCAAGCGCCAAACCAAGCGCGTTGTGCGTGCCAAGCGCGCCAACTTTCAAAGTCTGGATAGGATATTTCAGGTAATCAATCGGGCTAGCAGGCGAGGCAAAATGCAGTACGGCATCCAACTGACCGCCGATATAGATGTAGTTGGTGACATCGTGGCGGATGAACGTGAAATCAGCGCGTCCGATCAGATGCTGAATGTTATCCGTATTGCCTGTGATCAGGTTGTCCATCGCGATCACGCTGTGACCTTCCGCCAACAGGCGATCTGCCAAATGCGAGCCAAGAAAGCCTGCACCGCCAGTGATTAAAACACGCACAGTCTCTCGAACTCCTGAACAGTGAAGATGCGCTGAGTGTAGCGCATCTTCACCAGTTTCACGAGTTCAGCTTGCGAGCGGATCAGTTGCGCTCAGCAGTGAGCGGCAGCGCCATCAAGGCGAGCGCGCGCTGCCATTCTGCGCGACCTTCAGGCATCTCGTCCAGCATCGCGATCATCTCAGGCAGCATCTCTTGCACGGCTTGGCGCGGCAAACGACGATGAATCCGTGAAAGATCGCTGATCTGGCTCGGATACTGCAAAAAGCCGACCAGCCAGTTGCCAAGCGTGAACGCGGACATCGGCGTGTTGACCATGTTGTATTGCGTCCGCAGATGCTCTGTGAAAGTTGCCAGATGCTTCTCATAAGCTGCGCGCGCCAGCGGCAGGCATTTGTTCAGCAGCTCGATGTCCAGCGTGCCAATCCATGCCTGATATTCCGCGTCCTGATAGATTTGCTCCTGTGTCAGCGCCAGTAAACGCTCAATCTTGCCCTGTGGGACGCCAATATAGTGTGCTAAAGCCTCTGCCACCATTTCGAAACGCTTCCTTCCGTAATTGAGAATTGTTATTTGATGAGAAAAATGCTCTAAATCCAATTTGATCTTATTCTGAAATCAATGTTAAGTAAAGCGAAGCGACCTTTTTGTAATAACTTTGAGAAAGCCTGTCCAGCGGCTTGATACAATATGTGAAGCATCACACCGACAGAAGGTGCATTCATGTCCGAGAGAGCAACTATTCCAGCGCTTCAAAATAGCTTGCGTGCTATCATCACCGAGAACCTAGAGAAAGTTCTTAGCTTCGATCCGTTCAAGCACCTTGAAGGCGTGCAGACGAAAGAAGACTTTGCAAGAACGCTAGAAAGTGACCCTGCTTTTTCGCCTTTTTTCCTTGCCACACCGAAGTATATTGCAGCACGCATTGGCGGAAACTTGGTCACCAACCTACATCGTAAGCTAGGTGATTTATATCAAGCGCTATTTTTGCGTTTGCTAGAGGAGCAGTTGCAGCTTCCCAAAAGCAGCCTTGCTTTCACTTTGGAGATTGAAATAGACGGCAGGAAGCGAAGGCGCTCAACTGACGGCATGATACCTCATGCTGCGCTTCAGTCCGCTGATCGTGAGCGCCTGACCGCACTGCTCGATCTCGCCAAAGTTGGCACTGCTTTTGAGGTGCGCTCTTGTTATCAAATTGGCGACTCGAAGCGCATTCAAGCAGACCGCGACATCGCTCTAGCGCTGAAAGCGCTGGAAATCGAGCCAATCATGCTAATTTTCTGCACAACTTCTCTCAAAAGTCCTGTAGCGCACACGGGCGAGTTTTGGCGACTTTACGAAGGACACGCGACATTCGAATTCGTGAAACGGCTGACAGATTTTGATCTTGGCGCTTTTTTGCGTCAGGAACAAGCACTCATCCAGCCGATAATGCAGCGCATTTTCGACTCGATGTAAGTTAAAGACTGATGCAAACGGCTGTCTCAAACAGCTTTTTGCGACCGCCGCGCTTGCGAAGAAGCAAAATCTCGTCTACCTTGAAGCCACACTGCTCAAATATCTTTGCTAAGAGCGCATCTGTGTGGACTTCTACGCCTGAGAGTCTAGAATTGCCTACAACGTACGCGCCGCGAAAAGGACGACGCGCTACGCTTCTCAACGACTCAATATGCGCGTAGAGCATGTTGAAATACTTCACTGCATAGTTGTGCATGAGTTGGCTGCGCTGCTGCAGCTCAAGACTCAGCGGCTGAAGAATCGGAGCAATGGTCGCTTCAGGCTCAAGATGCGCCGTGTACAGCTCTGAGGTTGCCCTGCCCCACGTGCCGCCAATCGCTTGGCAGTCCAGATCAGCAGACTGGTGAGCAGCATTGAAAATTTCCATGAAAAAGAGCTGCGGACGCGTTGTGTGGACGTAACTGAAACGATTTGGGTAGGGCGGCGAAGTGATGACTCGATCTACCTGCGATACATAGTCCGCCAGATGCACGCTATCGCCTAAAATCACTGAAGTTTGT
>Ga0308403_1000590_pt1 | contig 13494 bp, 13 predicted proteins | sample HotsprSampleOSM3_FD_203470 | JGI IMG/M metagenome (GOLD analysis project Ga0308403, IMG submission 203470) | Hot spring phototrophic mat microbial communities from Octopus Spring, Yellowstone National Park, Wyoming, United States - 20060914_OS-M3 ... | reverse complement strand
GGACGGGACTGAGATAGCCGTCTTGCGCGGGCATGAGAATGATGTCAGGGGCGCGCTGGAGCTGCGGGACGGGCGGCTGCTCTCGTGGGCTAGTGTATTTCTTCTCGGTGACCAGACGCTCCGTCTGTGGGCGGCGGACGGGACTGAGATAGCCGTCTTGCGCGGGCATGAGGGTAAGGTCATTGGCGCGCTGGAGCTGCGGGACGGGCGGCTGCTCTCGTGGGCTGAGGACGAGACGCTGCGTCTGTGGGCGGCGGACGGGACGCCGCTCGGCGCGATGCGACGCGACGCGTCGCCTTCCGAAGTGCGGGCATGGTTCGCCGCGCACGACGCCGATTGGGGGACGTTCATCGAGAATTGGGAACGGTACGCGCTCGCGCCTGAGCGCGGCTTGTTGGCGTGGCGCCATGGCGCGGCGCTGCATCTGTGCCGCGCCGAGACGGGCGAGGAGATCGCGCGCTTCTACGCGGATAGCGAGATCACTGTGGCGCGCTTCCTGCAGGGCGGCGCTGCAATCGCGCTCGGCTGCGCGAATGGGCAGGTCATCTTCCTGCAGGTGAACTTGTGAGCAGCCTGCGCGGCGCAGTGCGCCTAGCAGCCTGCGCTCGGCTGCCAGGCGCGCTGTTCAGCGTCCTAGCGCCTGCCTGACCAAGCCGCCGATCTCAGTCGGATTCATGGCGACGTACGCGCCTGCCGCTCTCAGCGCGTCGGTCTTGCCTTTGGCGGTGCCTTTGCCGCGCGAGATGATGGCGCCAGCGTGGCCCATGCGTTTGCCAGGCGGCGCTTCCATGCCTGCGATGTAGGCGATCACGGGCTTGGTCACGCGATCCTTGATGAATTCGGCGGCTTCTTCTTCCGCCGAGCCGCCGATCTCGCCGATCATGACGATGGCTTCGGTCTCAGGGTCGGCTTGGAAGGCGGCGAGCGCGTCAATGAAGCTGGTGCCTGGCACAGGGTCGCCGCCGATGCCAACGCACGTGCTTTGACCGATGCCGCTCTGCGTCAGCTCGTAGAGCGCCTGATAGGCGAGCGTGCCTGAGCGGCTGACGATGCCGACCGGTCCGGGCATGGCGACTTCGGTCGGCGTGAAGCCGATGTTGCACTTGCCTGGCGCAAGGATGCCTGCACAGTTCGGGCCGAGCAGGCGCACGTGCGGAAAATCGCGCTTGAGGCGGTTGTAAACGCGCGCCTGATCGTGCGTGGGAATATGCTCAGTGACGCACACGATGAACGGCACGCCGCCTTCGGCTGCTTCGAGGATCGAGGCGACGGCTGCCATGGCAGGCACGATCACGAAGGCGGCGTTGGCGCCGGTCTCGCGCACGGCTTCGGCAACTGTGGCGAAGATCGGGATGCCTTCGACGAAGGTGCCTGCCTTCTTAGGATTGGTGCCTGCCACAACTTGTGTGCCATAGGCGCGGTTGCGCAGACCGTAGAATTGACCTTGTTTGCCTGTCAAGCCTTGCACGACAACTTTGGTGTGTTCATTCACGAAGATCGCCATGAGTTCGCCTACTTTCCTGCAAGTTCAACCGCTTTTTTGGCGGCGCTGAGCATATCGGGCAGCATGATCAACTTCTCGGATTCGTTCGCCTGCAAAATGGCGCGTCCTTCGGCGGCGTTTGTGCCGTCAATGCGCGCTACAATCGGCGCGTTGAGCGCGATGCGATTGATGGCTTCGATGATGCCGCGCGCCACTTCATCGCAGCGCGTGATGCCGCCGAAGATATTGATGAAAATGGCGCGCACGTTCGGATCGGTATTGATGACGGTCAGGGCGTTCACCATCACTTCGGCGCTGGCGCCGCCGCCGATATCTAAGAAATTCGCAGGCGCGCCGCCAACTTGCTTGACGATATCCACAGTGGACATCGCCAAGCCTGCGCCGTTGGCGATGATGCCGACTGTGCCGTCCAGACCGACGTACTGCAGACCTTTCTCTTTGGCGAGCGCTTCGCGGCTATCGCCTGCGGCGACGGTCGCTGCTTCGAAGTCTGCCCATTCCGGATGGCGTTCGTGCGCGGCGTCATCTAGAGTCACTTTGGCATCCAGAGCGAGGACGCGTCCATCGGTCGTCAGGATCAGCGGATTGATCTCTGCCAGCTCGCAATCGCCTTCGGTGTAGCAGCGGTAGAGCGCCATCAGCACAGGCAACGCGCCTTCGCGCGCCGCTTCGGGCAAGTTGGCAGCCGCGATCCAAGCGCGGCAATCATCTTCGCGCAATCCGATGATCGGATCGATGTGAATTTTGGCGATCAGCGCGTCAGGCACGCTCTCGATCTCAACGCCGCCTTCCACTGAGAGCATTCCTAAGTATTTTTTGGCGCTGCGATCGAGCGCAAAAGAAGCGTAGAATTCTTCCGCCTTCGGCGCGCCGTTCTCATCGAAGCGCACTGCGCTCTTGGCGATCTCAGAGGCGCGCTCGATCCACAGGCGACGCACGATGTGTCCGCGAATATCCATGCCGAGGATGTTGGCGGCGTGAAAGCGCACTTCATCAGCGTTGTTGGCGAGCTTGATGCCGCCTGCCTTGCCGCGTCCGCCGGTCATCACTTGCGCCTTGACCACGACAGGATAGCCGATGCGCTCAGCCTGCGCGACCGCTTCATCTGCGCTATCCGCGACGCCGCCTGCCGAGACAGGAATGCCGAAGCGGGCAAAATATTGCTTGCCCTGATACTCCATTAAGTCCATAGAAACTTTTGATTCCTCCGAAGGAATGCTGTGTGAAATTGCACAAACATGTCAATTGTGCCGCAGTATGGCGCAAGCGGCAAAGTGAGCGAAACGAATGGTCGGCAAATGCGCCGACCACGATGCATCGCTCAGCCTTTTTCGAGCGAATCGAGGAATTCTTCGTTGCTCTCGGTCATGCGCAGGCGGCTGATCAAGGCTTCCATCGCGCCGACCAAGCCTAAGCCTGCGCCATTCGGCGGATCAGCCATCATCTGGCTGATCATGCGGCGCATCGTCCAGACGCGCGCCAGCACATCCGGACCGAGCAGCAGTTCCTCACGGCGCGTGGATGATTTCTCAATATCGAAGGCAGGGAAAATGCGCCGCTCTTGCAGGCGACGGCTGAGCGTCAGTTCCATGTTGCCCGTGCCTTTGAATTCCTCGTAGATCACGTCGTCCATGCGGCTGCCTGTATCCACAAGGCACGTGGCAATGATGGTCAGCGAGCCGCCTTCTTCGATGTTGCGCGCCGCGCCGAAGAAATGCTTGGGCGGATACAGCGCGGACGGATCGAGACCACCGGTCAGCGTGCGACCGGACGGCGGCACGGTCAAGTTATAGGCGCGCGTCAAGCGCGTGATGCTATCGAGCAAGATCACGACGTGCCGCTTGATCTCAACAAGACGTTTGGCGCGCTCTAGCGCCATCTCTGCCACGCGCACGTGATTCGTCACAGGATCGTCGAAGGTCGAGCTGATGACTTCCGCTTCAACCGAGCGATCGATATCGGTCACTTCCTCAGGGCGCTCGCCGATCAGCACGATCATCAGATGCACATCAGGATAATTGCGGCTGATGGCGTTGGCAATTTCCTTCAGCACAGTCGTCTTGCCTGCCTTCGGCGGCGAGACGATCAAGCCGCGCTGTCCTTTGCCGATTGGCGCGATCAGGTTGATCAAGCGCGTTGAGAGGATGCGCGGATTGGTCTCAAGGTTGAAGCGGATGTTTGGGAAGATCGGCGTCAGATTTTCGAAGAGCGGACGTGAGCGCGAAATTTCAGGATCGAGACCGTTGACGGCTTCCACGCGCAACAAGCCATAGTAGCGCTCTGTCTCTTTAGGCGGACGCACCTGCCCGATGACCATATCGCCTGTGCGCAAGCCAAAGCGCCGAATCTGCGCCTGACTGACGTAAATATCTTCAGGGCCGGGCAAATAATGCTCAGAGCGCAAAAAACCGATGCCTTCATCAATAATTTCAAGGACGCCGCCGCGCAGCTCATGACCTTGCTTCTCAGCCTTATCGCGCAGCAGCCGTAAAATCAAATCAGGCTTCTTCAGGCGGCTGTAGCCGGCGATGTTGGCTTCGCGAGCAAGCGCGCGGAGCGAGTCCAACGTCTGCTGTTCCAGTTCTGCAATATCCATACGTACGTGCGTCTCCGAAGTGCTTAAAACTCTCTGAAGGGATTAGGACCGAAGGCTTTTGAAGGCAAGCCTCAGCCGTGCAGCTATCTCAGGATTAACTCAGATAGGTGGATTCGTTAAGACCAATTAGGGCAGGATGCTGCGCGGAAACTCGCCTCTAATCATAAACACAATCCATGGCGCTTGTCAACAGGCGTGGCGGATTGCATTACGGCTACTCTTCGCCTGTCACGGCGTCGCGCGGATCGAGCATCAACGGCGCGCCTTCGCGCTGCGAAGCGTTGAAGGTTGGATTGAGCAGAAAGGCGACCTGCCATCCTTGCGCAGTGCGCTTGTGAAATTTGCCGATCTTATTCACGCCGCTGAAGCTGCCTGCCTTGATCGCCGCCTGCATAAAGGCGACCGCTCTGGGCAATCCGCTGAAGATCGGCAGACAGACCTGCTCGCCTTCCACCAAAGTCAAGGCGCGCCAGGTCTGCGGCTGCGCTTCCCAAGCAGGACGTGCCGCGTCTTGCCGAATCAGGGCGAAGATGAAGTTGCCGCGCAGCGCGTCCTGCAGTGCTGCCGCGTCCATCGGCGCTGAGTCAGGCGTTGTGTCGCGCTCAGCCGTGCGCTGCACGCGCTCAAGCGTGCTGAGCTGCGTGTAATCGCGCTCGCCGCGGCTCAGCACGGCGCAGCCGTCCAACAAGCGCTCGATCAACACGCGCACGTAGCCGATCCGCATGAGCAATTCCTGCATGTCCGCCATTGTGACGCCGTGCGCTGTCTCCAGCTGCTGCGTTGCACACGGCGCAGGCGCGTCAGCGGCTACATCGAACATGATCAGCCGTCCGCCCAGACGCAAGGCTGTGAGCGCGGCGCGCAAGAACGGCTCGCGTTTGCGCACCTGAGCGCCTTGCACCAAAAGCGCGTCATAATAATCAGGCTCAGGCTGAAATGGCGCGCCGCCGCTCGGATCGTACACGGTCAAGTCTAGATCGGCGCGCAAGGCGCTCACGGCGGCTGCCTGCTCAGGCGCGCCGACGTACAGCAAGCGCAACGCGCTGCCGCTCGGCGGCAGATGGCGCAAGAGTTCGCTCAGCGCGGCGCGCCACACAGCGTCAGGCAAGGCGGACATCAGCGTCGGTTGACGATATCGCGCATGAACGCCACGAATTCGTCCCACTCTTCTTGGAAGAAGTGAACGGTCACGTTGCCTGAGCCAAGCTCAAGGTGATATTGGATTTCGCCGTCAGGGTCTTGTGAGAGCCAGAGCGAGTAGTTTTGCGTCTCAGCCAAAACTTCGGTCGGCATCTCAACTTCAGGCTTGATCTCCGAATCGCGGCGCTTCTCGTCGTTCATCGGTCTCACGCTCCTTCGGCAAGGTCTTCAAGATATTCTCTGCCCAGCTGGCTCAGCACGAGCTTGCCGTCCACAACGCGGACGACGCCCATCTTGCGCAGATCGTCGGCATGCGGCACAGCCTCAGCGGCGAGCGGCGCGTTGCGCTCAGCGGCAGCTGCTACAGACTGCAGAGCCTGCAGCTGCTCAGGGCTGATCTGCTCTAGCTTGGCGAGCTGGAGACGCAGACGGCGTATCTCGCGCTCGCGGATGCGCGCCTTGCGCGCGCGGTCGTTCAAGGTAGTACGAGGCATTCTCTCAGCAATCCTTTCGAAGTCTCTCAGTGCTCAGAAACGCTATCCTGATTGAGCGCGCGGCTGAATAGACAGGCTTTGCCGCTATCGTCTTTCGGTCGCCGCCAGCCGGCTTGCTCAATGGCGACAAGGCGCTCGCCGCGCGCTAAGATCATGTGGCGCACGCTCGGCACATCGAAAGTGGCGCCTAAGGCGCGCGCAGCCTGCGCAATGGACGCCAAACTGCCGACGCGCGCATCGAGATAGGTCAGGTTGAATTCAGGCGGCATCTGACGGTAAGGCGAGCCGACGTAACCGATCAGGACGCCGTCTATGCGCGCAGCATCCTGATGGACGCCATGCCATAGCCAGATCATGCCTTGCACAGCCAAGTCTCGCAAGCGCGCATCGGTCAGGCGGCGGCATTGCCAGCGCGCCTCAATCGTGCTTTGCTGAACGTCCGCGTAATGCGGCGAGCTGTTCAAAAAGGCGCGCAAGGCATGCAATTGGTCAGGCGTGCAACGTCGGAAGGTCTCGGCGCGCGCCGCGCTGGGCAGGATGCGCGCGCTGTAGCGCCAGAACTGCGCCACTTGGCGGAATTGGAAGGCTGCCGCCATGCGATGCACAGGCGCGTTGCTCAAGTCAGTGCAGAAGCGCACCTCGCCTGCGCCTGCGCCGTGAGCGCGCTGCAGCGCTTCCGCCAACGCCACGCCGTAAGCGTGAATGGCGCGTCCAATGCCTTGTCCGCGCAAGGTTGGATCGACGCGAATGCCTTCTAGCCACCACTCGCCTTCACCAAGCCGAGTCAGCTTGGCAGCGCCTGCTAAACGACCATCGGGCAAGCAGCCTGCGTAGAACATGCCTTCCGAGTCGGCGAGCCACGCCTCGAAAACATCCATCAGATAGTCGTTGCCGTCCCACGTCTGTGCCGCAATCCGCGACAAGGCGTCGCGATCGGCTGCCGTGACCGCTCGGAAGGTCAACTCAGGATGTGTCGCGCTCGGCATGTGCAAGACAGGCTGCATGGCGTGCCTACCGCTTGCCGCCGCTCGGTCGTCCGCCGCCGCTGCCGCCGCGACCGCCGCGCTCAGAGCCGCCGCTGCGTCCGCCGCCACCGCTGCCGCCGCCGCTCGGACGCACGCCGCGATCGCGCTCGCGCGCCTCTTCGAGCGTCCAGCCTTCCAGCACAGCCTGACGGCTCAGGCGCACCTTGCCCGTCGGATCGATGGCAGTCACCATCACCATCAGCTCGTCGCCAATGGAAATCTCATCTTCGATGTTCTCAATGCGCCGATCCGAGAGCTGGCTGATGTGGACGAGTCCTTCTTTGTTGGGCAAGAACTCGACGAAGGCGCCGTACGGCTCAATGCGCGTGACGCGACCTGTGTAGATGCTGCCCAGCACAGCTTCTTCGGTCATGCCTTGCACGATCTCCAGCACTTTCTCAGCGTTAGCGCCAACCTCAGATGAGATGTAGACCGTGCCATCTTCTTGGATATCGATCTTGACGCCGTATTTATCCTGCAGACCGCGCACATTCTTGCCGCCCGGTCCGATCAGCGTGCCGATCTTATCCACGTCAATCTTGGTGACCAACATGCGCGGCGCATAGCGGCTGAGCTGCTTGCGCGGCTCGCCGATGGTAGCCGCCATCACCTCTAGAATTTTCAGGCGCGCCGCACGCGCTTGCTCAAGCGCCTCGCCCATCATCGCGTCTGAGATGCCCTTGATCTTCAAGTCCATCTGCAGCGCCGTGATGCCTTTGGCAGTGCCTGCAACCTTGAAGTCCATATCGCCAATGTGATCTTCCAGCCCTTGAATATCGGTCAGGATGACGTAGCGCTCGCCTTCCTTGATCAAGCCCATGGCGATGCCTGCCACAGGCGCTCGGATCGGCACGCCGGCGTCCATCAGCGCCAATGTGCTGGCGCAGACCGAAGCCATGGATGTGCTGCCGTTGCTGGAGAGGACTTCGCTCACCACGCGTACAGTGTACGGAAAGACATCCTCATCAGGGATCACATAGCGCAGCGCCGTCTCTGCCAGAGCGCCGTGACCGATCTCGCGGCGCTTCGGTCCGCGCAAGGCGCTCGTCTCGCCGCTGGCGAACGGCGGCATGTTGTAGTGATGCATGTAGCGCTTCTCGTTCTCAGGATCGAGCCCGTCCAGCTGCTGCACATCGCCAGGCGTGCCGAGCGTGACTACGCTCAGGACTTGCGTCAAGCCGCGCTGGAACAGCCCTGAGCCATGCACGCGCGGCAGCAAGCCGACCTCAGCGTGCAGCGGACGAATCTCAGTAGCCGTCCGTCCGTCAGGGCGAATGCCTTCCTCAAGGATGCGACGGCGCACTTCTTCGGCGACCACATCCTCATAGCTCGCCATGATGGCTTGCGGACTGTACGCGGCGGCTTCGGCAGCCGCTTCCAGCGGCGTGCTGTATTCAGCGACTAGCTCGCTGCGCAGATCGTCTAGCTCAGCGGCGCGCGAGTCGCGATCAGTGTACTGCGCGATGATGTTAGCAATCTGGCTGGCGGCGCGCGTGCGCACGCGCTCGATCAGCTCAGTGTTCGGCTTGGCAGGCACGTATTCCGATTTCGGCTTGCCTAGCTTGGCGCGCATTTCCTCTTGAATGGCGATGACAGGCTGCATCGCTTGGTGCGCCAGCGCCAGCGCGCGCACCATTGTCGCTTCATCCACTTCGTTCGCGCCGCACTCGACCATGATGATCGCGTCTTTGGTGCCTGCCACGCGCAGATCGAGATCGCTATTGACCATTTGCGAGAATGGCGGACTGACCACTAGCTCGCCGTCAATCAAGCCAACGCGCACGGCGCCGACCGGTCCATCCCAAGGGATGTTGGAGATCATCAAGGCGGCGCTGGCGCCGATGATACACAGCATATCGGTCGGATGTTCTTGGTCGTGGCTGAGCGCCGTGATGATGATCTGAACTTCGTTGCGCAGGTCTTTAGGGAAGAGCGGACGCAATGGACGGTCAGTGACGCGGCTGGTTAGGATCGCTTGTTCGGCTGGACGACCTTCGCGGCGGAAAAATGAGCCAGGAATGCGCCCTGCCGCGTATAGCCGCTCTTCATACTCAACTGTCAATGGGAAAAAATCAACGCCTTCGCGCACATTCTTGCTCATTGTGGCAGTGGCAAGGATGACTGTATCGCCGAGCCGTACCGTGACCGCGCCGCCTGCCTGCATGGCGAGCTTGCCCGTCTCGATCACGATCTCTTCCTTGCCGAGCATGGCTACAAACCGATGACTCGTGTGAGGTTCGCCGTTGCTCATAAGTTGGAAGTAACTCCTTGAAAATGCTTCCAGAGTAGACTAAATGCGAATTGGCGCATCGCAGTGCGCCTGTGAAGCGTAACTGAGATCGCCTTGCGCAGACGATCTCAGCTGCTCTCTTATGCTGTTAGCGCCGCACGTAGTCGCGCAAGCCAAGCCGCTCGATGAGCGCTTTGTAGGCTTCAGGATCGCGCCGATGCAGATACTTCAAGTGCCGCAGGCGCTGACCGACCAGCTTGAGCAGACCGCGCCGCGAATGTTCATCGTGCTTGTGCGTCTTCAGATGCTCTGTCAGTTGGCTGATGCGTGTGGTGAGTATGGCGACCTGCACTTCAGGCGAGCCAGTATCTGTCTCATGCCGCCCGAATGCCTTCAAAATCTCAGCTTTTTCGTCTTTCGCTAGGCTCATAGCGTTCCATTGCTACCTTTCTGCCACCAAAGCAAGCCGAACGCATGGCTCGCTGGTCAAGAGGATCCATCACAGTGCATTATATCAGCTCCAGCGCGTTAGAGCAACGGCTAGGTCACCGCGCTCAATCCATGCTCAGATCGAATAGAAACAAGCCAATCATGTAGAAGCTCTTCGTCTCAGGCGTGCCGATCAGCTCAAGCGTGTAGATGCCGGGATATGGCAGGAAGAACGAGATCGCGTTCGGCGCTTCGATTGAGTCGCGCGGCGGCTGCACAAAGCCGCTCGGCAGCCGCAATTGGATCGCCTCGCGAGGCATTTTGTCCGTCCTGAACAGCAGAAAGTTCACTTCAAGCTGAAGGATGATGTTAGCGCGCGGCGCGTTGAAACGATAGCTGTGTTTGGCGCCAATAGGCAACGTCCCGACGCGTATCATCGGTGACGGTCTGCCGAACGAGCCCGACTCATCAGCGGCGATGAGCGATAAAGGCGGCAGGTTCTGCTCAAAACTGAAAAACTGACCTATCGGCAGACCGAACGTCTCGCCTGTGAAGACCACAGTGCCTAGAAGAATGGCAATCGGCAGTATGATCAGCGCGGCGACCAACAGCACCTTTTGCAACGTCTTGCGCGGCTTGGCAGATCGCAGCTTCGGACGGCGCGGCTGCTCTGATGCGCTCAACTGCTCTTCAACTGCCGCACGGCGACGCAATTCTTCAAGCATCACTTTGGCAGGCATGTGATCAGGCTTTAGCGCGAGGACTTTCTGACAAGCGAGCATGGCGGCGCGCAGCGTCGGCGCTGAGTGCGCTGCCAGCCACCATGCATCTATGTAATCAGGCTGCTGCACCAAAATCGGCGCGATCAGCTCGTAGGCTTCGGCGCGCCGTTCCGCTTTGATGAGCGCGTATGCTTCTCTCAGTTGCGCTTTGTGTTGTGCGCGAAGACTGCTCATATTGCCTGCCCTAGACTTGGTCAACGCTGCTTTACATTCTACAGCAGGCGCGTATTAGCAGTCAATTGTGATGAGCGCTACACAGTCTGTGCAGCGCTCGCCACATGCGTCAGCTCACTCAAGGCGCGGCAAGAGATCGAGGCGCGTGTCAATCAGGTTCACGCAGCACGTGGAGACCCAGCCCAGCAAGCCTCTGTACTCCACGCGGATGAACGTGCCTGCCACATTCCGTCCGTAGACGAAGACGACCTCATTGCGCGGAATAGTGGTGATGAGCGGCGCGCGCAACGACGGCTCACTGCGCAAGCGCAGGCGCGTCGTGATCAGCGCTGTGCCAACAGGCTGACCAATTGGTGCGATGATGACTGCACCAGGAATTGCCGTCGGCGGAATGACGGTAGCGCCTGTGGCAGGATCGCTGCCGTCAATGCGGCGCGGCGGCAAGCCAAGCCGACCAAGTTCCACTGAGACGACTGACGTAGGTACCCACATCAGCTGCTCGCCGCTCACATCAATGGCGATCCACTGCGAGTCGGGCGAGCGGTAGAAAGCGAAGTGCTCCTTGCCCGCCGTGATGCGCAGATCAATCGGCTCGCGCCCAGGCGCGCGGAAGAGCGGCGTCTCGCCGATGAAGAACGCCTTCAAGAACGGCACAGGGCGGAAGTTCTCGGTCATGGTGACAGGCGCAGCGGCAGGCGGCAAGCACGAAGCGTTGAAGGTCTCTTCGCGCAGCAAGGCGGTAGGATTATTGTTAGCGTCAAGGTCTAGGATTTGCAAGCGGATCGGATTCGCAGTCGGCGGACCGTCCACGCCGTCGTTATCGTAGCTCATGCTGATAACCTGCGAGCCGATTGTCACGCCAACGCGCCGCACAGCGTCTTCTTGATACAGCTTCTTGCCGTTGCCATCTAGGATCAGGTAGCGGAACTTATCGAAGCCGCCGCCGTCATCCGTTGTGCCTGTCACTGCCACCATCAGCGAGAAATCGCCACAGGTCGCGCCGAAGCGCGCCGCCGAGACGCCAAGCGCGCGTGCGCTGCCTTGCGGCGGCAGCAGCGCCAAGACGAACGCCAGAATCACAGCAAGGCTCAGGCATTGCTTGATACGCATTGTGTAGTCTCCTCACACATAGATTTTGAAAGATTTACCGCGCGCAACGCGCAGGAGTGTCGCGCGGTAGGCATTCCGCGTCGCTTTCTCATAGAATCTTTACGCATCAGCTGAGCATACAGGTTTGGTAAATGCCGCACAAAAATACAGGTAAGCGCAAAGGCGACGATCCTAAGCCGACCAAAATTTGCGCCGTCTGTGGCAGACCGTTCGAATGGCGCAAAAAATGGGCGAAGGTCTGGGCAGAGGTGAAATATTGTTCAGAACGCTGCCGCAGAGCGGCGCGCTAGGCTACAATCTCTATAAATTTATCTGTGTCTAGCGATGAAGCGACTATGGCGACTACGATTGGCGCGTTGTTGCTTTCCACGCGGAGCATCTTTCACTTCGGCGTGCTGCAAGGCGTGCAGGAATACGCGGCACAGCGCGACGTCGCCGTGCGAGTCTTCGAGACGCGCGCAGCTCAGCCGAGTCTGGATGAATTGCGCGTCCTCGACGGCGTGCTGACCATTGCGAACTCGGTCAGCGACGCGCTGTTGCGCGCGATCTACGCCGTTCAGCTGCCATTGATCCTAGTGGCGCATCGCCTGCCTGATCTACCGATTCCGCGCTGTGTGGCGGATAACATTCAAGGTATGGAGACCTTAGCGCGGCATGTGTTGATCGAGTGCGGCAGACGGTCACCGCTTTTTTTGCGCGGTCTAGTGCAACAGCACGACGGACGGCAGCGCGAGCTGGCTTTTCGGCAAGTGCTGGCGAACATTCGGCTCGCTTTGCCTGAGACGTATTTTCTGCGCGGCGATTTCGATCCGCAACGCGCCGCTGAGTCGTTGCGCGCGTTCATCGCCAGCGGCGGCGCCTTCGATGCGATCATCAGCGCCGATTACGCCATGGCGCTCGCTGCGCTGGACGTGCTGCAGGCGGCAGGTCTGCAGGTGCCGCAGCAAGCCATGCTCGCCTGCTTTGGCGACTCGCCTGAAGTGCAAGCGGCGGGCATCACAGCGGTCAGCATGGATATGCCTGAGCTGGGCAAGTGCGCTCTGGAGAACTTGCTGTGCCTGATCGAAGGGATGCCTGTGCCTGCTGAGATCACGCTGCCGAACATCCTGCACAAGCGGCGCACAACGTGCAGTTAATCGGCGTCGTCAGCCTCATCTTCGGCGTTTTCATCCAAAGCGTAGACTTCTGCGCGATCCCAGCAGGCTTGTGCAGCAATTTGCTTGGCGGCAAGGCTGCGCTTGGCGCCTTGCGCCAAGGCTTGCCGCAGCGCAGCGCGCACCTGAGCAGCCGTCCAGCGCGTGCCTTGCGGCTCAGGCGCGCCTTGCACTAAGAGCGTCACTTCGCCGCGCGGCGGCGCCGCTTCAAACGCGGCGATCAAGGCGCTCAGCGGCGCGCGCGCAAAACTTTCGAAGCGCTTGGTCAGCTCAAGCGCTACCGCAGCTTGTCGCTCGCCGAACACTTCATGCAAAGCGCGCAAGGTCTCCACAAGGCGGTTAGGACTTTCATAGCAGATCAAGGTGGCGCGCAGCGCAGCGTATTGCGCGAAGAACGCGCGCAACTTGGCAGGGCGGCGCGGCGGAAAGCCGAGAAAGATGAAGCTATCGGTCGGCAAGCCTGAGCCGATTAGCGCAGTGAGCGCGGCGTTGGCGCCGGGCAGCGGCACAACCTTCGCGCCGAAGGCGAGCGCAGCGCGCACCAGCTCGTAGCCGGGATCGGAGATAGTCGGCATACCGGCGTCTGAGATGAGCGCGACGTCGCCTTGTGCCAGTGCGTCGCGCAGCGTCTCAAGGCGCGCCAGCTTGTTGTGCTCGTGATAGCTGATCAACGGCGTGCTGATCTGGTAGTGATCGAGCAGAATGCGCGAATGGCGCGTATCTTCAGCCGCGATCAGGCGCACTTCGCGCAGCACGCGCAGCGCGCGCAAGGTGATATCTTCAAGGTTGCCGATAGGCGTCGGAATCAGGTAGAGCGTGTGCATGAGCTGTAGCCCTCAGCGTATTGTAAATGCAA
>Ga0308403_1000589_pt1 | contig 13509 bp, 12 predicted proteins | sample HotsprSampleOSM3_FD_203470 | JGI IMG/M metagenome (GOLD analysis project Ga0308403, IMG submission 203470) | Hot spring phototrophic mat microbial communities from Octopus Spring, Yellowstone National Park, Wyoming, United States - 20060914_OS-M3 ... | reverse complement strand
CGACTCATCGGTGTGTAGCACAATGCGCAAGAGCGCCGCGATCTGCTCGCGGCTGAAGAGCTGCTGGCAAGGCGTGAGCGCGCGCTCAGCCGACTCAGGCGGCGCGATCTCGCCTAGAGCGAAGCTGACGATAGCGCGCAGGCTCGCGTCGTTCGGCTCAGCGATCGCCTGCTGCAAAAACTCGGCAGCTGTCTGGTGGACGCCGCTGATGGTCTGGCTCAGCTGCAATTTTTGCGCGGCGCTCAGCTCCAGATCGTAGAACGGCGCGATCAACTTGACCAACTGCGGCGAGAGAAGCGCTTCAAGCGCTTCAAGCGCGTTGGCGCGCACGCGCGCTTGCCGATTGGTCAGCGACTCGCGGATGATTTGCACGGTCTGTCGCTCATGCACAGCGCTGAGCAGGTAGAAGATCGCGTCTAGACGCTCAGCGCTGCGCTCGCGCAGCAGACTGCATAGCAGGCTCAGGCTGCGATAGGCAGTGCACGGCTCTAACAGCGCCAGACGGACTTGATCGGCGTGAATGGCGACCAGATTCTCTTGCACAGCCGTGCGCAGCCATTCTGAGGCGCGCTCTTTGACCAGACGGCTGAGCGCGACGGTCGCTTCTAGGCGCACGGTCGGCGCGGCGCGTTCGAGCAGCGGCAGCAAAGCGCTCACGGCAGGTCTGCCTGAGCGCACCAACGCTTCGACGGCGGCGGCGCGAATATCAGCGCTCGGATCGGCAAGAAACTGAATCAACACTTGCTCGGCTTGGCGCACTTTGGCGCAGGCGAGCAGAGTCAAAGCTGCGCGGCGCACGCGCTCAATCGGATCGCGCAGCAGCGCGTCCAGACGCTGGCGCAAGGCAGCTGCCAAGTCATCGGGCAGTTTGCCGAGCGCGCAGAGTGCCTCAGCGCTCAAAGCAGCCGCAAGGCGGACTTCATCGCTCGGATCGTCCAGATGAGGCAGCACGTGCGCAATGTGCCGTACGTGAGTCGCCTTGCCGAGCGCTTGCAGCGCGTCAACGCGCAGACTCGGCTCAGCGGCACTCAAAAATGGCGCGAGCGCGTCAAGCGCAGCCTTGCTCAGCGCGTCATCCGTTCCCAAGAGAATTGGCGCTGCTTCAAGGCGCACGCGCGGATCAGGATCGCCGATCAAGCGCACCGCGAGCTGATTGATGCGCCTGCGATCCTGCTGCGCATCCTGCAGCAAGCCGCGCGCAGCGGCGCGACGCACCTCGCCATCAGGATCGGCGAGCAGGTCGCTCAACAGACGGCGCACTTCTTCGCCGCCTAGGTCAGCCGCGCTGAGCAGATCGGCGATGGTGGCGCGCAAGGCAGGCTCGCTTTTGGCAATCTCAGCCAGAATCGGCACTGCGCGCTTGCCGCCAACTTCAAGGATCAGCTGCGCCATGAAAACTTTATGCTCTGTCTCAGCGCGCTCGTGCAGCTTGCGCTTCAAAAGGTCTAGAGTCGCCTTATCCGCGACAGCTAGATCGGCAGCTGTGGCGAGCAGAAAAGAGTAATCTTCCTGCGCCAACATGCTGACCAAAGCGCGCGCGTACTGTCGGCGCAGCACAAAGGCGCTCAGCGCATAGGCGAGCGCAAAAATGCCGATCAAGGTCGGCAGCAGCCAAGGTACTTGCGGCAACAATGGACGCAACAGCAGCAAGCCGCCGCCGATGATCGTGCCGATTGGCATCACCAAGCCGCCGATGAACGCGCGCGCGCGGCCTTTCACGCGCAGCGGAACGGCGTTGTACATCAGATTGTCGAGCGTGTTGCGAAAAGCAGTCCGATAGGTTGTGCGCGCAAAGTGCTGCGCTGCTGCGCTGAACAACGCGCGCGGAAACAAGATCAGGCTGCCGCAAATGCCCAACATGCTCAGCGGATAGATCAAATTAGCAGTGCCGAGTCCAAGCCGCTGCACAAGCCGTCCTAGCAAGAAAAGCTGGACAGGCAGCATGACCAAGTTGGTCACGCCTGTCAGCGTGCCGAGGTAATCGGCGATCACTTTCTCATCTTTCAGCTCTGCCACGAAGATTGCGCTGCCTTGAAAAGTGATCAGCGTCGTCAGCACGATCAGCAAGAGCGTGGAAGCAGCCATCCAGCGCAAAAACGGCGACTTCGCCACGAAGCCATAGCCTTCGCGGATGTTGTTGATGTACGCGCCGATGCCGCCGCGCTTCTGAGCGCTTGGCGTCATGATAGCAACGCTGCGCGTCTGTTGACGCTCGCGCAAAAGACGCGGCATTGACCAGACCATGATCGCCATCAGGAGCAACGTGCTGATCCATGCGAATGAGATGTCAATCGCTTGGCTGAACAGCGTCGTGACAATCAGCATGGTCAAGCCTGCGATGGCGCCTGCGATGCGCGCCGCAGTGGCGATCACAGGGACGATGCGCTTGGCGGCGCGCGTATCGTAGAAGCCGTTCACATACGTCCAAAATTGCACATTGAACACATCGCGGATGACGCGCGAGGCGAGATACAGCATCGGAAACGCCAGACTCTCTTGTCCAACGCCTGCCAAAACGCGGCTGAGCAGCACGCTGAGCGCGCCGAGAAGCAAAATCGCGATCAGCAGCACGTCGTCGCGGATGCGATCGGCGAAGGCGCTGAAGACGGCGAGCGCGACGATCGTGATAAGCGCTTCCAGCACGAAGAGGACGGGCAAATTTTCCACGCCCAGCCGACTCAGGAACAGCGCATCGGCAATTGTTTCGCCCCACGTCAAACCGATCAAAAAGACGACGCCCATGCCGTAGAGGAAGAGTAAACGCGCCCATTCGTTCGGGCGCACATTGAACAGACGACTGAGTGCGCTGAGCATGATGTGCCTCTATTCTGCAGGCGCTGTGGCAAGCAACAGACTCAGCGCCGCCTGCATGATGCGCGTGTTAGGATGTTCAGGATATTTCAAGGCGAAAATCGCATTGCGCTCAAGCGCCGCCATTTCATCGGCGTACGGCAATATGCCTGCCATAGGGCAGCCATACAGCTCGGCGACTTTCGCCTCGAAGTCGGCGCTATCGAAGCTCGGCGGCACTTCGTTCATCAGCAAGAAGATTTCAGCGACCTCAAGTTGGCGCGCCAGCTCGACAATGATGCCTGTGCCTTGATAATCGCGCTTATCATGCCGCATCAGCACCAAAAGTGCATCGCTGAGCGCGATCAAGCTCATCGTGCTGATATCAATGCCGAAATCCAGATCGAGCAGCACTAAGTCGAGCGCCAAACGCTCGACCAGCGCTATCAAATTATCAGCGAGCAGGTCAGGATCGTAGCCGTCGCGCCGAATCTGCTCGACTTGCTCAGGCGTCGGCTTGGCAGGCACAAGGTAAATGCGTCCGTCAAGCGACGCGCCAAGCCGCGCGGTCACTTCATAGGCAGCTTGCCATAACGCGCACTGCTCAGCTTGGACGCTGTGGAAAGAACACGGCACAGCTTCCTCATCAAGACCGAAACTTGCGCTGAGGTTGCCTGCGCGCAGGCACGTATCTATGACCGCGACGCGCTTGCCTTGCACAGCTGATAGCGCTGCCAAGTTAGCGGCTAGGCTGGAGCGACCTGTGCCTGCCCGAAAAGAATGCAGCGCAATGATCTTTGCCTGTCCTGCCATGCTCGCCTTCCTGAAATACGTGCGCGCCGTGAAGACTATGGTAGAACACTTCAGGCGCAAGAGCAAGCTGTGTCTGTCTCGCCGCGTCTCTCGGCAGAATTTCTTTTGATGGAAAGCCGTGCTATATTTGTGCAAGCAGTGCAGCGTTGCCCGTCTCGAAATGTTAGAAGGTTGCCATGAGCGCAATAACCATTGAAAATGATCTGGTTCATTACGAAGCGCTGGGACGCGGACGACCGGTCATCCTAGTGCATGGCTGGCTCGGTTCATGGCGCTATTGGGTGCCGACCATGCAGCATCTCAGCGGCAAATATCGCGCTTACGCGCTCGATCTATGGGGCTTCGGCGACTCGGGCAAAGACATTAACAAATACGCCGTCAAAGACCAAGTCCACATGCTCTTCAAGTTCTTCGAAGGCATGGGCATCCGCAAAGCCGTCTTGGTCGGACACTCACTCGGTGCAGCGGTCTGTCTGAACTTTGCGCGGCAATATCCTGAGTTCACGCACCGTCTTTTCTTGATCAGTCCGCCGCTGGTGGATATGGGCGGCTTGGGCGATGACTTGCCGTCACGACCTGCTACGCTGCCGCCTAAACCTGCCGAGCCGAGACCGAGCGCGCCGCCGCCGACAAGCGTCACCTACAGCTCGACGAGCGAGACCTTGCCTTCTAATCCATTTCGCGCTGCACAACAAGCTCAGACGCCGCCTTCATCTACAACATCGCCTGCCTCATCTGCGCCAACGCCGCCGCCTGAGAGCCGTCCCGTGCCGCCCGTGTTGCCGCTCTCAATTGCCACTGTGCCAACGCCACTGCCTGCTGAGCCGCCTTCGCAAGGTTTTGCGCCGATCCTCGCCGCCCTGACCACAAACAAGCCCGCTGCGTTGTTGGCGCGCCACATCGCGCGCGACCTGCCTGAGCTTGAGATGCTGCGCACTGAGGTCGCCAAGGCGGATGAGCAGGCATTTGTGCGCACGGCGCAGTCGCTCAGCGCGCAGAACCTCGCCCTTGAGCTGAAGCGCTTGATGACTCCCACGCTGCTGCTGCACGGCGAAGACGATACGCTCTTGCCGCCGCCCAGCGAGACGCTCGTCCAGCGCATCAATCGCGGCAAACAGAGCGGCTACTTTCTGCCCTTGATCGAGCCGACCGTCGGTCACTTCCCGATGTTGGAGATCACGGCGAAGTTCAATCGGCTCTTGCTGGACTTTCTAGAAGCGCCCGATCTGACAAACGTCCAGTTCAAGGATCAGTGGAAGCGCACCATTCGTTAGCGCTCAGGCTTTTCGGCGATCACCAACACAGCGAACGCCGTCCACTGCGGCGCGAGCAGCCGTCCGAGCTTGCCCATCAGCTCTGCCAAACCTGAGGTCTGGTAGTAGCCCTTGCCGCGAAAGACGCGATGCACGCCGTAAAAAGTGAAGCTGTGCGAATATGGCACGACGCGCAGCACGCGAAAGCCGACCGCACGGCAGAATGCCGCCAGTTGAGCGCCTGTATAGGCTGTTTCGTAGTACTTGGCGCGCCGCGGACGCGCGCGCCGCGCTGGAATCAGCCGATCCGCTAGGCTGCGCAGCGCGTCCACAACGTTAGGCGTTGGCGTGGTCAGCACCAAGATGCCTTTCGGCTTCAGAACGCGGAATGCCTCGCGCAGCGCGTCCGTCGGACCCTGCTCAAAATGCTCCACCACGCCAAAGGATAGATACGCGCCGAAGCTATTGGCGGCATACGGCAGATGATGCACGTCGCCGAGGTGCAGCGGCAGGTCAGGGAATTGTGCGCGAGTCGGCAAGAGCGCCTCAGGCGCGTAATCCAAGCCGAGCGCCGCGTAGCCGCGCTGCCGCAAATAGTAGACCACGTGACCAGGACCGCAGCCCGCTTCCAGCACAGGCGCGTTACGGTCGAGGTAAGGTAGGTACAAGTTCAATAGCGCACGTGCGCGCGGATAGTCGAGCGTCGCCAATTCGCGCGCGAAGGTCGTCTCTTGCCAAATATCGCGCCAGGCTTGCCGCGTTTGCTCGTAAGTGCTTGTTCGCATGTTTTCCCTACGGTTGACGAAGGCGTTGGAAAATGACGCGATAGCTAGTGCGCGTGCGCGTGCCATCTTGCGCCGTGCAAGCGCTCGCCTCAAGCGGTCGCGTCGGCTCGCTGAGCGCGGGCAGCTCAGCGCGGTAGATTTCATCGGGCGTCATTTGAAAATCGGCGTAACCGCTATCGCGCTCAGGCTTCAAGCCTGTGAATAGCCGCTGACGGACGTTGCCGAAGCGCACGTCAATTGGCACAGCAGGAATGCCGTTCCCATTCGTATCGCGCACGGAGAACTCGATCACGGCGGGCAGGCGCGGATCGCAGAACGGCACGATGTTCGCTACGATGAACTCGCCGCGCGGCGTTGGCGTCACCTGCAGCGCGAGCGGCAACGGCGTGTTGAGCGGCGGCTCGGTCGGCGTCTTGGTCGGCACAGCAGGGCGCGTCGGCGTGGCAGTCGGGCGCGGAGTTGGACTTGGGCGCGGCGTGGCGGTGAAGACAGGGATCAGCGCGGAAGCGCAGCCGCTGTACCCTTGCGAGCCTGCCAGCTCCACCATGCTGCGAATGGCGCGCAAGCCTGTGTTAGTGCTGGCGTAGCCCGTCTGTGCCAGTTCGCAAGCGGCATCCGCCACAGCTTGCCAGTCTTTGTCAAGGTTGAGCAAGCGCTGCGCAGCCACCTCAATGCGCCGATCTTGTGCATAGGCAAGGCTGATCAGGATCAGCACATTGCGCTTATCGCCTTCGCTCAGCTGTGAGAAGTTCACATCAATCGTCACGCGCGGATCGACGCGCAGGGCGTAGAACAAGCCGATCAGCGCGCCGATTATCGCGCCGATCAAGAGCGGCACTGCCCATAGCAACGCATTCGAGCGCATGATCACGATCCTGGCGGCGCCGTCGGCAATAGAAACGGCTGCATCGGCTCAGTGCAGATGCCCATCGCGCACGAGAGCTGCACCAACGTGCGCGCCTCGCGCTCGCGCGTGATGCCTGCTTGCACAATGAAACGCTCGGTCAGGTCGCGCATGTAGGTGAATGGATCAGACATGCCGAGCAGCCGCAAGCGCTCAATTGCAGCGCCTAGGTCGTTATCCACCTGATAAGCCGCAGCGACCATCAACGCGAATTCTTCTTTGTGGCGGCGCGCCAATTGGTTCAGCGAGCTGGCGCGCTCAGGCGCAGGCAGCACCAGCCAACCGAGCGTCAAGCCAAGACTGACGCCGATCAACACGCCGATCAGCATCAAAATCATGAAGCGGCGCATAGTGCGTTCAGCAGATGCTCACAGTCCGGCGCGCATGGCGCGCTCGCGCAGCCAAGCCGACCAAGCCTGAATGCCTTCGCCTGTGCGACACGAGACCTGAAAGACCTGCACGTCAGGATTCAGCAGCCGCACGCCTTGCAAGAAATATTCCGTATCGAAATCCAAGTAAGGCAGCAGGTCGATCTTGTTCAGCACCAGCACGTCTGCGCCGCGATACATGCTCGGATACTTATACGGCTTATCCGCGCCTTCTGTCACGCTCGCCACCACCACGCGCGCATGGACGCCTAAGTCCCAGCCAGCAGGACACACCAAATTGCCCACGTTCTCCACGATGATCAGATCGAGCGCGCTCAGATCGAGCGCCGCCAAAGCCTGGCGCACCATGTGCGCCTCAAGATGACAATTGCCGCCTGTGTTGATGTGTACCGCTTGCGCGCCTGCCTGCGCGCCGCGCTCAGCGTCCATGCTAGCAGCCGTCGTATCGCCGTTGATCATGCCAATGCGCACCTGCGGACTCAATGCGCGCAACGTCTGCTCGATCAACGCCGTCTTACCTGCGCCCGGCGAAGACATCAGGTTGATAGCGTATACGCCTGCCGCGTCCAAGCGCGCCCGATTCTCCGCTGCCACTTGCTCATTCGCCTGCAGGATGTTCTCCAAAACTGAGATCACTTTGATGCTCATCGTTCACGCACCTTGCTCAACTTCATCCGCCGTCTGCACGCGGATAGCGCGCACGTAAAATTCCTCGCCCGCCACCACTTTGACGCGCAAGCTGCCGCATTGCGGACAGCCCTGTCCGATCTCTGCCAAAGGCGAGCGCACGCCGCAGACCTGACAGACAACTTCCGCCCTGACGCGCTCAAAGTGCAATCGCGCACCTTCCGCCTGTGTATCACGACTCAGCGCGTCCCAGTAAAACTGAATCGACTCGTCAATGAACGACGAGAGTTGTCCGATCACAAGGTAAATATCGGTCACGCGCGAAGCATTTGCCTGCTCAGCATGGCGCAGGACGATCTCCAAAATGTGTTGTGTGACTGGCAATTCGTGCATCTAGCGCCTTTCTGCGCCATTTGCGCCTATCATGACTCAGCGTCGCCGATTTCTCAAGGTCTTCTCGTCCAGCTGCGCGTGCAACGGCGTCCACAGACCGCTTGGACGTAGCTGACAATCGGAGAGCGGCACACGATAGCGATACGCGCGCAAGGTCTGCGCGTGCCAGCTGCGCGGCAGCAAAATGGTCAGCATTTTGCTGAGCGGATCGAGATAATACAGCAGCGGGAAAATTTCCAGCATGGCGCGTTCCATCTCGCGGATGCGGAAGGCGCCCGCCGCTGCCTCAAAAGCGCGGCGCGGCACAGGACTCGGATCGTAGAGCGAGATCGGACGCAACGTCTCGCTGCGCGCTTCGGCATAGCGCGCCTGCCCTAAAAACCAGATCGCCTGAATGCCTGCGCGCTCATAGAGCTGCTGACGCTCGCGCCATTGCTCAGCGCTGTTATTTGCCTGCTGAAACTCTAGGACGAAATTCGGCGCGATGAAAACGTCAGCGCGTTGGTCGGTCGCCTGAATGTGCCATTCCATATAGGCAGCTGATGCATTGCGCCGAAAGTGCTGATAGAGCGCTAACTTGCCCATGCGGTGAGTTTCCGACTCAGGCTCAGCGTAGCGCACAGCGCATTGCGCTAAGTTGACGTGCGCAAAATGATGCTGACGCACAGCGCCCGCTTTCAAGCGCAGCAAGCCGCCGCAACTTGGACAGCGCAGCTCGCCGCGCTCGGAACAGACGCGCAAGCGCTCTAGCGGCACGTCGCCAATAGTCAACAAGTTGCCTGTTGGCGCGTGTCGCGCCACCAAACGTGCGCCTGAATCTTCGCTGTGCGTTGCCATTGAAGCACTCAACCTACGCGCAAGCGTAACATGCCGATGATCACTAAGCCGATGCCAAGCACCAGCCAGAGCGTGAACGGCTCGCCCAAGAAAATGATCGCCACGAATGCTGCCACAATCGGCTGCAAGTTGACGAAGATCGCCGTGCGCGACGCGCCGATGCGCTTCAGCGCGAGATTGAAAATCGTGCCGCCGATGGCGATCGCGACCATGCCTGAGTATAGCACTGCCAAGCCAATTTCGATCGTCAGCAGCGACCAATCGAAGCTGAGCGCGTCAGGGATCGCGATGAACGTATCCAAGATAGCGCCGCATACCAGCAGCCAAAAAGAAACTGACATCACAGGATTGCCTGCCATCAGCTCGCGCAGCGAGAGTGTCATGGCGACCCATACCACAATGCCGATCAGCGTCAAGACGTCGCCCAGCAACGTCATCTGATTGCCGATCTCGATCTGCCCGGCGTAACGCGAGAGAACAACGGTCAGCACGCCGCCGATTGCCAGCGCCATGCCGCTGAACAGCCGCCAGCCGCCGCGCTCGCGGCGCAGTGCGACATCCACCAGCACCACGCCAATCGGCGCGATTGTGTTGATCAGCACGCTATTGGCGACCGTCGTGTAGCGCAGTCCATTGATGAAAAAAGCCTGATAGACGACGTGCAGCAAAAACGAGGTGAAGATCAGGCGCGGAATAGCGCTTCGCTTGAGCGCGAACGACTCGCCGCTCGCTTTCATCACGGCGTAGAGCGCCGCCATGCCTGCGCTGAAGCGAAGCGCGTTGAACAGAAACGGCGGCAAGACCTCTAAGGCTGCTTTAGCGATGCTGTAATGCGTTCCCCAGATGATCATGCACAGGATAAGCAGCCAATCCATTGAGGTGAGTGGCGCGGCGAAGCGCGCAGCAGGCTTGCCTTCAGCGCGTGCATCGGTGATTGGCAGAGCGGCAATTGTCTTTTGCGGCACGTCACATATCCATACGCATCAGCAGGTAGGCTGATTGTAGATCGAATCGTGCGCTTGTGAAATAACAAAAAGCCGAGCAGCGGCTGCTCGGCGGCATGATGCCGTTTTATTTTCTCAGACGCAGCGTGCGTCAATCGCCGCTGGCGGCAGCTTTCTCGGCTGCGGCTGCGCTCTTGCTCTCTGCGCTACCGTCGCCGTTCGCCGATTTGCCGTTCGCGCTGTTGGTCGAGCGCGTGTCCGTCACATAGAAGCCTGAGCCTTTGAAAATCACGCCCGTGCCGCGCCCGACAACGCGCTTGACCGTCCCGCCGCACACATGGCACGTGCTGATCGGATCGTCCGTGAACGCCTGATTGACCTCGAAGCGCGCTCCGCAATTCTTGCAGCGATACTCGTAGAGTGGCATCTCCGCACGTCCTCCTGAAAAGTAGATTGGCTGTTGCGATATACCTAATCGCCTATTCTAGCAAACTTCTCTAAGAACTGCGTTAGCAATTTTGCGCCCTGCGCAATTGACGCGCCGCGCCGCAAACGCTAGAATCTGAGCATACAGCCAAGATTGGAGACACAAGATCATGAGCAATAAGCCTGAAGTGAGTTCAGCGGCTGCGCCGCAGCCTGCAGAGAAAACGGATGCTTCGTTGAATGCACGCCGCTTGCTGACCTGGGCGATCTCAGCAGGCACGGGCGTTGTTTTGACCATCATCACGCTGATTCTGGTCAACATTCCGCTCGATGCAACCTTGCTGATCAGCTTTGTGGAAGTGCCATTCCTGCCGTTGGCATCGCTGCCGATGGTGCTGCTGTGCTTCATCTGGGTGGATTATTTCCTCGGCACGCGCATCCTGCCCGACTAGTCCGCTCAGTCCGCTGCGCTGCCCGTCACGCTCACGCAGGTGACGGGCTTAAAAATATCTCGCGCAACTTCGCCAGCGTCTCCGCGCTGACGCCTGCTTTCTCCACCAAGTACCTCTCGATGCTGCCGCACTCCTCGCGAATCGCTTTGAGCGCCGCCTCAAGGTAGACAGGATCGCTGACCAGCATCGGCTGCAGGTCGTCTAGCGAAAGGCGCAGCGCGCGCAACCGATGCTCTTGCGGCTCAAGCGACTTGCGAAACGCTTCATAGTACAGATTGCTGAGCGTGTAATCGGCGATGATCAGCTCATCAGAGACGCCGAGCGCGCCTAGCAACAGCGCCGCCAAGATGCCCGTCCGATCCTTGCCTGCGCTGCAATGGAAAACAGCGGGTAGATTGGCAGGATCGGCGAAGCGCGCAATTGCCGCGCCGAAGATCGGCGCTTTGTCGCGCACAAAGGTCTGATAGGTCTGAATCATGACCTGATCGAGCCGATGACGGTCGAACAGGAATGTGCGCGCCTTCACTGCCGATTCTTCTTGCTGAATGACAGGCAATCGCCATAACATGACGCCTTCCAGCGGCACGTCTGGCGCTTCTTGCGCCTCAAGGTCAGTGCGCAGGTCACAGACCAGCTTGATACCTAGCTTGCGCAGCACGGCGACGTCTTGCTCGCTCAGGTCGGCGAGCGCGCCTGAGCGATAGAGCAAACCGCGCCGCACGTAACGTCCGTCCGTAGTTGGATAGCCGCCGAAATCGCGGAAGTTCGGCACGCGCTCCAGTGGCACAATGCGCCCTTCGCGCAGCGACGGCTCGCGGATGAGCGACTCAGGCGCAGGAAAGGCGCGCTTTTTGCGTCCGCGCAACGTTTGGTAGGCAAGCACGCCGCTCACCACGCTCGCCGTCAGCAGCGCACGGATGAAGTGCTTCATCACGGCACGTCCTCAAGGCGCGGCGTGCCTGCCAACGTGCCGTCAAAGCCGAGCAAGGTCAGCGGCTGATTGTTCAAGACCACGAACCATAGCGGCACCCAGCCGATGCCAAACGCCTCAAGCGCCACATCTTTCTTGAACGGCTTGATGCGATACTCCTCAACAGTTTGCGCGATTTTGCGCCACTTCTCGTTGATCTCGTTGAGCGCGTTCTGCAAGCGCTCTTGCTCAGCCTCAACCTGATCTTCGATCTGCTGAATGGTCAGTTCGGCAGCGCTCATGCGCTCTTGCGATTGCTTTTTGAAGCGGCGCGCACGGCTCACGCGCGAGAGCGTGTAGGACGTGCGTCCGCGCAGCAAGCTCATGATCGCCTCGCCAGTGGTGTACAGGTCTTCGCGGCGCAGCTCGTCAAGGGCGCTTCGTTCACCTTCCAGCTGGCGCATGGCGCGTTGCAAGCGCTGCTCAAGATCGGCGAAAATTTTCTCGGCGCGCGCCGTAGCAGCGTCAATTTCCGCGTCGCGGCGCTCGCGCGCGATCTGGCTGACGCGATTGATGAACTCGCTATGGCTCTCGTTCGGCTTACCATACAAATCTAGCACGCTGTTGTAAGGCAACACAAGCGAGGCGCTGCGCGCTACAAAATCCACCACTTCTGTGCGCAGGGCGCGCATTCGCTTGGCATCGGTCATGCCTGCCGATGGCGCGCCATAAGCAGCCTCGCCATACGGCTCACTGGCGAGGTCATCGAGGTCAACGGGCGGCGCCTGATGTTGACTCCAGCGCACAAAGCCGGATGTTTGCACTTCTGGCACGTGGAACGCCCAGTGTTGCTCTGCCTCAGCGCCGCTCTTACGGTCGAGGTAGCGCACGGCGACTTGGGCGAAAAGCACGGGACGATACAGCAATTGCGCGCCGCCAAAAGCGCTTTGCACCACGCCGTTGCGCGCTTCCCATCGCTTGATCGCCTGCTGCAGATTGATCACGATGGGCAGGAAGTATTGCGCAATGCCTGAAGGCAGCGAGACAGGGCGCATTTCATAGCCGCTCGGCAGCATTGGCGCGCGCGCCGTCTGCGACGTGCCGCCTGAAGGCGGCGGCGTGAAACCGACGCCAACGGGCATAGTATCGCCGCTGTAGCGTACATCGGCGGCGCCGGATGGTGCGGGCAAAGGCGCGCTCGGCGGCGCCTGCCAGAACGCTTCACGGTCGGGCGGCGCAGCAGCGGACGTTTGCGCTTGCTGTGGCGGCGGCGTGCGCGTCAGCGCGGCGCCGAACGGATTGCTCGGCGCTTGCGCAGTGGTAGCAGGCGTGGCGCGCTGCTCAGCTTCTTGCCGCAAACGGTCGAAGAGCGAGAAGCGCGGCGGAGTGAGCGTGACGCGGTCGCTCGTGCTGCTCGGCGGCGCGCTGCGCGGACGCTCGTCAGGCAGTGTTGGCGGCGGCGCACTGCGCGGACGTTCATCAGGCAATGTTGGCGGCGGCGGCGGCGCTGCCGTGCGCGCCTGCTCAGGCGCAGGCGTTGAGGCGGCTACGCTGGCGGTCAAATTGACTGAATTGCTGAGCGCAGGCGGCTCAGGTGGCGCGATGCGCGGCGGCACGGCGCCGGTCGGCATGGTGCGCAGGTCAGGCGGCAGCGTCGGCACAGGCGGACGCTCTAAGCCTTGCCGCTGCGCTTCCATCAGGATGCGCACTTGCTGACGCGTCAGCGGTCCGCGCAAGTAAGACATCGCCCAGCGCGAATGCACCAACAGCGGACCGCCGCTGTTGTGGACGTTGTGCAGCACGAACACGCGCGGCGCCAAGCCTGAGATCAGCCGATCCAGCGTGGCGATATCGAACTGTGTGTCGGCAGTGGCAGCCGACTCCAAGCCGCCGAGGACGCGCCGCTTATCGTTCTCAGTCTGCAGCTTGCCGATGAACCACGTGCCGGCATTTGAGAGCCCTTTGTAATCGAGATCGCCCGGATTT
>Ga0308403_1000584_pt1 | contig 13588 bp, 13 predicted proteins | sample HotsprSampleOSM3_FD_203470 | JGI IMG/M metagenome (GOLD analysis project Ga0308403, IMG submission 203470) | Hot spring phototrophic mat microbial communities from Octopus Spring, Yellowstone National Park, Wyoming, United States - 20060914_OS-M3 ... | reverse complement strand
CGGCAGAATAGCCTCTGTTTGATGCAGTTGCCATGCAGCGCGCACCAGAAAACGTCCGAGATAGGCAGGCGGCAGCTTGGCGATGCCAAGTGCATCGCCGCCTTCTACTTCCAAAAAAACAGCGTGATCAATGGCGTCCATGAGCGGCTCTTCAGCAGTGCCAACGCTCAAAGAGAGACTGTAGCGCCCAGGCAGCAGCGGCAGCTCGGCAAGCTGGCACAGCACACGGCAAGGCTGCGCAAGCTGCTCAATTTGCAACCCTGACGGCGCATACCGATTGACCAAACTGAACAGCCGCACGCCGCTTGGATCATCCACGCCAATGCCGATGGACGGCATGTTGAGCGGCTGTGGCGGCGCTAGAGTCAGTTCAATGGTCAGCGGCTCGCCACTTTGAAAGATCGGCTTCGCGTTGCCCGCCGAGTCGGTCAGGCGTATGCTCTGCAAAATTGGCGTAGCAGCGCTGCGCCGATTCGAATGCGGCATAAGCGTCACCTCGCCTTGTGCAGCTAGGCTGCCTTGCATCAGGTAATGCTCAAGTGCCGCTTCCACTGCGCCATCAAAAGCTAGGCGTCCTCTTTCCAACACAATTCCGCGCTCGCACAAACCTTGCACTGCCGCCGTGTTGTGGCTCACAAACAGCACTGTGCGACCTTCGCCTGCCACTTCGTTCATCTTGCCCAAGCATTTCTTCTGAAAGGCTGCATCGCCAACTGCCAGCACTTCATCTACGATTAGAATCTCAGGCTCAAGGTGCGCAGCGACCGCGAAGCCAAGCCGCAAGCCCATGCCGCTTGAATAATGCTTGACAGGCGTATCAATGAACTTCTCAATCTCAGCGAAGGCGACGATCTCATCGAATTTGCGCTTGATCTCCGCCCGACTCATGCCTAGGATTGCGCCGTTCAGGTAAATGTTCTCGCGTCCTGTCAGCTCAGGATGAAAGCCTGTGCCAACTTCCAGCAGCGCGCCAACGCGACCGTACAGTTGCACCTCGCCTTCGCTCGGCTCAGTGATCGAGGCGAGAATTTTCAAGAGCGTGCTTTTGCCTGCGCCGTTCCGCCCGATGATGCCGACCACCTCGCCTTTTTTCACCTCAAAGGACACGTCGCGCAGCGCCCAGATCGTCTCGCTCAAATCGGCAGCCGCCGCTGCATTGCCGCGCAGCAGACCTGTCATGCGCTTGAACGGCGCGCTGAGCGCATCGGCGAGTACATCGCGGAAAGTGCGATATGCCGCCTCGCGCTTGCCAATGCGATATTTCTTGCCTAAACCGTCTACACGCAGCGCTAAGTCGCCCATTCAGACCACATCCGCGAAGGTTCTTTCCATGCGGCGGAAATAGAACGCGCCGCTGACCAACAATAGCGCCGAGGCAAGCGCTGAGACAAGTATCGTAGCATCAGGCGCCGTCTGCGTGCCGAGCAGCGCCCAGCGGAAACCTTCCACCACGCCTGCCATCGGATTGAGTCCGTATAGCGCGCGCAGCGTCTCGTTCTGAATCAGGCTGCTCGGATAGGCGATCGGCGTGATGAAAAGCCATGCCTGCGCCAAGAACGGCACTACGTAGCGCACGTCTCGGAACTGGACGTTCATCGCTGAGAGCCACAAGCCGACTCCGAGCGCTGTGCTGAACGCCAAGAGCAGGAAGAGCGGCAGGAAAATCACATTGACCGTCGGCAAAATGCCGTAAGCCAGCATCATCAGCATAAGCACGCCAAAGGCAAGACAGAAATCCACCACATTGCTCAGAACAGCTGAGAGCGGAATCACTAGACGTGGAAAGTATATCTTCTTGATCAAATTCGCGCTACCTACTAAGCTGTTGGACGCATTAGCAAGTGCTGCGGCGAAGAATGACCAAGGCACAAGCGCTGTGTAGCTGAAGATTGGATACGGCAAGCCGTCGGACGGTATGCCTGCCAACTGTCCGAAGAAGAGCGAGAAGATGATCATGGTCGTGAACGGCTGAACGATCGCCCACGCCGCGCCGATCACAGTCTGTTTGTAGCGCACTTTGATATCGCGCCACGTCAGAAAGTAGAGCAACTCGCGGTAGCGCCATAGCTCGTGCAGCTTCAGCGCGACCCAGCCCTTCGATGGACGCAAAACCAGCAACGGTGTCTCGTGATCAGATCGTGTCGTCATCCTTCAACCGTTTAGCAACGCCGCCAAGAGCCATCCGACGCTCAACGCTAAGCCGAACCACCAATGCAAGCGCGCCGTCCGCCCTTGCGCGCGATGCAAGGCTTGCACGTCCTTGCTGCGCGTGGTGACGCGCACCAGCCAGATTGCTTCCCAGAGCGTCACAAGCGCGATAGCCGTCGTCAGCGGCAGGACGCTTGCTAAGATCAGCGCGCCGAGCGAGACATACGCGCCGTAGACTAGGACATTGAACTCGATATACGCGCCACGCAAGCCGAAGCGCACTGCCAACGTGCGCTTGTTCGCCGCGCGATCTGCCTCGATATCGCGCATGTTGTTGGCGTGCAAAATCGCGGCGACCGTGAAGCCGAGCGGCACGCCGGTCAGCAACGCCTGTGCGCTCTCCTGCCCGCTGACCGCGTAATACGTCCCGAACGTCATCAGCGGACCGAAGCACAGGAATGCTGTCGCCTCGCCTAGACCGATGTGCGAGAGCGGCAGCGGTCCGGCAGTGTACAGCACGACCGCCGCTACGCCGACCATGCCGACGAACAGCAGCGTCGTGCCTGAGAGCGCCACTAACAGCAAGCCGATCAGCGCGCCGCCGATCGTCGTCACCACTGCGCCGATCAGCACCTGTTGCGCGCTCAATTTGCCTTCGCTCAGCACCATGCCCATGCCTGCCACTTTCAGCGCGTCCGTGCCGCGCTGAAAATCCACGTATTCGTTCACAAAATTCGAGGCGATTTGTAGCAACAACGCGCCGACTAGCGCCAGGAGAAAGCGCACAGGCTCAAAAACGCCCGCCTCAAGCGCCACGGCGCCGCCTGTCAGCAGCGCGGCGTAGGTCGCGGGCAAGCTGCGCGGACGCGCCGCCTGATACCACGGACGCAGCGGCGCAGGCAAGCGCTCGATCAGCGGACGGCTGGGAAGGCGCTTGGCGCGCTCACGGGCAGTGCGTTTGCTCATCGCATACTGTAGATCGTTGCCTCAAAGAATTCGGTCATGGCACGGCTGTGCGCTTCAGGCGCAAAGCGCTCGTTCGCGCGCCTGCGAGCAGAGCGCGCTAAGCGCTCTGCTAACGACTCATATTGTAGCACGCGGCTGACTTGCAATGCCATATCGCTAACATCAGCAGGCGTCACGATCAAAGCGGCGATGTTCGGCTCCAGCACTTCGGTGATGCCCGCCTGACGCGGCGCGACGATCGGCTTGCCTGCCAACATGGCTGCAATCAGACCTTCAGGCAGTTGCTCGCGCTCAGTACAGTCTAGCACGACATCGCACGCTGCCAACACTTCAGGCAGATCGGCGCGCTTCGGAAACCAGCGAATCGGCAAATTCAACTGCGCCGCCGCGCGATGCAGCGCTTGAAACGTCTCGCCTTCGCCGATCACCACTAAGCGCGCATCCACGCCGCGCTTGCGCAGCCGCTCCAGCACATCCAGCGCTTGCAAGTAGCCTGCATCATAGCCTTGCGGCACGATCAGCGCCACATGCTTGCCTTCCGCCAAGCCGAGCGCCGCGCGATCCGCCTGCGCGACTGGCTCAAAGGCGTAGACAGGATAGACCACGCCGATCTGCTCAGGCGCGATATTGGCGAGCGCGATCAAGCTGCGCTTGACCAGCTCTGAAGGCGCCAGAATGCGCTGCACAAAGCGCGCCAAGAGCTGCCATTGCGCCATGTATCGTCCGCGCGCTAAGCGCGTGAGCGCGCCAAGCGCAGGCGCGCGCTCACAGACGATTGAGATCGGCAGGTCGACATAGCGCGCTGCCGCAATGCCGATAAAAGCTGCCGATAGCTCAAGGATGTGCAGCAGCTCAATGTTCAGCGTCCGCAGCAGACCGACGAGACGCCGTGCCGCGCCAAGCGAGAGGACGCGCGGCGCCTTGAGCGCAACGTCAATCAGATCGTCAGGCGCGGCGCGCAAGGCTGCGATTGCCAGCTGAATGCGCGTTGAGTCCAGCCGCGGCAAGAGTTGCATCAGCGCCGCGCGCCGCGTCGCCTCGCTGAACGTATCGCCTAAGACCAAGACGCGCACGATCTACGCATTGAGCCACGCTTTAGCGCGCTCCACGGCGCGCTGCCAACCGTGATAGCGGCTGTCGCGCTCATCAGCCGACATACGCGGCGTGAACGTCTTCTCGGCAGCCCATTGCGCCGCGATCTGCTCAGGCGATTCCCAATAGCCGACCGCCAAGCCTGCTAAGTATGCCGCGCCGAGCGCCGTCGTCTCCGTCACGGCAGGACGCACCACAGGCACGCCGAGAATGTCCGCTTGAAATTGCATCAGCCAATCGTTCGCAACTGCGCCGCCGTCCACGCGCAAGGTCTCCAGCTGCAGACCTGCATCGCGGATCATCACCTCGACCACGTCGCGCGTCTGGAAGGCGATGGACTCGAGCGTGGCGCGCACGATGTGCGCCCGATTGCTGCCGCGCGTCAGCCCGACGATTGTGCCGCGCGCGAAGCTATCCCAATACGGCGCGCCGAGTCCGACGAAGGCTGGCACCACGTAGACTCCGCCGCTATCTGGCACGCTGGCAGCCAATGCCTCAGACTCCGCCGCCGTGCGAATCAGTTGCAGCTCGTCGCGCAGCCATTGCACAGCCGCGCCTGCCACAAAGACGCTGCCTTCGAGCGCGTAGACGGTCGGATGTTGCCCGAGCTGCCACGCGACCGTCGTCAGCAAGCCGCCGCGCGAGTCAACGGCGCGCTCGCCCGTGTTCATCAGCATGAAGCAGCCTGTGCCGTATGTATTTTTCACGCTGCCGACCTGATAACAGGCTTGTCCGAAGGTCGCCGCTTGTTGATCGCCTGCCATGCCGCCGATAGGCACTGCCGCGCCGAAGATCGCGGCGTCCGTCTCGCCGTAGCGCGCGCTTGACGGCAAGACTTGTGGTAGCAAGGCGCGCGGAATATTGAAGCGCGCCAGCAGCTCGTCGTCCCAATCGTGCGTGTGGATGTTGTAGAGCATAGTGCGGCTGGCGTTGCTGACATCTGTGGCGTGCATCTTGCCGCCGCTCAGATTCCACAGCAGCCAGGTATCCACAGTGCCAAAGGCGAGCTCGCCTGCGGCGGCGCGCTCACGCGCCTTCGGCACGTTATCCAGCAGCCACTCGACCTTCGTGCCGCTGAAGTAAGCGTCCAGCACGAGTCCAGTTTTGGCGCGCACGGTCTCGGCAAAGCCTTCGGCGCGCAGTTGCTCGCAACGCGCCGCTGTGCGCCTGCACTGCCAGACGATAGCGTTGTGGATCGGCTTGCCGGTGGCGCGTTCCCAGATGATGGTCGTCTCGCGTTGATTGGTGATGCCGATGGCTGCCACATCGCGCGGATTGGCGTTGGCGCGCGCGAGTGCCTCGCCTGCTACGCCGAGCTGTGTGCTCCAGATATCGGACGGATTGTGTTCGACCCAGCCGGCTTGCGGATAAAGTTGCGGATATTCCTTCTGCGCCACGCTGAGCGGCTTGCCATCGCGGTTGAACAGAATGGCGCGTGAGCTGGTCGTGCCTTGATCAAGGGCGAGAATGTACATAAGCGTGTGCTCCTAAAAAGTGTGTTAGCTCAAAAAACCATGTTTGCGCAACCAAGCCAAGAGTTCTTCTTCGCTCGCCTCAGTGAGCATACTGCCGCGGTCGATGCCGCGTGGCGAGGCGCCGCGCGGCAAGGGCGCCGGCGGCTCGTAAGGCAGCTCTTCGCCGCGCCACGCCACGATCAAAGTTGGCACGGAGAGAAAACCTGTCCATTCCAGCACGCGCGCTTCATAGCGCTTATCGCGGTCAATCAGCAGCTCACGGTAAGGCACGCCTTCGCGCTCTAGCACGCGCCGCGCCACGCTCACAAAAGGACACGGCGTGCTGCGGCTGTACATGACCAACTCTTTATCGGTCGGCTGCATCGTAAAAAACTCCTCAAGGCGCTTGTGGCTCTAAAAAACATAAAATGCCGTTGGCAACTGCCAGCGCGACGCGATCGGGCTGATTTTGCAGCAGGTCGCGGTCGTAGCTCAGGAAGCCAAGCTCTAGGATATTGGCAGGCGTGCGCACGCCGATCTTCCTGAAAGCGTGATAGAGCAGCATGTTATCCGTGATGCTGCCCGGCTGGAATGGCAAGCCTGTCAGGCTCTCATAGTTCAGGCGGATGCACTCATTCAGGCGGATATCCTGATCGCGGATCAAGGTGCGCGCGGCAGGATAGGTGGATTTATAGCCGCCGTAGCCGAAGTTCGCGCAGGAATCGGCGTGCAGCGAGACGAAGGCTGCCGCTTCATAGCCGTTCAAACGCGGATCGAACTCTTCGAGGATATCTACCGTGTAGCCGCGTGCGCGCAGAATGGCGGCGGCGCGCTCAGCGACGGCTTCGGTCACGCTGCGCTCGTAGAAACCATCGGGACAGACGGCGCCGGGATCGGGCTGCTCACGACGGCTGCCATCGGGCGCGGTCATGCCGCTGTGACCTGCCAAAATGCCGATGCGATTGTACCAGATCGGCGTGGGCAGCAAGGTCGGCGTGGCAAAAGCGACCAAGCGCGCGGTGGCTTGCACAGGCGCCAGGTCGCGGCGCGCTTGGGCGGGCAAAAAGTCGGGCGAAGTCCACCACATGAAGATGGTGGCAGCCATGACGGCGGCAGCGAAGGTGACGCTCAGCGTGCGCAGCGCGCTGACCAGCGTGAGCAGCGGAAAAGTCTGCCTGACTTGCGGCTTGGGCAAGGGCAGCTCAGTTTGGCGCGGCTTGTGACGTCTCGGGCGCGCAGGCTTGGGCGGCGCATCGCCGATGAAAGCGACGCCGTGCGGCGCGTCAGGGAATTCAGGCGTCAGGTGGCGCTCAGGCGCAACGGTCGGAATCGGCTCGGATTGAGCGGATGTGCGCTGCGCAGGCGCGTCAGATTCAGTCATTCAGTCACTATGTGCTCCACATTGGCTCAGCATTTGCCAAGCGATCATAGCGCATTTGGACAAACCTGAAAACGCGCTGCACACTTTTCGCGCTGCGTTGAGTATAATCGGCGTCGGCATAGTTGCCACGTCCTGACCGAAATCAGCTTGAGCGTAGAATGCCCGTCCCGTATTGTCACATCTGTGAGAGCCATCCTGAGGAAAAAGCGCGCCATGGCGAGAGCAGTCTCGCCGAAGGCGATTACTGTCCGATCTGTTACCGTCCGTTCTGTCGGCATCATAGCGGCGTGGTGCGCTGGCGCTGGCGCAGCTCGCGCGAGCTGGCGAGCGCGCGCGTGTGCATCGAATGCAAGCGCGCCTATCGTCACCGCAACTGGGATTCCGCCAATCGCGATTGGATAAGCTAAAAGGACGCGCGCTTGCGACGAGACCTTGTGCAGCTGCTGTTGATCGGCTTAGGCTTAGGTTTCCTCGCTTTTGTGAGCGTGGCGCTGCTCAGCGATCTCTCAGCCTTGTTGGCGTATGCCATGCGCTTCACGTGGTGGCTGATGATGCCTATCTTGCTGCTGCGCATGGCAAACTGGACGCTGCGCTTCGTGAAGTGGCACTTTTACCTGCGCGTGGTCGGCGTTCGGAACATCTCGATCAAGGCGAGCGCGGCGGTCTTTTTGATCGGCTTTCCGCTGGCGATCAGTCCGGGCAAAGCCGCAGAGGCGCTCAAGAGCGTGCTGCTGCAACGGCTGACAGGCGCGCCGATTGCGCAGACCTTGCCTGTGGTCGCCTCTGAGCGGCTCTCAGACGGCATGGCAGTCCTGTTGCTGATCGCGTGGTCAATTTTGAACCTTGCCGCGCACGAATACTGGTCAATTGTTTTCACAGCGCTCGGCGCGTTGCTGTTAGGCATCGCGATCTTGCAGTACCGTCCGCTGTGCATGGCGCTACTGCGCTTCCTGAGCCGCCTGCCGTACATCGGACGCTTCGCGCGCAGTTTCAAGGTCTTCTATGAGAGCAGCTATCGGATTGTGCAGCTGCCTAATCTGATCTTCGCCGTCGGACTCGGCACGCTCGCCAACGCGCTCGATGGACTCGGCGTGTATTTAATCTTGGTCGGCATCGGCTTGCCTGCGGCGCCTGAGACGTTCTTCCAAGCGCTCTTGGTGATCAGCCTTTCAGTGGTGGCAGGCGCGCTGAGCGGAATGCCGGGCAGCATCGGCGCTTCCGATCTGACGATCACGGGCGCGCTGCAGCACTTGGTCGGCTTGAGCGTGCCGCAGGCAGGTTTTGTGACTTTAGTGGCGCGCTTTGTGCAGCTGTGGTTCGGCGTGTTGATCGGCAGCGGCGTCGCTGTATTGGCGCGCGCGCTGTTTTTGAGCCAAAGACAAGCCTTGCTACAGCCGCGCCAGCAGCAAGGCTAGGCTACGTTGCGCAAAAAGCGCGGCGCGTGCTAAGCTATTCGGCATGTTATCGGCATGTGCGTGAAGCGAAGGCAGTGCCATGAGCGAATCGAGACTGACACCACCACCTGACCTTGATCTGAAGCGGCTGATCGACCGCATGGGCTATGGCATCTTGGTCTTCGACTCAGCCGACCGCCTTGTGCTGGATAACGAGGCGTCGCGCGCGATGCTCGGGCCAAACCTGACGCTGATCCGCGCTGAAGGTTGGGTGGCAGCTGCCATGCTGCTCGATGCGCGCCGCGCCGAAGGTCCGAGCGCTAACGAGATTCGGGCGCGCGCGCTCAGCACAGGCGAGCCAATTCGCTTCCACACGCTGATGACAGGCGCGTATGTGCCGTGTTGGGCAGTTTCCGTGCAAGGCAACAACGGTCAGCTCTACACGCTGATCAGCATGGAACAGACCGACTGGAGCGCGCTGCGCGAGTTCATGTCCACTTTCCGCACTGAGGCGCGGCTCGCCGTGGAAAGCACGCGCGGTCACGCCGATCTGATCATGCAATTGATGCGCAAGCGTCCGCAAGGCATGACCGCCGATCAATTGGCAGGGCGCGTCAAAGGCTTCGCCGAGATCATCGCCACGCATATGTACCGTCTGGAAATGCTGCTCGATCAGCTCTATCGGCTAGAGGTGCTGCGCACAGGTCAGTTGCCTGCGCTCGTCAACCGCGACCGACGCAAGCTGAAATTAGCGGAATTTGTGGAAGACTTCTTGGAAGGGCTGATTCAAGAGCAGCCGCTGGATGAGATTCACGCTGAGACGCTGCGCGATAGGCTGGTGCTGCAGATTCCGAACAACATCACAGTGGTCGCTTCGCCTGAGTATCTGCGCAAGGCGCTCTACGATGTGCTGCGCAACGCCCTGATGTACAGTCCGCCTAGCACGCCGATCATCATGCGCGCCGCGCGCTTGATGCCGAGCGAAGTGGTGCAGATTGACATCGTGGATCAAGGCTGCGGCATTCGCCCGAAAGAAGCTGAGCGCGTCTTCGCGCCGTTTCAGCGCGCGCGGCAGCCGCAAGTGATGGCGGAATTCGGCTACGGCATCAGCCTGTATTTGGTCAAGGCGGAGCTGGACGCGATGGGCGGACGCATTTGGTATGAGAGCGAGGAAGGCGTCGGCACGACGTTCAGCATCAAATTGCCGGGCGCTTGAAAGTGAGCGAGCAACAGTGACCACAGCTTACATCACTGATGAGCGCGTGCAAGTTCACACGCTGCCAGGACACATCGAGAATGCGGCGCGGCTTGCCGCTGTGCAAGCGCGCATCGCCGCTGCGCCGATCTACAGCCAGCTGCTGCGCCTGACGCCTGAGCCTGCCAGCGACGCGCACATCCTGAGCGTCCACACGCAAGACTATCTCGATCTGCTGAAGTGGACTGAGCAGCAAAATGGCGTGCAGCTTGGCGCGGATACCTACGCGCTGCCTGAGTCGCTCGGCGCGGCGCGGCTCGCGTGCGGCGCCGCCTTGCGCGCCGTGCAAGCCATCTGCACAGGCGAGGCGCACAACGCGCTGGTGGCGATTCGTCCGCCTGGTCATCACGCCGTGCCTGAGATGGCGATGGGCTTCTGCCTGCTGGCGAACGTGGCGATCGCGGCGCGCCATGCGCAGCGCGCTTATGGCGTTCAGCGCGTCATGATCGTGGACTACGACGTGCATCACGGCAACGGCACGCAGGATATCTTCTACGAAGACGGCTCGGTCTATTTCTGCTCCACGCACCAATCGCCGTGGTATCCCGGCACAGGCGCGCTGCACGAGACAGGCGCAGGTGCAGGCGCAGGCGCGACGCTCAACTTGCCGCTGCCAGCTGGAGTCGGCGATGGCGGCTTCAAGCGGCTCTACGCGGAAGTGCTGTGGTCGGCAGCGCGGCGTTTCCGTCCGCAGCTGATGATCGTCTCGGCAGGCTTCGATGCGCATTGGCGCGATCCGTTAGGCGGCTTGCAGCTGACCTTGAGCGGCTATGCGCACTTGAGCCGCGAGCTGATCGCCATGTCAGCCGAGCTGTGCGACGGCAAGATCATCTTCGTCCAAGAAGGCGGCTACGATACTGAAGCGCTCGGTTGCGGCATGTTGAACGTCGCCTATGCGCTTTTAGGCATGACGACCGTCTGCGATCCAATTGGCGCGGCGCCGCGCCCTGAGCCATCTGTGGACGACCTGATCGCGCGCACCAAAAGGCTTCACAACCTCGATTGAGCGCTTTTTTTCATCCTCACGCAACAAAGGCTTGCTGTAAATTATGGCACCACAAGATCACTACACACTGAGCGATTACGATCTAGCGGTTGAGGCGATCCGTGCGCGCACGTCCGTCAAACCGAAGGTCGGTCTGATCTTAGGCAGCGGACTTAGCACGCTGGCAGAGCGCGTTGAGAACGCCGACTATATTCCCTACAACGAGATTTTGCGCTTTCCGCAATCCGAAGTGATCGGACATCGCAATCGTTTTGTGGCAGGCACGCTGGAAGGCGTCCCGCTTTTGGTGATGCAGGGACGCATTCACTATTACGAAGGCTACTCGATGCAGGCGGTCACTTTTCCGATCCGCGTGATGCAGCGCATCGGCGTGAAGACTCTGATCGTGACCAACGCGGCGGGCGGCTTGAATCCAACGTTCAGCGCAGGCGACCTGATGCTGATCACCGATCACATCAATTTCATGGGCATGGCAGGCATTCATCCGCTGGTCGGACGCAACGATCCGAACTTGGGCGAGCGCTTCCCAGATATGTCCGATGCTTACGATCCACAGCTGTGCCAATTGGCGCGGCAGGCAGCGCAAGCGCAGGATGTCCTGCTGCGCGAAGGCGTCTACATCGGCTTGTCAGGTCCAAGTTTCGAGACGCCTGCTGAAGTTCGGATGTTGCAACGGCTCGGCGCAGACGCCGTCGGCATGTCCACAGTTGGCGAGGTGACTGTGGCGCGGCACGGCGGCATCCGCGTGCTAGGTTTTTCGGGCATCACCAATATGTTGGTCAAAAGTGAGCAGAGCGGACAGGCGGTCTCGCACGAGGACGTGCTGAGCATCGGGCGAGACGTGATCGCGCCCAAGCTGGAGAAGCTGGTGCGCGCCGTGCTGAGCGCTCTGCGCGGCTGAGAGGCGCGGCGATGACACAGCTCGTCTACCTGATCGAACAGATCGCGCCGGCGATCTATCTGTTCTGTGCGGCGGGCGTGTTGTTCTGGTTAGGGCGCTTTTTCGCGGCGCAGGCTGCGCTGCGCGCTGCTGAGTTCGAGCTGGAGCGCGAGCTTGAAGAGCAGCGGCGCGCGCGCGCGCTGACGTGGACAATCGGTCTGGTGGAGCTGGGCTTGGCGGCGCTCGCCGTCGCCACAGTAGTCGCGCCGACCTTGCGCGCGGATTTGCTGAACGCAGGCTTGCCCATCGCGCCTGAGTCGGGCGCTGAGCAGCGCTTTGCCACTAGCACGCCAGGCGGCGACGGCAATGAAGCCGAAGGCGTCTTCCTGACGGTCACGGCGCAAGCGCTCAGCGGCGGCGGCGCCTTTCTGCAACTGACGGCGGTCGCGTCGCCGACGCCTGTCGGCACGATCATCGCAGGCTATCCGACGCCTATCGGCTGCAACTCTGAGCAGGCAGCGCTGGAAGTGCCTGCCAATGGTATGCGCGTTTTCGATACGCTGACCGTGGTCGGCACAGCCAACATTCCCGATTTCGCCTTCTACACGCTTGAGATCAGCGGACCGAGCACTGGCGGCGAGTTCGGCGTGTTGGATAACAAGACGTCGCCGATGCCGCAGAAAGGCGTGCTGGGTCAGTTTGCAGTGGCAGCCTTTCAGCCAGGCGATTATCGCTTCCGATTGGCAGTCTTCGATAGCCTGAGCGAGATGCGCGCCTCTTGCACAGTCTGGATCGTGATCAGCCCGCGTCCGCCGACTAACACGCCGCCCGGCGGCTAATCAGGCACCTCAACCGACTCAATGCCTGCCTCAGGCTGCGGAAACTGCGGATTCAAGCGCTCTAGCGCCTCGCGCACAGTCCGCGTGATGACGTAATTGCGATACCACTTGTGATTGGCAGGCACGATGTGCCACGGCGCATAAGGCGTGTTGCAATGCGTCAGCGCCGCTTCATAGGCTGCCTGATAGTCGTCCCAGTAGGCGCGCTCGCGGATATCGCCCAGCGAGAACTTCCAACGCTTCTCAGGCGTGTCGCGGCGCTCCAGCAGGCGCTTCTTCTGCTCAGCTTTGGAGATGTGCAAGAAGAATTTGAGGATCATCGTGCCGTGTTCGCTCAGCAGCTCTTCAAAACGATTGATGTGATCGTAGCGCTCGCGCCAAACATGCTCTGGCACAAGGTTATGCACGCGCACGATCAGCACGTCTTCGTAGTGCGAGCGATTGAAGATGCCGATCATGCCTTTAGGCGGCACAGCGCGATGAATGCGCCACAGAAAATCGCGGGCGAGTTCATCGGCAGTGGGCGCTTTGAAGGAAGTCACTTGCACGCCTTGCGGATCGACCGTGCTGAAGACGTGCCGAATCGTGCCGTCCTTGCCTGAAGTATCCATGCCTTGCAACACGATCAACAGCGCGTGCTTGCCTTCGGCGTAGAGCGCTTCTTGCAAAACGTCAAGGCGCTTTAGGTCGGCTTCCATCGCCGCTGTGAGCTGCTTTTTCAGGTCTTTTTTGCTGCCTTCGCCTTCAAGGTAATCAGGATCGTAATCGCGCAGCGAGACAGGCGTGCCAAACGGCGGAATCAAGGCTTGCGGCATAAAGGTGCTCCGTTCAGATGAAAATTTTTGCGCGTTGCGCAGGTCAGCGCAGCATGATCCTAGCGTATGGTCGCCCATTGTGCATTGGCGAACGCTGGTTGACAAATTATCAGCTGAATGTTATACAGTTGCTACCGCTCAGTTATTTGCGGCGCGCTTGCGTGAAGGTGCTTGGCTATGCAGGGCAAAAAGCGACTCTACATTGGCATGGCAATTGCGTTGCTGATCGTAGTCAGTTTTCTGACGCCGATGATTGTGTTGGCACAAGTGGCTGTGGAAGCCGTGATCTTGTTCAATGAAGCCATTGACTTCAAAGAGCCTGATAAACCAGGCTTGACGCTGCGTCTGTACTTCACGC
>Ga0308403_1000573_pt1 | contig 13763 bp, 15 predicted proteins | sample HotsprSampleOSM3_FD_203470 | JGI IMG/M metagenome (GOLD analysis project Ga0308403, IMG submission 203470) | Hot spring phototrophic mat microbial communities from Octopus Spring, Yellowstone National Park, Wyoming, United States - 20060914_OS-M3 ... | reverse complement strand
GCGGAGCGGTGGTTTTCACTTCCTCCACAGGCCGGCAGTATTCTTTGGAAGATGAGCGCTGGGGCAATGGGGCTTTTACCAAAGCGCTGTTGGAGGGGTTGCAAGGCAAGGCAGATTTGTTTGGCAAGGGCACGATTACGGTCAAGACCCTTGATGCCTACATCACCGAGCGTGTCAAGACGCTGACACAAGGGCAGCAAGCGCCTACTTGCATCATTCCACAAAGCACGCCCGATTTCCCATTAGCTATTAAACTGCAATAACGCACTATACCAAACATCTTAAACCTAAACCTGCAAAAACGATGAATACTATCAAATGTGCCTCTTACAGAGGAAATCCCAAGCAGCAAGTGATGCTCCTGCTTCTTTTTTCAATCTTTTTAGCATCATCTACTATCTTCGCAATTCTCATTTTCGATGTTGATCTAACTGTGATAACTCCTTTCATAATTTTTATCAGCGTCGCATTTTTCGTTTTCATTTTCATGTACTTCAAAAAATATGCTGCTCAATCTATGGAAATTGCAGAAAATGAGTTACGCTTTTTTGATAAATCAGGCGCGCTCAAATTTTCCTTGCCTTTCCGTGATATTCAAAGTATGACGCCCAAGCCAGCAATGAACTTTGGCGCTCCTGATTCAGATGCAGACCTCACCATGCAAGTCGCTATTCAGCTAAAATCAGGAACGGTAATAACCGTGCTTTTAACAGACGCTGGATATGCACAAGTGGAAGAAAAACTTAAGGCGTCGCCTATTCTCGATACAGGTTCTGCTAAAAAAAATACCGCTTTATATGCACATATTATTTTACTTTTTTGTGTTTGCAATCATCTTCGCTGTATTCATGTTATTCATGAAAGAGACTTGGGAATTAGGGGACTTGCGAATTCTTATATGGCTCTTAATTGGCATTGGATATATGGCATACTATCTGCAATTGCGCCGAAAGTTCAGTCAAAACGACTGAATATCTGTGTAAATCTTTCATCAACAAGTGGGGCGTTTTGGGTAATGGGTTTGGCTTAAGCTGTTCTGGCAATTTCGGTGATGAATAGATGTAGCAGGTTCAGCCTTTGCTGTTTGCAATTCCCTGTGCAAGGGTTGCGCCGCTGTGGCAGAAGTTAGGCTGAACCTGCCCTGGCAAATCCTCTCAAATCTACAAAAAGTAATGCATTGAAGTTAGCCTTGACTTCAACCGCTATTCTAAGCCCAGTTTCAACAGTTAAAGTCAAGCTTGATTTTAACGGCAAAAAAGCCTTGTTCTTTCGGTCAAAAAGCATTATTCTTGTCATCGGAAAGCCTTATTTCTTGGAGTTAAAAAGCCCTATTGTAGGGGAAAGAATAAGGCATGGTCGAGATGGGCATAGGGTTCTTTTGTTGCGAGTAGGGCATTTGAGGGTCTGAAACATGGCAAAAAGTGAAAACGGGTAAATCGGTTTTCACCTACATTGCTTCCCATATACAACATTGTTCGTATATTACGACGAGTTGGAAGCTATTAAAGAATTTTTTAAATTGAAAAGAACACTTTACTCAGTCAGCGCAGCTTGTTTGAAGGGTAAATCAGTATTTATGGTAGCGCTGTTACATCACATAGATGAAATTAGAAAGCTCTGTGTTCATTACAGTGTCAAGTCTCTATATGCTTTCGGCTCCATAACAACGAATAAATTTCGTTCAGACAGCGATATTGACTTGATTATTGACATCAATGAAACAGACCCTATTTCTTATTCTGACTGCTATTTCAACTTCAAATTTCATGTAGAGGAACTTCTGCAGAGACCAATTGACCTCTTAGAGCAAAAAGCCATTAAAAACCCTTACCTAAAACAACGAATAGAAGAGACGAAAGTCTTAATCTATGAAAGCAGAAATTAAAGCATGGCTTGCTGACATAAAACAGGCTATTACTGAGATTCACCTTTTCCTACCCGACAAGACCGATTTCAATACATTTCAACGAGACTTAAAAACAAAACGAGCAATAGAGAGGAATATTGAAATTATCGGAGAAGCTGTCAATAGGATTGTCAAAGTAGAGCCTGACTTTCCAATAACCAACGCTCGTAAAATCATTGATACAAGAAACAGAATTATTCACGGCTATGATACTGTTTCCGAAGATATTATCTGGGCAATTGTAATAAAAGAATTGGATAAGTTAGAGAAAGAAGTTGATGAGCTACTCAATCAATAGACAGCCTTTCCTACATCACCGCTTTCCGTCCGCATTTCCATCCATTCATAAATCGCAGGCAAAAGAAAGAGCGTGAGCACAGTTGAGTGAGTAGTCCACCAATCACCACTGCCGCAAGTGGGTCGCTGAACTTCTGCGCTATACCGCTGGTTGAAAGAATCATCGGCAAACGCCTAAATTGCCACCCGACTGGCACTAACAAAGGATGAACATGACAAACTCAGATTTGCTGTCAATCCGCAACGTTTAGACGCAATTCACCATGCCTGAACCTTTTTCCAACGCACCTGTAAGTGCGGAGCAGTTAGATTTTTCAGCCGAATTTGCTGATGCCTACAACTTGATGGAACATACATCGGATTGCCTCTTCATTACGGGCAGTGCAGGCACGGGCAAATCGACACTTCTCAACTACTTTCGTGAGCACACGGCAAAAAATGTGGTCGTGCTTGCGCCAACGGGCATTGCCGCGCTCAATGTTGGCGGACAAACCATTCACTCATTTTTCAAATTCCCACTCGGCGTAATTACAGCACAAAACATTCCAAGCCCATACAACAAGGAGCTCTACAAAGCCATTGACACGATTGTCATTGATGAAATCTCAATGGTGCGTGCCGATGTGATTGATGGCATTGATTATTTTATGCGCGTGAACGGACGCGATAAGAAAAAGCCTTTCGGTGGCGTGCAGATGATTTTCATAGGCGACCTCTTTCAACTTCCGCCGGTGCTGTCGCGCGATGATGAACAGAGCCTCTTTATGTCGCTCTATCAAACGCCGTATTTTTTCAGCGCCGCAGTGTTTGAAAAGGTCTTGCTTCGCATTGTGCATCTGAAAAAAATTTTTCGCCAAAGCGACGCTACATTTATTGAACTTCTGCAAGCGATTCGCACACGGCAATTTGCACCACATCATCTTTCGCTCATCAACTCGCGTGTTCAGCCTAACTTTACGCCACGCGATGAGGATTTTTTCATCACGCTTTCCACCACCAACGACATCGCCAACACGATTAACGCCAAGCATTTAGAACGATTGAAGTCTCCGCCGAAAAGTTTTATTGGCGAGGTTGAAGGGCAGTTTGATAGGAAGAATTTTCCGACGGAAGAGAACCTGACGCTGAAAGTTGGTGCGCAGGTAATGTTTGTTAAGAACGACCCGCAAAAGCGTTGGGTCAATGGCACGATTGGCAAAGTGCGTGAGATTCTGCCGAATTCCATCAAAGTTGAAGTGGAAGAAGATGGCGTGCGAAGGGTTGTAACCGCCGAGCGTGTAGATTGGGAAATTGTGAAGTATGAGTTTGATGCGCAGTCGAAACAAATTTTTACCGAGCCTGTGGGTATCTTTACGCAGTTCCCGCTTCGCTTGGCGTGGGCAGTTACGATACACAAAAGTCAAGGCAAAACCTTTGACAAAGTGATGATTGATTTGGGGCGCGGCACATTTGCGCATGGGCAACTTTATGTGGCACTTTCGCGCTGTCGCTCGTTAGAAGGCATTGTGCTCAAATCGCCAGTGCGCTTGCGTGATGTGATTGTCGATGAGCGTGTCGTGGCATTTATGCAGGAGCTTTCAGCGCGCCGCTCAGCATATTAAATTCGTACACGGACAACACGGATTGACAGATTTTGCATGGATTTACCTCACCCTGTTTCGGCATTGCTGAAACGTTCCTCTCCTTGTGAAGGATAGGAATGTTGCTCTGCGGCAGGGTGAAATCGCGCTTGTCATTCCGAGCGAAGCGAGGAATCCCGTGAGTGGATGCCTCACTTCGCTTAGCATGACAAAAAGAAAATGCTGACGACACAGCAATGATGCACAACACTTATGAACCATTTGTTTAGCAATGACTCCGCACATTTTGATTGTTGAAGACGATGCACGGTTGGCGTCTGTTCTCACGAAAGGGCTTGGCGAATCGGGCTTCGCAACCACACACTCGCCTGATGCAGAAACCGCCTTGACCTTGCTTCACTCTCACCCTTTTGACCTTGTGCTTATTGATGTGATGCTTCCGAAGATGAACGGCATTGACCTTTGCAAAAAAGTCAAATCGCTTTACCCTGCTTTGCCTGTCGTGATGCTCACGGCACTCGGCGAAACTGACGACAAACTGCAAGGCTTCAACGCAGGGGCTGATGATTACCTTGCCAAGCCGTTTGACTTTCGCGAACTCCTTGCACGCATTCACGCACGCCTGAAAGCCAAGCAACTCACTTCCACCGAACCCACCGTGCTGACTTACGCCGACCTCACGATGAACCTTCGCACCAAAACCGTCGAGCGTCAAGGCAAGCCGATTGCATTGACCGCAAAAGAATTTGCCCTGCTCGAATTTTTGCTTCGCAACCCGGAGCGTGTGATTTCACGCGAAGAAATCGCCAAGCACGTTTGGAACATCGAGTTCGACACTGGCACAAACTACATTGATGTCTATATCAACTATCTTCGCAAAAAAGTAGATAAGCCGTTTGCCACAAAACTCATTCACACGAAAACAGGAATGGGCTTTTACCTTAAAGCAGAACCCTAAAGCAGAATGAGCCTCCGCACGCGAATTACTCTGACCTTCATTGCGCTTACAAGCGGATTGCTTCTGACCTTTTCACTGGTGATTTACTTTTCTGCCAAAAGCACACGAGAGCGCGATTTTTTTGAACTCTTGCGCAAAGAAGCCATCACGAAAGCTAATTTGTTTTTCGTAGCGAAAATCCCCGCCGACATTCTTCAAGACATCTACAAGAACAATCGCCAAACGCTCAACGAAGTTGAAGTTGCGATTTACGACACCTCGTTTGCGCTACTTTATCACGATGCTTATGAGATTGATTTTGTCAAAGAAACTCGTGACATGATTGACCGCATCTATGAAACGGGTAGTCTTATGTTTTATCAAAATGATTGGCAAGTGATAGGCACGACCTACACGCACGAGGGCAAGCGTTACGCAATCACCGCCGCCGCGCTCGACCAATACGGTTACAACAAACTGACCGACCTACGCAACACACTTTTTTTGGCGATTGGACTCTATGCGTTCATTGTCTTTGCTGTCGGGCGATTTTTTACACAGCGGATTGTCGCACCGCTTTGCGCCATCAACGCCAACGCCAAGCGCGTGAGTGCCAGCAACCTCAGTCTGCGCGTCAAGACCGAGAACACCAACGATGAACTCGGCGAATTAGCCCGCACCTTCAACCAAATGCTTGACCGATTAGAGCAAGCCTTTGCCATGCAAAAAGAGTTTGTCTCGAATGTGGCGCACGAACTTCGCACGCCGCTCACGGCAATGATTATGGAACTTGAACTCTTGCTCTCTAAACCGCAATCGCCCGAAGCCTATCACGACGCGCTGCAAAAAGTGCTACTCGATGCGCAACGGCTGAAAAAGTTGATACAAAACCTCATCGACCTTGCACGCGCCAGTTCAGATATTCACGAAGTCAAGCTCGAGCGCGTTCGCCTTGATGAAGTGCTGATGGAAGTTTGCTCGAGCCTCTTAAAAGCGCATTCCGATTGGCGCATCGAGTTTTCTTTCAACTCTGAACAGGAAGATGAATCGGCACTGACGATTGTTGGCAATGCGTATCTCTTGCAGTTGGCGTTCAAAAACGTGATTGAAAATGCGTGCAAATTTTCAGCCGAGCATCTGGCGCGTGTGTCGCTCACTGTTGAGCGCAACCGCCTCGTTGTGGAAGTCGCCGATAACGGCATCGGCATTGATGAAGAGGAGATTGATAAAATTTTCACGCCGTTTTATCGCGGCAAAAATAAGTCGCTTGCCGAAGGCACAGGCATTGGGCTGGCACTAACCAAGCGCATCGTGGAGTTGCACAAAGGCACGATTGCTGTTAGAAGTCAAAAAGGCGTTGGTACTTCGGTTACGCTGTCGTTTCAGAGCCGCTCTGCTTCTGAGGCACCTCTCTAATGAAATTCTAATCACTTTTTAAGCCTCTTCTAACAACCCTTTTTACGCATAGCGTTTACCTTTGCACAGCATTTGATAACGCTTGACCGCAAACGGAAACAGCCATGACGCTCATTGATTTCACACTTCGACTGCTTTTAGCGATTGGGCTTGGTGCGCTGATTGGCTTGGAACGTCAATGGCGACAAAAGCAAGCGGGCTTGCGCACAAACACGCTCGTTTCACTCGGTTCGGCGGCATTCATTTTGCTTTCGCTTTCGCTAACTGATAGCAAAGGAGACCCTTCTCGTGTAGCAGGACAAATCGTTACCGGTATCGGCTTTTTAGGTGCGGGCGTCATTTTGCGCAACGGCGTGAACATTCAAGGTTTGAACACAGCGGCGACAATTTGGTGCTCTGCCGCTGTTGGCTCTCTTGCGGGGTGCGGGCTGTATTGGCAAGCCGTCATCGCCGCTGTTGCTATCGTACTCTCACATCTTTTCTTGCGCCCAATTGGACTGCGCATCAATCGCTTGCCGTTCCAAAAAGAAGAAAGCGAACTGATGACGTATCACTTGAAAACGCGCTGTAAAGAAGAAGTCGAAAATCGAATTCGTGTGCTCATCGTCGATGCCATTCGCGATGATGAACATTTGAAACTCCGCTCGCTGAAAAGTTCCGATAACGGCGCGCCCAACATCGCTTACATCGAAGCCGAAATTCTCTCAAACGGCAATCACGACAATGTGCTTGAAAGACTGGCGGGCAAAATCACATTGGAAAACGGTGTGAGTGCCGTCAGTTGGGAAGTTATCGGTCAGCACAGCGACTAAACCCATTCACGAAAGGAGACAACCATGCGCAACGAACTGCTTTTTCAAACGAGCGACAGTGAATTGAAGCAACGTTTGATAGACTACGCCTCGGTCTTAAACAAAATGCCCGTTGTTGAAGTCGCCGAGTTGCTTGAAAAATTGGAGAGCGATTACGACCGCATTGATGTGATGTCGCAATTTCCGATTGACCGTCAAGCCTTAATTCTTGCGGATTTGCCCGTAACGGTTCAACTCTCGCTCTTCAATGCAATGAGCCGAAAAGCATTTGCCACCATTTTCGAGCAAATGCCCACACAGTCGCAAGTGGACTTTTTCCAATTCCTTTCAAAGAAGGCGCAGACGGAAATTTTGCCGTTTCTTTCAAAGTCGGTGCGCGAAAACATCTTGCGGCTGAGTGCTTATCCGCCCGATACGGCTGGCGGAATCATGTCGCTTGATTATGCGTCCGTCTTTGAACGCATGACCTGCGCCGAAGCGATTGCAAAAGTGCGTGCCGATGCGCCCTCGAAAAAATTGGTCTACTACGCCTATGTCGTCAATGATGAACAAACCTTGCTCGGCTTTGTCACGCTGAAAGATTTGATTATGGCTGACCCTGCGCAGATGATAGCCGATGTGGTGCATCGTGAGTTTGTCTTCGCCTATGTCGATGAAGACCGTGAGGAAGTCGCAAAGAAAATCGAGAAGTATGACCTTATCGCGATTCCTGTGGTGAATCGGCAGATGCAACTCATGGGCGTGGTTACGCACGATGAAGCCATTGACATTATTCGCGCCGAGCATACCGAAGACTTGGAAAAATTCATGGGCATTGCGCAACGCGATACCGAACTCAATTACTTGGAGACTTCCTCGTGGAAGCATTTTCAAAAGCGTGTGACTTGGGTGGTAACGCTTGCCGCTGTGGGAATCATTTCGGGTATGATTATTCATAACTATGAAAAAGCGTTGGAGAAGATGCTGATACTTGCGCTCTATATGCCGATGGTTGCGGATACTGGCGGCAATGTGGGCAGTCAAGCGGCAACGGTGATTGTGCGTGCGTTGGCGTTGGGCGAGTTCAGCGTGCGCGAATGGCTAAAAGTGATTTGGAAAGAAACCAAAGTCTCTTCGCTCTTGGCACTCTGTCTCGGTGTGTTGGCATTTGCCAAAGTGCTATTTCTATCGTGGGAGACAGAAATCCCCGCCGAATACTCGCTTGTCAAAATTGCCTTTGTGATTTCACTGGCACTCTCGTTTCAAGTGATTACGGCAACCCTGATTGGTGCCGCCTTACCGCTCATTGTGAAAGCCTTTGGCGGCGACCCTGCCGTTGCAGCAAGCCCTGCCATTACAACTGTCGTGGATATTACAGGCTTGCTCATCTATTTCGGTGTTGCCAGTCTGTTCTTTGCCTTTTAGTGCCGGGATTGCCTGACATTCCGAGCGCAAGCGAGGAATCCATTGTGGATTCTTCACTTCGCTTCGCTCCGTTCAGAATGACAAACAGTAAGGCTTTTGATTCGCCCAGCATGACGGACTGATGTCATTCCGAGCGCAAGCGAGGAATCCATTGTGGATTCTTCACTTCATACAGCGTGACAGATTTGGCATAAGAAGTTGACCTCACCCTGTCGCTGCGCGGCATCCCTCTCCTTCACAAGGAGAGGGACGTTTCGGCAACGCCGAAACAGGGTGAGGTCAAAAAAACACTCACGCAACACGGCTAAACTCAAAATCATCATGATGCTGCGAAACATTGTTCTTCTTGCATTTATAGCAACAGCTCAGCCTCTTTTTGCCCAATTTTCTGACTCGCTTCCGAAGCCCAAGTTGCCATTTCCGATTGCGCCTGAAAAACGGTTAACCGATGAAGAAATCCGCGATAAAGTCGAGGGACTTTACCTGACAGGCCTGCCAGAGTTTGAGCAAAATCCTATCAATGGCTTTGGCATTGGTGGCAACTTTTTCATCTACCAAAACGGCACGCGCCAAGACCCCTTCTTTGAATACACGCCGTATCGCCAGCGTTATATAGGCTCGTTCCAAGTGTTCCAAAGTGGAAAATGGAACGCCGCCATCAACATGGATTTTCCATACATTTTTGATACAGAATGGCGCGTCAGAATTGATGCTGTGTTTGAAGAAGACCCAAATTTCCAATACTTCGGCATTGGTGCGGTTACCATGCAGCCACTTCGTTTCCTGAACAAAGCCACTAATCAAGTTCAAACCTTTTCGAGAATCGACCCCTATCTCGAAAACTTAGCGATTGTGCGTCCCGGGAATCCATCTATTGGTGAAGCGGCAACCGTGACCGACCGTCATTACAATGAAGTTATTTACACAGAAAATCTCTACAACATCTTAGTGGAGCGCGTGCTTCTTGGAGGGAAATTGCGCCTGATGTTCGGCTATGAGTTGCTCTTCATTGGCATCAAAGATTATTTCAATCAAGAAGCCGAAGAAGCCTTTGACCTTGATGGCAATGAAGTTAAAGGCGTTCTAAATGGGCGCACACGGCTCACCGAAGATTTTCTGGGCATCACGCCTGGCAATCCTTGGGAAAGGCTTAACATTGCCGGCTACAACGGCGGACGGGAGAGCATCTTTGCCTTCGCCGTGATTTATGACACGCGCGATTTTGAGCCTGACCCGTCGCATGGTGTTTTCATTGAGTACTCTCACGAGCATTCGCGCCCTTGGTTCGGTTCAGAGTTTAGTTTTGATAAAAATTTGATTCAGATAGAAGCATTTCTGCCTATCTATCAGCAGAACGATGTGCACCTGACATTTGCAAGTTGTTGGAACTTGGGCTACATCTGGGGAAGCAAAGTGCCTTTCTACGAAGCCTTCGACCTCTCGAGCCAATCAGAAGCCGGCGGCACGGAAGTCTTGGGCGGGGCGCGTTCCCTTCGCGGCTTTCGCGAATACCGATTTACTGGACCGCTCACGGCATTAGTCAACCTTGAACTGCGCTCACGTTTCTACAAGGTTCAGTTTCTTGGTCAAACTTTTTCGTTCGGGGTTGTGCCTTTCTTAGACTTGGGAAGAGTGTGGGACGATATTTCTGATTTTGGGTTTAGAGATTACCGTTGGAACTATGGCATTGGCGCGCGCATCGCTTGGAATCAAGCCACCATTCTGCGATTTGACTTCGCTCGAAGCACAGAGGCAGATCAGTTCTTCTTTGGCTTCCAACATATTTTTTAACTCAACCTAAAAAACCAACGATGTCTTTTTGGAGCATTTTCTCAACGGTCTTTATCACGGTGTTCCTGGCTGAAATTGGAGACAAGACGCAGCTTGCCACCATGCTTTTTGCCACGAAAGCGGAAGCCAACAAGTGGGCGATTTTCTTTGGCTCGGCGGCGGCGTTAGTGCTGGCGGCAGGCATTGGCGTTGTGGTCGGCGAACAGTTAGGGAAATGGATTTCGCCGAAAATTCTGAAATGGATTGCTGGCATTGGCTTCGTTGCGATTGGCTTGTGGACTATCCTTTCTGCTGATTAGCTCACACTTGCAGTTTGCAATTTTTTACGGCAACTACTGCTTTTATCACTTCATCTAAAAAAGTCTCCCCAGCGTCTGCCTGCGCTGAGGAGAACTTACAAGTAGTATGCTTGGAAAGAACACAACGACAAACGATGCCGCAGAAACTCATTTATGCTTACTCGTCAGTTGAGCTGCAATGATGTTGCATCAATGCCGAGTTCTTCGCGAATCTGCACTTCATGCGATTTTTCAATTTGACTTACTTGCTCGCATCACCACGACTTTCGGCAAGGGCACGGCGACAGGTCGGTTTATCTTACGCACTACCTGCTTTGGAACTTCCTTTCTTCGTCGCCGTTTCCACCACAGCACGAAGCCCGTGATTGAGAGAATCGCCGGCGTAAAGCCTCCCAAAGCGTAAATGATTTTAATCCAAATGCCACCGAACTGCCCAAAATGCAGTTGTTTCAATATCATATCTGCCTTTTCACTGAGGCTTGCTTGCCGTATGTCATGCACTTTAATGACGCTGCCATCTTGTTTGAAATTCACATAACTGCTGAACTCGCTATAAAAGGGGTTTGACGACTTCGCATAGCCCAGCACGCGAATCGGGGCTTTGTCGTTTTGAGGCAGAATGAGGCTCTTTGGCTCAAACTCCTCAATCAAGTTCTTTGAGACATTGAGCAGTGAATCTGCCGAAAGTGTAAAAGCACTCGGCTTTGCCTCGACTCTTTTTTCATCGGCAGTTTTGCGAGCGGCAAGTTGCTTTTGCCACCACTCCATGTCAAGCGTGTAGAGCATCATATAAAATCCGCTCACTGCCATTACAACGCAGAACGCTACTGACGCTGAACCTGTGAGCAGGTGCAAGTCGTGAGAGGCAACCTTTGCGCCCGCTTTCCAACGAATGGCTTTGGTGTAGACACTGAACAGCGATTTGCGCTGAATCCACAAGCCTGTCAGCGACAGTCCGATAAACAACGCACCGACTATCGCCACAATCGCATCGCCAAACGGACGCGCCAAGAGCGTGAAGTGCAAGCGCAAGAGCCAATTCGTGAGCCGCGAGTGAACTTCAATTTTTCCCGTTACCTCGCCCGTGTATTGATTTTGATATGTGTAAAGCCGCTCTTTTCCAATTTGCAGAATCGCCGTGTATGCGCGGTCAGGCGAGTGGCTTTTTGTCAGACGCAAAACTTTTGCATCAGGATACTGCGCACGCAACTCACCGATAAGCGCATCAAAAGATTTTGGCTCACCGCTGGGCACCACGACAGCAAACTCTTTGTATATCCACTCATCTAATTCATCTGAAAAGACAAGCAATGAGCCTGTTATGCCAATCAAAATCATAAACGCGCCCGCAAGCAGTCCAAACCACGAGTGGAGCGTAAAAACTTTTTGTGTAACCTTTTTCATATGCATTAGTTTGTTGGATAGTTGATTGCTGACCCGCGCAAGTGAAAATGCGTGAGTGCGGTTTCTGCGCTCCTGACGAGCGTTGTCAATTCGGCAACTTCATTGAGATGAAATATCCCTTTCAAAGGGGAGTTTTTGAACTCCCAAATCAACTTTCGCCGAAGCGGCAAACAGGCGTTTTGCTCAGCGATGGCTTCAAAATCCATCAGGTCGAGCGAGTGACGAAAACTCAAAAACTCTTGCAACGTGAATTCCACAAGCAGGTTCTCGAACTCAACACTTATTCTGTGGCAGTTTGGGCAGTATCGGACTGCGCCTTTGGCGGTTTCGGAGAGCAACACACTATCTGGGTGTGAATCAATCGGTTTAGTCATCATTCAAATTTTTTAGGTTGAAAAACGTCCCCCGAGATGCGACGCACGTTCATCTCGAGGGATTTTTGCTCTGGAATCACACAGAACACAAAGTACAATTCAGGCGCACATTCCAACATTTATGATGCTTGTGCATCAATCCCGAGTTCTTCGCGAATCTGCGCGCACCACTGCTTGATGCGTTTATCCGTCAAGTCACCTTGATTTTCAAAGTCAAGCACCAAGCCCCAGAACATTTCATCGTTGTAGAGTCCTTTCGAGGATTCGAACTCATAGCCTTTTCTTGGCCACAGTCCAAAGACTTGCGCGCCGCGCGAGGTTACAGCTTCTGCAATCACGCCGATAGAATCCACGAAGTATTGTGAGTAGCCAACTTGGTCGCCCAGTGCCACAAAGCCCACATACTTATCGGTGAAATCAATCGATTCTAACTTCGGCATGAAGTCTTCCCAGTCTGCCTGCATTTCGCCGTCATACCAAGTCGGCGCTGCCAGAATGAGAATCGAGTATTGCGCCATATCTTCCGCTGTTGCGTCTTTGACATTGTAGAGATCGACAATCTCTTCGCCTAACTCTTGTTGAATTTTTCTGGCAACCAGTTCAGTGTTGCCTGTTTGTGTGCCGTAAAAAAGTCCGATGTATCCCATTGCTTGTATGTGTTCTGATTGTTAAAAAAAGCCGTTTTTCATCAGTTGAGCGAAAAGCATCGGAAGAACACATTGCATTGTTGGCAAGCAACTGCATCTTGCATCGGTTCAGCCGTTGTTTTTAGCTTTTTGTCTTTCTTGATTGCATCGGTTTTGCGTTCTTTTTTCCCTGCAAACACATTGATTACTATTGCCCACAGAATCGAGAATGCAACTCCAAACGCAAACCCGAACACGATTTCCAGTCCCCAAACGACACGCTCTATTAGTTGCCAAACGGCAATGCTTTGATGAACTTCTTGCATGTTACCCTTGCGCTACTTTGTTTGCACGCCCAGCTCTACGGTTCTGAAGTGCGACTCAATGAGCGCGCGGATTTCCGCTCTCATGCGCTCTGGTGTTTTCTGTTGCTTGAGACTTTCTTCATCCAGTTTGAACAAGGCTTCGGCAAGTTTGCTGTCTCCGCCCTTTTCCTTGAAGGCAACATCTTTGCGGCGTGCATAGATGTCGCTCCACACGGCAAGCACTTCGCGCCAGAATGGGCGATGCTCTTCCCACCACTTTTTGCCCGGCAAGCCTGCTTCAGCATCATCCACGCGCTTATACATATTCAAGCCCTTTTCCTGAACCAGTTCTACATCTGGCTTGCCTTCGGTGCGAATGAGTTTGATGTTGTCTTGCTCATGCAGAAATCCGTAGTCGGTTAAGATGTGACGGTTTCTGCGTCGCAAGACATTGTAGTCGCTTCGCTTCGTGTATTCGCGGCGTGGCAAGGGCGCATCAGCTACTGATTCCCAATAATGCTTGCCGTCGACATGCACCCATGTGCCAGTGCCTTCGTAACGCGGGCTATCGTCGACTGAATAGACTTTCTGCGTCCATTGTCCTTTCACTTG
>Ga0308403_1000570_pt1 | contig 13804 bp, 14 predicted proteins | sample HotsprSampleOSM3_FD_203470 | JGI IMG/M metagenome (GOLD analysis project Ga0308403, IMG submission 203470) | Hot spring phototrophic mat microbial communities from Octopus Spring, Yellowstone National Park, Wyoming, United States - 20060914_OS-M3 ... | reverse complement strand
GCCGCAGATCAAGCAATACTATCCGCATAACCGCGACGTGGCGCATCGGGCGCTGACTGAGCTTGGCTACACGGATAACAACGGCGACAGAGTGCTTGACCTGAACGGCGCGCCGCTGCGCCTGATCGTGATCGTGCCGACCTGGGGCTACGCGCCGCAAGTGGCACAGCGCTTGCAGAGCCAATGGCGCGAGCAAGGCATTGACGCCGAGCTGCGCCAAGTGCCGAACCTAGCAGGTTTGTTGGCTGCCGTGCAAAGCGGCGATTACCATCTGGTCGCCTTCAACGACTTCGGCGCCGATCCGAGCTTGCTCAATAACTTCTATCTGAGCGACGCGCGCAACAACTTCACAGGCGTCAGCAATGCCGACCTTGACCAATGGCTGCGCCAAGCCGTCCAGACCAACGATCCTGCCGCGCGGCAGAACTTCTACACAGGCATACAAGGCTTGATCATGGATCAGGCGCTGATCTTGCCCATCCGCGACTATGTGAACCTGAACGCGCACGGCAGGCGCGTCAGCGGACTGACCTTCGATGCCTACGGCTGGTTTCCGCTCTTGGCAAACCTGACCTTCACTGGAGATGATTAGCGCGCCATGTTGCGTTTCATCCTGCGCCGTGCGCTCAGTGCGCTAGTCACGCTCTGGCTGGCGGCGACTCTGGCGTTCGTCGCGCTGCGCCTTGCGCCCAGCGATGCGATCACCTTGCAATTGACGCTGAGCGGCGCCACTGAGCAGCAAATCGCGGCGCGGCGCGCTGCGCTTGGCTTGGAGCTGCCGCTCAGCGCGCAATACCTGAACATGCTGAGCGGCTTGCTGCGCGGCGACCTCGGCGTCTCGCTGGTGAACGGACGCGCCGTCTCAGCGCTGATCGGCGAGCAGTTGGCGGCGACGCTGAGCTTGGCGCTCGGCGCGTTGATCGTCGGCGCCCTAGCAGGCATTGGTCTGGGCATCGGCGCTGCGCTCGGCAGTCGCTTTGTGCAGCGGCTTGCGCAGGCGCTGATCGCGCTCTTGCTTGCCACGCCGATCTACTGGCTCGGCACATTGGCGATCTATGTGTTCGCCGTGTGGCTCGGTCTGTTGCCGTCGGTCAGCCGCGGCAATAGCTTGCAGGCGCTGATTCTGCCGTGTGGCGTGCTTGGCCTCGCGCTGAGCGGCAGCATCGCTCAAGTGGCGACGGCGGCGCTGCGCGAGGCGAAAAACGCGCCGTACGTGCAGGTAGCGCACGCCAAAGGTCTGCCGATGCGCCTGATCGTGTGGCGACATATGTTGCGTGCGCAGGGCGGCGCGCTGATCAGCTTGATCGGCTTGCAAGGCGGCTTCTTGATCGGCGGCGCCGTGGTCACGGAAGCGCTCTTCACGCGGCGCGGCATCGGTCAGCTGCTGCTGAACGCGGTCAACGGACGCGATTATCCTGTGGTGCAAGGCGTGGTGCTGCTCAGCGCGCTCGCCTATAGCTTGCTCGGCGCAGCGGCGGATATCTTAGCAGCTTGGCGCGATCCGCGTCTGCGCTTCCAGTGACGCCATGCGGCGCATCGGACTCTCAGGCGCGTTTTTGGCGCTTTGGACGCTGAGCAGCCTGTGCGCGCCGCTGATCGCGCCATACGATCCATTGGCGACGGTCGGTGAGGCGCTGATGGCGCCATCGGCGCAGCATTGGCTTGGCACGGATTTGATCGGACGCGATGTGTTCAGCCGCGTTTTGCACGGCGGCGCGCGCACGTTGAGCATCGCGCTGATCGCGCTGACCAGCACGGTCTTGATCGGCGGCGCGCTCGGGCTGTGTGCAGGTTTTTTCGGCGGCGCGCTGGATTGGCTGCTCGTCAGCCTGAGCGACGCGCTGCTCGCCTTGCCGAGCTTGCTGATCGCGCTGTGTGTGCTGACTTTGGCAGGCAGCGGCGCGCTGCAGATCGCCATCGCGGCGTCGCTGAGCGGCTTGCCTGCCTATCTGCGCGTGGTGCGCGCCGCGGCGCGCCAAGTGCGCGCGCAGCTGTACATCGAGGCGGCGCGCGCGGTCGGCGCGAGTTCGCTCGGCGTGCTGTGGCGGCACGTGCTGCCGAACGCGCTACCAACTTGCCTTTCAGCAGGCGTGGTCGCCTTAGCTTGGGCAGCCTTGAACGCTGCGACGCTGCACTTTCTCGGCTTCGGCGGCGATCCATCAGCGCCTGAGCTTGGCGCGATGTTAGCGGAAGGACGGCTGATTTTCAGGACGGCGCCTTGGGTCGCTTTTTCAGCAGGCACAGCGCTCACGCTGTTCTTGCTGGCAGCCAACGATGTGGCGCGCCGTCTCACTGCCTAGTAAACGTAGCCGTTGACGAACTTCAAGAGCGTCTCTTGACCTGCTTCGCGGCTGGAAGCGCGCAGAATCCAATTGCCGTTGATCCAGCCGAACTCATAGTAAGTGTAGGTGAAGCCTGAGAAGACGGCGAAATAGTACGGCGTGCGTGCTTCGGGAAAACGTTTGAGGACGCTGCCGGTGTCTGTGCCGTTGGCGCGCTCTAGGAAGCCGTCGAAGATCATGTCGAGCGTCGGCGTGCCGTCAGGGATGTATTCCACTTCCAAGCGCACGGTCTTGCCTTCCACCTCGTATTCCGCGACGCCATGCCGCCTGCCTTCGGTCGCGTCGAGCGTATCCACGTTCAACGCCGTGCGCAGATAGTCGCCGGCGCGCTCGCGCAGGATCAAGTAGCCTGCCGTATCCGCTTCTAAAGGTCGCCGCCGCTGATTGAAGCGCTCTTCCACAGGCGAGTGCGTGTTGACGAACCACAGGCTGTAGACGAACAACAGCGCCGCGCCGATGAACATCAAAATGACGAAGAACGAGCCGCTGCTGCGCCATGTTGGCTGAGAGCGCGGCGACTCATCCTCGATAATTGCCACGTCGCCTTGCATGATCGGACTGCCTTTCGTAGAAATTGCGTCATCTTTCACAAGCGATGTGTGAATCTTAGCAGAAAGGCGCGCCGATTGGCAGTCCTAAGCGCGCGACTGTCTCATGCATGGACTCAGGATCGCGTCCGATGGCGTAGCCGCCTTCGCCTGCCACGCTCTGCATAGCGCCGCCGATATCTTTCAAGCCGCTGCCCGTGATCAAAAGCGCCACTGACTCGCCTTTGCGCACGTCGCCGCGTTCAAGCGCTTTGAGCAGCCCTGCGTAGGCAGCCGCGCAAGCGGGCTCAGCGAAGACGCCGCTGCCGCGCGCCAGCGCAGGGATGGCGGCGAGAATCTCGGCGTCGCTCACGCGCACAAACGCGCCATTGGTCTGGCGGACGGCGCGCAAGGCTTTGGCGCGATCGCTGGGCAAGCCTGCTGAGATGCTATCGGCGAGCGTCTCAGTGCCGCCGCGCGGCATCGCATCCGCCGCCAGACCGCTTTCCCAAGCGCGCACCAGATTATCGCTGCCTGCCGCCTGCACGCCGATCAGACGCGGCACGCGCTCGATCCAGCCCAGCTGATGCAGATCGCGGAAGCCTTTGTGCTGCCCAGCGATGATGTTGCCGTCGCCAACGCTCACGATCAGCGCATCAGGCACGCGCCAAGCCAATTGCTCGCACAGCTCGAAGGCGGCAGTTTTCTTGCCTTCGGTCGTGTATGGATTCATGCCCGTGTTGCGGCAATACCAGTTGTAAGCGGCGCTCGCCTGCAGGCTGAGCGCATAGGCGTCGTCATATGTGCCATCTACCAACAGGACGGTCGCGCCGTAGACCAGAAGTTGCGCGATCTTGGCAGGCGGCGCTTTGGCAGGCACAAAAATGACCGCCTTCATGCCGACGCTGGCGCACATGCCCGCTAAGGCAGCAGCGGCGTTGCCCGTGCTTGCCGCTGTGATGACCTTGACGCCGAGCTGCTGCGCGCGCGCCACAACCATCGCGCTGGCGCGATCCTTGAGCGAGCCCGTCGGATTGCGCGAGTCGTCTTTGAGCCACAGCGCGCGCAAGCCGAGCGATTCGGCAAGGCGCGGCGCTTCGATCAGCGGCGTCCAACCGACGTGCAGCGGCGGAAAGTAGGCAGGCTCGCTCACAGGCAAGAGCGGCGCGTAGCGCCACATGCTCAGCGCGCTGAGCTGGTCAGGCGTCACAGCGCGGCGCAGCGCAGCGTAGTCATAGCACATATCCAGCGTGCCGACCGCGCCGCACAGCGGGCAAGTGTAGGTGACGGCGTCTAAGGCGTAGACGCGGTCGCACACAGCGCATTGGTAATGAGTCAGGAAAGGATTGGTCATATGGTCACTCAAGGTCAGTTTTGGCGCGTTGCGCCACGTCTAGGATTGCATCGAGCATCGTCCGCGCTTCGGGCGCGATCTCAGCGAGCGGCACATAGTCAGCCAGCAGATGATAGTTCGCCTTGCGCATTTGATTGGCTAAGCCGAGCGCTTCGTAGTAGTTCTCGAAGAGCGGATCGAGGAACTCATCGGTCGCCTTGATATCGGCTGACCAAGGGCTCGGCTTGCGCTGCGCGCTGAACGCTTGCTCCAAGCGTTCGATCTGCTGTTCCATGACGCGCACGCGCTGCGCGACGAGCGATGGCTCGGTCGCGTCAGGCGGATTGGCGCGCGCGAAGGCGAGCAGCGTCTCGCGGCTGCATAAATAGTTCTCGATCTCGCGGCGCTGCCACATCAGGATTTTGAGCTGCTCAGCGGCAGGTTGCTCCTTCAGACGGTCGAAGATGGCGATGCCAAGCAGCTCAGGGTACGCCTCGCGCAATCCGTAGAAGTGATCGCGCGCCGTCTGTGGTTTATTGCCCTGAATGTAGTGGACGAAGACGCCGTCCAGAAACCGCGCGACAGGATGCTCAAGGCGACGCGCCCAAGCGCGCAGGATGCTCAGATCGGTAGCGCCTTCCACGTAAAGCACCCAGCCTTTGCGCGCCGCTTGATAGTAATGATTGGCAGGGATATCGCGCGGCGCCTTGCGCAATTGCTCTCTCTTGTTCAGACGGCGCGGCTGCTTGCCTAGAAAGGCGATCACCAGTCCACGCGATGCCGCTTCTTCCAATAGCACCTCAGAGTGACTGGCGATCAAGACTTGCGCGCGCTGCGCTTGTGCAGTTTCCGCCAGCAAATTGTAGATATCGCGCTGACGGATGATCTCTAAGTGCGCGTCAGGCTCATCCAGCAGCAGAACAGCGTCAGGATGCGTGTAGAGATAGGTCAGGAGCAGCAACATCTGCTGTAAACCGCGTCCTGAGGCGGCGATATCGAGCGGCTTATTGCGGTCGCCTTCGCTGTACGCCATCGTGATCTCGCCGCGCTCAGGCAGATATTCAGGCGGCAAGAGCGTCACATCGAAATACGCCTTAGTAGATCGACTCAGGATTGGCATAATCGAACTCCATGCCGCATTCCCAAGGCTTGCCTTCGGTCTCGCCTGCGACTTCGATCTCGATGCGCACGTTCTGCGTGGCAGGCTTGCCGTCCTGACGGCGCACGCTGCGCGTGCTGAGCGCGTGCCACAACAGATCGGTATCTGGCACAGGCATGGCGATCAGGTCGCGCCGATTGATCGTCACGCCGCTGCGCTTTTGCGCCGTGCTGCCTTGCCTTCGCGCCGACCACGCCTTCACGCCTAAGTCCCAGAGCGCGAGCGCTTGCAAGGCGGACGTTTTGCCCGAATTGTTCGGACCGATGAAGACGACCGCGCCGCCTAGCTCGATCTCTGCTTCGTCAAAGCGCTTGAAGCTCTTGATGCGCAGTTTTGTCAGCATCTCCTAGGCAGGCACGAACCAAGTGCCTGCTTCGCCGCGCAGCGCCGCCGCCAGATTCGGCGGATCGCTGATCACAGCCGACGGACCGCCGCGCTCTAGGAAGTGGATGATCGCCTCGACCTTCGGACGCATGCTGCCTGCCGCAAAATGACCTTCCGCCATGTATTGGCGCGCCTCGCGCAGCGTGACTCGCTCCAGGAAGCGCTGCGCAGGCGTGTTGTAATAAAGCGCCACGCGCGGCACGCCAGTTGAGATCGCGAACAAATCGGCGCCTAAGCCGCTCGCCAGCAAACTGCTCGCCCGATCCTTGTCAATCACCGCATAGACGCCGCGCAGCTCGCCTTTCTCGTTGCGCACCACTGGAATGCCGCCGCCGCCGCACGCAATGACGACATAATCGTTGTAGAGCATCTCGCGGATTGCGTCTAGCTCGACGATTTCGAGCGGCTGCGGCGATGCCACCACGCGCCGCCAACCGCGCCCTGCATCTTCCACCACGCGCCAACCTTCCGCCTCGAAGCGACGCGCCTCTGCTTCGCTCAAAAAGCCGCCAATCGGCTTATCAGGCTGCTCAAAAGCAGGATCGTCACGGCGCACAACGGTCTGCGTGACGATGGTCACCACGCTTTGATTGATGCCGAGCGCCCGCAAGCTATTGCGCAGCGCCTGCTGCAGCATGTAGCCAATTGCGCCTTGCGTATCCGCCACGATCAGGTCGAGCGGCACAGTATGCACTTCGTGCGCCGCCAGCTCAGCGCGCCGCAAGATGAAACCGACCTGCGGACCGTTGCCGTGCGTGATCAACACACGCCAGCCCTGCTTGACCAGCTGCGCGATGTGTTCGCAGGTCTGGCGCACGGCGTCCCACTGATGGCGCACTTCGCGCCGCTCATCGCTCTGGATCAGCGAGTTGCCGCCAATGGCGACCACAGCGATTTGGCTAGGCATCGCTCATTGCTTGCCCGTGAAGCGGTAGCCGATGCCATACTCGCTCTGAATGTAGGTCGGCGCCTTCGGATCGGGCTCGATCTTGCGGCGCAAATGCGAGACGTAAATGCGCGGATAATGATGCTCCGAGCGATATTCCGGTCCCCAGACCTGCTCCAACAACTCGTCAAAGGTCAGCACGCGCCCGCGATGCTTGACCAAGATGGCGATCAGCTTGAATTCGGTCGGCGTCAGGCGCATCTCTTGTCCGTTCACCCAAATGCGGCGCGCGTTGATATCTATGGTCAAGTAGTCATCGCTGTAAGCGACCGCTTGCGAAGCATCTTCATCGCGCGAGGCGCGGCGCAGCAACGCGCGCACGCGCGCATGAAACTCCATGTTGCGGATCGGTTTGAGCATGTATTCATCCGCGCCTAAATTCAGACCGCGCGCAATGTCTTCTTCTGTGATCGCAGTCGCGGTCATGATCAAGATCGGGACGTTGGAAAGCTCGCGAATGCGTTGGCAGACCGTCAAACCGTCCATCATCGGCAGTGAGACATCCAGCACAACCAAGTTTGGACGCTGATCGTGAAACATGCGCAGCCCTTCCAAGCCGTTGGTCGCCGATAGCGTCTCGTAACCGTGCTGCTTCAAGTCAAGCTGCAGCAAGCGGTTCATCTCGGCATCGTCTTCCACAATCAAAACCTTGACAGCCATAGTGCGCTTCCCATTCTGGCAGAAAAAATGTAGCTGCAGAGCGTCTGCAAGCTCGATTGTAGCATGATTTCGCGATGAGCGTGCGCAAAGCGACGCCGAAATGTGCAGTTACAGGCGAATGCTGCAGCCGCACAGCGTTTCAACCTCGTGAGAGCTTGTCGCGCAGGTAGCGAATCGCCTCGCCCAGTTCCACGTCGCGACCGTTGCTATCAGGGATCATCGGAATATCTGGCGCGATGCCTGCGCCTTCCAGCGGTTGACGGCTCGGCGGGAAAAACTCAGCTGTGGTGACGTGAATGGACGATTTATCCAGCAGTTGGAAGATCAGCTGCACTGTGCCTTTGCCAAAACTGCGCTGACCGATCACAGTTGCCCGTCCGTGATCCTTGAGCGCGCCTGCCACCAGCTCAGCGGCGCTCGCCGTGCCGCCGTTGATCAGCACGACCATTGGCAAGTCGGTCAGCGTGCTGCCGTCGCGCACGCGATATTCCTTCTCGCCCTGCCGACTCTGCTCGTACAGCACGACCAGATCAGGCGGCAAGAACTGACTGGCGACCGTGATCGATTCTTGCAGCAAGCCGCCCGGATTATTGCGCATGTCCAACACCAGCGCGCGGATGTTAGCGCCGCGCAGCTCATCGAACGCTTTTTTCAGCTCGCTTGGCGTGCGGCTGGTGAAGCGCAGCACCTGCACATAGCCGAAGGACGCTTCTTCTTCGAGCGTGCGCCACACCACTGACGGAATCTCAATTGTCTCGAACAAGATGGTGTACGTGCGCGTATTGTCCGCCTCAGCATCGGCGCGCACCTCGATCTTGACGCCGTTGCCTTCCTTCACTTCGCCGCGCAGCAGCTGATCTACGGCGTCTTGACGCATGTCGAGCGGCACGTCCTGATCGTTGACCTTCAACAGGATGTCGCCGTCGCGGACGCCTGCGCGCGCCGCCGGTCCATCGCGAAATGGATACAGACGGAAGCGCCCTGCTTCATCGCGGCGCACCTGCACGCCGATTCCGCCATATTGTCCCGCTAAGACGTTTGACTCGCTGGCAGCGACAGGCGGATCGATGAAGTAGGTCAGGCGATCGTTGAGCGTGGCAAGCATTCCACGAATGGCGCCGTACTCCAGTTGCGTGGCATCAGGCAGCGGACGCAAGTAATGGTCAATCAGCAAGCCATGCGTCTGCTCCAGCAACGGATAGTGCCGATTGCCTTGCGCCTGCGAAGGCATCGCGCCGCGAAACAGAAAACCTGCCACGAACACTGCGCCGAGCAACGCGCCGAAACTGAAGCCGCGCAAGATAGTCATCAGCACAACACGCTGCTTCTGCGTGGAAGGATGCATGTCCCATTCTCCGTGAACGACTCTTCGAATATGGCGATTATAGCGCGATCAGCACAATCGGCACATGGCAGCTGAGCGCGAGATGAATGCGCCGCGCCATCGCAATGTGCTATAATAAGCGACCGAGCTAACTTGTTGCGAGAGTTTTGCGCCTGTGCAGCACACATCGAACGCTGAGCTGCGTCCGCCTTTGAAGCGCCGTCCATTCTGGCGCGACTTGGGCGAGATTGCGCTCTTGATCGCCATCATCTACACCTTTGTGAACCTGACCACTGCGCGCGCTGTCGTCGAAGGCAGCAGTATGCGTCCGAATTTCGAGACGGGACAGTTGGTGATCGTCAATCGCTTCGCCTACTTTTTCAGCAGTCCGCAACGCGGCGACGTGATCGTCTTGCACAATCCGCGCAACGGCAAGGAAGATTTCATCAAGCGCGTGATCGGCTTGCCCGGCGAGTACGTTCAGATCATCGAAGGTCGCGTGTATATCAACGGCGTGTTGCTGGAAGAGCCATACATCGAGCGCTTCTGCACCAACTGTAACGGCGCGTGGCAGATCGGCGAAGATGAGTACTTCGTGCTAGGCGATAACCGTCCCAGCAGCCACGATAGCCACGCTTTCGGCCCGATCAAGCGCAGCCTGATCGTCGGGCAGGCTTGGCTGCGCTACTGGCCTCCGCCCAATATCGCCATCATCGAGCATCCCAGCTACGCGCCCGTTCCCAGAGATTTCACACCGCCGCCGCCAACGCCAACGCGCACGCCGCCGCCTTTCACGCCCGCGCCGATTGACGAGCGCGAGTTCGATGGATTCGGCGGCATTTAGCCATGCGCGCTGTGACGACGCTCAACCTCTCGGCGCGACCGCGCCTGCACGGCAAGCACAGCCTGCTGCGCGACGTGCTGGAGATCGCTTTGCTGGTGCTGATGACCTTCACGCCCATCAACTTGATCACGGCTCGCGCTATCGTGGACGGTCCGAGTATGCAGCCGACCTTCCACACAGGCGATTTAGTCATCGTCAACCGCGCTGCGTACTTTTTCAGCGCGCCGCAACGCGGCGACGTGATCGTCTTGCACAATCCGCGCAGCGCGCAAAGCGATGACTTGATCAAGCGCGTCATCGGCTTGCCGAACGAGACGGTCGAGCTGCGCGACGGTCGCGTCTACATCAACGGCACCCTGCTGGAAGAGCCTTACGTGCGCGCTTTCTGCGGCTTGGGCTGCAATGGCAAGTGGACGCTCAGCGCCACGCAGTACTTTGTGCTAGGCGATAATCGTCCACAGAGCTACGATAGCCACAATTTCGGTCCGATTGAGCAACGCTTGATCGTCGGGCAAGCGTGGATACGCTACTGGCCGCTCTCCAGCTTCACGATCATCGAGCATCCGACTTACGCCGCGCTCGCTGAGTGAGACACTTGCCGCTCAGCCTTTGACAGAGCCTGCCAACAAGCCACGAATGAAATAGCGACCGAGCAGGATGTACACGAACAGAGTCGGCAGCGCAGTGAGGAACGAGCCTGCCATTTGCAGGCTGAAATCAATGGCTTGTCCGCCTGCCAGCTGGCTGAGCGCGACCGTGATCGGCTGCGTGAGCGGATCGGCGAGCGTCACAGCGAACAGGTACTCGTTCCAAATCTGCGTGAACTGCCAGATGATCACGACCACGAAGCCGGGCAGCGAGAGCGGAAAAACGACCTGCGTGTACAGTCTGAAAAAGTTAGCGCCGTCAATCTGACCTGCCTCGATCAGCTCGTCAGGAATTTCCGCGTAATAGTTGCGGAAGATCAGCGTGGTGATCGGCAAACCGTAGACGACGTGCGTCAGGATCAAGCTCCACAGCGTGCCTGTCAAGCGCAATTGGCTCATCAGCTGAAAGAGCGGTATCAAGATGCTCTGATAAGGGATGAACATGCCGAAGAGCATGAGCGGAAAAACGATGTTCGCGCCGCGAAAGCGCCATTTGCTCAGCACGTAGCCGTTCAGCGAGCCAATGACTGCCGAGAGCAGCGTGGCAGGCACGGTCAGGATGATGCTGTTCGCGAAGTTCGGACTCAGCTTCTCAACGGCGGCGATAAAAGCATCGGCTGAGACTTGCTGCGGCGGCGCCCAGACTTGATCGAGCGAGACTTCGGCGCGCGGCTTCAGGCTTGTGTTCAGTACTAGGTAGATCGGTATCAGGTAGATGATCGCCCAGAAGATGAGTGTGGCGTATATCGCCAAGCGCGTGAATGAGCGCCGCCGCAGAGCGTGCGCAGTGTGTCTCGGAAGCGCTGAGGCAGTCATCGTCTCACCTCTGTGCGGAAGGCGTTCACCAAGTAAGGCACAATCACAAAGGCGACCAGCAGCAACATGATGACGGCGATCGCAGCGCCAAGCGCGAAGTTATTGCCGCGAAAAGCGGTCAGGTACATATGGATGCCTGGCACGTCCACGCGCAAGTTATCGCCGCCTGCCATGACGTAGATCAGATCGAAAATCTTCAGTGAAATATGCCCTAAGATGATCATGGCGCTGAGCGTGATCGGTTGCAACAGCGGTAGCACGATGTAACGATAAACCTGCAGCTCATTACAACCGTCCACGCGCGCCGCCTCGCGCAGCTCTTCAGGGATGCCGCGCAGCGCCGCCAGATACATCGCCATTGTATAGCCCGACATCTGCCACGTGGCTGCGATCACAATCGAGAACATGGCAAGGTTGACGCCGTGCGCAGGGCGCACCACGTTGCCCAGCGCCTCAAAAGCGCCGCCTAAAAAGACCCAGCCGATCAGGCTCAAGCCGATCATGCCCGCGATCAGCGCTTGAACAGGACGGCGGCGCGCAGCGGCGATCGCGGCGAACGCCAACAAGCCGATGATAATCGCGATCAGCACAAGGCGCGAAGCATCCGCCCATGTGAACGTGATCAGCTGCCGCCGATCCGTGAACCACGCCCATTGATCAGGCGGTAAAGGCGCGCCGCCGAAGAGCGTGGGCAGCGTGTTCAAGCCGCTGCGCGGCGAGAACAACCAGCGCCAGACCGTGCCTGTCACCACGAACGAGAGCGCCATCGGGAACAGGAAGATGGTGCGGAAGAGCGCCTCGGCGCGGATGCGCTGATCGAGCAGAATGGCGAGCAGCAAACCGAGCGAGAGACTGGCTGCGATGAACAGGACAGTGAAGACGACTGTGTTGACGAGCGCCTCGCGAAAGCGGAAGAACGGCAAGCCGCTGCCGATGAACAGCTGCTCGAAGTTGCGCAAGCCAACTGAGCTGATGTCGCTGATGCCTAAGCCTTGCCAGTTGGTCGTAGCGATGTAGAAGGTCTGCCCGATGAAGCCATAGACGAAAATGGCGAGCAAGATCACTGACGGCGCTAGGACGGCTAGAGCGGTCAACCGATCGATGTTCAGGCGCATGGCGATGTCATCCTAGCCACTGGAGAAAGGCGGATCGCCTGTGCGACGATCCGCCTTGTGCGCGTCGCTGAGGCTCAGCGGGCAGCAGTGGTCTCTGCCAGAGCCTGCGCCGCTGAAGACGCCAACTCGACATCGCGCGTGGCGATGAAGACCGAGACGACCGTCTGGAAGTCGTTCAGGAAAGCCTCTGAAGCTGCCGCGCCGTGCATCAAGCTGCCAACGAGCGCATCTTTGGCAAAGTCCGCCGCTGCGCTCTGCAGGTAGCTGTTGTACAGCTGCGGATTCTTCACATCGGCATCAATGCGCGCTGGAATCGAGCCTTTGAGCGGATTGAAGGCATCTTGCCCTTCCACTGAGCCGACCAAGCGCAGCCACGCCAACGCGTTCTCGCGATTGGGCGCGCCTTTCGGCAAGCCGAACGAGTCGCTGAGCATGTTGAAGACGCCCGACGTGCCCGGCGCAGGCGCATAGCCGAAGCCTTCGCCTGGCGTGAGCCCTTTAGTCGTGGTCATGTAGCCGGCTGCCCAATCGCCCATGATGTAGAAGGCTGCCTTGCCTTCGATGACCAAGTCGTTTGCCTGCTGCCAACTGAGCGAAGCGGCGTCAGGATTAGTGCAATCCAGCACCTTGTCGAAGAGCGTCCATGCCGCCTTAGCGGAGTCGTCCGTCCAGCTCAGCTTGCCCGCGAACAGATCGCGGTAGCCTTGCACGCCCAGCTGCGCCAGCAAGACGTTCTCGAAGAGATGGACAGCTGTCCAGTTCTCACCCATCGCCAGCGGCGTCACGCCCTTGCCTTTGAGCGTCTCGCACGTTGCGAGGAACTCGTCCCACGTGGCAGGCACGCTCACGCCCCACTCTTGCAGTTTGGCGGGAATGTACCACAGCACGTTCGAGCGATGGATGTTGACTGGCACTGTCCAAATCTCGCCTTCGTAGGTGATCAGGTCAATCAAATCCTTCGGGAACTTATCCAGCCAGCCTTCGCTGCGGAACAACTCGGTCAGCGGCTCCATACGGTTGGCGACTACCCACGTGCCTGTCAGTTCCTGACCTGCGTGAACTTGGAACGAATCAGGCGGATTGCCGCCCAACATGCGCGTCTTCAGCACGGCGCGCGCTGCGACGCCCGCGCCGCCCGTGACCGTCGCGTTGACGACTTCCACGTTCGCGAACTTCTGATTGTAGAGCTTGATGAGCGCCTCAAGCGCCGGACCTTCGTCGCCTGCCCACCACGAGAAGATTTCGAGCTTGCCGCCCTGCTGCGCAGCAGCGACGCCCGCCAATGCGAAGACCAACACAAATGCAATCGCTAGACTGAAAAGACGTTTGAACATAGTTTTTACACTCCAAAAGAGACTTTTCACCTTGTCCACGCATGATCTTATCAACTGCTGTCAAGCAGATCAAGTGGTTCATGCCTGCCCAAGCGAGAATTTTTGTTAAGAGATGACGATCAAGCGCGCTTGTGAAGGAAAGCTCAGCCTAGGTTTTGCAGCGCCAGTAGCACGCGCGCCTCAACTTCTTGCGGCGCGTCGCGCGGCAGCTGCTGGAGCGCGCGCTGCGCCTCGACAATGCTGAAGCCCATGCTGGTCAGTGCAGCGATCACATCGGCGTCCACGTCGTTAATGGCGGCAAGCTCGCTCAAAGTGTCCGCCGCCGCGCCGATCTTGTCTTTTAGCTCAAAGACGAGCTTCTCTGCCGTTTTTT
>Ga0308403_1000567_pt1 | contig 13828 bp, 9 predicted proteins | sample HotsprSampleOSM3_FD_203470 | JGI IMG/M metagenome (GOLD analysis project Ga0308403, IMG submission 203470) | Hot spring phototrophic mat microbial communities from Octopus Spring, Yellowstone National Park, Wyoming, United States - 20060914_OS-M3 ... | reverse complement strand
AGCTCCACCGAGGTGGCCCAGGTGGCCCGGGCCGGGCAGGAGAGCGTGGAGAAGACGGTGGAGGGGATGCAGCGCATCCGCCACGCCACCGCGGCCGCCGCGCAGGCCATCCGGCAGCTGGGCGAGTCCTCCGAGCAGATCGGGGCCATCGTGAAGGCCATCGACGACATCGCCGAGCAGACCAACCTGCTGGCTCTCAACGCCGCCATCGAGGCGGCAAGGGCCGGAGAGCACGGCAAGGGCTTTGCCGTGGTGGCCGACGAGGTGCGCAAGCTGGCCGAGCGCTCAGGCGCGGAGACCAAGGAGATCGCCAACCTGATCGCCCAGATCCAGTCCATCACCCGGGAGGCGGTGGAGGCGATGGAGGCGGGAAGCCGCGAGGTGGAGAGCGGCACTCAGCTGTCGGAGGAGGCCGGACAGGCTCTGGAGCGCATCACGGCGGCGGTGGAGAGCGTGACGGCCCAGATCCGGGAGGTCTCCGGCGCGGTGGAGACGGTGAACGCCTCTTCTGCGGTGGTGTCAGAGGCGATCGGGACGGTGTCGGAGCAGACGCTTCAGACGACGTCTGCGGCGGAGACGATGGGCGAGTTCAGCTCGCAGGTGCTGCGTTCGACGGAGGAGGTGGCGGCGATCAGCCAGGCCAATGCGGCGGCGGCGGAGGAGGTGTCTGCGGCCACGCAGGAGCAGAACGCGTCGGTGGAGGAGCTAAGCGCCTCGGCGGAGGAGCTGGCGCGCTCGGCGGTGGAGCTGCAGGAGCTGGTGAACCAGTTCAGGGTGGACGAGCGGCTGGCGGGCTCTGTTCACACCGGTACGCTGGAGGTCCCGGCCGGCAGACCGGCAGACCACAGGAAAGCCGCATAGACGGGATCGATCCGCGCAGGAATGTCAGGGGCCGGCCTCTCCCTCCGGAGAGGCCGGCCCCGCACTCTTCGGCGCCAAAAGGCTGCGCTATATTTGACGGAAAAGCGCGATTTCTCTCTCTGAACTCTACAGATTGCGCAGCAGGCAGCCGAACTACGGAGCGGGAGCCGCTCCGAACGTTCGTGCCGAAACTCCCAAACCCGCCTGATGGGGCTGGCGGGCGGCTCCAGGAGGTGAAAGGAAGTGAGGCTGAACAACTTCCGCATCAAGCCCCGGCTCGTCGGGGCGTTTCTGACAGTGGCCGCGATTGCGGCGGTGGTCGGGCTGGTCGGCCTGGCCCAGTTGAAGGAGATCGCGAACGTCCGCCTGCCCAGTGTGGAGGGCCTCCAGCAGATGCAGGGGGCCCAGCAGGCGCTGCTGGCGATCGAGCGGGGGCTCATCAACCCTCGGATGACCGACTCCGTCACCCGCGAGAGGCTCTGGAACAAACGGGACCAGTGGCTGGAGCAGGCCAAAAAGGGGCGGGAGCTCTACGAGCCGCTTCCGCAGACGAAGGAGGAGGCCGTCCTCTGGCAGGAGTTCAAGCCGGTCTGGGAGCAGTGGCTGGAGGCGAGCGAGCGCCTGGCCTCCGTCCAGCGCGAGAAGGACGCCCTCCTTCAGCGAGGGGTTGACCCTTCGTCCCCGGCTGTCCGGGAGGTGGACGACCGGGCCTTCGAAGCCTATCTGGCCGGAATGAAGCTCCTCGATCCCTCGCAGGAAGGGTTGGAGAAGCTGGTCAAGCTGAACACGGAGGTGGCCGATGCTGCCGCGGCGGCGGCCCGGCGGGCCATCACCATGACGCTCATCCTTGCCGTGGCGCTGGCGGTGGGGCTCGGTCTGGCGATCGCGAACAGCGTGGCGAAGCCGATCACGGCCACCACCGAGATGCTGCGCGACATCGCTCAGGGCGAGGGTGACCTGACCCGCCGGCTGGAGGCCAGCGGAAAGGACGAGGTCGCTGAACTGGCGACCTGGTTCAACACGTTCGTGGGGAAGATCCACGACATTGTGGTCCAGCTCGCCGGCGCCGCGGAGACTGTGGCGGCGTCCTCGGAGGAGCTCGCCAGCACCGCCACGGAGACCAGCCGCGCCACGGAGCAGATCGCGCAGAACGCGGACCGCGTGGCGCAGGGCTCCACCCGGCAGACCGCTCAGGCCGAGCAGGCTTCCCAGGGCGTGGCCGAGATCGAGCGCCAGATGCAGGAGCTGCGCCACGGCGCGCAGGAGCAGGCCGGGCTGGTGGAGTCCACGGCGAGCGCCGTGCGTGAGATCGCGTCCAGCATCGCGCAGGTGTCCGAAGGCGCGGAGGAGGCGGCCGAAAGCGCCGAGCGGGCCCGCTCCGTCGCCGAGAAGGGGCGCCAGAGCGTGGAGCGCTCGTCCTCGAGCATGATGACCATCCGCGATCAGGCTTCTGCCGTAGCGCAGGCCATCAGCCAGCTGGGGCAGTCTTCCGAGCAGATCGGGGCCATCGTGGAGGCCATCGACGACATCGCCGAGCAGACCAACCTGCTGGCTCTCAACGCCGCCATCGAGGCGGCAAGGGCCGGGGAGCACGGCAAGGGCTTTGCCGTGGTGGCCGACGAGGTGCGCAAGCTGGCCGAGCGCTCCAGCAAGGAGACCAAGGAGATCGCCGGGCTCATCCAGCAGATCCAGGAGCTGACCCGCCAGGCGGTGGCGGCCACCGAGGCGGCCAGCCGCAGCGTCGAGGAAGGCTCCTCTCTGTCGGAGGAGGCCGCCCGCGCGCTGGCGGAGATCCTGGACGCCGCGGCGGGAGTGGTGCGCCAGGCGGAGGCGGTCTCGGCGGCGGCCGAGAACATGAACGCCTCCAGCGCGGAGGTGCTGAAGGCGGTGGAGTCCGTCTCCGGCATCACGGAGGAGACCGTGGCGGCCATCGAGACCGTCACCGAGATGAACGAACGCACCGCGCAGAACGCCCGGGAGGTGGTCTCCATCACCCAGGAGAACGCGGCGGCCGCGCAGGAGGTCTCCGCGGCGGCCCAGGAGCAGAGCGCGTCCATTCAGGAGCTGACGGCGGCCACCGAGCAGCTGGCACGGGTGGCCCAGGAGGTGCAGCAGCTGGTGGGCCAGTTCAAGATCGACCGCAGTGCGGCCGGCCAGGTGGTCGAGCTGGCCAGGCCGTCCCGTCCCGCATCGAGGAGGGCAGCGTAGAATGGCGGAAAGAGACCGCTCTCTTTACGGAGATGAGGAGCAGGTCGTCGTCTGCGACGTGGCAGGCGAGTCCTTCGCCATCGCCATCCAGCAGGTGAACACGATCGTGCCGGTGCCCGAGATCACGGCCGTGCCGGGGGCTCCCGGGGACGTGGTGGGCGTGATCAACCTGCGTGGAAGCATCCTGCCGGTGATCGACCTGCGGATGAAGTTCGGCGTGGAGGTCCGCCCGGCGGACAAGGACACCCGCATCGTGGTGGTGGAAGCCGGGGGCCACACCGCGGGACTGATCGTGGACGCGGTGATCGAGACGGTCCGCCTCCCGCTGACGGACATCGAGCCGCCCCCGTCCACCGTGCAGGGGTGCGGAACGGCATACCTGCGGGGCGTTGGGAAATACGAGGACAGACTGCTGCTGATCGTGGATCTGGACAGGCTGCTGACTGTGGAGGAGCTCACGAGCGGGCAGCTGGCAGCCTGAGAGACACGAGGATCCCTGATAAACAGCAGGCGAGGCCCGGGGACGGCACGTCCCCGGGCCTCGCGGCAGTCAGTCCGGGCAGCGCCCTCAGATGTCGAAATACAGGTGGAACTCCCACGGGTGCGGGCGCAGCCGGATGGCATCCACCTCTTTCTTGCGCTTGTAGGCGATCCAGGTCTCGATGACGTCGGGAGTGAAGACATCGCCCTTCAGCAGGAACTCGTGGTCGGCCTCCAGAGCCGCCAGCGCCTCGGCCAGGTCGGCCGGCGTCCCGCGGATGGCCTTCGCCTCCTCGGGCGGAAGGTCGTAGATGTTCTTGTCGATGGGCTCTCCCGGATCGATCTTGTTCTGGATGCCGTCCAGCCCGGCCATCAGGATGGCGGGCAGCGCCAGATAGCCGTTGCAGCTCGGGTCCGGACAGCGGAACTCGATGCGCTTGGCCTTCTCGCTCTGCAGGTAGGCGGGGATGCGCACCGCGGCGCTGCGGTTCCTCTGCGAGTAGACCAGGTTGATGGGCGCCTCGTATCCCGGAACCAGGCGGCGATAGGAGTTGGTCGTGGGAGCCGCGAACGCCAGCACCGCGGGAGCATGCTTCAGCAGCCCGCCGATGAAGTATCGCGCCGTCTCGGACAGGCCCGCATACCCGGACGGGTCGAAGAACAGGTTGCGCCCGCCCTTCCACAGGCTGCAGTGGACGTGCATGCCGGAGCCGTTGTCCTCGAACAGAGGCTTGGGCATGAACGTCACCGTCTTCCCCCACTGGTTGGCGACGTTCTTCACGATGTACTTGTATTTCATCAGCTTGTCGGCCATGCTGACCAGCGTATCGTAGCGCAGGTCGATCTCGGCCTGGCCGGCAGTGCCCACCTCGTGATGGTGCACCTCGCACTTGACTCCCGCGCTGTTCAGCGCCAGCAGCATGGCGGTGCGAAGGTCGTGGGTTGAATCCATCGGCGGGCAGGGGAAATACCCTTCCTTGTGGCGGATCTTGTAGCCCAGGTTGGGCTCCTCGGCGCGCGCCGAGTTCCAGATGCCCTCCGAGGAGTCCACGTAGTAGAAGCCCGTGTTGGCCTTCTGCTCGAAGCGCACCTCGTCGAAGATGAAGAACTCCGCCTCGGGGCCCCAGAAGCTGGTGTCCGCGATTCCGGTGGATTTCAGGTAGTTTTCGGCCTTGCGCGCGACGAAGCGCGGGTCGCGGGTGTATTCGATGTTCGTTCCCGGCTCGTGGACGTTGCAGATGATGGCGACCGTGGGCTCCTCAACCATCTCGTCCAGGAACGCCGTCTCCGGATCCGGGAAGAGGTTCATGTCGGACTCCTGAATGTCCTGAAAGCCCCTGATGCTCGATCCGTCGAACCCCAGCCCATCCTCGAAGACGCTCTCGTCCAGATCCTCCGCCGGGATGGAGAAGTGCTGCCAGACTCCGGGAAGATCCGTGAAGCGCAAGTCCACGATCTTCGCACCCGACTCCTGCACCAGCTTGATGACGTCCTGCGGTGTCTTTGCCATTTTTGACCCGTGTTCCTTTCGACCTACGTTCGCTCGATTCGCCGCCCGCGCCGGGACGGCCGCGCCTGCGCCGGAGCCCCGCTAGAGAGAATCCTCATCCCTGTCGCCGGTGCGCACCCGGATGGACTCCTCGATGGGAAGCACGAAGATCTTGCCGTCTCCGATCTCCCCGGTGCGCGCCGCGCGCATGATGGTCTCGATGACCTCATCCTTGCGGTGGTCCCCGCAGACGACTTCGACTTTCACCTTGGGCAGCAGATCGATGGTATACTCCAGACCACGGTATTTCTCGACTTGGCCCCGTTGCCTTCCGTGCCCTCTCACCTCAGTGATCGTCAGGCCTGTCAGGCCCAACTCTGCCAGGGCGTCCTTGACTTCCTGCAGTTTGTGCGGCCGGATGATGGCCACAACCAGCTTCATAGATCCCGCTCCTCCGGCGCCGTCGCCGCGTCAGGAAGACGCGCCCGAAAACCTCAGACCTGCCGCAGCGCCTCCTCGAGGCGCCTCACTGCTCCTTCCACACCCTCCGGTCCCGACCCGACCTTGCGTCCCGCTTCCGTGACATAGAACGAGTCGCGGGCCTCGTTGCCCCAGGTGCTCACCCTGGCCGAGTGGATGTCCCACCCCAGCCGCGCGAACGCGGATGTCATCCGGTACAGCAGCCCCGGCTGGTCCGGCGCCCGGATGTCCACCACCGAGTGGCTCTCGGACAGGTCGTTCAGAATGCTGACACTGCGGGAACTGTACCGGGCCGGCAGGCTCTTGCGCCTGCGCTCCAGGAGCTGCTGAAGGCTCTGCTCTCCCAGCAGCACCCGCCGCAGCTCCCGGTGCAGGTCATGCTTTTTGAACTCCGGAAGCTGCTGCCCCTCGAAGTCCACATACAGGGTGTCCAGAGCGATCTTCTGATCCTGCTCCCGCGTGAACACCTGCGCCGCGTGGACATTGATGTCCAGTGCCCAGAGCACCCCCGCGATCTTCGACAGCAGACCCGGCTGCGGGTCGTCCCGCACGCAGATGGTCAGCTCCGTGAAGTCCGACCCCTGCTCGGACCGGAAATCCGTGCAGATCTCTCCCTGCTCAGCCCTGCTGATGAACTCTATGTGCGAGGCCATCTCCTCCGGGCTCGTGTTCAGCAGGTAGATCGCCGGCATCGCGGCCACATGCCGCTCCACGGCCTCGGGCGGCAGGTTCGTGATGGAGAGCTCGCGGCGCACACGGCTCCGGTAGAGGTCCAGATCCTCCTCGGAATCGATGAGCGGCGCGCGGCTCACCAGGGCCCGCTCGGCCCGGTAATACAGCTCCCTCAGGAACCGCCCCTGAATCTCGCTCCACGCCGAAGACCCCACCGAGACCACGTCGGAGATCGTGAAGATGTAGAGCATGCTCAGAGTGTCCCGGTCACCCACCACGTTCACGAAGTCTTCCACAGTGCGGCGAAGGTTCAGGTCCCGCAGCCGCGCCGTGTTGGACATCAACAGGTGGTTGCGCACCAGAAACTCCAGGCGCTCCACGCTCTCCGCGTCCATCCCCAGTCGAGACGCAATGTCCCGTGCGATCAGCGCCCCCTTCTCCGAGTGATCTCCCGGCCCGCCCTTGCCGATATCGTGGGTGAGGGCGAACAGGAACAGCAGCTCCGGGTGCCGGATGGCGGCGAAGATCTGGCGGATTTCCTCGTCTCCGGACTCGCCGAGATGCTCGCAGTGGCGCACCACCATCAGCGAGTGCCAGCCCACCGTGTATTCGTGAGCGGCATCGCCGGGCACCAGTCCCATCACCCGCCCGAACTCCGGAACATACCACTGCAGTACCCCGGTCCGGGCCATCGCCACGAGCGCGTCGGCCACGCCGCTCTGCCCGCGCAGGATCATCAGCATCACGCGGGCGGCCTCGGGATCGTCCAGCGGCGCGGGACGGACCGACACGCACTGACGCAGCGCATCCTCGGCCTCCAGCGACAGACGCAGGCCGTACCTCTGGCAGTAGGCGAACGCCCGGAGCGCCGCGACCGGATCGTTCAGGAACGCCTCCGGGTTCTGCAGGACCAGCCTGCCCTCCCTTGCGGCCAGTCCCGGCTCCAGCTTGAGCTGCTGACTCCGGGCCCGGGCCATCATCTTTTTCGCGACGCTGCGCACGAATCCGGCCGCCTCGTAGTACTGCCGCATCAGGCGCTCCGCGCCGCTCTCGTCCGGCGTGTCGGTGTAGCCCAGCGAGGCCGCCGCCGCTTCCTGCCGGGAGGCGGTCAGCACATCCGCCTGCCGGCCGGCGTCCAGATGCATATCCCATCTCAGACGGGAGTAGAAGTCCAGCACCTGCCCCACCCGGTCCACCTCGGCCGACGTGAGAAGCCCGTGGGCCCGGATGTCTTCCCAGACCGTCTCGCTGCCGAACCCGAACGCCGCCTGCGCCAGCCATCCGGCGAGCTGCACGTCGCGGAGCCCGCCTTCCCCTTCCTTGATGTCGGGCTCCACCCGGTAGACCGACAGCCCGCGCCGGCGGATGGAGAGGTCACGCTCCCGCACTTTGTCGTGGATGAACGCCACCGGATGCAGGTGCCTGCGAAGCTCGTCCTGGAACGACTGGAACAGTTCCCTGCTTCCCGTCACGAACCGCGCGTCCAGCAGCGCCGTCAGGCTCTGATGCTGCAGGGCGGCGGCTTCGCTCAACAGACGGAAGGCGTATCCCACCTTCATCTTCGCCTCGGCCAGGAACACGTCCATGATCAGGCGGAACATCCTGCGCGTGACGACGTCCACATCCGGGTCGTCCTCGGACGAGGCGATGAAGTTGATGTCGATGTCGCTGTAGGGAGCCAGTTCCCTGCGTCCGTAACCTCCGGTGGCCGCGACGGCCAGATGCCGGTACGCCCTCCCGGCCAGCCCGGGATTGTCCGGGTCTTCGCAGGCCACCTCCAGCATCCGCCGCACCACCAGATCGATGAGGGCGCTCAGCCAGCGGCACCGCTCGCGTCCCGGAAGATCCGCCGCCTCCCGGAAGATGCGTTCCCTTCCTTCTATCAGGATGGCCGCGATACCGCGGACATCACTGACTCTGTCCAGGCGCCCTCTCAGGGAGGGCCACCAGTCCTGCCCCGCAGGGACTGCGTCGAGATCGCTCAGCTGCTTCAGATCCGTATCCTTCCCTGGCGAGGCGGCCTCCATCGCCCGGACCGGGGAGAACGTCTCCGGCGGTTTCACCGGATGGCCCCGTCACCCTCCTCTCCGGTCCGGATGCGCACCGCGTTGTCGATGCGCGACAGGAAGACCTTGCCATCGCCGATCTCGCCTGTTGCCGCGGCCTTCGTGATCGCCTTCACCACACTGTCGGCTTCAGAGTCGGAGACCACGGTCTCCAGCTTGATCTTGTCCAGCAGGTTGACAACGTACTCCTGTCCCCTGTAGTGCTGGGTCCTGCCTCTCTGCTTGCCGGAGCCCATCACGTGGGACACGGTCATCCCCTGGACGCCGAGCGCGTCCAGCGCTGCCTTAACGTCGTCCAGCTTGTTGGGCCGGATGATGGCTTCGATTTTGATCATCAGAGGTCTCCTCCAGTGCCCGCCACATCGCCGCGGCAGGACGTTCAGACAGCTTCCAGATTGTAGCCCATTTCCCCGTGCTGCGACAGATCGAGGCCGACCGTCTCGTCCTCGTCCGTCACCCTGAGCGGGATGAACACACGCACCAGAAGCAATATGACAAGGCTTGCGATCAGTGAGAAGGCCGCCGTCGCAGCCACTCCCACAAACTGTCTGCCCAGCAGCGCCAGTCCGCCTCCGAAGAAGAGCCCGTCGGCTCCCGCGTCGTTGATGGCCAGGGAGGCGAACAGTCCCGTGGCCAGAGCGCCCCACGCCCCGCCGACGAAGTGCACCGCCACCACGTCCAGAGCATCGTCATAGCCGAGCCGCCCTTTGAGCAGGATGGCTCCGTAGCTCAGGAAGCTGACGACGAACCCGATGATGACGGCCGACACCGGCCCCACGAATCCCGCCGCCGGAGTGATGGCAACCAGCCCGGCCACCGCCCCCGACGCCGCGCCGAGCGCGGTCGGACGGCCCCGGTGCAGCGTCTCCACCAGCATCCAGCTCAGCGCCGCAGCCGCGGCGGCGGTGTTCGTCACCACGAACGCGTTGGCGGCCAGGCCGTTGGCCCCGAGGGCGCTGCCCGCATTGAACCCGAACCAGCCAAACCAGAGCAGCGCCGTCCCGATGATGGTCATCGTCAGGTTGTGGGGGGCCATCTCCTCGCTGCCCAGGTTCTTGCGACGTCCCAGCATCAGAGCGCACGCCAGGGCGGCGACCCCCGACGAGATATGGACCACCGTCCCGCCGGCGAAGTCCAGCGCCCCCAGCTTGCCAAGCCATCCCCCCGATCCCCAGACCCAGTGGCAGATCGGGCTGTAGACGAACGTGCTCCACAGCAGCATGAAGAGCAGGAACGCCCCGAACCGCATGCGCTCCGCGAAGGCTCCCGAGATGAGAGCCGGAGTGATGATCGCGAACATCCCCTGGAAGGTCATGAACGCCAGGTGGGGAATGTTGTCCGCATAGGGCCCGGGGTCTCCCGTCACTGCGCGCAGCCCGATCCACTCCAGGTTCCCGATCAGGGCCCCGTCGCCGCCGAAGGCCAGCGAATAGCCCCACAGCACCCACGTGACGCCCACCAGAGCGACCATCGTGAAGCTGTGCATCATCGTGCCGAGAACGTTCTTCGCCCGGACCATGCCGGCGTAAAACAGCCCGAGACCCGGGGTCATCAGCATCACCAGGGCCGCGGACATCAGCACCCAGGCGGTGTCACCCGTGTCGATGCCGCTCTCCGCCCGCGCCGCTCCGGTCGCCAACAGGAACAACCCGCCCGAGGCCGCGATCCATCCCGCTCTTGCCATTGTGCCGCCCTCTCAATGTGTTTCCGGCCCTCACAGCGGCAGACGCCGGGGCTGCCTGCGCCCGCAGCGGTCCCGGAACCTACCGCCGGCCGGAGTTTCATCTCCATTGTGGGCAGGGCGTGTTTCTGGCAGATTTCCCGGGTGTTAATCTTGCTCGCCGGGCAAAGGGGTGAAGCGGTATCCCACGCCGCGGACGGTGCTGATGCAGCTCTCGTACTTCGGGCCCAGCTTGGCCCGGATGCGCCGGATGTGAACGTCCACCGTCCGGGTGCCGCCGAAATATTCGTAGCCCCACACGCGCGCCAGAAGCGACTCGCGCGTGTGCACGCGGTTGCGGTGGGTGACCAGATACTTGAAGAGCTCGAACTCCTTGAAGGTCAGGTCCAGAAGCCTGCCGTCCGCGCGGACCTCATAGTTGCCGAAGTCCACCTCCAGCCCGCCGAACTGCGTGACCCCCTCCTCCTTGATACGGCTCTGGGTCCACAGCAGCAGGCGGATGCGCACCGCCAGCTCGCCCTCGGCCCCGGGCACCACCACGAAATCGTCGGCACCCCAGGTGAGGTCGAACTCCGCGAGCGCCTCCCGGTGGATCAGGAGGAACGTGGGCATCGGGGGAATCCCGAACTCCATCTCCAGCCGCTGACGCACGGTGCGAGCGCCCGGGCCGGAACCGGGAAAATCCACCACGAGCACCTCCGGGGTGATCTTCGTGAGAGCTTCCGCCAGGGACTCGCTGTCGCTCGCGCACCAGTGCACCTGATGGTTGGCCAGCGCCAGCTCCCTGCGCACCCCGGCTATGGAACGTTCATCATCGGAGACCAGCAGTACCCGCATCAGCCAACTCCGCCTCGATCACGCGCCGCTTCCACCCCTGAACGATTGTATCCTCCCTGTGTTTCAGGACTATTACGCGCTTGACCGGGCGGGGAGAAGGCCGCCTACGGCCAGAACGCGTAGGTGGGAATATCGAGCGCGAGCCCGATCAGAGTCCACGCGCCTCCCACGACACATTCGCCCAGAATCAGGCCCATGAAGAACGGCAGCGCCCTCCGGTACGTCTGCAGCCCGCCGTAGCGCAACAGAACGAGCTTGATGAGCCAGGCGACGAACAGACAGATCCAGAGCCGGTGCATGCTCCACGAACTGGAGACCGCATATCCCACCGGATGGAACGGGAACCAGGGGATCGCCATCCGCAGCGAGTTCAGCACGATGGTGAGCGAAAAGCCGGTCCCGATGGCCAGCCCGGTGTTCAGGGACAGGCGGGGATCCGGCGGGATCTTGAGCCAGCTGTCGAGCCGGCCGTACGGCTCCCACCCGAAGATCAAGGGAACCTGAGGCCACGCCATGTTCGTCGCCGCGCCGTATTTGTACGTGAGAGACAGCACGGCGTAGAAGGCTGCCAGGGTCCCCACCACGGTGGCCAGCACCATTGCAAGCCCCAGCCTGCCGTAATCCATCTTCACGCGTTCGCCGATCTTGAAGGACTCCAGCTGGAACGGCATCGGATGGGCACGGTAGGCCCGGTTGAACCAGAAGAACTGGGAGAGCGCGGTCAGGTTTCTCGCGTCCAGGTTCTGAGGATTGACCAGGGTGGTGATGATGCGATCCGGACCGGCGTCGTGCAGGTCGTGGGCGGGCGGGCCCAGCTCCGCGCGCATCCGGGTGATGGCGAGCGCCAGCAGCCAGTAGATGAGAAGGAACGGAACCGCGATCTGCCAGCTCATCCCCGCGCGCATCGCGAAAAAGAGCATGTAGAGCGTGCCGCCCAGGAAGGCCAGCATCGCGACGCGGTAGGGGACGGGCTCGCCGCGGTCCTCCAGATCCAGCTTCCAGTCGAACAGTCCCCGGGCGAGCATCCACAGGTGCCGCCGGCTGGCCCAGAAAGCGAACACCGCGATGCCGATATAGGCCCCGAAGGACTGCTCGTTCACATACGGGAAACCCGGGACACTGTCCCACCCCCAGACCGCCGAAAGCACCCGCTCCGCCTTCCAGACGATGAAGAAGAACCAGCAGGAGAACGAGAGGTCCAGCGGCAGCAGGATGCCCAGCCCCACCGCGAACGGATAGAAGCACAGCGGCATCCATCCGATGGCGTTCCAGGGACGCACGGCGAAGCTGGAGGTGATGTCGAGCGTCTTGATGGGGATTCCGGGAATCTGAGGATACAGGAACGCGAACCCGTTCCAGATGTCGATGGCCGCCGCCAGCCCGAACCCGGCCCACATCAGACGGCTGCGGAAGAGGGGCGCGCCTTCGGCCGTCATGTCCAGGGGAAGCTGCACCAGCGGATAGGCCAGGCGCTCGCGCTCGGTCCACTGCTTGCGGAGCAGCGTCACCAGACAGAGCATCGACAGAACCATCGCGATGATGAACGAGCCCCACCAGGCGAGCGGCACCACCCAGTGCTGCAGGTTCTCCCAGGCCACAAACCGGTCGTTGCCGCTGTAGAACCCCTCCAGGGTCTCCCTGTCGCGGACGGACAGCCACCGGGGCACGTTCGGCCAGACGAGCTCCTCCCACCGGTTGGTCGTGTTGGCGAACCAGAACACGTGCGTCATCACCGGAATCAGCACCTGGATGAAATCGTGGCTCACCAGCGCGCTGCCGATGTTCAGCATGATGTAGACGGTCAGCAGCTCCGCCTGCGAAAGCACCCACTGCGGGCGTAAGCGTCTCAGCAGACCGTTCAGCACGATCAGCCCAAGCAGCGCCAGCACGGAGTTGAAGAAAAGGGAGATGGTGGTCGGATGCCCGGCGTAGCGGACGATCTCCATCATGTAGATCCACCACGCATTGGGCCACAGGAGCACGAGTCCCAGAATCACGGCCCTCCACGTGATGCCCCGGGACGGGGGACGGGAGCCTGAATCGGTCACAGGCGGAGAAAGTACCTCCTGTCAGTGCTGAGAGAGGATACAGGCCGGAGCGGAGCGAAGTCAAGAGCGCCGGGACAGGGACCGGGGCGGCGCAGGCCCGCGCAGGCTGTGCCGCAGGCACGGCCCGCCGCTGTGCCGGAAGTTTGACAGGGCTTCTGCAACGGTTCTATACTGCTGTTCCGGCAAGGAGCGGCGGCACAGGATTCGAAAACGGGAGCGGAACCGCCCTGTCCGGACGTATGTGAAAAATGGGGCTGGAGGGGGCGGCGCCGGGAATCCGCCCGGGCCAGGCGCCGGGGCGGGCGACCTCAGAGAGGGCAACTATCTCCTGAATGGAAAACGCAATCGAGATCCGTGACCTGACCAAGTCCTTCCACAGCGTCCTGACGGGCGAGGACGTCATCGCCGTGGACCACCTGACCCTCGACATCCACCGCGGAGAGATCTTCGGGTTCCTGGGGCCCAACGGAGCCGGCAAGACCACCACCATCAAGATGCTGCTCGGACTCATCTTCCCGACTTCGGGCACGGCAACCATCCTGGGGTATCCGCCGGGAGACATCGAGGTGAAGCGCAGGATCAGCTATCTGCCGGAAAGCCCGTACTTCTACGAGCATCTGAGCGGGTACGAGGTGCTGGACTTCTACGCAACGCTGTTCGGCATCCCCGCGGCGGAGCGCAAGAAGAAGGTGGACCGCCTGCTGGACCTGGTGGGACTGTCGGACAACAAGCACAAGCGTCTGCGGCACTACTCCAAGGGCATGCTGCAGCGCATCGGGCTGGCACAGGCGCTCATCAACGACCCCGACCTGCTCTTCCTGGACGAGCCCACATCCGGTCTGGACCCCATCGCCCACCTGGATATCCGGGACATGATCTTGCGCCTGAGAGACGAAGGGCGGACGGTCTTCCTGAGCAGCCATCAGCTTTCGGACGTGGAGATGGTGTGCGACCGGGTCTCCATTCTGGACCGCGGCAAGCTGATGCGGGTGGGCTCGCTGAGCGA
>Ga0308403_1000564_pt1 | contig 13868 bp, 8 predicted proteins | sample HotsprSampleOSM3_FD_203470 | JGI IMG/M metagenome (GOLD analysis project Ga0308403, IMG submission 203470) | Hot spring phototrophic mat microbial communities from Octopus Spring, Yellowstone National Park, Wyoming, United States - 20060914_OS-M3 ... | reverse complement strand
TTTCAAAAAAATCAGCCATCCTTTCCAGAGTCCGACGATAATTGCGCACAGTGTTGGCTGAGTATTGCTTAATTACTTCACAGTAAGTGAGAAAGTCTTCGATATCTTGTCGTAAAGTCATGTTACAATTTTATTTTAGTTAGTTTGGGCAGGTGAACCAAAATCAATTTTGGGTAAGCTGAAACCTTCAGCTGGGCCTAAACTCAATTCTAAAGAACGGTTTCAGTTAAAACTAGAATTTTAGTCGAGGTCTAAACTTAGACTAAGTCTAATTGCGATAAATACAGGCGAATTGATAGTGAAGGTAAACTACTTTTGAGCTCAAACAAGTTTGAGACGATGATTTTAATAAATAAAACAACGGTTGCTGTTTACCAGTTTTGGTAGCGGTGAGTGGAATCGAACCACCGACCTTGGGCTTATGAGTCCCACGCTCTAACCAACTGAGCTACACCGCCATTAACTGTTAATTAACCATTAATTAACCAAATTCTACTTATTTTTTGGTAAAAACCAGCTTGGTGGCTGTTAGGAAATTAGGAATTGTGAGACTTTTGTCAAGCTTGGCTAGGGTTTTTTGGAGATGGTCCCAAGATGAATGCTCAATACTTATTATCTTAATTTTTTCAAAAAAATCAGCCATCCTTTCCAGAGTCCGACGATAATTGCGCACAGTGTTGGCTGAGTATTGCTTAATTACTTCACAGTAAGTGTTTAAGTATGAGGTTAGTTATTCTATTAGCAGTTCAGGCTTGAGAGTTTTAGGGGCTTTTGCTTAGTTAACTAACAGTTAACAGGAGTTAACTGATGATTTATAGTTTGGCTAGATGAGCTTTTATAGGTTTAACTGAATTGATTGGTTGGTCTAAGTAGGCTAAAATACATTAAACCGAAGTTTAGTAATAGCCATCAGCTGATTCTGGTAACAGACGGCGAGTCTTGGTAAGTTGGGTTAAAGATCGATTAAGATTATAGTTGAATTTTTTGAGCTGTTTACAATTATTGGCTGAATCTACTTAAGATCAGCTACTTTTGGACAGTCTGTAGCTTGGGGTTTGGTGTGACCATCTGTGCCTGCTGAATCGGCAAAGTTGGTATTTGCGAAGTTTATTTTTGCCTAAGTAGTGGCCCGAAAATAGCTTTACTACAATTACCAAAGCTCCAATTTCCTGGTGGTTTTTGGGTGGCTGTTGATTGAGGGTTACTTTAGCAAGTCAGTAATAAAGGCTTGAGTGCCTTGAAAAGTCGGAGGATATTGACTGACGTCTGGAAAGTCTAGGGTGAGAATTTTTTGGTAGACAATTTGGATCAGTTTGCTTAACTGACTAACTTCTGCCTCGGCGATGTGGGCTGAGAGCACTAGGTTTTCGGGTTGCGGGTTAGATAGGTGGTGGGCGTCTAAAAATTGTAAAGAGCTAGTTTGGACTTTGGTGGCTGAACCGAAGCTACGAGAATTTTCTACTAGTAATTTGTAAAAAATCAATTGGTTACGATAGCGCCAGAGCTTGGTTTGTTCCTGAGGTGTTCGCCCTGTCCAACTAGACATAGGCTTACCAGTTTTAAAATCGATGACGGTAGCTGTTGTACCAGTAAGAGCCAAATAGTCAATTTTACCAGTCAGTTTGGCTTGACCAAGCTGTACCGACTGGTTGCTAAAGTCATACTCTAACTGATAATTAGTCAACTTAAAATTTGTTCGGTAATGGTAAAACACGGTTAAATTGTGGCTACCTAAGTAAGCGTAACGTTGATAGTCCTCAGGGTGCAGACGTTGTCCCAGCAAGTTATCTTGGAAAAACTTAAGCAATTGTTCCAAAGTAATAGTATCGCTTCGTTGGCTTAGTAAAAAGGTAATGCTTTTGTGCATGGCGGTACCGTAGGCGGCTTGAGCACTGGGGCTTTGGGGAAACTTGAGTAAGTGTTTTTGCACAAAAGTTAAAGGCCCTCCTTGTTCTAAGTCTAGAAAATCGTTTAGGTGGGTGACCGATAGTTGATAGTTAACCAACAGATCGCTTAGCCAACTCTTGGTAGACACGGTGAGATTATTAGGTTGGCCAGTAATTTGTTGCCAGGCTAACAAAGCTTGGGCTGGTAGATTAGCTGAGTTAGTGATTTCGTTGTTGTCTAAGGGTTGCCTAGGTTGAATATTGAGGGCTTGTAGGGAAGTTTCTAGATAACCAATGGGTTCGAGGGTTTTGCCGTCCTCGGTAGTAGTGTAGCGAGTTAGATAAAGTTGATCTTTAGCTCGAGTAATGGCCACAAACAACAAGCGCAGATAATCATCTTCGTTCTCTTGGTCTTTGGTTAAAACAATGTTATCTGGTAAGCCAAGTTTGTCTACTCGACCTTTGCCAAACCAGTAGTCTTGATTACAGTTAGGGATGAACACTACCGAGAACTCTAAACCTTTGGCTTTGTGAGTTGTAAGTAAGTTAACACCTGTGTTACTACTGCCATAGGCACTCCGATCGATGATGGCAATCTGGTTTTTTTCAGCCAGCTGGATGAATTCTAAAAAGTCTGGAAGGTATAAAACTTCTTTGGCTCGGTGTTGGCGAATAGTCTGCAAGAGAGTACGTAAATTAGACAGAAAATCTACAGCTGCAATGGGAATTGTTCCTTTTAGGAATGGGTCGTTTAGGTGTTGGTGAAAATAGTATTGAGCAAAGTTGGTGTGAAAATTAGTTTGTCTGGATTTGGTTGTGTTAGTTTGCTCTTCGTCGTAGTCCGACCAACTGGGCCAGTGACTATCGATAATTTGGTCAATTAGCTGTTCGATTGGTAGGTATTTGGCTTGATTGGCTAGATTCAGTAGAAACTCTCCAATTTGTTGGAATTTTTCCGGGTGGGCGAGTTTTTGGTGGTTAACCTCCACTTTGTCGGCTTGGAGTAACCAAGTGAACCATAGTCTACCTTCTAGCGTGGGCTGCTGGTAGGCAAAAATTGAAAGTTTCCAAATATCCGTAGCATCTAGCTCCCAAAACGGCCAACTAAGAATAGTAGGTAACCAATGATCGGCTTCTAAAGTGTCTTTTTGGTTGAGAGAGTGAATCAATTTTAGTAGAAGAATGAGTTGTTGAACGAAAGGTTTTTGCAAAACATCCTGGCCTTTTTCGTAGAAAATTGGGATGTTTGCTGCTTGCAACAACCTAGCTAAGGTAATTAATTCTTTGTGTTTGCGATTAATAACGGCAAGGTTGCCAGGAGAATGCCCTTGAGCCAGCAATTGTTGAATTTTTTGGGTAATCCAGAAGTATTGTTCTAATTCTGAGGTAAATTGGTAGTATTGAATTACTGATTGGTCTGGGTTGGTCATACTTTCAGGCTAATTCTAGCTTAGCCCCAGCGTCCGCGATATTGCAAACTTTCAGCTAGGTGTTTGACTTGAATTTTGGAGCTACCATCCAGATCGGCAATGGTGCGACTAAGCTTAAGAATTTTCATATAGGCTCGGGCCGAGAGGTGAAACTTGTCGATGGCTTGGTTAAGTAGTTTTTCTCCGTCAGAGTCTAGTTGACAATACTTTCTGATCAAAGCTGGGGTCATTTCGGCGTTGGTGTGGATACCCTCGGTGGCAAATCGTCGGGTTTGAATATCTCTGGCGGCTTGGACCCGCTCGTAGATTTGGCGTGATGGTTCAGCTAGTTCGTTAGTTTGCAAATCTGTTTTATTGGGGCGATCTACTTCTACTTGTAGGTCAATGCGGTCTAAAATTGGGCCGCTAAATTTGGCTTGATATCTGGCAATAGCAGCTCGGTTTTGGGGTTTATAACTAGCTAAAGGATCATCCTCAGCAAAACCGCTAGGGGTAGGGTTGGCTGCTATAATTAGATAAAACCTTGACGGATAACAAACGCTACCACTGGCTCTGGAAATAGTCACAAAACCGTCTTCCAAGGGTTGTCTGAGAGCTTCGATAGCTTCTCGGTCAAATTCGGGAAATTCGTCTAAAAACAAGACTCCACGGTGAGCCAAAGAAACTTCTCCTGGACGAAGTTTGCTACCTCCACCAATCAAAGAGATGTGCGATGACGAGTGGTGGGGCGCTCGAAACGGACGTTCTAAGATAATTTTACCTCCACTAAGTAAACCCGCTACTGAATAGATTTGCGTGACTTCAAGTACTTCGGCTTCGGTCATTTTGGGTAAAATTGTAGGGTAGCTACGAGCCAACATAGTTTTGCCACTTCCAGGAGCTCCGATAAGTAACACGTTATGTCCGCCACTAGCAGCAATTTCCAGAGCTCTTTTAGCTACTTTTTGACCTTTGATATAGGCCATGTCGTTTGGGTAATAACCATCAGCATTGGTTGGTTGCGCTGAGCTAGAGTGAATTAGGGTAGTTAAACTAACTGGTTTGACTGGTTGAATAGGGTTGCGTCCGTTGCAGTGTTCAATCAAAGCAGATAGGGTCTTGACTGGTATAACTGTTAGTCCAGAAACCAAACTAGCTTCTGGTTGGTTGTCTTCGGGAATGAAGATGGTGGAAAAACCTTGTTTTTTAGCCCACAAACAGATAGTTAAAACCCCATTTACTGGCCTGACGCTGCCGTCTAAAGATAACTCTCCTAGAAACAAAGCGGTTTGTGGTAGTTCGGTTTGTAAATAACCCATTAGTTGTAAAATTCCCAAAGCAATGGGCAAGTCAAAGGCGGAACCACTTTTGTAAATATCGGCTGGAGCCAGGTTAACCGTTAACTTGCCTAGGGGAAATTCGTAGCCACTTTGTTTGATGGCTGATTTAACGCGTTCTTTACTTTCTTGAACGGCTTTGTCGGGCAAACCCACCACTACCATACTGGGTAAAGCTGGGGTTAAATCAATTTCTACTTCAATTTTTTGAGCCTCTAGACCGATGGTAGTCGCCGAAAATAGTTTGGCAATCATATTCTAACTAACAAGTTAATCAGAACCAAGTAGGTTTTTTTGTCAAAAAATTTCACTAAGCGTTAACCTAATCGTTACACTTTAAACTAAGTTACTTAATTATGGGTAGTATGGCCAAAGTGTTAGCTAAATTTTTAGGTTGGTTTGAGTTAGGGTGACTTTAGGTTCTAGGTTGGTTTAAGCTGGCAAGATTGTAGATCAGTTTTTCTTTTTGCAGACAATTCAGGCTGTAGTCGACCCTACTGTTTTTTCTGGCTGATCTATAAATCATTTTTCCATAGCCACAATACCGCTGGAGCCAACTTCTAAAATTTGAAACTGCTTGAGAGCATTGAGAAAACCTAAAGTTTTGTGACGGTCTCCGGCCACTTGCAAAATGACGCTTTTTTCTGAGACGTCTACTACGCTACCGCGAAAAATGTCTACCAAGCTGGTGACCTCGGACAAGTTTTGCGGCCTGGCAATTTTGACTAGTAGAATTTCTCTTTGCACAGTGTGCTGGCTGTCTACAGCCTTGATCTCTACTACTTCTACAATTTTGTTGATTTGGGAGACAATTTGGGGAATTTTGTCGGCATCTCCTTGAGAGAAGGTGATGGTAATCCTTTTAATGCCTTCAACTTCAGTGTCTGAGGCAGTAATAGTTTCTAAATTGTACATTTTGCGACGGATAAGCATGGTAATGCGCTCTAAGACACCTCGTTTGTTTTGCGCGAAAACTAGAATCGTATGGAGTTTGGACATAAATTGCAAGTTTAGGGTTAAAGTGAAAGGGTTAATGTTTGGTTAGATATTTTTGGGCTTTGTAAGTGGGTGTTTGTGTAGAAAAACTAATTTGGCTAAGTCTGAATTCAGAATGTTTTGACTAAAAGCGGGTAGGTAGTCGGTAACTGGTTATGTTTTAGGATAGGTCGGTTAGTGAGGATATTGTGGCAATTAATTATTTTGAGATTAAATGTTGTTTAGGTTTTTTTCTTATTCAGAATTTCCAGGGCGTGTTGTTCGTTGAGAATCATTTTGTCGAAAGTCCAGCCGCTAGGAATCATTGGGTAGACAATTTCGTGTTTGTCACAAGCAAATTCTACAATGGTAGTTCTGGGTTCTTGCTTGGACCACTCTAGGGCCGGAATAATATCTTCTACTTTGTCTACAAATCGGTAGGCTACTCCGTAGGCTTCGGCAATTTTACTGAAATCTGGGTTGGTTAATTCTACTTCTACAAAGTTTTCGTTGTGAAACATATCTTGCCACTGTCTAACCATACCCAAGTAGCCGTTGTTGAGTATCAAAATGTTAATGTTTAACTTTTCTTGCAAAATCGTGCCTAGCTCTTGAATGTTCATCTGAAAACCACCATCACCGACTACACACCAAACCTCTTCGTTAGGTCTGGCTAATTTTACCCCAATAGCAGCCGGCAAACCAAAGCCCATGGTGCCTAAACCTCCAGAGGTAAACCAGGTGTTAAAACGTTCAAACTTGTAAAACTTAGCAGCTTGCATTTGGTGTTGACCAACATCCGTTACGACGTTGTCTTGACCTTGGGTATAGACCGATAATTCGTGAATAATTCGGCTCATTAACAAGCGCCCAGATTTACCGTAGCCGTGCTCAAAGATGTGTTGGTAGTAGTTGGCACTAAGTTGGCGGTTTTGTTCGATGGTGGCAAACCAATCGGTTCTAGCGGCAGCAGCCTCTGGAGTAAGTTCAGTAAATTCTGAGGTTAGCACTGTTAGCACGTCTTTTAAGTTACCATGAATAGCTACGTCGGCTGGTACATTTTTGTTAATTTCTGAAGAGTCAATTTCCACGTGAATGACTTTGGCATTTTTGGCATATTCTTCAAGTTTACCAGTAACTCGATCGTCAAAACGCATACCCAAAGCAATCAGCAGGTCGGCTTCTTGAATGGCTCGGTTAGCTTCAATTTCGCCGTGCATTCCCATCATGCCTAAGTTCAAACGGTGACTAGCCGGCAACGATGACAATCCGTGTAAGGTAAAACTGGCTGGAATATTGGTTTTTTCTAAAAAGTTTTGCAGTTCCTTTCCGGCATTGCTTAAAATCGCTCCGTGACCTACCAAAGCCACTGGACGCTTGGCTTGTTGGATTAAGTTAATTGCCTGTTGAATTTCTGGGGCTTCAGAAGAGACGGGTTTGACTACTGGCACTCCGGGTAAATCTAAGTGATCAGGAGGGGTTATTTTACTAGTTTGTTCAATTTGCACGTTTTTTGGTATGTCGATACACACTGGACCAGTGCGTCCATTTTGGGCGATAAAGATCGCTTTAGTTACCGATTCAGCTAGCTCGTCTGCAGTTAAAGGCATTTCGGCATATTTGGTAATAGGATACATCAACCCAATTACATCGGTTTCTTGAAAGGCGTCGGTGCCAATCACTTTGGTACCTACTTGGCCAGTAATGGCTAACATAGCCACCGAATCCATCATAGCATCGGCCACAGCTGTGACCAAGTTGGTAGCTCCTGGGCCAGAAGTAACCATAACTGGCATTAACTTGCCACAAGCGCGAGTGTAGCCCTGGGCAATGAAACCGGCTCCTTGCTCGTGTCTGGCGGTAATGAATCGTAGTTGGGGAAATTTAGGCAACTCGTCAAAAGTTGGCATAATGGCTCCGCCAATGTAACCAGTCATTAGTTCGATGCCATTATCCACTAGAGTTTTTAACAAAACTGAGGCTCCTGACATGGTAGTTTGGTGCATAAGCAAATTTTTCAATAAAAAATCCCCTTTGGTTAGGGGAGACTGAAACTAGGTAAATGTAGTAGTCAACCTCCCCTTGGCTATAGGGACAACACCAACAAGCTAACTACTACAAACCTAGCTGGAAACATATTCGTGTGTGTAAGCGGCAAGATGACTAAGAAAATAACCCTTGTCAAGGGGTAAATTTGTAATTTAACTAAGCTTGACAAATTTAGATTGATAAGTCAGTTTTTGCGAACTTTTTTCGGTGAGGTGGCTGAGTGGTCGAAAGCGGCTCACTGCTAACGAGTTGTGCGCTAACAACGCACCCAGGGTTCGAATCCCTGCCTCACCGCCATTCAAAAAAAGAAGTTGCTGGCTTATCCTCTACGAGGGATTATTAGCCGCGATAACACAGGAGGAGTTTATCAGTATCTTCACAATTTGTTAGGCGTTACGGAAAAAGATTTAGAGATTCATGAAGAAGTGAAATAAAGAACTTGCTGCCAAATTAGCCGAAATTTTTAAAATTATAATTGTTATGAACACAAATCAACAAAAAGTCGTAAAATATTATACCAATCCAGAAACAAAGTTTGGTTTTGATTATTTGCTTTGGGGCTCAAAACATTTCGGCTTTTATCCGACTGGGAAAGCCGATATAACCGAAAAGGAGGCTCAAGTTTTGCTTCAAGATTTAGTTGCCAAAAATTTAGAACTGCAAGAAAATCAAATCGTTTTAGACGCTGGTTGTGGGCAAGGAGTGGTATCAACCTACCTTGCTAAAAAATATGGAGCAAAAATTTTTGGCATAACTCTTGTTCCGTTTGAAGTTGAGAGGGCGCAAGAGCGAGCAAAAAATTTAGGCGTTCAACATAAAACCCAGTATCAAGTAATGGATTACTCCGCAACTAATTTTCCGGATAATTATTTTGATGCGATTTATACCACTGAGTCACTTTCTCATTCTCCCGATATCAAGAAAACACTCCAAGAATTTCTTCGAGTGTTGAAACCCGGAGGTAGAATCGCTCTTTTTGAATATACTCTTGCACCAGATGAAAAATTTTCGCTATGGGAAAAGAAAATGCTGGATGTTGTCATTGAAGGTTCGGCAATGATGGGTTTGAAAGATTTTCGGCATGACCAATTTACTGAAGTCATAAAAAGTGTCGGTTTCGAAAATGTAAAAGAACAGAACATAACCGAGAATATGCGCCTATCATTTTACCGATTACATAAACTTTCAATCTGGATATATTGGTTTGTAAAACTTTTTGGTCTTCAGAAATTTTTTATCAATACCACAGCCGGATATGAGTTTTACAAAATGGCAGATAAAGGATTAATCCGGTACTGTATTTTTACAGGGAATAAATCAAAAGAATTTGCCGCCGAAAAGTAAGAAATATGTTAAATATAAAAAAATTTTTCTACCAAGCGATCGTTATTATTTAGATCCATCAACGGGCTTAGTTGTTTTTTCTCAGGAGGAAGCTTCTGAGAGAGGTGGAATGCAAAATTGAAAACAATTAAAAGCACTATTCAGGAGTTTAATCCTAAATTAATTTCTGAAGAGCAGGCTAAAATAGCAGAGCTTATTGTTAATTGCTCCTATAAAACATTAGCTGCTGATCCCGGAAGATTGGTTCAAAGGTTGCAAGAAATTAAATACTTGCTAAGTTTAGCTGGTTTACATCAAGTTTAATTTTGCTTTTTTAAGTCTAAAAGTGGACAAAAAACTAACAGCTGTTGATAAGCTTATTCGAACCATGTCCAACAAGACACCTAAACTAAAGAAAATTAGTCTTAAGGCAGAAAATCTAAAATTGTTGCAACAACTGACAGGACTAAAGATCTACACTAAAAATGTTTTAGGAATTCCTGAGCCAGAACTCGCTAAGTTATTAGCGGCTGGTCAAACCAATAGTTTAGTGTATCTACAGCGTTATAATCAGGGGCACAAACTTAGCTTACTGGAAGAGCAGACTCTGTTTCAGTCGTTGGTGACTTTGCAGCAAGTTTTGGGTTTGCAGAGAATTCCGGTACATATAGAGTGCTATGACATTTCTCATTTTGCTGGGAAATTTGTTTATGGAGCTATGGTGGTTTTCGTTGATGGCAGGCCAGCTAAAAAGCTGTATCGGGTGTTTAAAACAGCTCAAAAAAACGATGACTACGCTAACTTACAAGAAGTGTTACGTAGACGGTTACAAAATTGGCTGGATCACCAAAACCAACCACCTACTATCAAGCTCAACTTAAGCACCACTCCAGTTTATCTTAGACCATGGGAACTGCCAAACTTGATGATTATAGATGGTGGCAAAGGTCAGTTGTCTGTAGTCAATGAAGTGATCCAGGAGTTTAAGCAGCAATATCCTCAAATAGAGGTTGAACTGTGTGCGTTGGCCAAAAAAGAGGAGGAGGTATTTGTCCTCAACCGTCCAGATTCAATCAAATTTACTGGCGAGGTGAAGTTTTTGTTACAAAGAATTCGTGACGAGGCTCACCGGTTTGGCTTGACCCATAGTCGTAAAGCCTTGGTTAAGCAATCAGCTAAAAGTCAGCTAGACGAGATTCCTAGTATTGGTACGGTGACTAAGCAGAAATTACTAGCTACTTTTGGGTCCGTGGAAAACGTAATCAATATGTTTTACGAACAACCTAATTTACTAAGGCAAATTTTAACTCAAAAACAGTTTGATGCCTTAACCGCTTGGCTACAGAATAGGCCGACGAGTTAAGCTACTAACTAATCTTTTTGTTAATTTAGCAGGCAATCAGACCAGGTTGTCAGTAGTAACCAAGGTTAATTGAATGGCTAGTTTGATTACCAATAACTTTTGGCTTGGGCTAATAATTTAAGCTACTTAAGTTAGTTTTACAACTAACTCAAAAAGTCACTGCTATCAACTAAATTGTACGACTACCCACATTTGTCAGCATTGCCTATTACTTTATTTAGCCAAAAGTTGGCTAGCTACTTAAATATTCTAAAGTAGCCCCTCCACCAGTGGATACCCAAGTAAATTTAGCCAGACAGTCTTCAGGAATAGCACTGTTAATATCTCCACCACCAGTAACTATGTAGGGCTTAGTAGTATCCACTAAACTAGCCAAAAATTGAGCTATAGCTTTGGTTCCTTGATCAAACGGTGGTTGTTCGTAAACTCCTAATGGTCCGTTCCAGAAGATGGTTTGACATTGGCTCAGGTAGGTTTGAAATAGGCTCACGGTTTCTGGCCCAATATCATAGGCCAGAGTTTTTTGGCCATCCTGATAGTAAGCAAAATCTACCGGTAAAATCAGCTTAGATCCATATTGTTTAAGAATCTCTTTAGCTCTGGGTAAAAAATCAGTCTCAATTGGTGAATCGGCCAAGTTAGGCAATTTTTGGTTAGCTGCTACTTGATGGGTTTGGACTAACTCTGTTTGGGCTTGAATAAAAGTAAAACAAATCATTCCAGCCAAGAGAATGTAGTCGGCCTTGTCTAAAAATTTTTCAATCAACGATAATTTAGTTTCTAGTTTGCTACCACTAATGATCACGGCGTAAGGGTGGGTAGGATGCAGTTTGATTTTGTCTAAGTGTTGAATTTCTTGCTCATAGTTTAGGCCTAAACAGTGAGGCAATAACTGTTTAAGTTCGTAGTTAGTGGCTTCCTGACGATGACTAACTGCAAACGCTTCGTCCACAAAGACTGTGCCCAAAGTTGCATATTCCTGAGCCAAGGTTAACCTAACTTGGCTGTCTTTAGCTTGCTCTTTAGGTTCAAAACGGGTGTTTTCTAAAAGAAAAACTTGCTTATCACTGGTATCAATTTGTAATTTGGATTGAGCAAACCCGGCAAATTGGTTAATAAACTCAACTGGTTGTCCAAGGTGTCTTTCGATTACTGGTGCAAGTAGCTTGGTAGATAATTTTGGATCAGGTCCTTCTGGCCGGCCCCAATGGGTTAAGATCACAACTTTGTTGTGGCTGGCTACTAATTGGCGAATAGTGGGTATAGTGGCTACCACTCGAGCGTCGTCTTGTAAACTAGGTAAATTTAGATCAGCTCGTAGTAGCACTGTGGAGTTTTGAATTTGAGCTAGCGTCAAACTAGGCATAATGTTTTTCCAAAAGTTGCCGAACTACTAAGAGTTAGTTAGTTTTTGTCAATTTTTACCAGCAACTTTTGTGGTTTTTGCAAAAAACCTATCAATAGTATCGCCTAGTTTACTTAAAGACACAAGAAATTATCTAGTGACAACGAGACGCAAAAACCTGCAGTTCTTACCAGATATAACATTGTTGTTATATTATAAGACTTCGCTCAATAGGAACTAGCCCCCAGCTTTGTCTCAACTTGTTTATGTTTTTCAAAAAATCGCGAGTAGTAAATTAAACCCCTTTATCTCCTTGCGTATTTAGTTTTTAATACCAAAAACCTAAGCAATTGCGCAACTTATTAGGATGCGCTCGAAAATGAAAAAAATGTTGTATGTTATTATACAGGGTTACGACCGTTGTTTTCTAAAATTGCACGTAATTTTTCAAGGGTTTCTTCAGCTTTTTTATGTTCTTTATAACCTTTCAACTGATCATAATAAAATTCGATAACGTATAAGTATTCTTTTCTTTCAGGTGCTCGATCTTCTTTCAAATAAGCTTTTATTGTATCTTTCGCTTCTTGAATCATTCTTAGTATTGCTTCTGGTATTTCTGATTGTTTTTCTTGTTTTCCTTTTCTCCGTTCTTCAAATCCAAAAGGAAAACGAAAGAAATTAACACCTAAACTAGAATAGGTACTAGAACTAAGAAAATTGAAAATTTTAGACATATGCACAATAAAAGTGTGTGCAAGTGCCATACAATATTTTTTGATTAAAGTCAAGTACTAATTTTGTTGTTTACAAGATTGATTTATTCAAATTTTATGGTTTTTTGATAACATTATCTTAAATCTGCAAAGTAATTGTTAGAGTATGTTTTTACTGACCTAAAAATTAGGTAATAAGATATAATTTTTGGTTACCAAATTAAACAGTAAAAAATCGTTGGTGCTCTAATCAAACCTAGTAAGCTCTGGTTTAGATGCAGATTGAACGATATTTGTACAATAATGTTTAATAAATTTAACTTGAGCCTACTTTAAACATTCGGGTATTTTCTGGCTTTGTCAATAAACACTGACATCTCTCCTCGAGAAACGTTGTTTCTTGGCCTATAAGTTCTGCTACCGTTAGACTCTGGATAACCTCGAATAATATTGGCACACTTCAGACTGGTAATTTCTTCATAAAACGGGGCTCCTGGTGGCACATCCGGAAAATCACCGCAAGCAGTATTTGTGGGTATATTAAAAGCTAATTTAATGAATTTAGACATTTCTCCCCGAGTAATAAAATTGTTTGGTCTATACAGAAAAGTGCCATTATTTTGAGGATAACCTTGAACTATACCTTGACATCTAAGCGTGGTAATTTCCTCAAAGAAAGGAGCGCCGTTAGGTACATCCGGAAAAGCTGAGCAGCTAGTATTGGTTGGTAAATTAGTCGCTCTTTTAATAAATGCCGACATTTCGCCTCGGGTAACAGAATTGTCCGGTCTGTAGGTTTTGTCTGGGTAACCTCGGACTATTTGGTCTCGTTTAAGAGCGCAAATAGTTTCGTTAAATGGGTGGTTAAACCAAACGTCACTAAAACAGGTCAGGTTATTGACTTCAATGGCCGATTGTACAGCCTTAAAAGCATCCAGGCGGCCATAGCCAGTTTCGTCGTCTTTGCCGATTGGTCCAAGATCTACAGTCATTTTTCCGTTTGGTAGAAAGTTATATTTGATGTCAAAAAAAGTAATCTCTGGGTTAATACTAACCATCAAAGCCAGCACTCCGACTACCTGCGGAGCAGCAAAAGAAGTGCCAACTCTTCTGACAAAATTACCTTCGTGATCCTGAACTAGCATATTTTCAGCACTAGTAAAACCATCTACTGGAGCTACTAAATCAATTCGATCGTGGAAGGTAGAATAACTAGCTCGAGTACCGCTCCGATTAATAGCCCCAACGGCAATAGTGTTTTCTGAGTAAGCTGGATAATATTTAGGGTTGCCACTGGCTCCTCCGTTACCGGCTGCTGCTACCAAAATTCCTCCTGATTGGTTGAATCGGTCAATAGCCTGATTGAGATACGGATCAGGACTGTCGCTACCTAAGGATAGGTTAATGATTTTTACACCTTTGCTAATGGCATAGTCAATGGCTTTTTCAATGGTAAAAGTGTTCAGAG
>Ga0308403_1000552_pt1 | contig 14055 bp, 10 predicted proteins | sample HotsprSampleOSM3_FD_203470 | JGI IMG/M metagenome (GOLD analysis project Ga0308403, IMG submission 203470) | Hot spring phototrophic mat microbial communities from Octopus Spring, Yellowstone National Park, Wyoming, United States - 20060914_OS-M3 ... | reverse complement strand
AGACGGCGCGCTCAGTCCCGTCCGCCGCCCACAGACGGAGCGTCCAGTCCTCAGACCACGAGAGCAGCCGCCCGTCCCGCAGCTCCAGCGCGCCCCTGACCAAACTCTCATGCCCGCGCAAGACGGCTAGCTCAGTCCCGTCCGCCGCCCACAGACGCAGCGTCCTGTCACGAGACCACGAGAGCAGCCGCCCGTCCCGCAGCTCCAGCGCGCCTGAGACACTACCCTTATGCCCGCGCAAGGTGCGCAGCAGATGCCCGCCCGCCTGCAGGTGCGTCGGCTCGCCCATCGGCAGCAGGGCATGCGGCGCGCTCTGCGCGCGCAGCGCCGCAATCTCGGGCAATTCCTTGTGAGCGTACAGCCTGCCGTAGAGCTGGTGCGCCAACGCCGCTTTGTCTTCTGTCAATACGTGCGCGCTCATCTCAACCGCTTGGCGCACCATGCGAACAGGCTTATCGTCGCCGCCTCTCAAAAAGGCGCGGAAATCGCTCAGCGCAGCGTTGACGTCGCGCGCGTCCAGCTTCGCTCCCAAGTAGCGGTAGTCCAGCAGCGCAGCGCGCAGTTCAGCGCGCCTATCTGCCGCCAGCAAGTGGTAAGCGAGGTGATCCCACAAATACGGCTCGTCGCGCGGCAGCTCCGCCCAATGCGCCACGCCGTAGGCGCGCAAGAATTTGCTGTGCAGCTCGGTCAGCGCCGCCCTGTGCGCGTCAATCAGGTAGTGGCGCACTACATCGTGCAGGCGGATCGTCCGCTGGCTCAGGTTGAGGTTTTGCAGCAGCGAGATATCCCTCAGGCGCGCACAGAGGTCTTCGCTATCGAGGTCATCCAAATCCGCAGTGGCTTGCCACAACCGCGCGACGGTCGCCATCGGAATCTCAATGTCCTCAGGGAAGATGGCAAGCTCGCCGAAGCGGGCGCGCTCATCGTCGCTCAGCAAGTCGAGCGAGACTTCGAGCGTGGATTTAGCCGCCCTGCGCCGATCTGCCTCATTGCGCGGATCGAAAGCGCTCAGCCCGCGCTTTGTGTAGGCGCGCTCGGCGTAGTCAATCGCCTGCGCCAGCGATTCGCCATGCTCCAGACGGTTGCGCAGCACGCCGTTCGCCAGCTTCACCAACTGCGCCCAATTGTGCAGCCGTTCCGCCAAGCGCTGGAGCGCCGCGCGCTCGCCATTGGGCAGCCCTGCGCTGATCAGAGCGAGCGCCTCATCGTCGCGCAGGGCGTCCACATTGATCTTATGCGCCTCAGGCGGCAAAGTGTGGTCGTTGCGCGTGGTGATCAGCCGCGCGCAGCGCTTGCCGCCGTGCAAAAACGGCTTGAGATGCTCAGGCTGCCACACATCGTCAATCACCAGCAGGATGTCGCGCTCGGCGAGCAGCTCGGCGAATTGGAACGTCAAGGTGCGCAGCTCAATCGCCTGAGAGCGCTTGCCGCTCAGGACGAGGATCAGGTCGTTCAGCTTGCTGATCAGGTCGTTCTCGCTGGCCTTCTCGCCCAGCGTCACCCAGAGGATGCCGTCATCGAACGCCTCTTGCACGCGCTCGTTGTGGCAGATCGCCATGGCGAGCGTGGTCTTGCCATAGCCGCCTGCGCCGCGCAGCGCCGCCGTGATCGCCACAGGATTCTCGCGCTGTTCATCTAAGAGCGCGCTCACGATCCTATCGAATTCCTCGGCGCGCATCACGAAGTCGCTCGGCAGGTCTTCCACCATGAACGGCACGCGCGGCACGTTGCACTCACCGTTCAAATGGCGGATGAACGTTTCCCATTCAGGGCCTTCGTGCAGCGCGTCAAGGTTGTAGCCTAGGTCGTAGAAATGCGCGTCGCGCATCCAGCGCGGCAGACTGGCGAAGTCTAGGTTTGGCGCGCCTTTCACAGGGTAGACGCACACGCCTCGCTGGCGCGCGTAGCGCCATTCCTTCTTCACAATCGGCGAAGTCAAGGCGTTCGGCGTCATGACCATGACCATGAACTTGACCTTGTTCAGCGCTTCCTCGATCTGCAGCCACCAGTCGCGTCCGCCTTCCATCGCGACGCGATCCTGCCAGAGCGGAATGTTCTGGCGTTGCAGCGCACGGCGCAAAGCAGTGGCGAATTGCTCGCCATCGGAACGTGCGTAGCTGATGAAGACGCGCGGCCCAACTGTGGTCTCAGAGGATGTGCTGCTCACAAACTGCTCAGACATAGGCGGACGCATTGCTGCCTTTCTACGACTCAATCGAACATGGCGCTCAGCGCGCTGCTGCGCAATGTACTTCGCGCTTGCGCGACACGCTTCAATGTATGCACATTATAACGCAATTACAACGCTGTCAAGCGGCGCGGCGCGCGAATCGCGCCTTGACCGAGCGGCTGCGCTGCGCGACAATTGGCATACCTACGATCTGCCGCGATCTACCGATTGAATTGCTTGTGAGCTGAGGAGAGATTGCCCTGAGCGCTGCTCGTCCTAACGTCTTGATGCTGACGCCATATTTGCCGTATCCGCCTGTCAGCGGCGGACGCGCGCGCACGTATAACTTGCTCAAGCGGCTGACGCGCGATTTCGCCATCACGCTGGTGTGCTTCGGGCGTCCTGAAGAGCGCGCCTTCGATCTGAGTCCGCTGCAAGCGCTGTGCGAGCTGATCGTGATCAGCCGTCCGTCCAGTCCAAGCAAGGCGCGCGCCGCGCTGCTCAGCCTGACTTCGGTCAAGCCGATCACGATGCGTCTGTACACATCCAGCGAATTTCGCGAGAGCATTCAACGCTTGCTGCGCGTGCGCTTATTCGATCTAATTCACGTCGAATCGTTCTATATGCTCCAGAATTTGCCGCCAGAGCTGCCTGTGCCAGTCTTTCTCTCTGAGCCTGCTATTGAATACTTGGCTTGGTGGCGGCACGCGCGCGTCGCCATGCCGCTCTATCAGCGTCCTGCGCTGGCGCTCGAGGCGCTCAAGATGCGCTTCTTCGAGCCGCAAGCGTGGAGCGCGGCGACGCTGGTCGGCGTGATGTCTGAGGTGGACGCGCGCATTGTCAAGCGCGCTGCGCCGGGCGTGCCAACGGCGCTCTCGCCGAACGGCGTAGACGTGGATTACTTCAAGCCGAGCAACGTGCGCCGCGATCCTGATAGCGCCATTTTCATGGGCGATTACAAGTACTTTCCGAACGAAGACGCTGTGCTGTACTTTGTGCGCGAGATCATGCCGCTCATCCGCGCCAAACGACCGAACTTCACGCTGACGCTGCTGGGCAAAGAGCCAACGCCTGCGCTGACGCGACTCAGCGGCGATCCGCGCAACGGCTTGCGCATTCAGGGCTTGGTGGAAGATACGCGACCGTATCTGAGCCGCGCAGGGCTGTTTGTGTGTCCGTTGCGCAGCGGCAGCGGCACGCGCTTCAAGCTGCTAGAGGCGCTGGCGTGCGGCTGTCCAGTGGTCAGCACGTCGCTGGGCGCGGAAGGCTTGGGCGCACAAGATGGTAGGCACATGCGCATTGTGGATACGCCGCAAGCCTTCGCCGATGCTGTGCTGCGCTTGCTGGACGATCCTGAAGAGGCGGCGCGTTTGAGTCGGCATGGGCGCAGCTGGGTAGTGGAGCGGCATTCGTGGGCGCGCAGCGCGGCGCTGCTGACAGACATTTACCTGTCGTTGATCGGCAGCGAAGATATGACCACGCCTAGTCCGTCGAGTCGGCGAGCAAGGCGGCGATAGCTTGGCACAGCTGATCGTAATTGCGATGCGTGGTGCTGGAAATAGCGAAGGCGGCGGCATCGGGCGCGTCTGCAAGGCGCGCCAACAGACGGTAAGGCGGCGGCAAGGCGTCGCGTGCTACAATGATGGCGTAGCCTTCGCGGCGGCGATGCTTTCTGCCGAAGAGCAGGCGCTCTAAAGCGGCGTTCGCTTCGCTGGACGAGATGAGCGGATGCGGCGCGCAGCGCAGCAGCGCGCGGCGCGGCACGAATTGCTCGCGCCATAACATCGGGCGCAGCCAGATGCCATCGGCGCTCAGCCTGATCTCAGGATGCAACACGCTCTGCAGGACGAGCGGAATGAGCAAGGTCGCCGTGAAAGCGGCGCTGATCGCGAACAGCACGCCGAGCGCGCCGCTCAGCGCTGCCAAGATCAGCTGCGCAAAAATGGCGAGAGTGCACAATATCAAGCCGAGCGCTGTCAGGCGTGTTAAAGCGCGCCGCATATACGGTCGCGGATGAGAGAATTGTATTGGTAACGCAGAAAGTTTGTCAGAAGGATCAGCCATGTCCGAATTGCATCCTACACAGTCCGATGACTTGATCGAATTAGAATTGACGACGATGGCGCACGGCGGCAGCGCAATCGGACGTCATGAAGGGCGCGCGATCTTCGTGCCGTACGCCATTCCCGGCGAGCGCATCACGGCGCGCATCACGCAGGACAAAGGTCGTTTTGCCTATGCCGAAGGCGTGACGCTGCTGGAAGGCTCTGAGGCGCGCGTGTTGCCGCACTGTCCGCATTTCGGTCCGAAGCGTTGCGGCGGCTGCCATTGGCAGCACATTGACTATGCAGCGCAGCTCAGCTTCAAGCAGCAGATCGTGATCGATCAGCTGATGCGCATCGGCAGCATCGCAGCGCCGAACGTCTTGGCTACGCTGCCGAGTCCGCTGCCGTGGCAGTATCGCACGCACGTCACGCTGCACGTCACGCCTGATGGACAGGTCGGCTTCTTCGGCACGGACGATCAGCACATCGTGCCTATTCAAGAATGTCACATCATCCGTCCTGAATTGCAAGATTTGCTAGAGCGCCTTGACCTCGAAGTGCTCAAGGGCAGCAATCTCTCGCACATGCGGCTGCAAGTTGGCACGGACGGCGAAGAGCGCTTGATCGCGCTCAGCACGCTCGACGACTTGCCGCCGTCCGTCGAGATCGATCTGCCGCTCTCGGTCAGCTTTCTCGCTGAAGACGACCGTCCGCAAGCGCTGATCGGCACGGGCAAGGTACATTACAACATCAAAGGGCGCACTTTTCAAGTGACGGCGGGCAGTTTTTTTCAGGTGAACCTAGCGCTGACCGAGCAGCTGGTGGACTTGGTCTTAGCGCGCTTGGCGCTGCAAGGCACAGAGAACGTCCTGGACTTGTACAGCGGAGTCGGCTTGTTCACGGCGTTTTTGGCGGAACGCGCCGCGTCTGTCACGGCGATTGAAGGTTTTCCGACGGCTGTGGACGACGCGGACAGCAATTTGAGCGACCTGAGCAACGTGACGCTGATCGAAGGCTTGGTCGAAGATGTGCTGCCCGAGCTGGACGAGACTTTTGACGCCGTCGTGCTTGATCCGCCGCGCGGCGGCATGGAAACGACTGCATTAGACGCGCTGGCGGCGCTCACTCCTGCCAAGATCGTCTACGTCTCGTGCGATCCCGCTACGCTGGCGCGCGATGCCAAGCGGCTGCTCGCCAAAGGTTATGCGCTGCAAGATGTGCAGCCGCTCGATATGTTTCCACAGACTTACCACATCGAAGCTGTGGCGACCTTCGTGCGCGCCTGACCTTGCTCAGCGCTAGGCTTTGCGTTACGCTCCTGCGCGCTGAGTCTTTGCAATAGACAAGGATAGCCCAATGAAACGCCTACTTTTGACTCTCGCCTTGCTTTTGACGGCAGCTTGCGGCGCGCCGAGCGCGCCGACAGCCACGCCCGCGCCTGCCGAGACCGTCAATCCGCCGATCAGCACGCCCAGTCAGGTCACGCTCCTGCTCAGCGATCCGTTCACGGAGCAGGATGTGAAGGTGACCTTCGACCTGCCCGAAGGCTGGCAGATCACGGCGGGCTTGAGCAACACGCGCATCGTCGTCATCCCGACCCTCAAGCCGCTTGGCGAAGGCAACCCTGCGCCTGCCGAATCGGTCAGCGCCAGCGCTGGCACAGCCGCTGAGACGCTCACGGTGAACGGACGCCAGATTTTTGTAGCGATCGGCGGCACAGCGCCTAACGCTCCGATCAGTCTTGCCACTGCCCTGCCCGACCGCAACTACTTCCTGCAGATCGACATATTGCAAATCTTCGAAGGCACGGCAGCGGACTACCGCGAAGCGCTCCAGAGCATCATCGCCAGCGCGCGCCTGAGCGAGTGACGCCGCGCGCCGTCAAATGAATGGCACAGTCGCGCAGCGCTGCGATAGGCGACGCTGCGCGCTTGCTTAACTATGCAAGCTCACAGCGCAGACTGCACAAAAGCCATTTCGTATGTTAGAATTAATAATGTGTTCAGCGTGAGAGAGGAAAGGCGCGCTCTGATGACATCCGAGTTGATCTGGCGATTGGTCGGCATGATCGGCTTGTCGTTAGTCGGCGCGCGCTTCGGCGCTGAACTGGTTGTGCCGCCGCTCACCCGCGAAGCGACCATCTTGCTCTTCGGCTTGGTCGGCGCGCTCACCGGGCTGATCCTGACGCCGTATTTCACCACGCGCCCTGCGCGCATCGCGCGCGCCGTCATCACTGAGACGCCTGCTGAGACGCTGGTCACCGCCATTGTCGGCTTGTTGCTCGGCTTGGCGATCGCCGCGCTCGCCTCAGTGCCGCTCAGCCTGCTGCCACAGCCGCTCAATCAATGGCTGCCCGTCATCTTGATGCTCGTCTTCGGCTATCTGAGCGTGACCGTCTTCGCCTTGCGCGCACAAGACTTGATTCGAATCGCGCCGCGCCTGCTGCGCCCTGCCGAGCCAAGCGTTGAGAGCGCGCCGCAGAACGCCTACGCAGGCGGCACTCGAATCCTCGTGGATAGCAGCGCGATCATTGATGGACGCATCCTCGACATCAGCAAGACAGGCTTCATTCAAGGTGAGCTGATCGTGCCGAGCTTTATCCTGCGCGAAATTCAGCACATCGCCGATGATAGCAACACGCTGCGCCGCAATCGCGGACGGCGCGGCTTGGAAATCCTTGAAGAGATGCAGCGCGAGAGCAAAGCGCCAGTGCGGATGCTCGATCTGGACGTGGAGAACGTCCGCGAGGTCGATCACAAGCTGGTGGCGCTCGCCAAGCAGATGAACGCCTTCTTACTGACCACTGATTACACGCTCAAGCGCACGGCGAGCCTGCAAGGCGTGGAAGTGCTGAACATCAACGACCTCGCCAATGCAGTCAAGGCGGTCATCCTGCCCAATGAGGTGATCACCTTGCAGGTGATCGCCGAAGGACGCGAGCCTGGACAAGGCGTCGGCTACCTTGACGACGGCACGATGGTCGTGGTAGAAGATGGACGCCGTCACATTGACCGCAAAGTGGACGTGGTGATCGTCCGCATGATCCAGACCTCGGCGGGCAAGATGTACTTCGCTCGCCTTGACGATACATCGAGGAAGTGATGAGCCAAAGTGACCTGACTCCTGCGCGCACGCGCTACGCGCCCAGCCCGACTGGTCGCACGCATCTGGGCAACCTGCGCACGGCGCTCTTCGCATGGCTATGGGCGCGCCACACTGGCGGACAGTTCATCCTGCGCATTGAAGATACCGACCGCGAGCGCCTTGTGGCAGGCGCTCAGGAAGAGCTGATGGACGCCTTGCGCTGGCTCGGCTTGCTGTGGGACGAAGGACCGGACTCGCCGAACGGCGCGCGCTACGTGCAATCGCACAATTTGGCGCGCTATCACGAGGTCGTGATGCAGCTGATCGCGGCAGGACGCGCCTACTATTGTGATTGCTCGCCTGAGCGCCTTGAGATCGTGCGGCGCACGCAACAGGCGCGCGGTCAGAAGCCGCGCTACGACAATCACTGCCGCGCGCGCGCGCTCGGCGCGGCTGAGCATTGCGTCGTGCGCTTTGCCATGCCTGAGCAAGGCGAGACAGCCGTTCACGACCTGCTGCGCGGCACGATTCGCTTCCCAAACGCCGATCATGGCGATCCGATCATCTTGAAGTCCGATGGCTATCCAACCTATCACCTAGCGTCCGTTGTGGATGACCACGACATGCGCGTCACGCACGTCATTCGCGCCGATGAATGGCTGCCGTCCACGCCGATCCACGTCAATTTGTACGCCGCGCTCGGTTGGCAGCCGCCGCACTTCGTCCACCTGCCGCTGGTGACCGATCACGAGCGCCGCAAGATCAAAAAGCGCGGCGACGCACAGCAGACAGCTGAGTACGCCGAGTACGCCGAGCTGCTGCGCGTGGCGACCTTGCGGCAGCGCGGCTATTTGCCGCAGGCTGTCTTCAATTTCCTCGCCTTCCTCGGCTGGCATCCGGGCAGCACGGAAGAGATCATGACGCCTGAAGAGATCGTGGCGCGCTTCACGCTGGATCGGCTCAGCACCAGCCCTGCCGTCTTCGATGTGGATCGGCTGAATTGGTTCAATCAGCAGCATCTCAAGCGGCTCTCGAACGCTGAGCTGAGCGCGCTGATCGCGCCGTATTTGCGCGCCGCGTATCCTGAGGCGGCGCAATTGGCAGATTCAGCGTGGTGTGAAGCGCTCAGCGCCGCCATTCGCGATGAGTTGGTCACGCTCGGCGACGCGGTCGAAGCGGCGCGCTTCGCCTTCGAAGCGCCGCGCACGTTCAGCTCTGAGGCGCTGACGGCGCTGCAGAGCGAGACGGCGACTCTAGCGCTGAGCGCCCTGAGCGCAGCGCTGCCCGACGCGCAGCATCTGACGCACACCGAAGCCGAACAACTGCTGAAAAGCGTGCGCGATCAGCTGAAGCAGCTGCACAGCCTGAGCGGCAAGCAAGTGCTGCTGCCGATCCGCGCGGCGCTGACCGGCAAGGGCGGCGGCGCACACCTGACTGATATCTTGGCGCTTCTGAGCGTGCCTGAGCTGCGCGAGCGCCTGCAACGCGCTCTGCTAGGCACGCCGACCGCTTAACGCGCTATAATCGAGCTATGCGTCCGCTGCACAGAAAGGCTCTCGGATGATGCGCTCGCCGCAAGAAGAAGCGCGCCGCGCCACAACGCTGATGATCTTCGCCGTCGTCTCATCGTTGATCGTGGTGGCAGTTTTGATCGGTCTGCTGGTCGTGACAGGCAACTTGGTCTTGCGTCTCAGGCAGCCTGTGCGCGACTTCGGTCCGTACGATATCGCGGCGCGGCGCAGCCCGACAGTTGGCTTCGTAGGCGATCTGTTGCCGCCGACGCTCGGCAATTTCACGCGCGTCAGCTTGCAGGGCGACCTCCAAAAATTCAGGGCGGTCTACGAGCGCGGCGCGGAGCGAATCTCAGTGGAAGGTGCGCAGGCGATCTCGTTAGCAGCGGCGCAGGCGAGCGTGATGCGCGTTCAGGAGAGCGACTTGCAGCGCGGCGCGCGCAGCTTGATCGAAACGGCGCGGCTCGGCTTCTCATTCTACACTTACGGCGATGCTGAGCGCGCGCGCCTAGCCTACAATCGCGACCGCTGGTTCTTCGATATCATCGCCACATCGCAGCGCACGCTCGATGATTTTATGCAGGTTTTTCAATATTGAGGCGTATGGCGGTGTCCTATGGCGGTGCGCATTACTTGGTACGAGCCTGAGCAGATCATTCTGTACTGTTTGATGGATCCGCTCACGCTCGAAGACCTTGAGCAAGGCGCCGAAGAAGTCTGGGCGTTGGCAGCAGGCGTGCCAAGCCTTGTGGATATGATCCTCGACTATCGCGCTGTGACGCAGTTTCCGCGCGGCATGTTGCCGCTCATGCGCGATGGCAGCTTCACCTTGCCAATTTTAGAGCGCGTCGCGCTCGTCGGCAACGAGCCGCTGGTCGAGATGATGTTCGCTACCATCACGCAAAGCACATACCGTCCTGATCCAACTGTCCACGCCACTGTGGAAGATGCCGCTGAATTTTTACGCCGCATGGCGCGGGAAGATGGCACGCGTGCTTAAGCAAAGCCTAGCTGAGCGCGTCGCGCTCATGGCGATTCTCGGCTTAGCGTTCGCCTTGCGCCTTGCCTTGCCTGGTGTGGTGGAATTTCGGCAAGATGAGGCGAATCTTTCGCTTTTGGCGCGCCAAATGGCGCAAGGTCGCCTATTTCCGCTGCACAGCATCGATTCGTCGGTCGGCGTGTTGCAGCCGCCTGCTTTGCTCTACTACTTTTTGCCGCCATACCTGCTCAGCAGCGATCCGCTGTTCGCGACGCAATATATGGGCGCTATGGCTGCGCTCGCCGTGCTGCTCGTCTATCTTTTGGCGCGGCGCTACTTCGGCGTGATGGCAGCCTTGTGCGCGGCGGCGCTGCTGGCAGCCAGTCCATGGGCAGTCTTCTTCTCGCGCAAGGTGTGGCCCGCCGATCAATTGGCGCTCCTAAGCGTCGTCACCTTCGGCACAGGCATGATCGGCTTGCTGGACGGCAGGCGCTGGGCGCAAGCGATCTTTCCGCCGGCGCTCGCGCTCACGGGACAGAATCACTATCTGAATTTTGTGCTGCTGCTGCCTGCGCTCTATCTGCTGTGGCAAGGTCGCGGTCGCCTGACGCGCTATTTTTGGCTTGGCGCGCTGTTGGCAGTGCTGATCAGCCTGCCGTTTCTGATCGGACCGGCATTCGCATCGCTGATCGAAGCGCTCACGAGCGGCGGTATCCTGCGCGGCGATTCAGCGCCTGCGCTCAGCCTGAGCGCCGAGTCTTTCTTAGCCTTTGGCGAGCTGCTCAGCGGCGCCGATCTGCCGCGCCAGACAGGCGTGTATCGCGCGTTGTTCCTTGAGCAACTGCCGATCAGCGGCGCGCTGCCGCTCTTTTACAGCGTGAGCGTCCTCACTGCGATCAGCGCGGTGTGGTTGGCGCTGCGCAGCGCAGTGCGGCGCGATTCGCGCACGCCTGTGGATGTGACGCTTTTGCTGTGGCTGCTCTGCGCGCCGCTCGCTACAGCGCTCACTTGGTTTCCGACCTTCAACGATCATTATTTGTTGCCTTCGCACATCGCCGCCTATCTGTGCATTGGCGCGTTCGTCAGCGATGTGCTGCGCGCGCCGCGCCGTGTGCAGCGACCTTTGGCGGCGCTCGGCAGCCTTGCGCTGATCGTCATCATTGCGCTGCAGAGCTGGCTACAGCTCGCCTTTTTGACGTTTGTAGGCAAATATGCCACGCCGAACGGCTTCAGCACGCCGCTCGGCATGTACATGCAGGCGCGGCAAGCCATTCTGGAGCAACAGCCTGCGCAGGTCTTGGCGCGCTTGGACGGTCAGTACATCGGCTATAACGAGCAGGCGAGCGTGTGGAACTTCCTGCTCTACGATGTGCCGACCGTGCGCTTCTTACAGGCAGGCATCGAGGTCTATCCGAGCGCGCCGACGCTCTTCATCTCGGATCGCTGCGACGCGACGGACGGACAGACCTTTTATTGGCGGCGCGATCCGATCAGCGGCGCACCTGAAGGCTGTTTTCACATCACGCGCAACGGTCCAACCTTCGATCCGAGCGGCTTCACGCCTGTTGCGAATGGCTTGCGCTTCGCTAACACGGCGCGCGTCACAGCCTTCCGCTGGCAGCCTGAGGACGGCTGCCTAGCGCTGGTCTGGCAGGCGGACGCGCCTGCCTATGGCGTCGTCTCCGACTTCTTCCAGAGCGCAGTGCATTTCTACAACGCGGCAGGCGAGCGAATCGCCGATGCGGACGGCTTCTTTTGGAATGGGCGCTATTGGCGCAGCGGCGACCTGATCGTGCGCACTTTCTGCTCAGAGCGAGTCCGCGAGCGCGCTGCGCAAATCACTTCCGTGCGGATCGGGTTATATACCATTGAGGATCGGCGCGACGGACGGCGCTTTCACAATGTGGACGTGCTGAACAGCGACGGCGCGCCAATCGGTCAGCAGATCGCGCTGACGCTGAACAACCGAACAAATTGAGGATTTAAGCATGGCAACACATGGGCAAGAGACACGCCTGTTCAAGAAAGTTTTGATCGCCAATCGCGGCGAGATCGCCGTGCGGATCATCCGCGCTTGCCGCGAGCTGGGCATTCGCACAGTGGCGGTCTTCAGCGAGGCAGATCGCGCAGCACTGCACGTGCGCTACGCCGATGAGGCGTATTGCATCGGCGCGCCGCCGCCGCGCGAGAGCTACCTCGATTATCGCAAAATCCTCGATGTAGCGCGTCGCGCTGAGGCGGATGCCATTCATCCGGGCTACGGCTTCCTGAGCGAGCGCGCGGTCTTCGCTGAGGCGTGCCGCGAGGCAGGCGTGACCTTCATCGGACCATCGCCTGAGGCGATCCACATCATGGGCGATAAACAACGCGCGCGCCAGACGGTCAAGGCGGCGGGCGTGCCGCTAGTGCCGGGCACCGAGCCAGGCTTGAGCGATGAAGAGCTGCTGCGCGCTGCCGAGCATGAGATCGGCTTCCCGGTCATGGTCAAGGCGGCGGCAGGCGGCGGCGGCAAAGGTATGCGCGTGGTGCGCACGCCTGAAGAGCTGCCCGATGCCTTAGCGTCCGCGCATCGCGAAGCCGAAAATGCCTTCGGCGACGGCACGCTCTACTTGGAGAAGCTGATCGAAGGCGCGCGGCACATCGAAATTCAAGTGCTGGGCGATCTGCACGGCAACTTGATCCATCTGGGCGAGCGCGAATGCAGCATTCAGCGCCGTCATCAGAAACTGGTGGAAGAAGCGCCGAGTCCGTTTGTGGATGAGGCGATGCGGCAGCGCATGGGCGAGATCGCGGTGCGCGCCGCGCGCGCCGTGAACTACGTGAACGCAGGCACGGTCGAGTTCATCGTGGATAAGCAAAAGAACTTCTATTTTTTGGAGATGAACACGCGCCTGCAGGTGGAGCATCCTGTCACAGAGCTGGTGACAGGCATCGATCTGGTCAAGGAGCAGCTGCGCATTGCGCAGGGACGGCGCATGGAGCCGACTCAAGAGAGCGTGCGCATGATCGGACACGCCATTGAGTGCCGCATCAATGCTGAGGATCCGTTCAACAACTTCCTGCCGTCCATCGGGCGCGTGACGGTTCACCTCGCGCCAACCGGGCCGGGCGTGCGCTTGGATAGCGGCATTTACGCCGGCTATGAAGTGACGCCGTACTACGACTCGATGCTCGCCAAGCTGATCGTCTGGGGCGCGCGGCGCTCGCAAGCCATTCGGCGGCTCAGCCGCGCTTTGAGCGAGTATCGCGTGATGGGCATCAAGACCAACTTGCCGTTCCACCAAAAGCTGGTGAACAGCCATCACTTCATCAGCGGCAAGTTCGATACAGGCTTTGTGGAGCACTACTTCACGCCGAGGGTGGACGCCGCGCACCTCGATCATGAGTCAGCCGCCATCATCGCCACGTTGATCGCGCACCAAGATCGGCAGCAGGCGGCGCAGATCGTCATGGCGAACGAGCGCGACACCTCAAACTGGAAGTGGGTCGGGCGTTACGAGCGGATGCACCGCTGAGCTGGAGCAGGACGGCGCGCCGTCCTGCTTTTTCTCACGGACACGCGCGCGGATTGAGCGTCGTATAAATTTGGCGCACGATTGGCAAGCCGCAGCGCAAGCTCTCGTTCGAGTCGATGATCAGCGCGCCGGCGATGCTCACGACGATGCACGCCACAATGAAACAGCCGCAGCCAAGAAAAAACCAGCGTCCCAAGCCGCGCTGTGCAGGCAACGGCGGTGTGTCAGGATATTGATAGCCGAACTGCTGATAATCGAGCGGTTTTGGCGCGAGCTGCTCAGGCGTCAGCGTCTGCTGTTGCGGCGGATAGCCGACAGGCGGCGGATAGACAGGCGAAGGCGGTTGCGGCGGCGTGTAGATAGGCGCGGCGGCTTGCGGCGGCACATAGGCGGAAGGCGGCGGCTGATAAGGCGCTTCGGCGCTGCTCAACGGCGGACGGACGCCGATATCAGCGGCGAAGGCGCTCGCTTCATAGGCGAGCGTGACCGTCTCGCCCAGCCCGATCAGATCGCCGTTGTTGAGCGGACGCGCGCCGCTGATGCGCTGTCCATTCACAAAAGAGCCGTTGGTCGAGCCCAAGTCTTCAAGCGTATAGCCGCCGCTGCCGCGAGTCAGGCGGCAATGATGACGGCTCACCTCGGGATCATTCACCACGATATCGTTCGTGATATCGCGCCCGAGCGAGATGACATCTTTGCTCAGCTCATAAATCTGATTCGGTTGCGGACCGCGGCGGACGATGAGTCTGAA
>Ga0308403_1000548_pt1 | contig 14172 bp, 17 predicted proteins | sample HotsprSampleOSM3_FD_203470 | JGI IMG/M metagenome (GOLD analysis project Ga0308403, IMG submission 203470) | Hot spring phototrophic mat microbial communities from Octopus Spring, Yellowstone National Park, Wyoming, United States - 20060914_OS-M3 ... | reverse complement strand
AAGTGTAGTTCATGGTCAGCATAGTGGCAGTTTACCACAAGCTATAGCTGCTGGTAAATACTTGTCTTATCCCATCGAGAGAATCGACAAGTGCGGGGAGTCCATGTATCCCGACGCTGTAGCTAGCTTCCCGCAGGGTTGCTTTGCATACAGCGCGGGACTTATAGCTCCCCGCGCCCCTCCTTTGTTAAAAGCGGGCACGACGAGAGCGCAAACGCGCCACCCGACGCCGACGAACTTGCCGGTCGTACTCGGTCACCAACTCCAACAAGCTCTCCTCACGTCCATAGAGCTGTCGCCACCAGGCCGGTACAGTGCGGCCTACACGGTGCTGGTTGCGGTAAATCCAGGTCGGCAACGCCCGCAACGCCGCCAATCGATGCACCTCCGCTACCGGGCCATACCGCACTAAAGCCACATAATGCTCCGCCGTAGCCGTGCCCAAATTTCTCTCCCACCCGTACTGCGGATAAAGACGGTGCCACTCCTCCATGCGCCGGCGATACAGCGCACGGCCCACATCCCGTAAAGCCCGCCGCAATAGCTCGCACAAAGGCCGCCTCCTCACCCCAGCCAGCATCTCCAACAGCCGCTGCCGCCCCTGCGCTACACCCAACTCGTCCACACGCGGCGCCTCCAGCCAAACCGCCTCCCAAAGCAACGCCCGCTGTAATAAACTCCCGTCAACGCCCTCCCCACGCGCCCACTCCGCCACAAGCCCTTCGTCATAGTCCACACACACTACCGCCAACAAAGGGCCCGCCAAATGCCGCTCGCCACAAAACAAAACCCCCTCACTCAAGCCCCAAAACCCTCATCGCATAACTCACCGCATCCATACCCGCCAAACGTAACCGCTCCGCTAACGCCACCCGCAACGCCGGCTGCACTTGCGCCAACTGCAACAACTCCCCATGCTTGTCCCATCGCTCTCCATATAGCCGCAAAGCCCACTGCCACAACGGACGGTACGCCTGCCGCACATAAGCCAGAAAACGCTCCCGCGTTAGGCCCGCACATAGCCACTCGTTAATGTCCCCATAGGGCGCCGGCGGCTCTACGCACCCTACCTCCAACTGCGGCCAACGCAGCTGCAAGGCAATCAACTGCGGCACCACCTGCCCCCAACTCTTGTACTCCCCCACCTCGTCCCGATCCCCGTCATAACAGGCCACCAGCCGCCGCACCTGCCCCCACACCCGATGCTGCACCGGTACCTGTAACCCCAACGTCCCCACCGCCGCTAAACCCAGCTGCAATAAGCTCAACGTGTCCGTAATCCCCTCACACACATAAAGAACACTCGCCGCAGGCAACGGCACATTGTACAAATAATGCCGCACCGTCGGCGTCACCCCGTCCTGGCCCGTCGATAACCACCGCAACGGCTCCTCCGAACTCACCGCCCGACCCTGAAAATGCTCCAGGTTGCCCTCCGCATCGTAAAGAGGAAATACTAACCGCCCCTCCATTAAATGCCGCCCCGGATACACCAGCCGCCATAACTGCTCCGGTAAGTCCGGCCGCCAACCCGGCGGCGCATACCCCACCCGCTGCCGCCGCAATAACTCCACATCATACCCCCGCCGCTCGGCAAACTCCCGCAACACCTCCCGATGCCGCTCCGCTTGCTCTAAGTACTGCTCATGTAGTAACTGTATCACCTGCCGCCGCCCCCGCCGTCGCTCCGTTCCCCCCAAACCCCCCAAAACCGCCTCCACCCGCGCCCTCGCCTCCGCACGGCTCCCCACCAAACCCCGCCGCACTAAGTACTCGCAAATATCTCCGTGCGCTCCACAGCGAGGACGAAAACAATGATACGTCCCGTCCGCGTAAAGACGAAACTTCCCAGCTCGCCCACAAAACGGACAGGTCGTATAAACGTTCTCCGGCAAAGGCTCCTCCCCCAAAGCCCGCAACACCCGGTTGAAGAGCCCCGCCGTAGCGCTAAGCGCCTCCATCACTACCCTCACGCAAAACCAACTCTACCAGCCGCACCACGTCGCTCGCGTCCGGCTCAGCCCCCACATGCTGCAACACCCGGTCGTAAACCTCCAAAACAACCGCCAGCCGCTGCCGCACCTGCACCGGCAACGGCACCCGCAACGTCTGCTTTTCCTGCACCGGCGGCAAACCCGCCAACTCCACCACCTCTACGTAGTTCTTTCCCTCCACCAAACGCCGTACCGTCAACTCCGCCCCCACCTCGTACCGCGTCAGCGGACTCGCCTCCTCCGTTGACTCGTTGTCCCAAACCTTCACCACCTCCCCCGTCGTCACCACCCGCAACGGCATCACCCAACGCCGCCCATGCGCCGTCTGTATATTCGCAGCCGGCTCAATAACCCGCGCCTGCAAAATCTCACCCTTCTGCATAAAACCTCCCTGGCCAAACAAAGGCGGTGAGCCCCGCCCACCGCCCCCTTAGCTCTTACTCCGTCAATAAATGACCGTCCTCCTGGCCGTAAAAGCTCAACGCCTCATCCTCCACCTGCTCCTCCGCATCGTACAAACGCCACGCCAAATCCAGCCAGTTGTCCACATCCGAACCCTCTACCTGCGGAAAAGGACGTAGCTCCTCAATCGCTCGAAACAACGGCACACCCCCCACCTTAGACGTGTCCAACGGCGGCACTACATACATCTCTACCGGCACCGTATACTGCAACTGATACTGCTCGCTCCCCGCCCGCTTCACCGGACGTATCGCTCCCCGCACCCGCAACAGCGACTTCAAGAAGGCCCCCAAATTCAACAGCCTGTCCGGCATACCATACTGCTCCGGCTGCGTCGCAATGTTGCGCAACGCCAGCTGCCGCCCTATCCACGCCCGTATCACTACCGGCCCACTAAACGGCCGATCCTCTAGGTACTCATACCCCTCAATCGGTATAAACTCCACGCGGTGCCGTATGCCCCGATTCTCCCGATAAGGACGCAAAAGCCCTAGGTCGATAACGCAAAACAAAATGTAGCCCGTGCCACCACAAACTACCTGCTCAACTCGACCGTTACGCTCCTCCACATACACGTGGTTCCCCTGCGCCACACATTCGGCACAGCTGCGCCCCCGCTCCAGGTTCGAACCCACCGGCATCAGCCTCGCCAACTGCGGGTCAATCACCCGCACCTCCGACGTCTGACGAACCTCGTTCTCCTCCGTCCGCTCAAACCGCGCCGGGCCGTAAAACGGCAACGGCAACGGATAATCCTTCTCCACCACCCGGTTGCCAATCGTGCAACGGTGGCTGTAACACAACACCTTCCCCTGCCCGTCCTCCTGGTAACGCTTCTGCTCCAAACGATACCCCACCTCCAACAGGTAGCCCCGCCAAGCCACTACGTTCGTGTCCACCTCAAATTGGTCGCCGCTCAGCGAACGCCACTGCAAATAGGGAAACTTGCGTATCGTCACGCTGCGCCGCCGCGGACCTAAGCCCGCCGTCACCCCCGACGCCGCACTCAAAGCCCCTAAGAATTCGTCCGCCTCAGCACCCGTCACTACCTCAAAATTCATCGCACTCTGCAAAGTCAACTGCTCCATAAAACCATCCTCCCAATAACTGCTGCAACTGCCGTAACGAAGCCTCGCCCGGACTGAGGTTGTAATACGTGCCGCCCCGCGCCCGCGTCACACCATACTCGCCACGCCCCGCGCACACGTATACCCACGCCGCAAAGGTCGATAAAGCCTCGCCGTACAAATGGTGGCCGCGCCCCCACTCTAAAAAATAACGCAAAAACTCGTATACCAGGGGACTGCGCCGCAAAACACAGTACATCACCGTTCGCTCCCGCGGGCCGTAAAACAACGGGTACCAGCGCGCCCGCGGCACCTGGCCCCAAACCTGCAGGCCACGCGCCGTGCCCAAGCTGCTCAAAAGCCGCTCCGCCTCCTGCTGCAAAGGGTCCGCCCAAAGCACCGAAAGCGGTACGCCCGCTCGCAAAGCCGCCTCGGTTACCGCCGGCTTCAGACAAAGCTGACGACGTTGCTCCTCGCTCACAGACGGCAAAGGCCCCAGTCGCCTCAGCTCCTGCCACACCGCCGGCAGCAGCGGCAATACAGGCAGCGCCTGACGCTTGCCCGCCAGACGCGGCGATAAACACACCGCCCGCCGCTCCGGGTGACACAAAGGCGGCGCCACATGCTGCAGTAACAACACCTCCTGCGCTTGCAAAGGCGCAGCACAAGCCCACTCCGTCAACAGGCCCGGCTCCAACTCTCCCGGCTGTACCACCGCGTAGCCCCGCCGCCGCGCCCACCAGTGAAAAGCCCCCGCCTCGACACTCGGTAGCGCATACACCTGCCCCGGCCTAAACCACTCGGCCTCGCTCGTCATCGTCGCTCACCCGCTCCACCAGGCGCTTGCCCTTGCAATACACCAGCACGTCCCACAACCCAATTACCCCTTGCCCAACCTGCAACAACAGATGGCGCGCCCACAGCTGCTCCGCCGTCAACCGGCCTTGCTCCGCCGCCTGCCGGTCAATATCCTGTATCAGCTGGCGGGCTAACCGCAACTCCAAAACCTGCGAACGCAGCTCCTGGTAAAATTGCCGCAACTGCCGCAGCGTACAACCCTCATCGGCCAAAAGCTCCCACAGCCGTTGCCGCACCGCCCCCGTCGCCAGGTTCAACGCCGTATAGGCATGCACCGCCGTAATGCCCCGCCCCGTCACGTCCTTCGCCTCCAGCTGCAGCAAACGCATGTAGCTGAGCGCATGCCGTATCGAACCCCCAGCCGCCTCCGCCACAATCGACGCCGCCGTCGGACTCATGTTGGGCCACAAGCTCAACAAATACCCCGCAATCTCGCTCGCCGGTATCGGCAACAGCTCTAACGGAAAACAACGGTCGCGCAACGCCTGATACAACGTCGCGTCAATCCGCTCCGCCTGCATGGTGATAAAAATAAATACCGTGCGCGCCGCCGTACCCCACTCCACCTGCAACAGCTGCTCCAAAACGTGGCTGCCGTAACTCTGTATCTCGTCCGCCACAATAAAACGAATGTCCCGATGCGGCAAATCCCCACGGTAGGTCGGCTGATAGCGCAGCTCCAAAGCCTGCTTGATCTGCTGCTCTATCGTCACCTCACCCCCCTTCTGCAGCCACACCACATCCTGCGTCACCGGCGCCCACACCAGGTTGCGCCGACAACTGGCACACTCCCCACACGGGTCGACCTGCCCCGGTAAACGCCGCTCACAATGGGTGGCCCGCACGTACAGCTTGGCCAGCGCCGTCTTGCCCACCCCGCTCGGCCCCTCGATTAACAACGCATTAGGGTGGCTGTCCCGCCGTAAGAACTGCTGCAACCAACGCACCGGCTGCCGCTGGTACACATAGTCCGCCCAAGTGCGCGGCTCCATCTCCAACGGCAAGTTCTCCACTTAGCGCCTCCCCGACCTCTACGCAACCGATCCCAAAAGTCACGAGCGCGCCAAAACTCCGCGCTTCCTGTTCAAATTGGCATAGCGCGCCCGCACCCCCGGCAGCGGATCCGGCTGCGGCTGCTTCGCTCGCACATACCCCGCCGCCGTGCACAACAACACCTCCACCCCCGCCAATAGCTGCAGCGCCAGCCGACGCCGCGCCTCCAAAAGCGGTAGCCCCGGCCAAGCCTCCTCGGCAAGCCCGTCCGCCCGCCCTAACAACACCGCCGCACAAGCCCGCACCGGCGAAAGCTTCCCCTGCTGCGCCAACGCCATCTCCACCAACGCCCGCCGACCTCGCTCCACCTCCCAAGCCCCGTCGCGCACGTAAATCGGATGCCGCAACACGTAGTGGTAAAGCAGCCAGCCCAACTCTTCCTGCATGTCGGCAAACTGCAAGTAGGGAAGACAAGTCCCAATTAACCTATAGACTTCCGTCGGACGCAGCTGCGCCCCAAACCCCCTGCGCTTAACCACGACTCGCCTCCACGTACGGCCGCAATACCAGTAAGTCCTGCACATAAAAGTGCAACGCCGTCCCCGGCAGCGGCGGCTCCCACGACTGCACCTGCAGCGGATGCTCCCGCGTAACCCATCGCATCTCACTGCGCGCTACCAACGCCGGGTTGAAACTCACTACCGTCGCATGCCCTCGCACCCACCACAGCCGCCGCCGACCCGCATTCGCACCCCCTAACACCACCTGCGGGTCGAGATAGCTCAACGCCCGCGCCGCATGGTTGCCTAACACCAAAAGCGGCACCCGCGGCAGCCGCGCGTCCAACAACTCAAACTCCCGCAACAGCCAGCGGTTCACACATGCCTGCACATGCTGCGCCAAAATCGTCCGCTGCCGCGGGTCACACTTGAGCACGTTGCTGTAGTACACCTGCTCCCGGTCGTTTAAACGGTACAACCGACGTATCAAATGCCGTATCAGGCTGCCAGCGTTGCGCCGCCCGTGCCGACCTCCCCTGCCCTCGTTGCTCACCATGCAGCGGTTCTCCCGACACTCGTAAGGCCCAGGGTGATCGCTGAGGACTACTAGCCGTATCTGCTCCCAAACCCGAGGGCCCGTAGCCAAGACCGCCCGCCCGCAGCTAAGCTCGCAGCAGTCGCAGCCCCGGTTAAACTCGCTCAACATAGCGCCTCCAACTCGTGAGGAAATCGCACCGGCAAAACCGCCCGCCGCTTCTCCCCCAACCTAGCCCAAATATAGTGCGCATATACCCCGTCCGCCCGCCGAAATCGCCGCAGCTGTAGCTCTACCTGCGCCTCAACAGAAGCCTCCAACACCGTCAATAAGCCCGCCCCACTAACACACACATCCGGCCACTCCGCCAACACGTTCAGCTGTAAAACCGAACGTTCGTGCAGGTTGCCAAAGGCACTCACACACAACTGCGTCCCCTCTAACCCCAAGCGCAAATAAGGGTTGCGTTGCTTAGAACCAGGACGCTGTAGCTTAACCGCCCCCAGCAGCGGCACACGAAATAGCTGCAGTCGGCCCACCACTTCGTGCTCGCTCTCCAACAAGCCCAAAAAGGCGTTCGCCGTCAAATCCGGCGCCAGCACCTGCACCGTCACCCGCCCCTCGCTAGCTACAGCCGTCAGCCAGCCTTCCTCATAGTACAGCTCGACATCGCCCTCCTCGCCTAAATCCCGCAGATAGCGCAAATGTCGCAGACGCCCACTCAATACCCCCGCAAACTCCGTCTGAGCTGGCAAAACTTCATATAGGTACGTCTGCACCGCAACCTGCGGAGTAGGAGCCATCCACAACAGCTCCCCCGGCTGCCCCCGCAACGTCCAATAGGCCGCCTGCAAGACATCAGCCTCCCGTAGGCCGGAGAAACGAGCTACCCGCCGTAACCCCTCCCGCCAAACCCGGCCCGATACCCGCGCCAAAAGCCGCTTCGCCGTCGGCAACCGCACAAAATGGCTCAACTCCGCATAAGCCGAAACCAATCGGTAGCCCAAAGCCGTCTCCAGCAGCGCCCCCCCAGCCGCCGGACGCAACGTCACCGACATCTCCGCGTCGATTTGCCGTAACACCTCCTCCAACTCGTCCGGGTGCAGCAGATAACGACTGCACACCCCTCCCTCCAGCGTCGGCAAATACAACGTGCCCTCGTACTGGCCAGGCTCCACCATCGTCAAAGCCACCCGGCCCGGCTCTTCCTGCTCCACCAACACGTAGTGGCTGGCCACCAGCGCCGCCGGAGCTTTGCCCACCTTCAAGCGCGTCAAAGCCCGTAACCACGCGCCGGCACTGGGAAACACAATCATCCGTTAAACTCCGACTCGACAGCTTGTAAGTCGCGCTCCTCTTCCTCCAGCTCCTTCTGATAACCCTCAACAACCGCACTCAAAGCCGGATGCAAACGCCGCTGAACCTGCGCCGACACCCCCAAAATATACGTGTTGAAAGCCTCCTGAGACTGTAACGCCGCATACGGCAAAAACTGCCGCCAGTACAAATGGCACCAGCCCCCCTCACAGTACAACTCCAGCCCGCCGCTGCCTCGCAAAAGCTCCGCCAGCTCCTGCACCGCTCGCAACAACAGCAGCTCGCCCCCCTCCGCCTCTACCTGTAAGTGGCCAAAAGCAAACCCTACCTGCAAAACCGGAAAGGCAGCCGCGTCTACCCATAAACAAGGAAGTTCGTCACGGCGCAAATACAGCAGGTTCTCCAACCGCTCGTACTGCAATAGCCCCGCAAACGCAGGACAACCCGCCAAAAGCTGCTGCACGCGTAATAACAACAGCTCGCGGCCCGCAGCACAAACCCACTCCCAAAACAAGAACTCACCTCAGAATGCGCTGCGCTCATTCTAGAAAGGGCTAACCCGCTGTAACTGCGCATCAATGCAGCCAATAGGGCGCCGCCGCCCCACTCACCTCGCCCGGCAATACCCCGTCCAAAACCTCCGTCTCCACATCCGCCATCACTCGCATCGCCGCCTGCATTCCCTCCGCCACTTCCGCACTCGGCTGCCAGTACGGCACTATGTAGCCGTCCTTGACCTTGCACCGCTCCGTCACCAAATGCACCTCCCCCGGCAACAAAAACACAACCTCGTCGTGCACAAAACTCAACAGCTTGCCCCCACGCTCCTCCACCAGAGGCAACAAACGCGCCAACGCCAACTTGCCAATCGCCGCACATAACCCCTGTATGGCAAAGTTCACCGCGCTGCGAGCCGGAGACTCCCCCTCCCCCTTGGCATTGTCCTCGTCCACAAACCGAATCGTCCCCAGCTTGTGCGCCAGCCACCCCTGCGCTACCCCCAGCTTGCCCAGCCGCTCCGCCCAACGGTGAAAGGTGCGAAAAGCCTTACGGTGGTTCTCCAGCCAGCGCTCCGCCTCCTCCAACTCCACAAAGTTCTGCTCCGCCATCGTGCGCGCCCCCTGCATGTACGCCGTCCCATAACTCAACACCTTGCCCCGCTGCCGCGCCGAAACCCCCGTGCCCGTCAAGCTCTTGTCCCGCGCAATCGCATCCCACAGGTGCTTCGGCTGCCCCTGAAACAAATGCGGATAACAACAGTTGGCCGCATTCTGCACATGCAAGTCCGCATCCGGGTTCGGATACTCCACCCCGTCTACTACCAGCGTCTTCGGCGCCGTAAAAGCCCTCAACATCACTTCGTCCTGCGACAACGCCGCCATCACCAACAGCTCCTGCGAACTGTAGTCGCAAGAAACCATCACGTAGCCCGGCGGCGCCACAAAACACTCCCGCTGACTTAAACTAAACTTCGCCTCGTCTAAATCCGTCCCCGTACGCGACAACCCCAAACGGTTCAAAAACTCCCCAAACGGCAAAGAAACCGCCGCCTTAGCATTAATCTGCTGCAGGTTCGGACCCTTACAGCTAGACCGCCCCGTGCTGGCCCCAATCTGGCGCAGGTTAGGATGAATACACCCCGTCTCAGGGTTGATGTAACGCCGCAAGTCGATATCTAACGCCTTCTTGCACCGCTTATACTCGATAATCGCCTGCAATAACTGCTTGTTCGCCTCCCGTACCCCCTCCTCTAAGAGCTCCAAACCCTGGTACCGCTGCCGCTCCTCCCCCACCAAATGCGGCGCCCCCAGCTCGTCCACTTCCTCAAACAACGCCTGCAACCGCGCAATCGTGCGCGTCTGCGCATTGTCCAACGCCTGCAGCCGCGTGCTGCGCCGCAGCCGCTCCGCCAGCCGCACCGGACAGTTCAACAGCCGCAACGTCTCCCGCCCCGGTCGTACCTCGCCCGTAAACAAATCCGGCGGATCCTCCGGCAAGCCCAGCAGACGCCCCGCCCGCAACGCCGCCTCGTTCACCCGCCGCCCCATCTGCTCATAGTAATAGTCCAACAAAGCCCGGTTCGCCGGCATCCCGTTCAACTGCATGGTCGCAAAAGCCGGCAACGCCTCCAGCTCAATCTGCAACGCCCTCCCCATGCCCAAGCCCATGGGCCTGTCCATCTCCTTCGGCGCCCGCGGATGTAACGGCCCGTCCGGCAACGGGTTCGTCAACGTCTGCACCAACAAGTCCCACAACGGCAATAGCCACTCCACATCCGCCGCCGCATAAGCCAACTTCTCCGCCGACAAAGGCCGTACCCGCCAACTGCTCACCTGCAAACTGCCCTTGCCCTGTAAATGCACCCCCAAATAGTCCCGCAATAAATCGTCTAGCCCATGCCCGCACTGACGGTGAAACTTGCTCCCCGTCGCGTTGGAAACCAGCTGCGCCGCCAACAACGTACAACAGGCGTTCCCCAACCGTAACCCCAACTCCGCTCGCAAAAACCGTAGCTCAAACGCCGCATTGTGAATAACAACCTGCTCCGCCCCCTTCAATAACCCCAAAAGCGGCTCCCAACTCACCCCGTCCCGCAGCCGCAGCCAGTCCAATACGTAAACCGGCCCCCCGTCCGCCTTCAACTGTATCAGGCTAATCCGCCCCCGATGCGGATCCACCGCCGCATCCCGGTCGTCCGCATAAGGCTCCGGCCCATACGTCTCAATATCTAACGCCAAACGCCGCGCACCCCAAAGCGCCTCCAGCGCCTGCTCGTATTCCCAGGCGCTCTCACAATACACAAAATTCACAGGTGACATACTCTCGACTCCGACTGGGCGCGGAACGGGCTCCTCGCTTCAACAGGGAGCCCACGCAAGAACGCTCAGCGCACACAGAGCCGAAATGCCCCACCGCGGAGCTGACGTCCGCCTTTCCCTAGCTGCAGACGGAGGGCGGGGCTTCCCGACGGCCTAGCTAATCTCGCAGCACCGCCGAGCGCGGTCGCCCGTTAATGCTCTGCACCCGCTTGCGCTTGTAAGCCTCAAAATCTTGCAACGCCGCTACATCGCTGTCGACATTGCACTCGTAGTAATACGTCGTCGGGTCTCCCTCCACTCGAATCACCCACACCCGCTCCTTGCCCGCCGGCGGTGGCAACTTAGAGGGATCCAATACCACCTCGCCCGGCTGCGGAGGCGGCGCCGGTCGCGTCGGTCGTAGCTGCCCGTCGTACATATGGCCCCTTAATAAGCCTATCGATACACAACCAGCCTACTGCAAAGGCTCCGGCCCCGCCAGTACAACCTGCACCCCGTCCTCTGTATACACGGCTTCCACCCAGCAGCCGGTGACCTTGCAATACACATGGGCCAGCTCCGTAATCAGCTGCTCGTAAAGCTCTTCCTCCAACGGCGCAGTGCCGTCCACCAGCTCCTGCAACAGCTCCAATAGCTCGTCCGGCCCTAGCTCAATACGCTCTGCCTCCATCGGCTAACCCAGCACTCGTCCGGCCCCAAGCTGCCATAAACTTCCCCCACCACGGTGCGCAGGCTCGCCCCCATAAGCGTTTGCACGCCCGCACAAGGGTTAATAACGCTACCCTCGTAGCTAGCCGAAGCCCCGTTGGGCAATGCTGCCGCACCGCCGCGAGTTCGCTACCCACTTGAAGCGAATTATCAAGTCTATGCACCGACAGAAGCCGTTAGCCTGCAGCATCTGTCAGCAGCGCATCGAGCCCTGGGAACAACTCACTATCGACCACTGGCGCGGTAGACACGACAACCGCCCCGAAAACGCACAGCCGGCACACCACTACTGTAATCAACGCAAGGGTAACCAAATCCTGCCCGATAACCCCGTCAGCCTCGCCTTCACGCAACGCCTGCTGGCCGAACTCGCCCAAGACCCCTACTGGCAACTGGCCGAAGGCGCCGACAACACCGACAACAACCTCGACTTGCTCAACCGCGAATAGCCCTTAACCTTTCGCTGCGAAGCCAAAACCCGCAGCTGCCGCAACGTCAACGTCTCCAAAGCCGGCTGCACCGCTACCGCCGGCAAAGGCTCGGGTGACATACTCCCGACTCCGGCTGTCAGCAGCGCAGAGCGGCCTTCTCGCTTCAACGAGGAGCCTACGCAAGAACCCTCAGCAAGCAGACGCGGAATGCCCCACCGCGTAGCTGGCGTCCGCCTTTCATCCCGACCCAAGCGCTCCGCGCCGCTAGCGCGTTCGCTCCAGCGGGCCGTAGGCCATACGTCCTGCAGACGCAGTGCAGGGCTTTCCGGCGGTCTAGCTAAACCCTCGCGGCTGTCCAATACGTCCGCCCAAGCCCGCAACCAACGCGCCAGCCCCACACGCACATCCCGTAAGCCCAGCCGACGCAGTTTACGACCCAGCCGGTAAGCAAAAGTACCCAAAACAATCAACGCGTAAAGCAGTAACGCCGTCGCTTGGGCAACGACAACGACAAATCCTTTGGCAAATTGCATAAGCATCTTGCTCCCCTCAACTGCTTTGAACAAGAGCCTTATAAATCGCTTCGTAAACGGCAGGGTGCGCCTGCAACCACTCGGCTACCACGTGGGCACCCTGCCCTAACCGGTCGGCGCCGGTATAACCGACGCTCTGGGCCAACTGCCGACCGGCCTCGGTGAGGCTGTACCAGCTCCCGGAGCGCTGCACCAGGTCAGACTGCAAGAGCGCATTGGCCAGGCTGCTCAGCTCGTCACAGCCAGAGTCATAGTAAAGGTCAAACTCGCCCTCCAAACGCGGACGCGCCGTCTTGTTCTTGGTGGCCACCACACGGGTACGCTGCCCAGGACGCGGCTTGGTCAAAGGCTCCACCAGGCGCACGCTCAGGCGCACGCTGCTGTAGAACTCCAACGCTACGCCGCCTGCTGTAGTCTCCCCACCCCCATAGGCCGTAATCTTGCTGCGCGTCTGGTTGATAAACACCACAGTGGTGTGGGTTTGCAAGCAAGCAGCGGTGACGCGAGGCAGCGCTCGGGAAAGCAAGCGCGCCAGGGTACCGACGCCGCTACCCTCCTCAAAACTTTTCTCAGCCTCCACCGCCGGCACCAGGCCCGGCACCGAGTCGACAACAACTAACCCAACCCCCAGCTCACAGGCGTCTAACACCATCTGCAACGCTCGCTCCCCCGTAATCACACTCTCCTGCGTACTCAAAAAGTTCCAGTACCCAGGACGCGTGTCTACCCCACAAGCCTCCGCCCGCTCAAAGTCCGTGCTCCCCTCCAAATCCTGCCAAACTACCGTGTGCCCAGCTCGCTGATACGCCTTGGCAAACTGCAAAGCCAAACTGGTCTTGCCCGCCGAGGGTGGCCCGTACACCTCTAATACCCGCCCCCGCGGCACACCACCCCCCAACACTCGGTCAACCGATAACAAGCCACTGCAAACCCGCTCCACCCGTAACTTGCGCTCGCGCGTCACGTAAGAGTCGCCATACTTACTGCGCAACGCCCTCGCCAATTCCTCCGGTGTCGCCGCTTGCATAACCCACCAGCCGCTCAAATAACTCCACTGTCACACAAACCAACCGCAACCGCTGCCCATCCGGACGCCGTAACGTCAAATGCCATACGTTCGTCCCCTGCCGTAGCCCACTCTCATACTCCTCATACCGCAAGCGAAAGTGCTGACCCGACCGCACCTTGTAGTCTACTTGCAATAACCCCTGCAATAACTGCGCATCCCCATCGTGGCCAACCGCCCCCGAAGCCAAAGTCTGCCGCGCCAAACGACGCCCTAACCGCATCGTCTCCACCCGCTCGTGCCGCCGCGCCGCCATCGCCCGCTGCCGCCGCAACGCCCGCGCCTGCAAACGCCGCTGCCGCCGCTCCTCGTACGGGTGCGGACTCAACCCCTCGTCGCGCGGCTCATATCGCACCGGCGCCAACACTCCCCCAAAACCCGCACCACAAACCCGACAACTCACTTGCGCTTGCCGACAGTTCTCGTAATAAGCCTCCGGACAATGCCGCAACCGGCTGCGCAGAACGCGCACCGAATCCACTACCCCCTCACCTACAACAGTAGAAGCGTCTCCTCCTTCCAACACCATGTACCTCCTCTCCACTACCGCCAACGTCTCCGCCGTCGCCCCCAACCGCTCCCTCACTACCCTCCTGCAATACAACTTCAGCGCCCTCGAATGCCGCTTCCTCTCCGCCCGCGTCATTCAGGTCGCCGCCGCCACCGACGTCCCCGTCCCCCTAGAAGGCATCAGCCGCCTCAAAGTCCTCGCCCTGCAAACCAAACCCGCTACCACCGCCGGCCCCATCCCCAACGTCGACGTCTCCATCTCCCCCACAACCACCCGCACCTACACCGGCGTCCCCGGCCCCTTCCACCTGCGCACTTGGAATAACCCCGGCCTCACCGTCCTGGAAGTCTGGCTACGCTCCCCCACCCCCGCCCTCGT
>Ga0308403_1000539_pt1 | contig 14314 bp, 10 predicted proteins | sample HotsprSampleOSM3_FD_203470 | JGI IMG/M metagenome (GOLD analysis project Ga0308403, IMG submission 203470) | Hot spring phototrophic mat microbial communities from Octopus Spring, Yellowstone National Park, Wyoming, United States - 20060914_OS-M3 ... | reverse complement strand
TGATGTACACCTTCGGACTCTCGGAAGCGCAAGCGACCGCCATCCTCGATATGCAGTTGCGCCGCCTTGCCGCGCTGGAGCAAGAGAAAATTCAAAATGAATACCGCGAGAAAAAGGCGCAGATTGCGTACCTTGAGCAGCTGCTCGCCAATCCGCTTTTGATGCGCAAAGTGATCGCCGAAGAGCTGCTGGACATCAAAAAGCGCTACGCCGATCCGCGCCGCACGACGATCTTGAACGGCGCGGCGACCGATGTGCGCCCTGAAGACCTGCTGGCGCACGCCGAAAGCACATGGGTCGCTTTGACGCACGGCGGCAAGATCAGCCGCACCTATCAGGATGCGCCGCCGAAGATCACGGCGCAGACGCAGGATCCGCCGCGCTTTCTGTTGCGCAGCAACACGGCGGATATCCTGTACTTGTTCACCTCAGAAGGGCGCGCTGCCACGATCCCTGTCCAAAACTTGCCGCTGACCGACGATCCGAGCGGCGGCGGCGACGTGATCGCTATATGCGATCTGCGCGAGAGCGGTCAGGTGATCGGCGCGCTGAGCTTGCTGCCAAATTTTGAGGAAGGCTATGTGTTTTTGGCAACCGAGCGCGGCGAGGTCAAGCGCATTCGCACTGCCGATCTGCCCGGTCTCTCGGCGCGCGCTTTCCCTGTCATCAACTTGGGCGAGGATCGCCTGATCGCGGCGCACTTCGCGCGTGAAGATGACGAGGCGATCTTGGTCACGGCAGAAGCGCAAGCCATTCGTTTCAAGCTCAGCGAGGTGCGTCCGACAGGTTTATCTGCCGGCGGTATGCGCGGCATTCGCCTCAGCGAGAGCGACAGCGTGGTGAGCGCGCAGATTGTGCGCGAAGGTGGCGCGCTGTGGACAGTGACCGAGAGCGGCGCGGCGAAAAGCTCGCCGTTGACGGAATATCCTGTGCAAGGGCGTGGCGGAGTCGGCGCGTTGACCATGCGCTTGACGCTGGGCGACCGCATTGCGGCAGCGATCATCGGCACTATGTTGGACTTGGTGATCGTGCTGACTGTGCAAGGGCGCTTCCGCGTGGTCAAATTTCGCGACGCGCCACACGGCAGGCGCGACCTGAAAGGCGATCTGGTCGGCATTCGCATGAATCGAAGCGACAAGGTCTACGCTGTGATGCAGATCGTGCAGCGCCCTGAGCCATCGCCTTCAGAGCGCGCCGAGCCGACCGATGCTTAGAGCGGCTTGCGCGCAGGCACGCCAGGCTTGCGCGGATAGTCGCTCGGCGTTGGCGCGACTTTGTTGACGATGACCAGATAGTGCGGCTCAGCGACGTCGGGCAAATGGATCGGCACAATCTGCGCGACCTGTCCGCCGAGCGTGCGCAGGGCGTTAGCGGCTTCCTGCGCTTCGCGCTCGGCGCTCTCGCCTTTCATCGCCACGCACTGTCCGCCGATGCGCACAAAAGGCAAGAGGTATTCCATCAGGATCGGCATGTGCGCTACGGCGCGCGCCGTGGCGATGTCGTAGCGTTCGCGATGCTCAGGCATATGACCTGCTTCTTCGGCGCGCGCGTTCAAAAAATTGATATCGGGCAAGTTCAGCGTGTTCGCCACATGCTGCAGGAAAGCGATCTTCTTCGCCGTCGCTTCAAGCAAGGTCAGGCGTAGGTCAGGGCGGACGATGCGCAGCGGCACGCCGGGAAAGCCGCCGCCTGTGCCTACGTCGATCAGGCGCGCGCCGTGCGGCACATGGACGCCGCTCAGCACGGAGATCGAGTCGAGAAAATGGCGTATCTCAATCGCCTCAATGCCTGTGATCGCGGTCAGATTGGCGCGCGTCTTGTTCCACGCTTCCAGCTCAGCCGCGTACTGAGCGAATTGCGCTTGTTGCTGCGCAGTGAGCATGAGACCGAACAGGCGCTGGGCGTAGGTTGCTAGACGTTCAGTCATGCTCACAGATGGCTTTGGGCAGCGGCGCTCAGCACTTTGGCGACCATCGGCGCGCTGTAAAACGTATCGCGCAGTTGCGGATCGCCGATGCTCTTGGCGATCTGGTTGAGAATATCGGCGGCGATGCTGTAATGCATAGCGGCTGTGCCAGGTTGTGTGTGGCTGAAGACTTCGGCGAGCGCGGCGTGCGTGCGCCACAGCAGCGAGCGATCCGATATCGTCTGCGACTCGACGAACGCTTCATGGAAATACTCTTCCGCCTTGCTGTGATTGCCTGCTGCCAACGCGCAGTAGCCCAGCACCAGCTCAGCGCGCAACAGATGGCGCTTGGCGTCGCGCGCTTGGGCGAGCGTGAGCAATTCAAGGGCGACCGTCTCGGCCTGCGCATAGTCGCCGAGCTGCCAGTAGGCTTCGGCGTGGCTGGCGAGCGCCTGCAGCAAGTTGTCCATCTCGCCGTTGGCTTTGGCAATCGCGACAGCGCGCTCAAGATGCGCTAGACCTTCCTCAGCGCGTCCAACTGCTACCAGATCGACGCCGAGGTTGCGCACGGTATCGCTGGTGACCTTGCCGTCCAGCAAATCGAGCGCGCGCTGATGATAGAAGAGCGCCGTGCGCATGGCGTACAGGCTCTGATATGCTTCGCCTGTGTTGCTGCAAATGACGCTCAAGCCGAAGCGCTCATCTAAAGTTTCATAGAGCTGAATGGCGCGCAGCCAATGCACAATGGCTTGGTAGTAGTCGCCAAGGTAAGTGTAACTGATGCCGAGCGTGTTGAGCGTCCGCGCGCGTCCTTCGAGATCGTCAATGCGCTCGAAGATCGCCAGCGCTTGCTGCGCAGTGGAAATAGCGCGTTCCACCTGACCGCTGAGCCACAAGACATCGGCGCGGAAGCGCAGCACAGCCGCCAAGCCTGCTGCATAGCCGCAGCTCTGAGCTAGGCTGGCGCCTTCGTCGAGAAAGCGCAAAGCCTGCTCATACTCGCCGCGCCGATAGCTCATGCGCGCCCAGAGCGCCAGATTTTCCACTCTGCCTTCAGGTCGCTTGGTTGCGGCTGCCCAAGTTTCCAACGTGTCGTGCATCGCAGCGAAGTCCGTGCGCCGATCGTGGCATTCCGCCATGCGCTTATAGACTTGGTCGAGCAGGACTGCCCAGCGCGGCTCGCGCTCAAGGTTTTGTTGCACCAGCTGAAGCGCGTCCTGCGCGTGCGCCAGCGCCTCAGGATACTGTGTGGCACGGTAGGCAGCTTTAGCGCGTCCGAGCAAGACTTCAGCGCGTCCGTAGTCATCTGTCGGTTGCGAAGTTTTTCGGAGCATTGTCGCTCACCTCAACACAATTTTTCTCATAAATAAATTGTGACCGAGAAAAAATTGCCTTGCAAGCGCTTGAGCATCGGAGCGACTTAGCAAATTTACCAAAGGCGCACTTGCTCAAGCGTTGTGGTAGCTCTGGACAGTGCTGCGATGCACAAAAGCGAGTTGTGTGTTCGGGATGATGCCTTGCCGCGCCTGAAAGAGCGCATAGATGCGCGCGCTGCTGACGGGCAAAAATTGCGCGATGGACGCGTCTACGAAGTCTTGAATGCGCATATCAGGCGACATGTGCCAGCGTCCCATGATAGCGTATTGCTCTGTGTACAGCATCAGCGACTCGGCGCGCGGCGAGAGGACGATGCCTGAAGGCGGCGCGCTCTCTAGCGCCAAGACTTGAATGGCGCGCTTGAGGACGAGCATCTCAGGCTGCACCATCTGAGCAGCAGGATTAGTGACGTGAACGCCAAGCACGACAGCGTTGTTGACAGCCAACGTCGGCTTCTGATCGTCGTTAATGAAAGTCAGGAACGTGCCGAAGACAGGCATTCTGCCGCGTATTTGAAAGGCAGAGGTCAAAATGGCGACGTTCACATCCACTTTTTCAGGTCCGCGCATAGCGCCGCTCATAAGCATCACTCCTTGCAATTGTGCGCCGCGTGCACTTCATTATACCTTGCCAAGCCGCGCAGCGCAGTGGTATAGTCTGCCGTGTGCAGCGCTACGACAAAATGCAGCATGTCTGAGAGGCTTAGCGTATGGATATTAATCAGCTTTCCCGAATGATCGAGTGGCTTGACGAAGAGCGCCGCCGCGATAAGGCGAAGATCGCCAAGCTGGAAGAACAACTGCTCCAGCAGCGCGATTACGCCGAGAGCATGACGCGGCGCATCAACAGCCTTGAGAGCGAATTGGCGGCTGCGCGCACCGCTTTTTTGCCCGTCGGACGCGATAACGAGATCGTCGAGTATTTGCGCGCCGAAATTCAGCAGCAGCTGGAAGCGCTTGAGACAAAACGCATTTTGGCAGAGCGCGAAGCAGAGCGCCGCGCTGAGAACGCGCGCGAAGTCTTGTCGCGTCCGATTCGCGAGTTGAGCGAGCGCTTGGATCGCTTCGAGCGCATCAGCGATGAGCTGGCAGCCTTCCGCGTCGAGCGCGACCGCTTGGCGAACGCCATCGCGGCGCTCACGCAGCGCATGGAAGATATGACTAGGATGCTCGAAGAGCCTGAGCGACGTCTCACTTTCCTTGAAGAGCAGCGCCGTCAAGATTCGCGCCGTCTCTCAGAGATTCAAAGCGAGCTGCCTGAGCTGCAAAAACAAGTCGATTCGTTGCGTCCAAAGCTAGACCTGCTCGAGTCGTTAGCGCTGCGCAACGAGAAGTTGATCCTCGATATCCAAGCGGCAGATCGCGATAGGCGCGAGCAAACGCAGCAGTTCATCGAGCAGCAGACCTTGCTGGCGCAGCAGCGCGACGCGCGCGTTGAAGAGCTGACGCGCCATTTCGCCGCTTACGATGAAGAGATGCGCCGTCGCATCGAGCGCTTCGAGACTTGGGCAGAAGCCTACCGTCAGATGAAGAAGATCATTGAAGATTTTGAGCGCATCGGCGAGCGCCTTGAGCGGCGCATTGGCGAAGTGGCGGAAATGCAGCGCTTGGCTGAGGAACGCTTCCGTCAGGAATGGAACGCTTGGACAGCTGACGAGCAACGGCGCTTCCGCCAATTCACGCTCGCCAACGATGAAGCCTGGCGCACGCACAACAAAGAATTCGAGGCATTTCGCGCTAAGATCGGCGAAGCAATCGCGCTCTTCGTGCCGATTCAAGAGAGTCTGGATCGTCTGTGGCGCCTGCAGCGCGCTCAAGCAGAGCTGTTCCGCGAGCGCTACAACGCGCTCTTGGCTGAACACGATCCGAGCGCTGCCAACAGCGGCGCGCGCACCACAGCCACAAACGGCATCCGCGCTTCGCAGATCATGCGCGCGATCTCTGATACGTCCGGCGGCAATCAATAGGTCTGCGCCATGCGTTTCGTCTTGATCATCTGCTTGAGCCTGAGCGCGCTCTTGTCTTCGCTCTCGCATGTTGCGGCGCAAAGCGCGCTCTGCACAGCGCGCCGCGCGCGCGTACACGAATGTCCTGACTGCTCGAAAGTGCTTTTTCGCTATCCGAGCAATACGCTGCTCTACAACGTCGCCTTCGTGAACGATGCTTGGCTCAGCCTGACCGACACGGCGACAGGCGTCCAAGGTTTCATCCGTGCGGCGGATACACAAGCCTGCAACGCGGCGGACTGGCAGTTGCGTCCTGTCATCCCGACTGTCAGCGCACGCGCTCGCGAAATTTACGCGCGCGGCATAGCGCTCGGCAACGATCCGCGCGCTTTCTCGGTCATCGGCGATTGCCAGAGCGTGCCTGCCTACTTTCTCGGCACGTTTGATGAAGGCACGTACACGCTCGGCGAGTACAGCTACTTGCAAGCGACCATTGATCACTTCAAAGGCTCGTTCGATCGGCGCAACATGACCGTCCACAGCGGCTTCAACGTCGCCTCAGTGCTCACCGAGACCTGGGCTGATCCGAAGCGCTGTGAGATCGGCGAGACGCCGCTGATGTGCGAATATCGCCTTCACAAGCCGAGCATCGCTTTCGTCAGCATGGAGACGATCTGGTCAGGCGATGTGGCAGGCTACGAGAGCCATTTGCGTCAGATTGTCAGCTATCTGGTCGAGCAAGGCGTCGTGCCAATTCTCAGCACCAAAGCCGATGACATCGAAGGCGGACATCGCGTGAATGCCGCTATTGCCAGAATTGCCGATGAGTTCGGCGTGCCGCTCTGGAACTTTTGGTTGGCAGTGCAGCCGTTGCCAAATCACGGCTTGCAAGAAGATGGCTTCCATCTCACCTTTGCGCGCAACCTATTTGACGATCCGTCGCGATTGCAAGGCGCTTGGGCAGTTCGCAACTTGACCGCGCTGCAAGCGCTGGATGCTGTCTGGCGCGGCGTGCGCTGAAAAAGAACGGCAGTCTGCGCGCACAGACTGCCGTCTCATCCTTCAGACAATGGCAGAGATACCCGTGATCTCGCGCCCGACTACCAGCGTGTTGATCTCGTTCGTGCCTTCGTAAGTGTAGACCGCTTCCATATCCGCGAAGTGACGCGCCACGTGATGCTCCAGCAAGATGCCGTTGCCGCCTAGAATCTCGCGCCCTAGCGCCACAACGCGCCGCGCTGCTGCTGCGTTGTGAACTTTAGCGAGACTGGCTTGTCCATCGGTCAGTTTGCCTTCATCCGCCAGCCGACTCAGCCGCCAAGTGAAGAGCTGCATTGACGTGATCTCGCCCAGCATCTGCACCAGTTTATCTTGGATCATCTGATAGCCTGCGATCGGCTTGCCGAAGACGACGCGCTGCTTGGCATAGGCGAGCGCGTACTCGTACGCTGCCATCGCCGCGCCGACCGCTTCCCACGCCACGCCGACTCGCGTCACCATCAGCACTTTCGCCACATCTCGGAAGCTGTTGCAGCGCTCCAGACGGTTTGCGGCAGGCACTACCACGTTCTCCAGCTTTACATCGGCGTTGATGATGGCGCGCTTGGCGATCTTGCCTTCGATGGGCGTGGCAGTGTAGCCTGCCATCTTCTTCGGCTCGACCACAAAGCCGTTCACCTGACCTGTCTCTGTGTTGCGCGCGAAGATGATCGCCAAATCTGCCAACGTGGCGTTGCCGATCCAGCGCTTGGCGCCATTCAAGATGTAATTGTCGCCGTCGCGCACGGCTGTGGTGAGCGGCTGACTGGCGTTTGAGCCGCCTTGTGGCTCGGTCAGCCCAAAGCAGCCGAGCAGCTCCATGCGCGCCATAGCAGGCAACCAACGCGCTTTCTGCTCTTCGCTGCCCAGCATCTCAATGCTGCCCATCGCCAAGCCACTGTGGACGCCGAAAAAAGTGCTGATGCTGGCGTCGCCACGCGCGAATTCCATCGCCATCACGCCCATCGCCACTTGCGAGATGCCACGGCAGCCATAGCCTTTGATGGTAGCGCCTGCCAAGTTCAGCGCCGCCAATTTCGGGATGAGCTCCATAGGGAATTCAGCGCGTTCCCAGTATGGATTGATGATCGGCTCAACTTCACGCGCCATGAAGTCGCGCACCAAATAGCGCACCTCGCGCTCTTCAGGCGTCAGCAGGTCGTCAAGGCGGTAAAAATCAACAGCGCTCAGCGTGATAGGCATCACGTCAGCCATATGCAGCAACCTCACTTCGAATAATCAAATTGACGTTTGATTAAAGCATATACGCAAAGCGCAATTTTGGCAAGATTTATGTGCCTGCCTTAAAAGCTGCGCTTATCTTTTGTCATCTCTCACAAGCGCAGCGCGCCTCAGCGCGACTTTTTGCGCAAAATTTCTCAAGGTGTCTTAAGCATGTTGTGCTATAACCTGTATAAGATTAGACAAGTATCCTTTGCAATCCCAGACGGAGTGCGCACACGCTCATGAAACGTTGGCTACGAACATTGTTGATCCTACTGCCCGTCGGCTGCCTTGCGCTGTGCGGCGTGACTATACTCGTGGTGTTGCCACAGCTGCGCGAAGCGCGCGCCGCCGATTCGCGCACGGCAAGCACTGCCGCCGTCGAGCGGCGCAGCCTTGACGACGTGCTGATCGCCTCTGGCACGCTGCGCCCTGAGCGCTTTGTGAATCTCGCTTTTGAAGTGAGCGGCACTGTGCGCGAGGTCAATTTCCGCGCAGGCGACTCAGTGCGCGCAGGCGACGTGCTGGCGACGCTCGATACTACACAGCTTGAACTGCAACTAGAGCAGGCGCGCCAAGCGCTGATCATCCAAGAGGCGAATTACGCCAATGTGACCAAGCCTGCCAGCGAACGCGAGATCGCGCAGGCGCGCGCTGCGCTGGCACAAGCAGAGGCGAATCTCGCCAGCGCGCAAGCCGCCTTCGATAACCAGCAGAACGTCATCACGCAGAGCTGTGCGAACGTGACGTCCGCTGAGGATAGCCTGAAGTTGGCGCAAGAAGCCTACAATCGTTACGTGGCTGAAGGCTATCAGTTTGATGTGGATTTCCGCCCTGATATGGACTCGCCTGCAGGCAAGGCGCTCAAGCAGGCGCGCGATCAGCGTGACGCGGTCCTAGCGAGCTGCAACGCGGCGCGCCGCGCGCAGAGCAGCGACGCAGCCGTGCGCGCCGCCGAGGCGCAAGTGGCGCAGGCGAAGGCAGCGCTCGATGCGCTCCTAGAAGGCGCGACCAAAGAGCAGCGCGACATCGCAGCCGCGCAATTGGCACAAGCCAAGCTGAACGTATCACAGGCTGAGCGCAACCTGAGCAAAGCGACGCTCACTGCGCCTGTAGACGGCATTTTGAGCGCGGTCAATGTTAGCGTTGGACAGACCGTCGGCGTCGGCGGACAACCTGCCTTCGTCTTGGCGGATACGAGCGCGCTCTATATCGAGATCGGCGTGGATGAAGCAGATATCGCACGCGTGCAAGTTGGGCAGCAAGCGCGCTTCACTCTGATCGGCGTGAGTACAGACGCGCCGCTCAAGGGCGTCGTCGAGCGCAAGAACACGGTCGGCGATGTAACGCAAGGCGTGGTCACCTATGGCGTGCGCATCAAAGTGACCGACCGCGTGCCGCAATTGCTGGGCATGACGGCGGACGTTGAGATCGTGATCGCCACGCGCAACAACGTGCTGACCGTGCCGACGCGCGCCATTCGCCGCGATCCAAACGGACGGCAATTCGTGCTGGTGCAGCGCACTGAAGGCGCGCCTATCGAGATCGAGGTGCAGAGCGGACTCTCAGTTGGCGAGCTGACCGAAGTGAGCGGCGAAGGCTTGCGTGAAGGACAAGTGGTGCTGATCGGCACGCCAACGCCGCGCAACAACGGCTTCTTCGGCGGCGGACGCTGAAGCATCTTTTGAGAATTTTGAGAAAGGCTGAGTCATGGATAAGACGACGAGCGCGCCAATCAAAACGACCGAGCGCCTGCCGACTAACGGCGCGCACGCCGACTCAGCCGCGCAGAGCGCCGTGATCATCGCGGCGCCGCGCCGCAAGCGCCGCTGGCTCAGCCTAGTTTTGACTGCCCTAGCAGGAATCAGCCTGTTCGTGTGCGGCGCGCTGATCGGCTACACGCAGGGTCCGCCATTGGCGACCTTGATCGCCTCAGGGCAGAGTTTTGTGCAAGTTGGCGCGGAATTTCAGGCGTGTTTCACAGCCGCCAGTAACGATAGCGGCGTGCGCAGTTTCTTCTCTGCTTTTGCGCGCAGCAACCGTCCAACGCGCACGCCAGGTCCAGCGCCGACGCTCGATCCGACCTTGCTGCACGTGGTGAAAGGCGAGCTGGTCGCGCTGACAGGACGCGACGTGACCGTGCAAACTGCCGCAGGCGCTCGCGAGCGTTTTCCGCTCGTGCCATTGGCGCAAATCGTCTCGCCTGCCGGCGTCAAACTGAGTCAGCAAGGCGTCATGGCAGGCGACTCGATCAACATTCTGGCGATTCGCCTGAGCGCGCTGGGCAGCTTCGGCGCGCTCATCGGCGCGGCAGGCGGACAAGGCACGCCGCAGCCTGCTCCAGAGAACGACTACGCCGCTTTCTGTGTCATCGTTGATGTGAATCCGAAGTGAGAGCAAGAGCGCATGGGCGAGATGACTAACGTTTATCCGACAACCAGTCCTGAGCCAGCGCGCAGCGACGCGCCGCTCATCGAAGCGACCAATCTTACCAAAGTCTATAAAATGGGCGAGACGGAAGTCCATGCCTTGCGCGGCGTCAGCCTGCGCGTGTGGAAAGGCGAGATGATCTCAGTCATCGGGCAGTCAGGTTCGGGCAAAAGCACGCTGCTCGCCATTCTAGGCGCTTTGGACGTGCCAACATCGGGCAGCTACAAGCTGGATGGACGCGAAGTGGCGTCCATGAACGACAATCAGCTGGCTGAGATACGCAATCAGCGCATCGGCTTCGTCTTTCAGAAATTCAATCTGCTGGCGCGCAACACGGCGCTGGCGAACGTCGCCTTGCCGCTCGCTTATGGCGGCGTGCCGCCGCGCGAGGCGAAACGCCGCGCCGCCGAGATGCTGACGCTGGTCGGCTTAGGCGACCGCCTCGATCATCTGCCTAATCAACTGAGCGGCGGACAGCAGCAGCGCGTCGCCATTGCGCGCGCGCTCGTCAATCAGCCGTCCATCATCCTCGCCGATGAGCCAACAGGCAACTTGGATTCTGCTACAGGCAAAGAGATTATGAACTTGTTCCGAACGCTGCATCGCGAGCGCGGCATCACGCTGATCATCGTCACGCACGATCCGAACATCGCCGCGCAATCCGAGCGCATCATCCGCTTGAAAGACGGTCTGATCGAATACGCAGCAGAGGTGCAGACGGCATGAATTTCTTCCGCAACTTCGGCATTGCGCTAGACGCGCTGCTCGCCAACAAACTGCGCTCTGGGCTGACCATGCTGGGCATCATCATTGGCGTCGGCTCAGTGGTGGCGCTGCTTTCCATCGGCAACGGCGTGCAGCAGAGCATCAACGGTCAGATCACCAGCATCGGCACGAATTTGGTGACCGTCGTGCCGGGACAAGTGCGCATCACTGCTGGTCCGCCGACCAATCAAGGCATTCGTGCGCCAACGCAGACCAAGCCGCTGACCGATGCCGACGCCAATGCCATTCGCGAGCGCGTGCCAAACTTGCTCGGCGTGGCGCCTGAGCTGACCTCGAACAACGTCACGGTCGCCTTTCAGCGCGAGAAGATTCTGGTCACGGCGCGCGGCGTCACAGCCGACTACAATCGCGTGCGCAACCTTGAGGTTGCACAAGGGCGCTGGTTCGATGGCGCTGACGACGAGCGCGCTTCGCGCGTCGCCATTCTCGGCTCGGATGCCGCTGACGCGCTCTTCGGCGGCTTGAATCCAATCGGACAGACCGTGCGGATCGGCAGCGCGCCTTTCACGGTGATCGGCGTAACCGTGCCTGTTGGCGCAGGCTTTGCCGGCAATCCTGATACGTCCGTCTTCGTGCCGCTGCAGACTGCCTATCGTACAATCTCGAATGCGCGCACGGCGTCGGGCGCGCGGCGCGTCAGCGTGATCTACATCTCAGCGCTGAGCAGCGACGATATTCCGCGCGTTGAGCGCGAGGTGACGCAGGTCATGCGTCAGCAGCACGCCATTCGCGAAGGCGCGGAAGATGATTTCACTGTGCTGACTCAGCAGCAGTTCCTGAACATCGCCGGCAGCATCACAGGCATTCTGACGCTCTTCTTGGGCGCGATCGCCGGCATCAGCCTGCTGGTAGGCGGCATCGGCATCATGAATATCATGCTGGTCTCGGTCACAGAGCGCACCAAAGAGATCGGCTTGCGCAAAGCGGTCGGCGCCAAGAAGCGGACGATTCTGATGCAATTTTTGGTCGAGACGGTCACGCTGAGCTTGATCGGCGGCACGTTCGGCATCCTGCTCGGCGTCGGCATTGCACTTTTGGTCGGCGCGAGCGGCATCATCGCCACGACGGTCACGCTTGAATCCATCCTGCTCGCTGTGACCTTCTCGCTGGCAGTCGGTCTTTTCTTCGGAATCTATCCCGCCAATCGCGCTGCCAGCCTGCAGCCGATTGAAGCGGTTCGCTACGAATGACACAGGAGACTCAAAGATGCACACAGGCTTTTTAGGACGCTTGGTCGCGCTCTGCACAATCTGCGCGCTTGCGCTCAGCGCGCTGAGCGCTGTGCCAACGCAAGCGCAGGAGCGCGAGACGCTGATCTTGGCACTCTTGAGCAGCGGCGCTGAGAGCGACGTCGTCAGCAGCCGTCACTTCGTGCAGGGCGCGCAGCTCGCGCTTGAGATTGTGAACGGCGGCGGCGGCGTGCGCGGACCGGCGCGCACTGCCGATAATGCCACACCGACGCCAAATGCGCGCCGCAATACCATTTACACCTTCAGCCTGCAGACGCGCAGCGCTGCCACACAAACTGAGATGCGCACAGCTTTACAAGCCTCTGTAGAAGCTAAGCCGGTGGCGCTGATCGGTCCACAAGTGGCGAGCCTGCTCGACAATAACCTCGATCTCGCCAACACCAATCGCATTTTGCACTTGGTGGCGCTGCCGAGCGAGCCTGCAGGCACCAGCAACGCTTTCATCTTGCGGATGCGCTCAAGCAACGAGAATTTGGCGCGCGATTTAGGCAATTATCTGACGACTCAGCGCTTTTTCCGCGTCATCGGCACGGCGAGCGATAACTCAGCGCGCGGACGCGCCGATCTCGCCGCCTTTGAGCGCGCAGCGCGTCCAGCAGGCACGGCGGCGACGGCGAACGCTGTGCGCTTGACGCCTGCCGTCACTTACGATCAGACGGCGACCGATCTCAGCGGGCAGGCGAAGACGCTCACTGACGGCAATCCTGAGGCAATCGCTATCTTCGGCACGCCACAGACGGCGGCAGCGCTCGTGCGTGAGCTGCGCAATCGCGGCTACACGGGTGTGATCGCCTATGGCTCGGCGGAAGGCAACCTGAGCGAGTTCACCAACCGCGGCAGCAGCGCCGTGGCAAACGTCATCGTACCGCTGATCTGGCATCCTGACGCACAAGATGGCGGCAGCAATCGCTTCCGAGAGGCGTATCGAGCGCGCTTCGGCGAGCTGCCGACTGCTGAGTCAGTCCTCGGCTTCGATAGCGTGGCAGCAATTGCGGCGGCAGTCGAGATCAGCGGCGGCAGCACGCAAGCCATTCGCGATACGCTTGCCACGAGCGGCGCCATCGGCGGCTTGCAAGGCGTCTACAATCCATCGCTCTTCAGCGGCACAGGCACTACCAATTTGCGCGCCATAGATAGCGCGATCTTCTTCCGCCTGACCGCAGAAGGCAAAGGCATTGAGGAATCGCGCTACAGCGGCGGCTTCTGCGCGCGGCGCTGCGCCGATACGCGCTTCCAAAACCTGACCGCGCCAAACGCGCCGACGGCTACCGCGACGCGCACGGTCTCCATCGCTTTCCTCGCGCCGCAGACAGGTCGGGATGGCGAGATCGGACGGCGCGCTTTGCGCGGCGCGCAGCTCGCCGTCAATCAGATCAATTCGCAAGGCGGCATTGCCGCGCCAAACGGCGTGCGCGTCACGCTTGACCTGCGCGACTTCAACACGACGAGCGCTGAGCAATTCGGCGTCACGGCGCGCAGCCTCTTGACGACCGCGCCGCCGGTCGCCATTCTCGGTCCGACCTTGACAGGTATGGCGTTGCCAAACCTGAACCTAGCGCCGAACGCGCGCGTGCCGCAGTTTGTGACAGGCACTGCCGCCGTGCTGAGCAACAACGATCCGACGCGCTTCGTCTTCCAGCTGCGCCCTGCCGATGCCACAAGGGCAACCGCGCTCGCCAGCTATCTTGTGGATATTCGCGGCTACACGCGCCTCGCCGTCTCAGCGGCGACCACGACCTACGGTCAGGATAGCGTGGCAGCCTTCACCAGCATCGTCACGCGCTTCCGCGACCTGACCGACGCGCAGATCGTCGCCAGCACTAGTCACACGGTCACGGCAACCGACTTCACGGCTGAGGCGCGGACGCTGATCGCGGCTGATCCGCAAGCGATCGCGATCTGGAGTGCGCCGAATGCAGCGGCTGCGCTCATCAAAGCCTTGCGGGCTGTCGGCTACACGGGTGAGATTGCCTACGGCGCGCTGGAGAATCCTGATTTCTTGCGCGCCATGGGCGAAGACGGCATAGAAGGTTTGCTCGGCGTGACGAGTTGGTTCGCAGGCGCGCAAGATGCTGCCAGCGCTGAGTTTGTGCGCAACTATCGCGCCACTTACGGCGAGCTGCCCGATAGCCATGCAGTCGCCTACTACGACGCTGTGTACATGATCGCCAACGCCATCAAAAATGGCGGTCCGGCGGCTGTGCAGCCGTTCATCGCGCAGTTGCCGCGCTTCGCAGGCGTGCAAGGCGAATATCGTCCTGCGGTTTACAACAACGGTCAGCTGAGCGCGACCGTATTCATCGTGCGCGCTGATGCCGAAGGCAACCTGAGCGAGCTGGCGCGCTACGAAGGCGCGAT
>Ga0308403_1000535_pt1 | contig 14422 bp, 8 predicted proteins | sample HotsprSampleOSM3_FD_203470 | JGI IMG/M metagenome (GOLD analysis project Ga0308403, IMG submission 203470) | Hot spring phototrophic mat microbial communities from Octopus Spring, Yellowstone National Park, Wyoming, United States - 20060914_OS-M3 ... | reverse complement strand
AGGCGCTGATGGAAAAGCTGGAAGCTGCCTGCAAACCGACCGCGATCATCTCCACCAACACCTCAGGTCTCTCGATCAACGCGATCGCCGAGGGACGCAGCGAAGCCTTCAAGCGGCGCTTTCTCGGCACGCACTTTTTCAATCCGCCGCGCCATCTGAAGCTCCTAGAGATCATTCCCGGCGCGCACACTGAGCCTGCGCTGGTGCAATTCATGGCGCGCTTCGCCACAGATATCCTAGGCAAAGGCGTGGTTATCTGCAAAGATACGCCGAACTTCATCGCCAATCGCTTCATCAGCATCGCCGGCGGCTTCGGCATGAACTACGCCTACGATCACGGTTACACAGTTGAGGAAATTGACCTGCTGACCGGTCCGCTGATCGGACGCCCGAAGTCAGGCACGTTCCGCTTGGCGGATGTGGTCGGCGTGGACGTGCTGGCATACGTGGCGCAGAATCTCTACCCTGCCATTCCGAACGATCCGCAGCGCGAAGTGCTGCGCCATCACGGCATCGCACGCGCGACCGAGTTTTTGATGCAGAACAACTTCTTGGGCGATAAGACTGGGCAAGGCTTCTACAAAAAAGTGGAGCAGGGCGGTCAGCGCGAGTTCTGGGCGCTCAATCTGCGCACGCTTGAATACGAGCCGCCGCAGAAAGTGCGCTTCGAAAGCGTGGACAAGCATCGCAAGATCGCGGATACAGGCGCGCGCATCAAAGCGCTCATCACCGAGACGGATCGTGCAGGCATCTATTTGTGGCACTTGCACGCTTTCTATCTGAGCTACGCAGCAGCCATGCTCGGCGAGATCGCCGACGATATCGCCAGCATTGATAACGCTAATAAGTGGGGCTTCAATCACGAGCTGGGCGCTTTTGAGATTTGGGACGCTATCGGCGTGCGCGAGAGCGTAGCGCGCATGAAAGCTGACGGCTACAACGTGCCTGCTTGGGTAGATGAGATGCTCGCCAATGGTTGCGAGACATTCTATCAGCGCGACGCCAGCGGCGCGGTCGCAGGCATCTACAATCCGCAGCGCAAGGCATACGATGCTGTCCTGCCCGATAAGAACATCGTGATGCTGCACCAATTGCGCGCCGCCGGCAAAGTGGTGGAAGAGAACAGCAGCGCCGCGCTCTTCGACATGGGCGACCGCATCTGCTTGGTAGAATTTCACACGAAGGCGAACGCGCTCGATAACGACATCTTCGCGCTGATTCAGCGCGCGCTTGAGCGCATGGATCGCGGCGAATTCGACGGCATGGTCATCGGCAATCAAGGCGATTACTTCTCGGCAGGCGCCAATCTGTTCATCATGGCGATGGCAGCGCAGAACAAGCAGTACGCTGAGATCGAACAGATGATCACAGGCGGTCAGCAACTCATGCAGACCATGCGCTACTTTCCGAAGCCGATTGTGACCGCGCCATTCGGCGTGACGGTTGGCGGCGGCGCTGAGATCACGATGACGGGCGCGCGCGTGGTGGCTCACGCCGAGCTGTACATCGGTCTGGTCGAGGTCGGAGTTGGTTTGATACCGGCGTGGTGCGGCACAAAAGAGATGGTCAAGCGCATTATCACGCCTGCCATGCAGATTCAAAACGCCGATCCGCTGCCGCCGCTGCAAAAAGCCTTTGAGCAGCTGGCGCTGGCGAAGACGAGCAACAGCGCGATGGAAGCGCGCGAGATGGGCTTCTTGCGCAGCGTGGATCGCATTGTCATGGATCGCGCGCGGCTGTTGGCAGAGGCGAAGCGCACGGTTTTGGAGCTTCTGGAACACGGTTATGTGCCGACGCCGCCGCATAAGCTCTACGCGGCAGGGCGCGATGCCAAGGCGGCGCTGCACATGGCGATCTACCAGCTGCATCAGGGCAAATACGCCAGCGATCACGACGCTAAGTTGGCAAAGCACTTGGCGCACATCCTGTGCGGCGGCGATTTGAGCGCGCCTGCCTGGATTGACGAGCAACACTTCCTCGATCTGGAGCGCGAGGCGATCCTCAGCTTGCTGGGCGAGCCGAAGACGCTTGAGCGCATCCAGCACATGCTGACCACTGGCAAGCCGCTGCGCAACTGAGCGTATCTGACAAGGATCGGCGCGCCGATCCTTGTCATTTTTACGTTTCGGACGCCGAATGCGGTAAACTCATCTCAACGTGAGCGAGCGCCACAAGGAGCGCAACCGTGAAAGGCTGTCTATCGCCGTTTATCTTCATCTTCCGCCAATTTCGCGCCATCCTGATCTTGATCGTCGTGATCTTCGGCTTGTGTATGGCTGCCTCGTTCGCCGTGCCGAACTTCTTCAATCAACTGCTATCGGCTGCGCGGCAGGCAGGCTACAGCGTCTACACTTTTGTCTCTCAGATCACGGGCAATCCAAGCCTGAAGCTGATCACCTACGAAGTGGTGATCAGCGCCAAAGTGAGCGTCGAGCGCGACATGGGCTTCCTTGCGCTGTTCTACGGCGAGCGCGCTGAGGTGACGAGCGAAGTGCGCGTGGCGCTCGGCGCTGACCTGCAGACGCGGCAAGTTGGCGTGTTGAGCTGCGAGATCAACACGGATACGATGCGCATCGAAGGCAGGCGCGCGCTCTTTGCAGGCACCGCCTTCGATCCTCAGCAGATCAGGCAGGCCGCTTTCCGCTTTTTCAAGGAAGAGGCAGCGCGACAAGCATTAGCGCGTCATTGGCAGGACGCGCGCGTGCGCCTAGAAGAACAATTCATCAGCCGCGTGCTTGGCTTCGAAGTGCCTGAGCAGCCGACGCTCACAAGCTGCCCTGCCGATTTCAATCCTGCGCCGACTGCCACGCCGAGTCCGTAGAGCAGTGCGATGGGGAAGCCGCCTGTCGAGTATCGTTGGGCATTGGATGCCGACGATCAGCCCGTGCCGATCACTTTGGCGCAGCGCGGCGCGCGCTACACTTGTCCGCTGTGCCGCAATACCATGATCGCGCGGCTTGGCACGCAAGTGCAGCATCACTTCAGCCATCTCGCCGCCAATGTGTGCGATTCTGAGGCGGTCAGCATTGCGGCGCTGCGCCATTGGCTTGCGCTGCACTTCGACCGCGCCATCAACGCGCGGTGCGCCTTGCCGTTCACGTGGCAGTGCGCGCTATGTGGTCAAATGCACACACAAGACCTGCTGGAGAACGTCTTGCACGCCTTGGAAGACCTGCTGAACGCGACTGAGAGTCCTGATGTGCACTTGACGGACGCCGAAGGCGTTGAGCGCGCTGCGTTCTACATTCTGGGCAAGGATGCGCCATTGCCTGAGCGCCTGCAAGAATCTGTTGGGCAAGGGCGCTTCGCTTTCACGCTCTCAGCGGCGCTTTTGCCTGAGTCGGACGATTTTGCCGCGTTTTTGGCGGCGCTCAAACCATTCGCCGCGCCGTGTCCGCTCTGGGATCAAACGGATGTGGTGCGCCAACCTGAGCGCTTGCGCCGCTTGCTGCTCAACCTTGCGCAGCGTCCGCCGTTCTATTTCGTCGGCGCGGTCGAGACGATTGATGGCTTGGCGGATGTGGTGCGCGTCGGTCGCTACAAGGTCTGGGCTGCGTTGCCATTTTGGTTGCGCGTCGTCGGCGGCACGCTCAATCGCCTTGCACCTGATGTTGAAATTTTCTTACAAAATTGGAAGCAGCCTGATGGTGGTGTAATTTATCTCTATTATGTTAAAATTAGAAACACGCGAGCGATTGCGCTGCGCCGCTATCCGCAGCACAGCGTGCCGAGCCTTCATGTGGATGATCGCTATCGGCTGCTGCGCTTCACGGCGCTCGAAATGGCGCGCGAACTTGTCGCTAACTAGCAGTTGCGCTATTTGCCTGTGAGCTACCATGTCTAAATCGCCTCTCGCCATGCGCGTGCTGAGCGCACGTGCGCTCGCTGCCTTGATTGAAACAACGCCTGAAGGTTTTTTTCACATCAGCCTGCTGGACGATGCGCGCCTTGGCGCAGGCGACCGCGCCGCTGCTATTGAAGGCGCGCTGCGCGCAGGCAGCGTCGCACGCGCAGGCGACTACCTATACGATCCTGAGCGCTTGACCGCGGCGCAAGTGCGTGAATTCTCTCAGGTCTACGACGGCGCGCTGCCTGTGCTGAAAAATGACGGCACGCCTGCTGTGCGTCCGCTGCGCGAGCGCTTTGCACAGCGCGAGCTGCAGCTCAATCGGCTCAGAATGCCTGAGTGCCGTCAACTGATAGCGCGTTTTGACGGCACGCTCGGCTATTTTTCGATCAAAACGCTGTGCCGCACGCTCAACGAAGGCATGGCGCTGCGACTCTTGCTCAGTGAACACCTGCTCAAACAGATGGACGATTATGTCTTCGATCCGCTGCGCATCACGCGACCGAGCTTAGAGCTGATCCTTGACCGCCAAACGTGGCACAAAGCGCGCCAAGAGCTGCTGACGCTGGTCGCGGCGCAGACGGGACAGACCATGTTGCGCCCTGATTTGGTCGAGCGCTATGGCATGAAGACTGTGCAACGCGCCGTGACGAACGGCGACTTGGTCGCGTTCACGGTCAAGGCGCCGCTCGGCGAGACCGTCTGGCTGCGCCTCGCCGAGTCCGATCCGCAAGCGGCACTGGCTGCGGCGCAAGCAGCCGTCATGCCCAAAGATGAAGATTGGCAAGCGGCGCTCGATCATTGCGGCGACGTGCTGCGCCAGCCCAATCACGACGGTCAGACGCGCCGCGAGAAAGTTTTGGCGCGCTCATATTCGCTCTCAAGCGCCTCTAAAAAGCTGGGTATCCGCGTTGAGACGCTGCAGAATGCCATCGGCGCGCGCATCATCCAAGCCTTCATCGATCCTGACGGTCAGACACGCCTGAGCGCAGCCGAGGTGAACGCCATTCTCGCTGAGCCTGCGCTCTTCCAAGCCGTCGAGGATCAAGAGATCGTCGCTGTGCGCGACTTGCTGCTCCTATTCGGCGATCAAGAGCCTGCGCTGAGCCGCTTGCAGCACGTGCTGCGCCAATTGCGCAAAGATACTGCCAGTCGCGTCCGCTGGGGACAGATTCGCGAGCGGTTGTGGGATGAGCCGATCAGCCTGCAATTTTTCCGCGATCAGCTGCGCCTTGCGCGCAGCGCACGGCAGGCGCAACGCGATCAGCAGCGGCAGCTGACAGAAGCGCGTCGCGCCGAAGAAATGCGCCTGTTGCGCCAACGTCAGGAAGAAGAGCGCCGCCAACACGAAGAATTGCGCGCACGGCTGCTGGCGACCTTCCCAACATGGCAGCATGACGGTCGCGCTGACCAACTGGTGCAACTGCACATCGGACCGACCAACAGCGGCAAGACTCATCAAGCGCTAGAAGCGCTGAGCAGAGCAGGCACCGGCTGGTATCTGGCGCCGTTGCGCCTGCTCGCCTTCGAAGTCTTCGATAGGCTGAATCGCGATGGCGTGCGCTGCAACTTGCTGACAGGCGAAGAGCATATCGAAGTGGAAGGCGCGACCATCACAGCGGCGACCATTGAGATGTTCAATCCTGAGCGTAGCGGCGCTTGTGTGGTGATTGACGAAGCGCATATGTTGGCTGATCCTGACCGCGGCTGGGCATGGACGCGCGCCTTGATGGAATGCCGCGCGCCTGAGATGCGCGTCATCGCGCCGCCGTTTGCGCAGACGCTCATCGAGCGCTTGACGGCGGCTGCGCTGATTCCGACGCAAGTGGTGCGCCACGAGCGCTTGGCGCCATTGGAAGTCGCCGCTCAGCCTTGGTCGCTAGAGCATCTGCCGCCGCGCACGATCTTGGTCGCCTTCTCGCGGCGCATCGTGCTGCGCCTGAAGACTGAGCTGGAGCGGCAGAATCGGCGCGTCTCGGTCATTTACGGCAATTTGCCGCCTGAAGTGCGCCGCAAGCAAGCCGATCGCTTCGCTGACGGCGTGACCGAAATTTGCATTGCCACAGACGCGGTCGGCATGGGCTTGAATCTGCCCGCCGATTACGTCTGCTTCTTCGAGATGGAAAAATTCGACGGTCAAACCGTGCGTCCGCTGACGGCGCAGGAAGCGCATCAAATCGCAGGACGCGCAGGTCGCTACGGACTGTCGCAGGCAGGCGTGGTCGGCGCGACCACGCGCAACAACTTGAAAATGCTGCGCCGTCTGATGGAAACGACGCCGCCCGATCTAGAGCGCGCGCGTGTAGCACCTGCCCTTGAAGACCTTGAGCTGATCCCCGGCAGCTTAGCGCGCCGCTTGGCGCGTTGGCGCGAGCTGCAATCTATCCCTGACTCACTGCGCGACGTGATCGAGCCTGCCGATATTGACGAGCGCATTATGCTGGCGACTATGCTCAGCGACTCGGAAGTGGAGCAGCTCGGTTTAGCAGCCGCCGTGCAGCTGGTCAAAGCGCCGACGCGCGAAGGCAACCGCGAATATTGGTACGCCTGCACACGCGCCATCTTGAGCCATCAGCCGATGCCTTTCCCTGTCGAGCCGCCGCCTAGTATCGAAGACGATCGCGACCTAGAAGCGACCGAGCAGGCGATCGGCTGCGCTGATATCTACTTATGGCTTGCTTGTCGCCCTGAGTTCACAGAATTCGCGCCCGACGAGCCTTGGCTGCGCGCCTTGCGCGCCGAATGGTCGTTCAACATTGACACAGCGCTCTTGCGTCGCATAGACTCAATCAGCCGCTGTGCTGAGTGCCGTTGCGCTCTGCCGCTGAACTATCGTTACGCGCTCTGCAAAGCCTGCGGCGCTAAAAAACGTAACCAATGGCGTTCAGAAAGAGCTATCCGATGAGGCTATCAGCTTTCACGTTGATCATCCTGCTTGTGTTGAGCGCGTGTGCGCCTGTGCCTGCGCCAACGCCTACGCCGACTGTCCCGCCGTTGCCTGAAGGCGTCCGTCCGCTCGATCCGCCCGTAGCGTTGCCCGACTTCACGCTGACCGATCAGGACGAGCAGCCGTTCACGCTTCAAAACTTCCGCAACCGCTGGACAGTGCTGAGCTTCGGCTATACGCATTGCCCTGATGTCTGCCCGATCATGCTCGCCAACTTCACACTGGTCAAGCGTGCGCTAGGCGATCAGGCAGATAAGATCGCTTTCATGTTCGTGAGCGTGGACGGCGCGCGCGATACGCCTGCCGTCATGCGCAGGCATCTCGCCAACTTCGATCCGACCTTTCTCGGCTTGACAGGCGATGAAAACGCTGTGCGTCCGCTGGCGCAAGCCTTCGGCGTGCGCTACGAGATCGTCAAGCCTGAAGGCACGCAAGCTGAGTACCTGATCAACCATACTGCGTCGTCCTTCTTGGTCAATCCGAAAGGCGAGCTGGCGCGCATTTACAGCTATGGCACTGATCCTGAGGTGATCGCCGCCGATCTCAAGGCGCTGATCGCGAACTAAGCGTTGCTGAGCAACGTTCTGAGCGGCATCAGGCTGAAGTAACGCCGAAAGGCTTCCATCTCTTGATAGGCAGCTTGCAGCTGCGCCAACGGCGCGGTCGCTGTGGCGCGGCTGACGGCTGCTGACGGCTGCGACGGCGCAACGTGGATCATCTGCGCCGAGTCTTCAGTGTAGCGCAGCCAACCTTCTGCGGCGAGGAAGGCGAGCGCCTTGCGCACAAAAGCAGGGCTGGCTGCCGCGGCGCCGCAGAGCGCGTCCAAGCTGACCGCGCCGTTCAAATGCGTCAGCGCGTTCTTCGCGGCGAGCGTCACCTGCTGCAAAACGTCCTCAAAGCGCGTCAAGGGCGGCGGCGCGCCAATCACGTACACAACTTGCGGCGCGGCGATCTTCAGCGCCTTATGCAGCGTCTCAAGGTCAGGCGGCGCAGTGAAGATGACCAGCGTTGAGCAAGCGCTCAGCTCAGCGCGACGCCGAAAGCGCGGAAAATCGCGCCGATTGTACGCTTCTGCCCAAACTTGCGCCTCAGGCGTCTTCGCCAAGATGTCATCAAGGCAGGCGAATGGCTCGGGCTCGCGCCGCCAATCGTGGATGCTGAGCGCGCTCTCGCGCTCAACCACAATCGGCGCGCCCAAGCGCAAGCCGACCAAAACAGCCTCTAAGTCGCCGCGCAGGTCAAGATCGAGCGTGTAGGCAGCGTCAAAGCGACCATCTGGCACGGGCAAATCTGCGCCGCGCCAGATGATCATCGGCAATGCCACGCCGTCGTCATCTTCGACCACAATGCGCAGGTGCTTGTTCTCGCGTCCGAAGGTCGCCGCATGGCTGACGTGCAAGTTCGGCGTCGCCAGCACGACAGGCGGATTGCCTTCGCCGAACGGCGAGAGCTTTCGCAGGCGCTTCACAAGGCTCAGGTCAAGCTCAGCGAGACTGCAAAGCGCGTCAATGGCGAGCGGCGGCAAGTCAGTCTCAGGACGTTGCTCGCGCAGCGCGTCGGTCAGGCGTTTGCGCAGGGCAGGGATGTTCTGAACGGCGAGCGAGAGTCCTGCCGCGCTGCGATGTCCGCCGAAGCTGTACAGCAGGTCAGAGGCTTGCGCGAGTGCGGCGTGAATATCCAAGCCGCCGAACGAGCGCGCTGAGCCACTGACGATCTCATCCGCGCCGCCGAGCAGGGCTGCTGGACGCGCATAGCGCTCAGCGAGCGCGCCGGCGACCGCGCCAAGCACGCCGACTTGCCATTCAGGACGATACAGGACGATGGCTGCTTCTTCCAGCAGCGCGCGATCCGCTTCGAGCATGGCGCTCGCCGCGTCTTCGATCTGACTCGAGAGCGCGCGGCGCTCTTTGTTCAGCTGCTCCAGCACTTGCGCGATCTGCACAGCGCGCGGACGATCTTTCGTGGTCAGCAACTCCACAGCCAACATTGCATCGCCAAGCCGACCGACAGCGTTCAAGCGCGGTCCGAGCGTGAAGCCGATGCGCTCAGCGGTCAGCGCTTCAGGCGGCACGTTCGCCGTTCCCAAGAGCGCCTCGATGCCGACTCGCTCTGCGAGCCGTAGCCGATCCATGCCGAGCTGCAACAGGTAGCGCGTCTCGCCGACCTGTTCTGCTACATCGCACACAATGCCGAGCGCCACCAGATCGAGCAGGCTACTGAGTTGCCGCGTCTGCGCAAAGGTAGCGAACAAGTGTTGCATCAGCTTGAAGGCGACGCCGACACCGGGCAAGGTGCGCAACGGATGTCCGTGTGGCAAGCGCTTCGGATTGACGACGGCTTGCGCCTTCGGTAGCTGATCGGTCAGCTCGTGATGATCGGTGATGATCACAGGCAGACCGAGTGCTTGCGCCGCGTCTATCGCCTGATGCTCGCCGATGCCTGTATCGCAAGTGAGCAGCAGGTCAGGCTGATGTTGCCTCACCAGCGCCTGCAGACGCTCAACTTTGATGCCGTGTGACTCAACGGCGCGCTGCGGTATGTAATAGGCGACTTGCGCTTCCAGCCGCCGTAAGGCGTCCACCAAAAGCGCAGTCGCCGTCTGACCATCTACGTCAAAATCGCCCCAGATCAAAATTTTGCCGCCGCGCTGAATGGTCTGCGCCAAAAGTGCAGAGGCAACGGCGAGATCAGGCAGGGCTTCAGGCGCGGCAGGCGTGTAGAAATCGGGTTTGAGGAACGCGCGGATGTCGCTCGGCTGCTGCAGACCGCGCCTGAGCAGAATAGCGGCGAGCAGTGAGTCTGAGTCGCAAGCGTCCAGCACTTCAGGCGCGATGTATGGCTCAGGCTCAGGCAGCTGCCAAGCGCGCTCAGCCAACGGATGAGTCATTCAGACGGACTCACTTCCACCTGTAAGTTGTTCTCGCGCAGTGCCTTGAGCAACGCCTCGCGCTGATCGGCGCGCACTGCCACCGCTTGCGCGCCCAGACGCGCTCCCAAGTAACGGCGCACTTTGGGCAGCGCGAATAGGCTATCCAGCAGCGCTTCGCTCGGCAGACGCAGCACCCAGAGCTGCTCTAGCGAGGCAGTTTGCGCTTCAGCGGCTGCCCATGCCTGCAATTGACTGATGACCGACTCTGGCACGCTATTGGCGCTGACGCGCTGCAAAAACGTGATGATTTGATCAATGCGCACGCCTTGCTTTTTGGCGCGTGCCACGCTCTCAGGCGTGATCAAGTAACGGTAGCCTTCCGTTGACGAGACGCCGCCGATCCAGTTGGTGAAGCGCGCCAGTTGGAAGCGCTCGTAGCGATTGGTGGCGCGCATGGCGCGGCATGTGCCGTCAGCGTCCACTGTGATCGGCACGCCTTCGCGCACTGTGTTCGACGACCGACTCTGAGGCCACTCGCCACTGCCGATCAACGCGCGTCCGTATGGCGTCAAGCGACAGAACTTGCCACCTTCCGCGATATCCAACAAGCCGAGCATGTGCATCGGCGCAGTCAAGATGAAGCGCAGGAGCGCGCCATCAACGGCGTGCCAATGCTCAAAGCCGCGCAGATACTTGTTGGTCTTGGCGTCGCGGATGTACCAGCTCTCATAATCGCCGTCAGGACGCATGAAGTCAGGCTCTTCTTCATGGATGGTCTCGATCAAGTCATCTGCTGACCACCAGCCGCTCGGCGGCACGCTCTCAAGATAGGTGCAGATAGCTTGGCGCGCCAAGAGCGGATCGTTCTGCCAAGTGCCTGTGCGTTCCACTTTGAGAGTCGGCACGAATAGCAGCTCATTGAAGCGACGGCTGCCTTGCCAGCTCTCAGCTAAGGCGCGCACTTGCGCAGGGCGCGGCGAATCCAGCCATGTGCGCGCTTTGGCAGGCACAGGCTTGATCTTCTCGTCTTCTAACGCCGCGATGCCCATCTCAAAGGCGAGATTCACAATCAGAGCGACGCGCGCCGCATCCACCTTGCCGATGAAATACGGCTCCAGTGCCATGCGCGCATCATCGGAGAGCGACTCGTTGACCAGCGGCACGTCTTCAATGTAGCAGCCGACCAAAAAGGTGGTCAGGTCGTCCACTAACGACGTATCGGCAGGACGAATGTCTTGTGGCTCAGGCAGGCTCGGCAATGGCTCACTGCGCTCTGGCGTCTTCAAATCGTAACCTGTTCGCTCAGTCGGCAAGAGCGGCGCTAGATCGCTCGGCACGTAGACGAAGGCTTGTCCGCCGCCATAGGCGATCAAGCCGAGATAATAGAGCGCCTCAGCGGCGCTGACAGGCGACAGATATGGCTTCTCACGCACCAGACGGTCGGCGCCCATCGGGCGCACTTCGCCGGCAAGGCGCTTGAACATGGCAGTGGGCATTTTGCGATCGGGCGCGGCAAGCAGCGCCTGCAACGCGCCGCGTTGTTCATCGCTCAAGCGCGACCAAACAGCGACTGCTCGCTCGCGGTCGAGCATGGCCTGGCTGAGCGCGGCGGCAGCGCGCCGCTGGTCGCGCGGCAAGTCCACATCCCAGCGATCCGCGATGATCCGCAAAAGTTCCAGCTCATATTCAGCGAGCGTCTGCTTGAGCGTTTGCATAGCACAAGTGTACCACAAAAGTGACTGTGTGAGCAAGCACGCCCTTGACCGAAATTGCGGATATGCGCATACTTTATGGCAAGCAATCAACTCAGCGCAGATAGGATGCGCTATGGACTTTGAACAACTTTTCAGGCGGCTGGATGCAGAAGCGCAGAAAATTCTGCAGGCGCTCGCCATTTTCAATTTGCCCGTCACGGGACGCGCGATCAGCCATGTGCTACGACCGTTCCTACCGAATCTCGACTCAATTCGCGCGGAAGGTCGCCTTGAGCAGTTGGCGAACGATCATCCGAGCTTGGTGCGGCGCGAGCGCGGTCACTATGTGCTGAACGAGCAGGCGCGGCAGGCTGTTCTGGCTGCGCTTGAGACAGGCGAGCCGTCAGATCGCTACGAGCATGGCGCGCCGCTTTACACGCGCTACACTTTGCTAGATCGCGCCGCCGATTATTTCAAGGTGCGCCGTAAGCCGCGCCGAGAATGGCAGAGTCTCGAAGATATCGCGCCGCAGCTGGCTGAATTCGAGCTGCGCGTGCAAGGCGAAGATTACGAGACGGCGGCTGAGCTGCTCAACGAAATCTCGTTCAACTATCTGCTGCGCTGGGGCCATCATCGCATTGTAGTGGAGCTGCGCGAGCGCCTTGTGGACAAGCTGGATAATCCAAAGCTGGCGCAAGGCAACTTAGGCGAGCTGGGCAGCGCATATGCCTATCTAGGCGAGATGGAGAAGGCGATTGAGTGCCAAGAGCGTGCGCTGCTCATCGCGCGGCGCAGCCGCGACCGAGTTAATGAAGGCGTCTGGCTGACCAACTTAGGCAACCGTTACGTCAATCTAGGTCAGACACCGCGCGCCGTGCCATACTACGAGCAGGCGCTCGTGATCGCGCGCGATCAGCGCGATAGGCACGCCGAAGCGCTCAACATCGCTTCGCTCGGCACGTGCTATGCTTATCTTGGGCAGATGGACAAGGCGCTCGAATGCTACGATCAAGGTCGCCAGATCGCGCGCGAGCTGAACGACCTGAGCATGGAAGGCTTTTGCCTGAGCAACTTAGGCAATGTCTATGCATCGCTCGGGCAGGCGACGCGCGCCATCGCCGCGCACGATCAAGCGCTTGAGATCGCGCGGCAGATGGGCAGCCGCGTGGAAGAAGCGCGACGTCTGGGCAGCCTTGCCGATGCCTTGATCATCGGTCAGCACTACGCTGAGGCGATTCAAAACTTGCAACTCGGTTTGCAGCTGGATGAAGAGATCGGCTCAGCGCGCGGCAAGAATTACAAGAATGTCTCGTTAGCGCGCGCCTATCTATTTCAGGGCGATTTGGAGCAAGCGCGCGCCGCAGCCGAGAACGCGCTGCTGTACGATACGCCTCAGAACAATCACAACGCGCTGAGCGCGCTCGGCGTGATCGCCTTGCGGCAAGGCGATGATGCTGCAGCGCAAGAGGCTTTCACAGAGACCATTGCGCAGGCGCGACAAGCGCTTGAACACAATCCGAACAATCAGGATGCGCTGGCTGCACAAGGTCTGGCGTTCAGCGGCTTAGCGCTGCTCGGCGTCGGTCCGCGCGCCTTCAATTTAGAAGCGGCTATCACGGCTTATCGGCTCGCCTACCAGGCGAATAATAGCGCAGGTCTGGTCGAGCTGGCAGCGCGCTTGTTCGATGCGCTCGCCGTCGCCGACTCAGATGGCGTGCTGCGCGACGTGCGCGCCGCGATCACAGGCGGCTAGGCGGACGGCAGGCTTCGTCGCAGACGGCGCGTCCGAACAGCCGATTGATCGCATAGCGCCGCCGCGCGATCCATGCGTAGACGCGCCTGCCCAACCATGCGATTGGCGGCAGATATAGCAGCGGCGCTAACCACGCCAAAAGCGGCGCAAAGCGCGCCATGTAGCGCACGCCATCGTAGCCTGTGTAAAGCGCGCCATCGCTGCCGATGACGTGAATCGCGCCGAGCGCCGCGCTGCGCTCAACCTGCGGAAAACGCTGCTGTACATGCTCCAAATCTTGCACATCTATGAACTCAAGACGCTTGCGCCAATCCAGCGCGCGCCACAGCCGCACTGAGTTCACGCACAGCACGCACATGCCGTCATACAGCACAGCGACGCGCTCAGAGTTGCTCACAACGGTCATTTTCTCGCTCCCTACTGAAAGGATCGCACATGCGCGCTGATTTGCCCACTGCTGCGCACGCGCCGCTCTGATATAATGAACGCTGAAATGCAGTTCAAGGACGAGACACACTTGGAAAAACCTGCCGTTCTCACAACCGCGCCGATCCGAGCGGCATGGCGATTGCTGCCAGCTTGGCTGCGCGGCTTGATCCGCACCATGCGTCCCAATCAGTGGACAAAAAACCTATTCGTCTTCATCCCGATCCTTTTCGACAGGCAGCTTGGGCAGTTTGACGCGCTGATGCGCGTCTCGGCTGCTTTTGCGTTGTACTGCTTGATGTCCAGCGCAGTCTACGTGCTGAACGATATTGTGGACGTTGAGCGCGATAAGCTGCATCCCAAAAAAAAGCATCGCGCCATCCCTTCAGGGCAGCTGCCGATGCCTGTTGCGATTTTCGCGGCGATCAGCCTGCCGATTTTCACGCTGGTCGCCGCGTTTTTCGTGAGCGTGCCGCTAACGCTCGTGCTGATCGCGTACTACACGAAAGACCTCGCCTATTCGTTCTATCTGAAGAACGTGGTCATCATAGATGTGATCACAGTGGCGAGCGGCTTCATCATGCGCGTGATCGCCGGCGTGGTCGTCATCAATGTCACTAACTTCTCGCCATGGCTCTATGTTGTTGTCGGCGCGTTAGCGCTCTTCTTGGCAGTTGGCAAGCGCCGTCAAGAGCTGATTATGTTGGCGGAAGCGGCGCAAGATGTGCGCGCAACCTACAAAGATTACAATTTGCAGCTGCTGGACGATATGCTGCGCATGGTGACCAACGCGACGCTGATCAGCTACACGCTCTATACCTTTGAAGCGCGCACCAATCTGACAGGCAGCCTGATGCTGCTGAGCGTGCCTTTCGCGCTCTACGGC
>Ga0308403_1000522_pt1 | contig 14659 bp, 13 predicted proteins | sample HotsprSampleOSM3_FD_203470 | JGI IMG/M metagenome (GOLD analysis project Ga0308403, IMG submission 203470) | Hot spring phototrophic mat microbial communities from Octopus Spring, Yellowstone National Park, Wyoming, United States - 20060914_OS-M3 ... | reverse complement strand
TCCGCGACGACGAGGGGTACATTAGCGCAGCGCTGTTGGCGCGCTTCGACGCCCCCTTCCCCCGCTTGCCCTTTGAGAAAATTGACAAAGCCACCTATGAACGGCTGATGGCCGAGGTCAAGCAAAGGCGAAAGGTCGATAACTTCTACGAGGCGCTGGCGCGCTACGACCGGGCTGCCGCCGCGGCTCGCCCGAGTGGTACGGAAGCGGTGGGGCCGGCCGGGTGTGATGCCCTGGGCTGTCTGATGCCAGAAAACCAGGCCCGTTGAGCTGGGCTGGGAGTGAGCGCTGCTGCGCATTTGATTTGATTTGAATAGGTGGGCTGGATGCGGATACAGTTGCGGCCCCTGGAGAAAGCTCAAGGGCGGGAGATCTGGCGGCGGCTGAGGGGGCTGGTGCTGGCGCTGGTGGTGCTGCTGGGGATCGCCTGCTCTAGCCCCGAGGGCTCTGTGACCTCCCCTCCCGGACTGATCCCCCCTCCGCCCGAGCCGGGCAGCCAGTCGCTCCCCATGCCGGTGCGCACTCTGGGCAACAGCCGCTTTAGGTTGCTGGGTTTGAGGGTGGGGGTGGCCGGGAGCGAGGTTGAAGTTTTGCTAGATAGCGGCTCGGCAGGTCTGCGCATTCTGTCCTCGGCGGCGGGGCGCTTTGGCCTGGAGCGGACAGGGATCCCTTCCACGGTAACCTTCGCCGATGGCACGCAATTTCTCGGAGTGCTGGCTCGCGCTCCCTTCAGCTTGGGCGGGATCCAGAGCCGGGAGCCGGTCACGATTCAGTTGATTGACCAAATCACCTGTGTGGAGCCGCTGGTGGCCAGCTGTTCCGACTATCTATTTGGGCCAGGGCAGCCCTTTGCCGGGATCCTGGGCACCTCTTTGGACGAGCGCAGCCCCGATCGCAACTTGTTTAGTCCCCTCACCCGCCTGCCGGGCAATTTCCGCTCTGGGTACATTGTTCAGACAGGGGGGTTCGACTCTGTTCAAGGCCTTTTCACAGTCGGCCTGACGGAGGCCAACACCGCCGGCTTCAGTTTCCGGCAACTGCCCCAGGTGGGTAGCTTTCCCGATGGCACACCCATCTGGCGGGATGAGGCCCTGCAGGTGGCCTACAGCATTGGCAACACTTCTATCCAAAATGCCCTCAGCCCCACCGTATTTGACAGCGGCGCTTCCGACATCTTCCTCAACGTTCGCCTGTTGGGAGCAGCTCCCTTTCCCACCTCAACCCTACCCCCAGGCTCGGAATGGCGGGCTCTCTTGGAGGGAGCCTTTGACTACCGCATTCGGGTTGGCTTTCCGGTAACGCCCAGCCGGGATCGGATTTTTGTTAACGGCAACCAGAGAGTGCAACTGTTGGGCATGCCCCTGTTTTTCAACGCCGATGTTGCCTTTGATATTGAAAGGGGGCGGATCGGCTTTCGCCTGCGCTGAGGCCGATCCCCTCTTCTGAAGCCTCGAGTTAACTGCGGAGGAAAGTGATGGTTGCCCAAGGGATCCCTGCCCATCGAAGGACACGCCGCTGGCCCTGGGTCTGGGTTCTGCTGCTGTTGTGTTGGCTGGGGTTGGGTGCACCAGCCTGGCCGATTAGCTTGGGGGATCCCTTGCCGGAGTGGGCTAAGTCTATGCAAGTGGGGCGGCAGCGGCTGCGCGGCGTGGAGCACTACCAAGGCCAAGAGCAGATCCGGGCCTACGGCAACCAGGCGGGACGAGTGTTTTGGATTCAAATCGAAAGCAGTGCCGACCTGCCGCCGGATCCCCGGCAGTACCTGGGAGAGTACCAGGCGTTTCCAGCCGAGGTCCTCCAGGTAGTACCGCTGCGGGCGCAGCGGTTGCGCTTCCAGCAGGGAAATCGCAGCGCCGAATGGCAAGTGGTGGGCATGAGCGGCCACTTTGAAGCTGAGGCGTTTAGCTATGACCTGGCCCCGCCCGAGTTGTTTCAGCCCTGACCTAGGGGCACGATTGAGACAATTAGGGCTTATCCTAGAGAGGAGCTTAAACGCAAAGTTTGCTAATGAGACTGCTTCAGCAAGAAGTTCCAGTTATCCTCAATCGCTTTCTTGTTAAGGAGCTAGCTCAGGAAGACCTCACCTTTTATGAGTACGACTGTAGGCCAAACCCACCCCCGGAGCTAGGAGAAGAGCAGAGAGCTATCGCTAGGGTTTGCAATCGGCTAGATGTAATAGCTGCTCGTTTGGGAAGTCGCATTATCACGCAGGAAAGAGTTTCGCCCAGCCAGCTCAAAACACCAGAGTGGGAGTTGGAAGAGCGTGGGCTTAGGGTTCTAACCTGTGCCAATGCTCAAGAAAGAAGCGCCCTCGAAAGCTTTGAGCGCAAGAGGATAGGGTTGCGCCTTAAATCTCAGTACAAGAAAACTGAAGTCGAATGGATAGGAGGCGGCCTGCTCTGGTGGGTGACTGCTCAGAAAGGGGTAGAACTTTCCGGAGAAGGCTGGGAAATCCACAGAGGGAGAATGATAGATGTTGCCGTCGAACCAGACGGAAAGCTTTACTTAGAAGTCGATATTCATTACCGCTTCTACACGCCGTGGACTTTGCATGAATGGTTGGAAAGCTATCCGGACGTTCCAATCGAGATTGTGCGAAATACATACTTTGATGCGAACGGCAAACGTTTGACTTGGAAATATCTGGGTATTCTTTCTAACCAATCCCCACGGGAGATTCGGTTACCAGAGCAGAACATCAGTCTGGCGGAGTATCATTTGCAGAAGTACAATGCACTTGTAGAAGAAGTTGAGAGCTCTTGGGTAGTCGAAGTAGCATCAAAGGAAAGACGTTATCCCCATCTCTCCCGAAGGTTATCGCCTGCTTTAACCTTGGAGATGCTAGCCAGTCTAGAAGACAACAGAAGCCCTGGCGGAAAAGTTAGCGCCGCTGTTATCGAGTGCATCAGAAAAAGTTTGAAAGAACGATTCGAAAAGTCCGAAGAGACTGCGAGGACCATTATAAAGGAAGTCTACAAACTTTCCCCTGAGGAAATTAAGCCGCTAAAGACCCAAGGCTACATCCTGCCCAAGCCAAAGCTATTGGGATCGGGTCGCAGACCAGTTGAAAATCCTGCTCGGGTTAGATACCGGGGATGTGCGAAGGTAGGCGAGACCAAGTTTGCATGTCTAAACCTCTATGACGACAAGCGAGAGTACCCTAGCGAAGTGCTCAACTGCTTGCTTGAGGTAGCCCAAAAAAGCGGCGCGGAAATTGAAGTAGACTTCTATGCCACTCAGCAAGACTTGCCTGAGGGCGATCTCGCCCGAAAAAGGTTCTGGCAAACCTGGGCTGAGCAAGGGATCAAAACGGTTTTGGTCGTTATGCCTTGGTCACCCAATGAGCGCAAGCAAAGGATCCGCATGGAGGCCCTTGAAGCAGGGATAGCGACTCAGTTTATGATCCCTGGGGCTGATCCCTACAAGGCTCTAAACGTCGTCCTCGGGCTTCTGTGCAAGGCAGCGTGGCAGCCGGTACTCCTGGAACCCCTCGACGATCCTGTAGGCCCTGAGCTGATCATCGGCTTCGATGTGGGAACCAATCGGCGGCTATACTACGGAGCCTCTGCTTTCGCTGTTCTGGCTGATGGGCAGAGCTTAGGTTGGGAGCTACCTGCTGTGCAGAGAGGAGAAACCTTCTCCGGGGACGCAATTTATCAAACTGTGTCCAAACTTGTCAATAGGTTTTATGACAAGCTTAGTCGATATCCAAGCAAGGTTCTCTTGATGAGGGATGGTTTAGTTCAAGGAGGCGAATTTAGTAGAACAATTGAGGAGCTAGAAAAAGAAAAGATTGCTGTGGATATTGTTGGCATACGCAAAAGCGGTACAGGAAGAATGGGGATAGAAGAAGGAAAAGGTAAGTACAAAGATGCCAAAATAGGCACTGTTGTTTTCGACTACTCGCGAAAGTCGTTTACTCTAATAACAAGCCAGCCCATTAGAAAAGGTGGGAACTCCCTCGGCAGTGCAAGACCTCTGCGAGCGATCCACGAGCACGGCAAGACTCCCTTGGAAGTTCTGGCTTTACAAACCTATCACCTCTCTCAACTTCATCCTGCCAGTGGCTTCCAAGCCTGTAGGCTGCCCTGGGTGCTCCATTTTGCCGACAAAAGCGGCAAGGAGTTCCAGCGCCTTGGCGATAACATCTTCAGTATCCTGCAAAACATAGATCGCCAGAAGTTAATTGCCGTCTAGCAAGGAAGGAGGCTCTCCCCTGAGGGCCCTGCTAGGATGGGGAAGGGTTTGGGATGCCGACTATGTTCACCAACAACGAGGTCTGGAAGACCTTTTTGAGTAACCCCGTTGTCTTCTGCGGGGGCTTCCTAAGCGGCCTGCTGCGCTTGGACATCAGGCAAGATCCGCTGCGGAGCTGGCTGGAGTCCCAGGGCTTGAGGGTAGAGGATCCGCCCGCCCCCACCCAAGGCCCTCAGTCTATTTCCATCGAGTAGGCGGACAGACAGGAGGGATCCCTTTGAAGAGTAAGGTAAGCTGATGTCCCCCAAACAGTCCGACCCGAGAAGGTGGCAACGGCAGGGATCCCTCGGCGGGGCGGTACTCCTGCTAGCAGGGCTGGTTGCCCTCCAGGCGGCGGATCTGGCCTTGGCCCAGTCGGATCCCGCTTCTCTCCCAAGCTCTGAGCAAGATCCCCAAGCTTGGCTGCAGCGCTACAACGCTGCTCTGCGCCAACTGCCACCTCCGCCCAACCTGCAGTACCGCCAGCAGGTGCGGGTGGAGGGATCCCAAACCTTTACAGCCACCTTGGATGTGCTCTATTGCCGCGACGGCAGTTGGCAGGCTTGGGTAGCCGAGGGGGATCGTGTTCGCCTGTTGGATTCGCGGCAACTGGAAGCGGTGAACCAATCGGACTTGCTCAAGCTGTATTCCGTGTACGTGAGCCGGCCCGAAGCGCTCCTGCCCTCGGTGAGCTTTCATCTAGAGGCTGATCCCAGCCGCTACCGCGTCCTCTCCTCAGAACGGGTAACTCTGGCGGGATCCCCTGTCCAGCATCTGCGTTTAGAGCCTCTCCAAGAGGGCCAGGTGCGGGAGCTGTGGCTGGATCCGGAGTCGGGGCTGCCGCGGCAGGTGCTCTTGTTTTTGTCGGGGGTGTGGGGACAGGCCTATGCCCTGATAGGGTTTGCGGCAGTGCCGGATCCCCAGGCAGGGGTTAGCTACTGGCTGCCGGAGAGCACCCGCATCAATTTGGCCTACGGGTTTTGGACGCTGGAGGGCCTGACCCGCCGCCTGTTCAGGGGATCCCTTTCCATCCGGCACGACTACCAGGACTACCGCATCCTGCCGGAGGGGGTGCAGCTGCGCTTTTTGCCCTCGCAGCCGCCGGTGGATGCGCCGCCGGTGGTGGCCGGCCTGCCGGAGAGCACGCCCCCAGTGGAGCTAGGAGATGTGCAGGTTTTGGGGGTGGATGAGCAGGGAAACCAGCAATTTAGCATTGGCCTAGGCCGACGCAGCGAGGCCAAGACCCCCTTGGAAGACCGCATCGCCGCCTTTAACCTCACCCGACCGGCCAGCCGCAACGCCCTTACCCAGATCGATACCCTAGCCTTCTTGCCTTTGGGGAGCAGCCAGTTGCCTATCTACCTCTTTCAATTCGACACGGGTCGCCCTCTCTATCCCCTGCAAGGGGTGGAGCGCCCGCGGGTGGATCCCAACGGGGTTTTCGATCCCAGGCCGCCCGCCATCAAACTCTTTGGAGACTAGCTCCCCATGCTGACCGATGCCGCCTACGGCGTAATCCCGATCCTGCCCCTCCCGCCCGCCCAGGGATCCCATCTCTACCTGCTCATCCAGCATCAGAAGGGGCACTGGGCCTTTCCCAAAGGCCACAAAGATGAGGGGGAAAGCGACTTGGCGGCAGCCCAGCGGGAGTTGCGGGAAGAAACCGGCCTAACCGACTACCAGCTCCTGACCCTGCCCGGCCAGCCTGGCCCTTTGACGCTGCAAGAGGCCTACACTTTTATAGATCCCGAGGGAAACGCGGTGGCCAAGACCGTCACCTACTACGTGGCTCTGCTGCCACCCCAGTTTCCTCCCCCTGAGCTGCAGGTGCAGCCAGAAGAGGTGGCCGCCTACCGCTGGTGCTCCTACCCCGAGGCGTTGGAGCAGATCAGCTTTGAAGAAAGTCGCCAGCTCCTGCGCCGCTGCCAAGCCCATTTGGAGCAGCTTTGGCAGGCAGGAAAGTTCTAAATTTCGGGCAGCTTGAGTTTCCTTCACCGCTGGCCCGCTTGTCCTTGACCGGGGAGAAGGGGCAACTCCAGGGCCGGGTTCTCCAGGCGGGTCAGCTCCCAGCGATAACGCTTCCGCCGCTGCCAAGTCAGCCGGAAAGGCTGCTCCAGGGCGTTTACCTGATCCCGCGTCAGGTTGGCCAGAGGGCCGCCGGATCCCTCGATAATAAACCAGAGGGTGGCTTGGCCTTGATCCCCAGAGCCGAGCTGCACCTGCATCTCCTGCGGCCGGATGCGCAGGCGCAAGAACTGGCCGAAGATCTCGCGGCTGTAGGCCAGCGCCTGCTCTTTGTCCAGGCCCCAGCCGTCGCGATAAGTGTCGGCCACTAAGGTTTCTACTTGGGCCCAATCTCGCCGTTCTACGGCTTGCAGCAACCTCTCGGTGTGGGCTCGGATTTGCCGCTCCGGCTGAGCGTAGTGCCAAAAGGCGCCCCCTGCGATGCCCAGGACGACGGATCCCACTAGCCCCCAGCGCAGCCAGGGGGGAAGGGGGGCAGAGGAGGAGTGGGAGGAGGAAGACACGGGTTTAAGCAGAGCCAGAAAAGGGCCTTCTCTAGCTTAAAGAATCTGGATGTGAGAAGATCAACTTCCAGCCCTAAGCGGGCTGCCACCCCAGAAGCTGGGGCAAGCTGTCGCAGCCGCCAGATCCCAACGCGAATGCCGACCGGTATGACCAAGCCCACCGATCGCCTGCTGCTGGAGTTTGAGCAGCCTGTTGCCGCCCTCGAACAGCGCATCCAGGAAATTCGCGCCTTGGCCGAAGAAAACGACATCGACGCCTCTGAGCAGATTCGCCAACTAGAGGCCAAAGCCGAAGAGCTGCGCCGCGAGATCTTCAGCCAGCTCACCCCCGTAGAACGGCTGCAGGTGGCCCGCCATCCCCGCCGCCCCACCACCTTGGACTACGTCCAGACCATCTGCGACGACTGGTTTGAGCTGCACGGGGATCGCCACGGCCAAGACGATCCGGCCATCGTCGGCGGCCTGGCCAAACTGGGGGATCAGCCGGTGATGATCCTCGGCCACCAAAAAGGCCGCGACACCAAAGACAACATCCACCGCAACTTCGGCATGCCCAACCCCGCCGGCTACCGCAAAGCCCTGCGGCTGATGGAACATGCCCACCGCTTCGGCCTGCCCCTATTGACCTTTATCGACACGCCGGGGGCCTACCCAGGGGTTAAGGCAGAAGCCGAGGGCCAGGGGGAAGCGATCGCCACCAACCTGCAGACCCTGTTTCGGCTGGAGATCCCCATCATCTGCACCGTCATCGGCGAAGGGGGATCCGGGGGGGCTTTGGCCATTGGCATTGGGGATCGCATCTTGATGTTTGAGCACGCCGTCTATTCGGTGATCTCGCCGGAAGGCTGTGCGGCCATCCTTTGGAAAGATGCCAAGAAAGCGCCGCAAGCAGCGGCAGCCCTGCGCATTACCGCCCAAGACCTGCTGCAGCTAGAGGTCATTGACGAGATCTTGCCGGAGCCGGTTGGCGGCGCCCACCGCGCCCCCCTGGAAGCTGCCCAGACGCTGAAAGAAGCTCTCCTGCGGCATCTCAAGGAGCTATCTGCTCTGAGCGGGCGGGAGCTGCGGGAGGAGCGCTACCAGAAGTTTCGCCGCATGGGGGCCTTTCTGGAGCTGGCTCAAGAGAGCTAGACCGGATCCCTACCAGGTGACCCGATCCCGCAGTTGCTCAATCCGGGCCGGCCCGATGCCCTTGACCCGCTGTAGATCTTCCAAGGAGGAAAAGGGACGGGCCTCGATGATGCGCTGCGCCAGGGCCGGGCCAATGCCGGGCAACTGCTGCAGCTCTGCTGCGGTGGCGGTGTTTAAGTTCACGCGGGAAGCTTGCGGGGTAGCCGGCTGGGAAGGGGATCCCCTGTCAGGAACGGAGATCACCTCGACTTCCAGCAGCTCCGGCTCTGCTTCAGATGAGGAGAGGGCGACGGGGACAGGGCTGGGGCAGAGGCGGGCTCTCTCTTCCGCCTGTTGCTGCAGGCGGCGGCTGGGGCCAAAGCGGGCCTCGGCAATGAGCCGCTCGAACTCGCGCACAAAGTGATCCACCACCCGCTCATTACGGATGATCAAAAGGTTTTCGTCGTTGATGTGGTTGGCCGCCATTGACCAGTTGTGGGATCCGGTGATCACCGTGGCCTGAGGAGTGCCGGGATCGACGATGGCGAACTTGTGGTGCAGCTTGTCTCCCGGGGCGAGGTTGGGCACGCCCACGGATGAAGCGGGCACTGTCCAAGGCAGGCGGGCCGCGTCCACCCGGCAGTTTTCGTCCGGGAGCAGCAGCCCCCACATCTCCAGGGTGCGGCTGTAGTCGCGAAAGGCAAAGCCGGGATCGAACACGCCGCGGATCAGCACGTTGCGCTCCTGGCGCAGTTGCCTGAGCTGGTTGGCAATGCCTGAGTCCGTAAAGACGAACAGGGCCAGATCCACCTGCTGCTGCGCTTGGGCCAGGGTGGCCGCGATGATGCCGTTGGAAGTGGCCTCGTAGGGCAGGGAGCGGCTGCTGGGAGAAAAATGTACCCCCACGATGGCATCGCCAAGGTAAACCGTCTCCAGGGGACGCTTGAGCTTTTGCACCCCGAAGCGGCTGTCGGGCAACCCTCCCGGCCCATCTCCCCACATGAGGTTGAACTCCTCGGTGTAGAGGCGAGCCAGCTCGGGGCTATCCAGCAGCAGCAGGTGGTTGGCGTTGCCCACACTGCCGGGGGCATCGAAATCCCCGTGGATATCGGAGAGGGTAAAATTGGCCGATCCGGTCAGCACCCGCTGCCCGTCGATAATCACAAACTTGTGGTGCATCAGGCCGCTGCCCTTGGAGCCGTCGGCGGTGTCGTCCAGCCAGGGCACCTGCCCCCCATCGAGCAGGGCATAGACATCCCGCGTGGCGATCTCTTCTGGGGAGAGGCGCCCATCCCGGTTCACATCCACCAAGTTGCGGTACTCCTCGTACTTGCGGCGGCTGCGCTCGTCCAACGCCCGCACTTCGGCAGGGGTGAGCTGGTGCCAGGCCCGCACATAGGTATTTTCGGTAATCACCCGCACCGGGATCCCGGCCTGGCGCCGCTCGGCCAGGGCCTGGGCAATCAGGGGCAGGTTCAACTCTTGCACCGCCACATCCAGCGACTGCTGGGCGGAGCGGATCTGGGAGAGGATCAGCTCCTCCAGGTTGTAGCCGTAGCGATAGACCTGGCGATAGGGATCCCGATAGGTGCTCTCGCGGCTTTGGTTGAACGCCACCCGGATGCGGGGGTGCTGCGGCAGAGGGGCCAGGGTGGGCAGCTCTGGCTCTTGGGGATAAGGCCGAGGTCGGGGGCCCACCCAGTAGCCAATGGCCACCAGGAGCAGCAGCAGGGCAGCCCAGGGCAGCCAACGACGCAGTTGCCGCCGCCAAGATGGGATCCCGATCCCGTTCATCCCCTTTCTCCCCTCCAGCAACCACACCCAGAATACCGAACTTTACCGTAGCCACTTCTACGCAAAAGTGACCCCTGCTCTGCTCTAGGGCCACCCGTGCGAGAACGGCTTTTGACCCTAAGATGGAGACGAATGTTTTGAGTTATTAACTTTTGTTATGAATCGCAAAGCCCTCACCCTTGGACTGACGGCGGCCACCTGCTTGGCCTTGGTCGGTTGTGACAGTTCCAGCAACGATACAGCCATTGCCCTGCCGACGCCCACTCCGACTCTCTCTCCCAGCCCTACGCCGCTGCCCAATATCGTCGCCGTTGCCGCTGCTAACCCTAACTTCAGTACCTTGGTGACGGCCCTGCAGGCAGCGGGCTTGGTGGGGGCTTTGCAGCAAGAAGGCCCCTTCACGGTCTTTGCTCCCACCAATGCTGCCTTTGCCGCTTTGCCCCCTGGCACGGTGGAAGCCTTGCTGCGGCCTGAGAACCGGGCAGAGCTGGTGCGCATTCTCACCTACCACGTGGTTCCCGGCTTGGCCCCCTCCAGCGCCCTCAGATCCGGCCAGCAGGTGACGACTTTGCAGGGATCCCCTGTCACTGTCACCCTTCTTGAGGGCGGACGGATTCGCATCAACAACGCCAACGTGATCACCGCGGATATTCAAGCTGCCAACGGCATCATCCACGTCATCGACACCGTCTTGATCCCACCTCGCTAAGGCTTCAGGCATTATTAAGAAAGAAGATCAAGTCCGGCAGTGATTGGGAGGCCCAGCGTGGAACGGCCCAAGTGGGTAGCCATTATGACGGGAGCTTTGGCCATTGCCCTGGGGGTGGGCTATTTGTTGTTGGTGCAGCTATTGGACTACCGGGGGGGCGAGTTTTTGCCAGCGCCGCTGGAGCCGCCGGCGGTTTTGCCAGGGATCCCTGGCCTTTTTGGCCACTTGGGCTGAGGGCGATCTCGATTGGCGTTTTCTGTCTTCAGCTTCTGGTTTTGCCGGTGGGTAGCTGTTCCTAAACAAAGCTTCTTGCAAAAACTGTATGCCCAGCTACAGCTAGCCCTATGCTAGAGAAGCGGCTGCGGAGCCCGCTTGCGCCGGGGTTGCCAGCGGAGAGGGTTCAGCCGTCCTAAATTCGCGAACGCTTCTCTCGCCTTTGCAGATCTCTAGACTAGATAGATCTTCAGGGTTTGCCTGGGGATCAGGATCTGTTCCCGATTGGGCATTTGGGCAAGCTGTGGGTTGGCATGGTGTTGTCGCGCTCCACTTGGCTGTGGTTGTTGACGGGGCTGGGCTTGGCGGCTCTCAGCCAATACCTGCAATGGGTTGAGGGCATCTACAGCTTTGTGGCTCCCTATTCGGTGCCGCTGGCGGATCTGGCGGTGGCCGGCATCCTGGGCGGAACAGTGGCGGCAGGGCTGGTGGCACGCCATTGGTGGCAACAGGTTCGCCGACCGCAACAGGATCCCACCCCAGCGGCCAAGCCGCGGCGGCGGGTTAAGTTGACGCGGGATCAGGTGCAAGCAGATCTGCAGGATGTCGATCGCCTTATCCAGAAGCTGCAGGACGACATTAGCCGTCGCGCCTTGCAGGCCAAGGCGCGGGAGATCGATCGACGGCTGGCCCAGGAAGAATTGCACCTGGTGGTGTTCGGCACCGCTTCTGCCGGCAAAACCTCTCTCATCAACGCTCTGCTGGGGCAGCCTGTGGGGGAAACCGCTCCCACCCTGGGCACCACCCAGCAGGGATCCATTCACACCTATCAACTGGAGGGCTGGAGTGGCCCCATCTCCCTCACCGATACCCCTGGCCTGCTGACCATCGGCGGCGCCGGCGAGGCGGAGGCCCGCGCCCTGGCCCAGAAGGCGGATCTGTTGATTTTGGTGGTGGCCGGGGATCTGCTGGCCTCAGAATATGCCGAGCTGCTCGAGCTGGCCCGGCTGGGGAAATCCACCATCCTGGCCCTTAACAAGACGGATCAGATGTTGCCGGAGGAGGTGGAGATCATCTTGGCCCACCTGCGCCAGCGCACCGCCGGCGTCATTCCCCCTGAGCAGGTGGTGGCCATTGCCGCCGACCCGGAGCCCTTGAAGGTTCGCTACTGCTTCCCCGATGGCTCCAGACAAGAAACCTGGGAGCCGCAGCCCCCCGATACAGGCGCCCTGGTCCAGCAGATGGCCCGCCTGCTGCAGCAAAAGGGATCCCATCTGCGCCTGGCCAACGCCCTGTTGCAAACCCAAACCTTGAGCGAGGCCGTCCAACAGGCCCTGCGGGAAGAGCGCTACCACCAGGGTCGCCAGATCGTGGAGCGGATGCAGTGGGCCACCGCTGCTGCCCTGGCCGTGACCCCCCTTCCGGCTTTGGATATGCTGGCGGGGGTGGTCATCCAGGCGCGCATGATCGGGGAGCTGCATCAGGTGTTCGATCGCCGCATCACCCTGCAGCAGGCTCAACAAATGGCCCACAGCCTGGCGCAAATGATCGTGCAGCTTGGGGGACTGGAGCTGGCCACCCAGGCCCTGGGCTCTGCCCTCAAAGCCAGTCCCTGGATGCTCATGGGGATCCCGCTGCAGGCGGCCAGCGGAGCCTATCTGACGCGGGTGGCGGGGCTGAGCTACCTGGAGTGGCTGCAATCGGGGGATCCCTGGCAAGAGGAGCTCCTGCAAGAGCGGCTCAAGCAGCAGCTTCACAGCCGTTATCCGCTGGCCTTTCTCAAGCAATTGGCTCGCCAAGCCCACTCCAGCAGCTAGCCGAACAGCCCAAGCTCAGCTAGGGCCATTTCAAAAGCAAAAAACCCGTCGCTAGCCCAAAGCAACCCCCTCGGCGGCATGGCCATTCGCCGGCAACTGGTTGAGATCCAACTGCCAAAGCTGAAATTGCTGCGGCTTCCCGGCCTTGGGCACTTGCAGCCAGACCAGTCCCCTTTGCCCCACCTGCAACACCTCGGATCCGACGGGCACGGCCACCTGGGCCAAGGGATACCCCCCCTCGCTATACAGCCAGAGGGAAGAGAACTCCTCCCCCTCGCGACACAGGAGCAGCACGCCCCAAGGGGCCTTGGCCATTTGCAGGGGCCACCCCTTCAAAAACCAGCGGCGCAGCCGCAGCGGGTTGACCTGCACCGAGCAAAGGTGGGGGCAGCATCCCTGGCCTCCTCCATCCCCGCCGGCAAAAAGCAGCCGCTCCCCCAAGCTGAGCACTCTCCCCCTGGGATCCAGGGGTAGGCGATAGCGCAGCGGCTGGGAGCCCGTCTGCGGAGGCCAGGCCGCCGGATAGGGCAACACAGTCATTTCCACCCACTGCCGCCCCAATCCCGCCAACAGCACCAGATGCTCCGAGAGAGCCAGCAAGCGGAGCAGGGATCCCGTTGGCACCTGCCAAGGCCAGCGAAAGTAGCAGTGGAACTCCGGAAAAGGTTGAGCTACGGTTGGCCCAGCCGGCAGCCATTGCACTGCCCCAATTTCTTTGGCAGTGGCCCAGACCAACTCCTGCCGCTCCGCCAGCCAGGTGGCTCGCCAATCCTCCGCAAAACTCAGCAAGGTACGGACGCGCGCGGGACTCAGGTGCAAAAGGTTGCTTTTGGAAAAAGCCAAAGCCTCCGGGAAGCTCGGCAAGGGCAGCACTTGCTGCAACGGTTCGGCCAAGGAGAAACAGGCCAGAGGCGGCGCTCCTGAGGCAAGGGTCTGCAGATCCAGCCACTCCAGCCGCTGAGGGGTTACCCGCAGCAGCAGCGGGGATCGGGAGCCGCTCGGATCTTCACAGATGCAGAACTTTTGCTCAGGCAGGGACTCCATCCCGCCCTCGCCAACAAAACCCGGATCCGGCAGATCCCAGACCTGCAGGCCGGGAGGTGACCGCCTGGACAGGCGAGGGCCGACCCAACAACCGGCTGGCTCCTGCCACTCCCGGGCAAAGGTTGCCAGGGCCGAACGCATCTGGGCCGCGGTGCGAAACCGCCGCAGGGGCAACTTGCGCAACGTGATCTCCAGCAGTTCCTGCAGCGGGGCCGGGATCCCTTCCGGACAGACAAACGGCTGGTTGAGGTGGGCGTGCATCAACTGGCTGGGGGAGCCGGAAAAGGGTCGCCGGCCCGTCAACAGCTCCAGGAGGATGATCCCCACCGCGTAGAGGTCAGAAGCGGGGCTGAACTGGCCGTAGAACCGCTCTGGCGCCATGTAGGCAGGGGATCCGGTGGCGCTGATCTCATCGGGAAGAGGCTGGGAGTGGCGGGCAATGCCAAAGTCTGTCAGCTTCAGTTGCCAGCCCTGGGGCGTGGGCTTGAGCAGGATGTTCTCGGGCTTGACATCGCAGTGGATCACCCCCTGCCGATGGGCATGATCCAAGCCGGCCAAAATCTGATCCACAAAGCCCAAAACCTGCTTGACCGGCAGCCACAGCCCTTGCTCCACCTGGTCGATCAGCTCCCGCAGCGTGCCCCCTTCGCAGTACTCCAACACCAAATAGCGCCCCTCACGGGCATGTTCGAGGGCGTAGCAGCGGGTAATGTTGGGGTGGTTGAGGGTGAGCAGATGGCGCAGCTCCCGCAGCAGATTTTGGGTGGGAAAGCGCTCTGCCGGCAGCTCCTTGAGGGCCACCAGATCCCCCCCGTGGCGGGGCCGGGCACAGAACACGCGCCCATACTGCCCTTGGCCGGCCAAACCCAAAATTTGGTAGCTGTCGTGAATCGACTTGGTGGTACGGGTGCGTCGGGACACGGCCCCAGGGGAATCCATACCGGCACCTTGTATCGTTATATCCCCTGCCCGCTCTCTTCTTGTCCTAATCTCGGCACGGGAACGCTGGACACCTAGGCACCTTTGCCGACAGGGCTGCTCCCCCTGCACCCCCCAACAGAGAGCTTAGGAGCCGGTTAACTGCTTGAGCAGCTCCGCCGCGTGAGCCTCCACCTTGACCTTGGTGATGATGGCCTCGATCTTCCCCTCCGGATCGATGACAAAGGTGGTGCGGTGAATGCCGTTATAGACTTTGCCCATGAACTTTT
>Ga0308403_1000518_pt1 | contig 14725 bp, 13 predicted proteins | sample HotsprSampleOSM3_FD_203470 | JGI IMG/M metagenome (GOLD analysis project Ga0308403, IMG submission 203470) | Hot spring phototrophic mat microbial communities from Octopus Spring, Yellowstone National Park, Wyoming, United States - 20060914_OS-M3 ... | reverse complement strand
CGGCGTGTGACCTTCATCGGTCACTTTGACTTCCAGCTCGCCCGTCTCGGCAGCGGTCAGCAGCACGGTCACTTTGGCGTTGCGCTCATTGCGATTGCCATGCTCGATGGCGTTCATGCAGGCTTCCGCCACGGCTGTTTGCAGATCGTCAATGCGGTCATCGCTGAAGCCCATCTCTTGCGCGATGGCGGCAGCCGCGTTGCGGGCGATTTTCTCGTAGCCCAGCACGCTCGGCAGGTAGATTTCAACACTCTTGATCGGTTTTCGCTCGGTCACGGCAGAACTTCTCCCTCACAACAGGCTGATAAGCACTCGGTCAGCCGCCGCGCGTGCAATCGCTCAGGCGCGGCGCGTTCTCGGCAATCGGCGGCAGCGCATCGGCGGCAAGCGGCTCAGGCGGCGTCTCGCCGTCGTTAGCAGCGCCTGTCTGCAGCGTGCCGCCTGCTAAGGCGCGCCAAATTGCCTCAAGGCGCTCTTTCACAGCGGCAGGCACAGCGCCTGAGGCGTTGTTGAACGGCGCATAGGCGACGCCGCAGCTGGCAGCCGTCAATGTGAGCGTGCCGCCGCTGAATTTGCGCTCAATGATGTTTTGAATCGCCATGTAGACGCCTGTATCCACGCGCTTGACCGCGCTGCTCAAAATGCGGTCGGCATCTTTGCCGCTGGCAAAAGTCGTGCGGAACTCGTCTTGGTCAACGCCGATCACATATTTGCCTTGCGCCGCGGCGTGGACAATCGCGCTGGAGCCTGTCAGACCGCCCGCGCCGAAGATCACGTCCGCATTCTGCGCGATCATGGCGTCTGCCTGCGCGCGTCCCTGCGCAGGATCGGCGAAGCTGGTGGTGTAGACGCTCAGCGCAGTCACTTGTGGATTGACGTAGCGCGCGCCGTTGACGAAGCCACGCACGAAGCGCTGCACAGGCGGAATTTCCACTCCGCCAACCACGCCGACCACGTTCGTCTTGGTCATCATACCTGCCAAAGCGCCTACCAGAAAGCCTGCTTGATCTTCGGCGAATTGAATGCCGACGAAATTAGCAGGCGCTTCAGGCTCAAGTTGATCCACGCCGATGAAGTACACTTGCGGATGATTCACAGCGGCCGTCACAGTGTCTTTTTGCATCTGAAAGCCGACCGTCACGATGATGTTATAGCCGCTTTCGATCATCGCGCCAATCGCAATCGGATAATCTTTATCTTCCACCGTCTCGCGGTATGCCACTTCCAAGCCGAAGTCGCGCCCTGCCTGCGAAGCGCCGACGTAAGCGTACTCGTTGAACGTGCCGTCGCGAATAGTGCCTTCGGCGTTCAGGATGACCGCCACGCGGAAATCGCTGCGCAGCGTTGGCTGTGGCGTCGGACTTGGCGCGGCAGGCGCACAACTGACCGCCAAAAGCAGCGCCAAGAGCCATGTCACTTGCTTCATCATATGGACTCTCCTCATCGGTCAACGCGCTTGTGAGAGCGTCTTGAGAACCACAACTGTGATATCATCCTGTGCCTCTTGCCCATCAAGGTGTGAGCGCACAGCCGCCAAGATGCTATCGGCAATTTGATCGGCGCTTGCGCTCAGCGGCTGCGCCGCCAAGAGCGACTCGAACCGCTCGAAGCCGAACAGCTCGCCATTGCGATCCTTCGCCTCGATCACGCCGTCGGTCACGAACACGACCAGCGAGTCAGGCGTGAGCGTGAGCGCCTCAGCGCGATAAGAAGCGTATTCTGCCGCGCCTAACGGATAGCCGCTCACTTCGATCTCTTGCCACGCGCCATTTTGTTTGCTGGTGCGCACATACGGCGAGAGCATGCCGCCGGCGGCGATCTCGGCGCGCTGCGTGTGCGGATCGAAGATCGTGACCAGCAAGCCGCTGTTCATGTGATTTTGCCGCATACGCGCCAGCAGGCGTTGATTGAGTTCGCTCAGCAAGCCCGATGGCGAATCGGCGCGCAGAATCTCATCGCGCAGCGCCGTGGTGATGACCGCCATCAGCAAGGCAGCCGGTATGCCCTTGCCGCTGACATCGCCAACTGCCACGCCAAGCCTGCCGTTCGGCAGCACGAAGTATTGATAGTAATCGCCGCTGACCTGCCGCGCAGGTATCGAGCGCGCCGCAATTTGCACCTGTGGAACAGGCGGCGGCTCCTGCGGCAGCAAACTGGTCTGAATGGCGCGCGCTGTCTCCAGCTCCGCCTCGTAGACGCGAATTTGCAGCTCGTGCGAGCGCGCGTTCTGAATGGCGACGCCTGCTTGGTCGGCAAAGGCGACTGCCACTGCCACGTCGTCATCCGTGAAGTTGTTCAATTGATGGCTGTTGATGTTCAAAACGCCGACCACTTGGTCGCGCACGCGCAACGGCACGCCAAGCCAAGACCTGATCGGACTATCAGGCAGCACTTGCCAACGCGGATCGTTCAGGCAATCGGCGATCACAATAGGCGCGTTCTTCTCCAACACCTCGCGCGCGCCTTTGATCTGATCGATGCGGAAGCGCTGAACAGCGCGGCTGCCTACGCGCTCGCCGCTCTCAGCCGCCACTTCGAAATGCTCGCCGTCCTCGTCCAGCAGCAAGATCGAGGCGCTATCGAAGCGGATCACGCTGCCCAAGTTCGCCAGAATACGCTCCAGCACAGTGTTCAGCTCAAGGCTGGAGTTGAGCGCGCGCGAGATGTCCAGCAGCGTGTTCGCCGTCTCGCGCCGTCCTTCCTCGCGCCGCCGCCGATTCGCCTCGCTGAGCAAAAAGCCGCCCACCAACACGCCGAAGAGCGCCACGAACGCGATCACGCCGAAGCTGAAGAGCGCGATCAATTGTAGCGTGCCTGCCACCACTTGATTCGCCTCTTCGAAGGTGCGGCTTAAGACCAGCACCAGCGAGCCGACGCTCGTCCGACTCTGCGTGAAAGACGCGTAGACCGGCGCCACAACCGACTCGCGGTCAGACGATGGATAGCCTGTCAGCGTCGTGGTCTCGGTTAGGCTGACGATTTGCGCAGTGCCGGCGCGGAACTCAGGCTGCGGACGCGCGCTGTAGAGCTGCACGCCGCCTGTGGTCAGCACCCACAGCTGCCCGCTCTCGCCGATCTCGGCATCGGCGAACACTTTGTTCAAATAGCCGACTAGGTCTAGCTCAAGCGCCAAAACTTCGTTGATGCCCAAGCCTGTGTTGACAGGCGTGACCAGCAGATAAGCCACGCCGTCGCCTGTTGAGCGGCGCGTGAATTGAATGCCGCCGCTATTGACGATATCGCTGATCCAGTTCGCATCCACTGACCAAGGCAACGGTTGTTCTGCCTCGATGCGCGCGTTGTATTCAGGCGGATAGGCGTAGCGCGGCGTGCCGTTGCGCGCAATGCGCACCAACGCCTTGATCTCGCCTTGCGAAGTCTGCGCCGCCTGCTCAAGCAAAGCGAGCGCAGTCTCGCGGCTGGCAGCCACATTTTGAATGGCAGGGCGCGAGGCAAGGCTGATCAAGACGTTTGAATAGGTGTTGAAGAAGTTCTCAATGCGGCGCGCCAGCGAGCCTGCCAAGAGCCGTTGCGCTTCGGCAGAGCGTTGCTGAGCGGCTGAGGTGAGCGCGCCTGCTGGGATGAAGGTCAGGAAGCCGATCAGCGCCATGAGCAGCAGCACAGCGACCGCGATCACAGTCAGCGGACGCGCTGTGCGACGATCTGAGAGCCAACTGCGTGTCTTCACACGAAAACATCCTCTCGCTAAACGGCGCAGCGCCATTATAACACGCTGCAAAGGCGAGACAATCTTTCCGCGCTCAGCAGACTCAACAAGCGTTCCCTGAAGCTGTCGTGACGCTGCGATCGCAGAGGCAGGCTTGTTCGAAGGCTTCTGAAGGGAGAAAGCGCACAGGCGTCGCGTCAAAGAGACCGCCTGTGCCTAGCACTTGGCGCATTCGCTCGATGTAAACGGCTTCTTTTTCCACCATGAAGAAATATCGTCCCAAATCGCGTGCCGCCTTGCCGAGCGTGCCGCTACCGCCGAATGGATCGCAGATCAAATCGCCGACGTATGAGTAGTATCGGATGACGCGCTGACACAGTTCCAATGGAAAGACGGCGCTATGCACGCGATCTGAGGCAGGCTCAATGCGCCAGACGTTCGCCGTCTCGTAATCGCCTGTGACGCGGCTGGCTTCCACGATGTGCGGCGGATACTGGCGCATGTTCCAATCTATGAGTTTATCGGTCTGCTTGCGATAGACCATCAAGTATTCAGTGACCGCGTTTGGCTTGTAGCCGAGCGGCTTGCGATGTTGCAAAAAGCTGGCATTGCGATTTTTCACGCTGGACTCAGGCTTCATCCATACAATGTCGTCAATGAATTCCCAGCCGATCTGCACTAGGCGCGCGTGCAGATCGAACGGAATCGGATAGCGCTTGCTGGCGTGCGCACGGCTCATGCGCGGAATGATGATCGGCGAGGTGTTGACGATCAAGAAGCGACCAGTCTTCGTCAGGCGATGAATCTGGCGGAAAACATCGGTCAGGAAGTCGAGATAAGCGCTGTAGCTCTGATAAATCGCGTAATCGCGCGCGTTGTAGTAAGGCGGCGACGTGAACGTCAGGTGAATCGACTCGGCAGGCGCGCACGGCAACACAATTTGCGCGTCGCCATGCACAACGACATTGCGCATGAAAGTTGGCGACTCGACATGCTGCGCCGACGACTCATCGCGCAGCTCGGCGGCGAATTCGCGCTGAATCACGCTCTGAATCAGCTCGTTTGGATGATCGCGCAGGCGACGTAGCGCCGCTTGCACCTCAGGTTGCGCGCGGAAGACCAAAAGCGCGCGGATGACTTGCAACAGCACTTTTGGATCGCGCTCGCTCAGCAGATCGAGCAAGAGCGGCACCGCTTCAGGTGCGCGCATACGTCCGATGGCAGAGATCGCCTCGCGCCGCACAGTCGAGTCAGGCTCAGTCTGCGCCAGCTCTGCCAGCTGCGGAATGAACGACCGATCGCGCGTCCTGCCGAGATTCTTGACCGTCCAATAGCGCACCTGCTCGGACTCGTGGCGCAACAATGGCAGCAACACAGCGCCGTCAAATGTCTCAGGCAGCTGCCCTAAGTTTTCGAGCAAGAAGACGATCTCGCGCGCGGACGCAGCCGCTCTGATGGCGCGGTAAAGCTGATCCAGATCAGTTCGCTTGAGCTTTTGAATCTGCGCTTTGGTGAGCATCAGCGCTTACCTTCTCACGATGCTCAGCATTGTACGTCAGCGGATGTTTTTTGCCCAGTCGCGGCGCATATCGCGAATCAACGTATACTTAAGTGCTACAGTACACACAGTTAGAAGGCACGCCGCTCATGGAAAGCCTGACCGCGCTTGAAGACGCCATTTTGCGCACTTTGCTCTACGCCGATATTTTCGATTTTCCGCTGACCGAAGCTGAGCTGCATCATTTTTTGATCGGCTGCACTGCCGATCTGCCAACGTTACGCGCTGCTTTACACAGCTCGGCGCGTTTGGCACGCCATGTGGAATACTGCGATGGCTTCTGGTCGTTGCGCGGACGCGCCGCGACGGTCGCCGTGCGCCGCCATCGCGAAGCTGCCTCACAGCTGTTGCTGCCTGCGGCGCACTTTTACGGCAAGCTCTTGGCGCACTTGCCGTTCGTGCGCATGGTCGCTCTGACGGGCGCGTTGGCAGTGCGCGGCGCCTATCACAAGCACGATGACATTGACTTCCTGTTGGTCACTGCGCCGAATCGCGTTTGGTTGGCGCGCTTGTTGAGCATCGGCGTAGTGCGCTTGGCGCGGCTGCGCGGCGTACGCTTGTGTCCGAACTATGTGCTGGCAGAGACGGCGCTCGCTCAAGCGCAGCGCGATATTTACGTGGCGCACGAGCTGGCGCAGATGATTCCGTTGGCAGGCGCGGCGCTCTACGCTGCCATGCGCGCCGAAAACGCTTGGACGCGCGCTTTCTTGCCCAATGCTGAGCAGCCGCTCTACTGCTCAGCAGATAGCGCGCCGCGCGGTCTGGGACGCGCGCTGCAGCGCTTGGCTGAGGCAGCGCTGCGCGGCAAGCTGGGCGATTGGCTGGAGCGCTGGGAACGCCGCCGCAAACAGCGCAAGCTCGCGGCGCAACAGGCTGCGCAAGGCGCTGCACAGCTGGACGCTGAGCGCGTCAAAGGGCATTTTCAAGACCACGGCGAGCGAATTCGGGCGGCGTATGCGCGCAAACTGAGCATCTACGCGCTGCACACCTCTGAATCATTCGCCTGAGCGCGCGCAATACGCTAAGATATCCTAAAAAAGTTTTTGGGAGATTTCGAATATGCCACCTTTGATCACTATTGAGCGCCATATCATTGATCAGCAGCGTCAATATCCAAACGCGACCGGCACCTTCACGCAAATCCTGCAAGATATGGCGCTGGCTGCCAAAATCATCGCGCGCGAGGCGCGCCGCGCAGGCTTGGTCAACATCCTCGGCGCAACAGACTCGCTCAACGCCTCAGGCGAGGTGCAGCAGAAGCTGGATATCTTCGCCGATCAAACCATCTTCAAGATGAACGATCACACGGGACGCCTGTGCGTGATGGCATCTGAGGAACACGAGGATATCTTGCCGATTCCGCCGCACTTTCCGTGCGGACGCTACGCGCTCGTCTTCGATCCACTGGACGGCTCGGGCAATCCTGATGTGAACGCCAGCATCGGCACGATCTTCGCGCTCTTCCGCAAGGTCAGCTTGGGCGAGCGCGGCGCGCTCGCCGATGTGCTGCAGGCAGGGCGCGAGATCGCGGCTGCCGGCTATATCGTCTACGGACCAAGCACTATGATGGTCTACTCAACCGGACAAGGCGTGCATGGCTTCACGCTTGATTCCTCGCTCGGCGAGTTCATCCTCAGCCATCCGAACATGCGCATCGCCAGCGCGCCGCGCTACTACAGCACCAATCAAGGCAACGAGCGCTACTGGACGCAAGGAGTGCGCCGTTTTGTGGATTGGCTGCAGGCGAAAGACGATCCGAGCCGCAAGCCGCTCGACGGACGCTACATGGGCGCGCTGGTGGCAGATTTCCATCGCATTTTGCTCAAAGGCGGCATCTATCTGTATCCGGGCAACTTGCAAAATCCTGCCGGCAAGCTGCGCCTGATCTACGAGTGCGCGCCGCTCGCCTACTTGATCGAGCAGGCAGGCGGCTATGCATCGGACGGCTTGGGCAACATTCTCGATATTCAGCCGCATACCTTACATCAGCGCGTGCCGCTCTTCATCGGCGACCGTCTGTTGGTAGAGCAGGCTGAGCGCTTCATTCAGATGTACGATACAGAGTGGATCGCTGCCTATCGCGCTGCGCGCCAATCGGCTGTCAGTCAGTGAGGTGCCGCGGCGCGCAGCGTTCAGCGCGAGAGCGCCGCATTGACCATCTGCTCATCCTGTGCTACACTTAGGGCGCTCGGAGGGATGGCAGAGTGGTTGATTGCGGCGCTCTTGAAAAGCGTTGTGTCGCTAGACGGCACCGGGGGTTCGAATCCCTCTCCCTCCGCTCGGTGAGCGCGCTGCCACAGTGAGCGGCGCGCTGAAAAAGGACGTTTTTTGCCATGACTCGCCACGCTCGCATCATCAGCAGCGGACGCTACGTGCCAGAGCGCGTCCTGACCAATGCCGAGCTTGACCAGATGCTCGGCGAGCCTGTGAGCGATTGGCTGGTGCAGAACGTCGGCATTCGCGAGCGCCGCCTGATGCGCGACGATCAAGTGACCAGCGACCTCGCCGTCGCCGCTGCACAGCAAGCGCTGGCGCGCGCTGCGCTCAGCCCTGAGCAGATTGATCTGATCATCCTCGCCACTGATACGCCCGATTACATCTCGCCCGGCACTGCCTCGGTCGTGCAGTACAAGCTCGGTGCGCGGCGCGCCGCCACTTTCGATATCAACAACGCTTGCGCCGCTTGGCTGACAGGTCTGGACATCGCCGCCAAATACATCGCGACCGATCCCGACTATGCGCACATCCTCGTCATCGGCGCCTATGGCATGACGCGCTACGTAGATTGGACGGACAAGCGCACTTGCACGCTCTTTGCCGATGGCGCCGGCGCCGTCATCCTGAGCGCGAGCGACCGACCAGGCTTTCTTGGCGCGAAGTTGATCGCCGATGGCAGCTTTCACGATTACATGGGCGTCTTCGTCGGCGGCACGTATGCCACGCTGCGCCAGAGCAACGCGCAGTATCTGCGTATTCAAAAGCGCTTCCCGCCAGATACCAATCAGCGCCATTGGACGCCGCTCATCCGCGCCTTGCTACAGAAGATCGGACGGCGCGTAGAGGATATCGCCAAAATCTATTTCACCCAGCTCAACCTGCGCACCATTGAGACCGTGATGAGCGAGCTGGGCTTGCCGATGAGCAAGACGCACACTGTCATGGACAAGTGGGGATACACAGGCTCTGCCTGTATGCCGATGGCGCTCGACGACGCTATTGAGCAAGGCGATGCGCCGCGCGAAGGCGACCTCGTGCTGTTCGTGGCGAGCGGCGCCGGCTACACGATGGGCGCCGCTGCCTTCTTATGGTAGCGGCTGCTCGGCGCGCCAAGCCGCGATCACCTGTTGCGTGCTGCGAAAAGCGACCTCTGGCACACTTTGGCGCGTGAACCAACGCGCTTCTGCTGCGTCGTCACCTGCGCACAGCGCGCCGCCGATCACGCGCGCTTCGTAGATGATCACGATCACGCCTTCGTAGATCACATCAATCAGCCGCGTCACTTGCACTGCCAGACCTGTCTCTTGCAGCACTTCGCGCTCAGCCGCGATCTTCGGATCCTCGCCGCGATCCACATAGCCTGCCGGCAGCGCCCATTTGCCGCGCTCAGGCTCGTTGGCGCGCAGCACCAGCAGCACTTGCTCAGCTTGCCGCACAAAGACTGCCACTGCCACTTTCGGATCGTCGAAATGCACATAGCCGCAAGCAGGGCAAACAGGACGCACCTTATCGAAGCGCTCGCGCTGTTCCATGCGCGTGCCGCAGCGCAAGCAGTGGTAGTGATCGTTCATAGACGCGCTCTGAAGGTGCCGATGAAGAACAAAACGCCGCCGATGATCAAGAGTAGCGCGCCCAGCAAAATCAGCAAGCGCGCCACAGGTTCGAGCGATGTTTCAGGCGCTACTTGCGCTTGCTCAGGCATATCTGGCGTCTCGGTCGCCGCTGCCGAGACGCCTTCAGGCGCTGCTTCGGTCGCCATCAGCCTGGCGGCTTCCATTGCCACCTCAGGCGTCGCCGTGAACATTTCGGTCGCATTGGCAGCCAACGGCGCGACCGTAGCCATGAACGGCGCAGCAGCAGGCATCGGCACGGTCGGTGTCGGCGCGGGCATACGCATGGTCGTGGTCGGCGTGCTGAGGTCAGTTGCTTGCAGCGCGATGCCATCGCTCGGCGCGCTTGGCGTGCCTGACAGCACAATGCCGAGCGCCAGCAAAAGCACGGCGGCGGCAGCGCTCAGCGCGCTGGTCAGCCGCAGAATATCCAAGCGCGACCACCACGCACGGCGCGCATAGCGCGCAGGATCGAGTCGGAAGTCGCGCGGCGGCTTTAGCGCAGGCGCGGCGCGCAACATGGCGCGCACCGCGCGCAGATCGTCCAGCTGCGCGCGCAGTTCAGGCGAAGCGGCAAGGCGCGCTTCCAACGCTTGGCGCTGGCGCGTCGTGAGCGCGTTGTCCAGATAGGCTGAGAGCAGCTCAAATTCCTCAGGCGGCAGCGGCATCATGGCGTCTCGTCTTCCTGCTCCAAAAGACGGCGAGCGCTAGGGAAAAGTTCCTGTACTGCGCGCAGACAGTCGCGCAGTTTTTGGCGCGCCCGGCTCAGGCGCGATTTGACCGTGCCAAGCGAGAGATTCAGCGCGAGCGCGATCTCATCGTAAGAATAATCCTGCACATCGCTCAGAATCGCCACTGTGCGGAAGCTGAGCGGCAGCTGATTCAGACAGGCTTGAATTGCATCGCTCAGCGCGCGCCGCATCGCCAGCTGCTCAGGACTATCATCCGCGTCGCTGATCAGCGCAGGCTGATCGGCGCCATCGGCGCGCTCAGCTGAGAGCGCTTCTAGCGAGAGCGGCGCACGCCGACGGCGACGCAGCGCATCGTAGCACGTATTGGTCACAATGCGCGCCAGCCAAGCGCGGAAGTTGCTGCCGCGAAACTGCTGCAAGTGCTGAAACGCGGCGATGAAAGCATCTTGCGTAGCGTCCGCAGCCAGATCGGCGTCGTCCAGCAGGCGGAAAGCGAGGTTGTACATGGCAGTCTGGTAGCGCAACACCAGCGCGTTGAAGGCTTCCACATCGCCGCGCTGCGCTTGCGCAACTAGGGTGAGATCGTCGCTCTGCGCTTGATGCTCGCTCATCGCTTGCGCTTCATGGGCGCGTGCCGTCCGTCTTCAGCCGTCCTTCCGCCAAATCTGCCTGCAATTGCTGCAATTCCACTTTGAGCGACTCAGGAATTACGCGCTCGAAGTCGTGGAATGGCGCGAGGTCAACGGCGCCGATCAAATTCGGCTCGCTCAGCGTGCCTGCCACTAACTGATCGATGATCGCCACGATGCCTTCTGCGATGCGTTTGATGCCGCTCGTGACCAAGCACGGCTGCGCTTCTGGCACGCTGAACCATTGATCGGTATCCACGCCGATGCAATAGCGTGGATTCTCAGCCGTCGTCCGCTTGGCGACCTCTTGCAAGCCGCCGTTGCCCGTCTTGCCGCCGCCGCTGAAGATGACATCCGCGCCCTGATCCATCGCCTGCGCCGCCGTCTGCGCGCCCCAAGCAGGATCGTCGAAGGCGACGCTCAAGCTGCCCGGATGGTACGTCGCCAGGATGCGAATATCAGGCTTGGCGAAGCGCGCGCCTGCCTCAAAGCCTTGGCGAAAGCGCACCACAGGCGGCAGATCGGTTGGCAGCACTGCGCCGATGATGCCGCTGCGCGTCAAGCGCGCCGCTAAGACGCCTGTCAAGAAGCCGATCTGATCTTCAGGGAAGATCAGTCCCGTCAAGTTTGGCAACGTCTCGCCTTTGTTCGCCATCAGCAGCGCAGCGTCCACATCCACCATGATGAAATGCGTCTCAGGATATTGCCGCGCCGCTTCAAACGTCGCATCGCCCAGCGCAAAGCCAACGCTGACGATCACGTCGTAATCCTGATCGGCGAACAAGCGCAAATTGTTGGCGTAATCCTCAGGATCGGTCGTCTCGATGAAATCGGCGAAGCCGCCCAGCTTCTCAGCCGCCATCTGAACGCCTTCCCACGCGCTCTGATTGAAGCTGCGATCGTCCACTGGACCGATATCGGTCACCAAGCCAATGCGAAACTCGTTTTGCGCGTGCGCTTCAGGCGCTGCTGACGCGCTCACGCCAATACTCACAGCGACGATGAGCCACATGATGAGCAGCTGACGCTTCATAGCCGACTCCTATGTGCGAAAAACGCGATGACATTATAGCGCGCCTGAGCGAACTGCTCACAAGCGCTTCAAAATAGCATCGGTCATCTCGGCAGTGCTGGCAGTGCCGCCTAGATCGCGCGTCAGTGTGCCTTCGCGCAGCGCGCACTGCACGGCGCGTTCCACGCGGCGCGCCGCCTCAGCCGCGCCCAGATGATCGAGCAGCATGGCTGCGCTCAAGATCGCGCCAATCGGATTGGCGACGCCTTGTCCGGCGATATCAGGCGCTGAGCCATGCACAGGCTCAAAGTAAGCGACCTTGCCCGCGCCGATGTTCGCCGATGGCGCCACGCCCAAGCCGCCGACCAAGCCTGCTGCCTCATCCGAGAGAATATCGCCGAACAAGTTCTCAGTCACGATCACGTCGAAGCGGCTCGGATCGCGCACCAGCCACATCGCGCAAGCGTCCACCAGCATCTCGTTGACCGTCACCTGCGGAAAGTCAGCCGCGACGCGCAAACACACTTCGCGGAACAGCCCATCGCCTTCTTTGATCACGTTCGCCTTGTGGACGATGGTCACTGTGCGGCGCAGGCGGCGCGACGCAAGCTGAAATGCCGTGCGCGCAATGCGCTCTGTGGCTGTCGCCGTGATCACGCGCTCTGTGATCGCCGTCTGTCCGTCTGCCGCCCGTCGCTCGCGTCCGCTGTAAAGACCTTCCGTGTTCTCGCGCACGATCAGCAAGTCCACATCCTGCCGCGTGCCGTCAATCGGCAGCGAGCGCGTCGGACGCAGATTGGCGTATAGGTCAAACAGCTTGCGCATGGTCAGCACAGGGCTGCGATAGCCGTCTACTTTGCTCATCGGCGATTGCGTCGCGCCGAAGAGCGTGGCATCGGCTGCGCGCATGGCGTCCAAAGTCGCCTCAGGCAGCGCGTCGCCGCATTTGACGAAGCATTCCCAGCCGCCGTCCGCCTCGATGAAAGCGAGCGGCAAGCCGAGCGCGCTCAGGACGCGCGCCGCCGCTGGCACCACTTCCTTGCCGATGCCGTCGCCGTTGATCAGGCAGACCGTCAGCGTCATTCAGCGCGCTCCGCCGCCAGTTTAGCGCGCAGCATCGGAATCAAGCCGCCTGCTTCCAAAATCGCCTTGAGCGACGGCGAGAGCGGCGGAAACGCGAATACGCCTGCCGCGCAGCGAATTTCGTGCGCGTCCGCGTCCACGCTGATCGTCTCGCCGTCCTGAATTGCCTCAACCGCTGGCGGCGAGACAATCGGTAGCAAGCCGCCGTTCACCGCGTTGCGGAAGTAAATGCGCGCAATGGATTTAGCGATCAGCACGCGCACGCCTGCCTGCACCAAGCACGTGACCGCCTGCTCGCGCGATGAGCCGCAGCCCCAGTTTGCGCCGCCGACCACGATATCGCCTGCGCGGACGTTCGCCGCAAAGCTCGGATCGAGGTCTTCCAGCGCATGGCGCGCCATGTGCGCCGCCTCAGTGACCGTGTAGGTGTATTTGCCCGGGAAGATCACGTCTGTGTTGACGTTATCGCCGTATTTCCAAACGCGCCCAGTGTAGATCATCGTTCTCCTCAGCGCTCAACGCCGCGATGATTGAATGGCGAACGGCAGCGGCAGCACCTCGAAGAGCGCAGGTGCGAACGTGGCGACGTTCCACGCGAAGACATTCCGCTCAACGCCGCTCGGGCAGCAATTCGGCTCGTCAGGCAGGTAGTTGGCTTGGAAGAACGTCATCTGCCGTCCGTTGATCTGCATGAAGCCTTTGTAGAACTCGCCCATCGTCCGTGCTTCCACCAGACCAGTGGCAGGATTGAAGCGCAGAATGTTATTTTGCATCACGCTGCCCGTGCCGTCCAGCCGCACATTCCAGAGCAGCGATGGGAACGGATCGTCGGTCAGGTTGTGCAAGCTGAGCCGATCCGTGCGCGCAAACGCCTCAGTGTACTGGGTGAAGATCGGCGTCCAGACGCCGCCGCGCAGGGCGAACGTGCGCAGCGAGTCGCGCGGCGTATCGCCTTCGCGGCGCGCCAAAACGACCACAATCGGCGAGACGCCGCCATCGAGCTTGGTGCTGGCAAGGCACTCCACGCGCTCGCCGGCGTCCAGCAGGCGCGGCAGGACGCTCACGATGCTATCCCAGCCGGTCATGCCGAATTCTTTCAGATTGAAGTTATCGCAGACCTGATAGCCGTACACGCGCAACGGCTCGGTCACTTGCAGCTCGCGGACGGTATCGGCGAGCCAGCCTTCGGTGCCGACGGGCAGCACGCGCACCTTCCACCATGTGTAAAGATCGATCACCACAGGCGCGTCCATCACTCTGACCTGCGTGCCGACGGGCAGCGTGGCGACCACAGGATTGAAGCGTCCAGGCGCGCTGTACAAATTCATCGGATTGGCGACCACTGTGGCGACGGCGCTGCGATCCATGAGCGGCGTGATAGCGGTCGGATCGGCGAAGTCAATCACGCCGTCCTCAGGGCTGATCCAGCCGAAGAAGCGGTCGCGCTGGACGAAGAACCACTGCCTGCCTTCGGCTTCCGTGCGATCGGCGCGCCAAATGAAGCGGTCGTTATTGCCCATTGTGTACAGCACAGGGCTGCTCAAGCTCGGACGCTCGTATAAGGCGACCGGTCCGCCGTCGTAGACCTGCAGCACCATTTCCACGCTCGTCTGCGCTGTGGCAAGATACGGCGAGAGACACAACGCAAGGCTCACAAACACAAGGCTCAGCACTTTGGCGCGACGCATGGACATTTCTCCTGCCTGACACACAAGACGCTCAACACGCTCATTGTAGCGCACAAAAGTCCAGCGCTGGAGCTAGAAACCGCTAAAAACTTGCAAATATCCTCGATCTATGATATCGAGTGTATTCACAAAAAGCTCATCAGCGCTGAAAGGGAAAAGCTCATATGCTACTCTCAAGGCGAGCGTACCGCGCTGCCGTCATAGCCGCCTGCTGTGCGATCGTGCTGCTCGTTATATGGTACATGGCGCGGAATCTCGTCAATGTGCCATATAATGACGACTGGGGCGCAGGATCGGCGGTCGCTATTCACGCAGTGGACGGCACGCTGACCCTAGAAATGCTTTTGGCGCCGTGGAACGAGCATCGCATTCTCTTCGCGAAGATCATCACAGCGCTCACCACCCTTCTCACCAACTGGGATACGCGCTTCGAGGCATGGTTCAATCTCATCTTCGCTTCAGGCTACTTCGTATTGCTCTTGGCGCTACAAAGGCGCGCAAATTCAGATTTACTAATTTGGACAGCAATACCGCTTGCACTATTGGTCTTTTCGTTCAAGCAGTACAAC
>Ga0308403_1000514_pt1 | contig 14828 bp, 12 predicted proteins | sample HotsprSampleOSM3_FD_203470 | JGI IMG/M metagenome (GOLD analysis project Ga0308403, IMG submission 203470) | Hot spring phototrophic mat microbial communities from Octopus Spring, Yellowstone National Park, Wyoming, United States - 20060914_OS-M3 ... | reverse complement strand
TCCCCTGATTAGTACCAGTTTCAGTGCTCTTCAGCGAGCCGAAAATTCCTCAATGTAATAAGCGCGTGGATAGCCACACGCTAAACGATAAGTTTCAGTGCTCTTCAGCGAGCCGAAAATTCCTCAACAACCCAAAACCCCGCGATCGAATCACGCACGACGTGGTTTCAGTGCTCTTCAGCGAGCCGAAAATTCCTCAACCGCATTACGTCGCTACAACGATCCCAACTGACAAAATGTTTCAGTGCTCTTCAGCGAGCCGAAAATTCCTCAACCCGAAAGAAAATCGTATAATGCAATACTACGGTTATAGGTTTCAGTGCTCTTCAGCGAGCCGAAAATTCCTCAACTCTGTATCGCGATAGCGTCATTGAACGCGCTTCATCGTTTCAGTGCTCTTCAGCGAGCCGAAAATTCCTCAACCGTAAACCGTTAGGGCTTGCAACCCGTCCAGCGCGCGTTTCAGTGCTCTTCAGCGAGCCGAAAATTCCTCAATTGTACGTTGCGGTACTGGCGATGCTCTACGTCGTGGATGTTTCAGTGCTCTTCAGCGAGCCGAAAATTCCTCAATCCCCGACGCCGACTCCTAACTCGTACATCAAGCTCGAGTTTCAGTGCTCTTCAGCGAGCCGAAAATTCCTCAATGGATTTGGCGCGTCGAGCGAGAGGGGCGAATGACCGTAGGTTTCAGTGCTCTTCAGCGAGCCGAAAATTCCTCAATAGAAGACCCCGCGCTACTGGCGCTGTTCCGTTCCGGGTTTCAGTGCTCTTCAGCGAGCCGAAAATTCCTCAATGCGAACTCGCAAAGTCGCTGCGCGAGCAGCGCGAGGTTTCAGTGCTCTTCAGCGAGCCGAAAATTCCTCAATCCCGCGCTGTTTCCACTGCTCGTTGTTCGTCGCGGCGTTTCAGTGCTCTTCAGCGAGCCGAAAATTCCTCAATCGCCGCGTGTGGGCGGAAGATGCGCTGCTCGAAGCGGTTTCAGTGCTCTTCAGCGAGCCGAAAATTCCTCAATGAGATTGACGAAGTGCCGTTCTAAATCTGAACCTCGCGTTTCAGTGCTCTTCAGCGAGCCGAAAATTCCTCAATTTTGTCTCGACGTAGACGTTGATCTCGCGTTCGAGCGTTTCAGTGCTCTTCAGCGAGCCGAAAATTCCTCAATGCGCAGTTTGGCGAGATCGCGGTAGGCGTCTGGTGGTTTCAGTGCTCTTCAGCGAGCCGAAAATTCCTCAATCCGATCCGCGTCTCGAAGTGGGTGCGCAAACCGAAAGTTTCAGTGCTCTTCAGCGAGCCGAAAATTCCTCAATAGTGCCGTTCTAAATCTGAACCTCGCTGGAAAAGAAGTTTCAGTGCTCTTCAGCGAGCCGAAAATTCCTCAATGTTGCGAACTGCACCAGAAAGACGCGCGAGGTGCGCGTTTCAGTGCTCTTCAGCGAGCCGAAAATTCCTCAATTACGTCTGGCGTCGAAGGTGATGCGCGCGCAGGCGGTTTCAGTGCTCTTCAGCGAGCCGAAAATTCCTCAATGGAGGCAGCGCGCTTCCAGTCCGCCCACCCAAAACGTTTCAGTGCTCTTCAGCGAGCCGAAAATTCCTCAATTCGACAACCACATCCTTGTACCTGTAGCCTATAACGTTTCAGTGCTCTTCAGCGAGCCGAAAATTCCTCAATCCCCCTCTCCGACCGCATTGCGGCGGCCTGGCAGGGTTTCAGTGCTCTTCAGCGAGCCGAAAATTCCTCAATGTTGCCGTGGGAGATTACGACGCGGCGCGGTTCGTGTTTCAGTGCTCTTCAGCGAGCCGAAAATTCCTCAATACGAGCCGTAGATAGTCCCCGCTGGGATTGTCAAAAAGTTTCAGTGCTCTTCAGCGAGCCGAAAATTCCTCAATAACGGCGACAACCCAAGACTGCGCATCGCCGTCTGGTTTCAGTGCTCTTCAGCGAGCCGAAAATTCCTCAATGCGAGGAAAAATAAAAGCGCCCCAGTTGCTCACTGGTTTCAGTGCTCTTCAGCGAGCCGAAAATTCCTCAATCCTGGATCAACAGCCGGTTGCGCTCTACGAGGTCAAGTTTCAGTGCTCTTCAGCGAGCCGAAAATTCCTCAATTCAATAATGTCGCGCAGGTTTGCGTCGGGTTTTGTAGTTTCAGTGCTCTTCAGCGAGCCGAAAATTCCTCAATCGGAAACAGCGCGTCGCTGTCGGCGTCGTTGTAGCCGGTTTCAGTGCTCTTCAGCGAGCCGAAAATTCCTCAATTACCCGAAGATAACCGCCAGCGCCGCCTGTACCTCTGAGTTTCAGTGCTCTTCAGCGAGCCGAAAATTCCTCAATTGATGTACTCGAAGACGCGACGTTCTTTGAGAAGTCGTTTCAGTGCTCTTCAGCGAGCCGAAAATTCCTCAATAGAGCGGGCGGCGAAAGCAGCGTATAACGCTCGTTCGTTTCAGTGCTCTTCAGCGAGCCGAAAATTCCTCAATTTGATCTCCTCACACAACCGACGCAGAATGCGTGCCGAGTTTCAGTGCTCTTCAGCGAGCCGAAAATTCCTCAATGACGCTCGTCGTCCACACCGGCAACGGGCTGATGCCGAGTTTCAGTGCTCTTCAGCGAGCCGAAAATTCCTCAATCAGAATGTATCACCAGCCGACATATCACAATATTTAACGTTTCAGTGCTCTTCAGCGAGCCGAAAATTCCTCAATGACGTGGGGCGTTGCGGAAGCATCGCGAATACGACATTAGTTTCAGTGCTCTTCAGCGAGCCGAAAATTCCTCAATAATGCGACCAGCGTACCGCGCCGCGTCGTAATCTCCCAGTTTCAGTGCTCTTCAGCGAGCCGAAAATTCCTCAATAATGCGACCAGCGTACCGCGCCGCGTCGTAATCTCCCAGTTTCAGTGCTCTTCAGCGAGCCGAAAATTCCTCAATAATCGATAAACACTTAGCACTAAGGAGGCACACAAAAGTTTCAGTGCTCTTCAGCGAGCCGAAAATTCCTCAATAGGATATGCATCTTGTAGATGCAAACATCTATGATGAGGTTTCAGTGCTCTTCAGCGAGCCGAAAATTCCTCAATCAACACCTTTCATATAGATGTTTTCGAGTTCCGGGCAGAGTTTCAGTGCTCTTCAGCGAGCCGAAAATTCCTCAATTAGTTGGTGTGTGATGTTCATCTATTATAAGATAAGGGTTTCAGTGCTCTTCAGCGAGCCGAAAATTCCTCACTCGCCTTTTTGTTCGACGCGCGTGTTTTCACCCGCGGCGTTTCAGTGCTCTTCAGCGAGCCGAAAATTCCTCAATTTGCTGCGTCGATGCTGTGCGGTGCGAAGATAAGCGTTTCAGTGCTCTTCAGCGAGCCGAAAATTCCTCAATTATGTCCATCTCATTTGCAGACTTCTTAGACGTGCTCTAGTTTCAGTGCTCTTCAGCGAGCCGAAAATTCCTCAATAATCGTTCGCGGTGTCGAGATCGACCTCTGTTTGTAGTTTCAGTGCTCTTCAGCGAGCCGAAAATTCCTCAATCTCGCTGTCCGAACGTCTGCGCTGTGTCCAGGTGTGGGTTTCAGTGCTCTTCAGCGAGCCGAAAATTCCTCAATCGAGGATCGCGCGACCGCGCCGGTCGAGCAGCGCGGTTTCAGTGCTCTTCAGCGAGCCGAAAATTCCTCAATTTTACGGCGTACAACCAAACGCTGCGCTGCAACGAAGCGGTTTCAGTGCTCTTCAGCGAGCCGAAAATTCCTCAATGCCAACGTTTGCGCGTTCCGGCGTGATGACGCAGATGTTTCAGTGCTCTTCAGCGAGCCGAAAATTCCTCAATTCGGCGCTTCGCAATCTGATGTATATGCGCGATGCGCGTTTCAGTGCTCTTCAGCGAGCCGAAAATTCCTCAATAAACAGACCAGCAGAGATGGATAGTGGTGATTCGATAGTTTCAGTGCTCTTCAGCGAGCCGAAAATTCCTCAATCTATCAGCATTTTGGGAGGTGTCTATGAGTGACGGAAGTTTCAGTGCTCTTCAGCGAGCCGAAAATTCCTCAATGTTGGGCGTCCGCTGGTCGCCGCGCGGGCTAACCTCGTTTCAGTGCTCTTCAGCGAGCCGAAAATTCCTCAATCGTTCAACCCGGATGATTTTGTGACCGCGCTGCGGTGAGTTTCAGTGCTCTTCAGCGAGCCGAAAATTCCTCAATGTAACGTGGGAGAAACACCTCGCCGTTGGTGTCGGCGGTTTCAGTGCTCTTCAGCGAGCCGAAAATTCCTCAATCAACCCGCCGCTCGTCCATTCCCGGCGCGGCGTTGAGTTTCAGTGCTCTTCAGCGAGCCGAAAATTCCTCAATCAAGTTCCAGGCGGTGGCGGGCGACTCGCTGACGAGTTTCAGTGCTCTTCAGCGAGCCGAAAATTCCTCAATCAAAGACATCATCCGTCCGCTCAACTATGAGCTACTGGTAGTTTCAGTGCTCTTCAGCGAGCCGAAAATTCCTCAATAGCGTCGTCAGCGCCCCCGCCTGAACCTGATACTCGTGTTTCAGTGCTCTTCAGCGAGCCGAAAATTCCTCAATTCGACCACGCTGCCGGCTGCGCTGCGTATCGAGTACCGTTTCAGTGCTCTTCAGCGAGCCGAAAATTCCTCAATACTGTTCAGTCCTGGCACTTGACTCATCATCACAATGTTTCAGTGCTCTTCAGCGAGCCGAAAATTCCTCAATACCGCCCGAATTGCCGGATACGCCGTACACGCCTGGGTTTCAGTGCTCTTCAGCGAGCCGAAAATTCCTCAATTGCACTATCTCTATCGCGATAGCGTCATTGAGCGCGCGTTTCAGTGCTCTTCAGCGAGCCGAAAATTCCTCAATGTTTTCTAGTGTTCGCCCGATTCTGAACAGAATCATTAGTTTCAGTGCTCTTCAGCGAGCCGAAAATTCCTCAATCGCAAAAACACAACGGGCGACCGGATTGCACATCCGTTTCAGTGCTCTTCAGCGAGCCGAAAATTCCTCAATCAACAATGACATTCACAGCGCCGTACAGTACCAGGTTTCAGTGCTCTTCAGCGAGCCGAAAATTCCTCAATCCGGTCTGTCTGCGGTTGGTTTGGCGGCGCTCTCTGCGTTTCAGTGCTCTTCAGCGAGCCGAAAATTCCTCAATATCTACTGGCAGCGCTTCCAGCGGACAAGGTCGATGTTGTTTCAGTGCTCTTCAGCGAGCCGAAAATTCCTCAATTGTATGAGGAGTATTCGTCGTCTCCGTCTCTGGTTTGTTTCAGTGCTCTTCAGCGAGCCGAAAATTCCTCAATCCGTCAACCGCGCCGCTGCTCGCTCACGCTCGCAGGTTTCAGTGCTCTTCAGCGAGCCGAAAATTCCTCAATGCGGCCCGAATAGAGTATGCCGCTGCGTGTGATTGGAGTTTCAGTGCTCTTCAGCGAGCCGAAAATTCCTCAATGTTCAGCAGATTGGGTTCGCCGCACGCGAACCGCCGTTTCAGTGCTCTTCAGCGAGCCGAAAATTCCTCAATCAGGCGCGCGCAGCGTCCGGCGTACTTGCTCCCAGACGTTTCAGTGCTCTTCAGCGAGCCGAAAATTCCTCAATTCGCACAGCAGCGTTGCGTCTGGCGGCACACAGCGTGTTTCAGTGCTCTTCAGCGAGCCGAAAATTCCTCAATCGTGATTACGCTGTCGGGAACGAGTGATGCGTATCAGTTTCAGTGCTCTTCAGCGAGCCGAAAATTCCTCAATCGTACCCGAAGATGACCGCCAGCGCCGACTGCACTTGTTTCAGTGCTCTTCAGCGAGCCGAAAATTCCTCAATCGAACTGCTGATCGGGTCTCATTTGCCCGAACCCGATGTTTCAGTGCTCTTCAGCGAGCCGAAAATTCCTCAATGAAACAGCCGCGCCGCAGCGACGCGCGCGCTGGCGTTTCAGTGCTCTTCAGCGAGCCGAAAATTCCTCAATTATAACCGTAATCGATAAGCACTTAGCACTTAGGTTTCAGTGCTCTTCAGCGAGCCGAAAATTCCTCAATTTGCAGACACGCGCCGCGACGAAGCGGCGGTTGCGCGTTTCAGTGCTCTTCAGCGAGCCGAAAATTCCTCAATTGAGTAGTAGCATAGGGCGTGCAAACCGCGTGCTGGAGTTTCAGTGCTCTTCAGCGAGCCGAAAATTCCTCAATCCTTCCGCCATCTCGCACTGTCGAGCGAGATCAAAAGTTTCAGTGCTCTTCAGCGAGCCGAAAATTCCTCAATACGCGACTACGACTACGACACCGACGCCGCGGATGTCGTTTCAGTGCTCTTCAGCGAGCCGAAAATTCCTCAATCGTTCTTTGAGAAGTCTGGTGAGTAAGAGATGACGCGGTTTCAGTGCTCTTCAGCGAGCCGAAAATTCCTCAATCGTTGTCAACTATCTGCGCGCGGTCAAGTACGCGCCGTTTCAGTGCTCTTCAGCGAGCCGAAAATTCCTCAATTCAGCGCGTTCGCACTCGCGTTCGTTCACCCCGACGGTTTCAGTGCTCTTCAGCGAGCCGAAAATTCCTCAATTCGAGACGGACGCGCTGCTGGCGGCGCTGGACGAGTGGTTTCAGTGCTCTTCAGCGAGCCGAAAATTCCTCAATTCTCTGGATTACCGACGCGCTCGTTGAGGTTGGGAGGTTTCAGTGCTCTTCAGCGAGCCGAAAATTCCTCAATGGAAGCCGATACATTTCTCGTCGATACGCATATCCGTTTCAGTGCTCTTCAGCGAGCCGAAAATTCCTCAATTGCACGATCTCAACCCATCCGGAGGGTTTCGTCTCCAGTTTCAGTGCTCTTCAGCGAGCCGAAAATTCCTCAATAGACATCATCCGTCCGCTGAATTATGAACTTCTAGTCGTTTCAGTGCTCTTCAGCGAGCCGAAAATTCCTCAATCGCCGAACCGTCGCCCAGCGCGGGTCTTCCAAAGCAGACGTTTCAGTGCTCTTCAGCGAGCCGAAAATTCCTCAATCAACGAGCATCGCTGTCTCCTTACGCAAACGCGGAGTTTCAGTGCTCTTCAGCGAGCCGAAAATTCCTCAATAGAGATTATCCATACCTCCCGGCTCGCTTTCATACACGTTTCAGTGCTCTTCAGCGAGCCGAAAATTCCTCAATCGGTGGGAAGTATACTATCGCGCCGGAAATCAACCGAGTTTCAGTGCTCTTCAGCGAGCCGAAAATTCCTCAATTGTTCGGCGCTGTAAGATTTCCGCCGGTGCTAAGACGTTTCAGTGCTCTTCAGCGAGCCGAAAATTCCTCAATCGATCCGGTTATCGCCGCGCGCTGGGCGTATGTGAGTTTCAGTGCTCTTCAGCGAGCCGAAAATTCCTCAATCGACGGTGAGCGAGACGGGGAATTGCTGATGCGGTCGTTTCAGTGCTCTTCAGCGAGCCGAAAATTCCTCAATACCCCTCGGTCAATCCCCGCAGAATACCCTCTGCGAGGTTTCAGTGCTCTTCAGCGAGCCGAAAATTCCTCAATGCGGCGTATCTCCTGCGCGACCCCGCCGCGCCGCTGTTTCAGTGCTCTTCAGCGAGCCGAAAATTCCTCAATACTGTCGTTTGATGATGTCAAGCAGAAAGCGCTTCAGTTGTTTCAGTGCTCTTCAGCGAGCCGAAAATTCCTCAATCTATCTTGGACAAAAATAGGGCTTGCAAGCCGCACGGTTTCAGTGCTCTTCAGCGAGCCGAAAATTCCTCAACACATAGTGGATAGTCATAGCGCCCTCTTCCGCTGCCTGGTTTCAGTGCTCTTCAGCGAGCCGAAAATTCCTCAACTGGTGCCAGCACGCTATGCAGCACCTCGTACGCGTGCGTTTCAGTGCTCTTCAGCGAGCCGAAAATTCCTCAACCCTCAAGCCGCACAAATCGCGTGAAGCGCATCAAAAGGTTTCAGTGCTCTTCAGCGAGCCGAAAATTCCTCAACTCAACATGCGGCGCCCGGCCGAGTTGAGAGATGTCTGTTTCAGTGCTCTTCAGCGAGCCGAAAATTCCTCAACCATAGAACCCTCCTAAAACACTAATAGCGCCCCCGAATGTTTCAGTGCTCTTCAGCGAGCCGAAAATTCCTCAACGCTGGGAGCACGTGGTGGTGTCACGTGTTTTCAACAGTTTCAGTGCTCTTCAGCGAGCCGAAAATTCCTCAACTCTGGCATTGGCAGCAAGCATCAGGCGGCGATGTGGACGCCGGTTTCAGTGCTCTTCAGCGAGCCGAAAATTCCTCAACGCGACCGACCATTCTGTATTGGCGTATCCGACGTGGCGTTTCAGTGCTCTTCAGCGAGCCGAAAATTCCTCAACCGTGCCCCAAATAGCAATGAGGAGCAGTGCTGCAAGTTTCAGTGCTCTTCAGCGAGCCGAAAATTCCTCAACTTCCAGTACGTGTACTTCCCGAAACGAGAAAACTTCGAGTTTCAGTGCTCTTCAGCGAGCCGAAAATTCCTCAACCCTAACTATCGCATTCAATTCAGGATCGAATTGAGGTTTCAGTGCTCTTCAGCGAGCCGAAAATTCCTCAACTACGGTATCGGTGAACTTAGCCGCGCCGTAATCTACGTTTCAGTGCTCTTCAGCGAGCCGAAAATTCCTCAACCGGAGGCGGAGAAGATATTGCGCGGGAGGTGAGAAAGTTTCAGTGCTCTTCAGCGAGCCGAAAATTCCTCAACTGACAGTGGCAGGTTGATCATTGAAGCATCAGGCGTGAGTTTCAGTGCTCTTCAGCGAGCCGAAAATTCCTCAACGGTGCAGCAAGTGGTGAAGGTCGCAACTTCGTTTGGTTTCAGTGCTCTTCAGCGAGCCGAAAATTCCTCAACTCTACACGAGAAAGGGGAAACAAGATGAGAGATCAAGTTTCAGTGCTCTTCAGCGAGCCGAAAATTCCTCAACCCGTTTGCGCAAACAGCAATCTTTGACCTGGTGAACGTTTCAGTGCTCTTCAGCGAGCCGAAAATTCCTCAACTTCGCCCAAAACAGCGCACCAAACGCCTTGTACACGCGCAGTTTCAGTGCTCTTCAGCGAGCCGAAAATTCCTCAACCGCGGTCAGTTCGTTGTTGAGCACGCTCGCGGCTTCGGTTTCAGTGCTCTTCAGCGAGCCGAAAATTCCTCAACCGCGATAGCGTCATTGAGCGAGCTGGAAGCGGCTTCGTTTCAGTGCTCTTCAGCGAGCCGAAAATTCCTCAACCTTTCGATGGATTGACGGGAGAACCGACCGGTATGGTTTCAGTGCTCTTCAGCGAGCCGAAAATTCCTCAACCAAACCAGCGCTGATCGGGAACGGCGATTCGATACGGGTTTCAGTGCTCTTCAGCGAGCCGAAAATTCCTCAACAGCATTTGTCGTTCATTTCCACACCTCTGCCAAAGGTTTCAGTGCTCTTCAGCGAGCCGAAAATTCCTCAACACCGCCACACCAATCGAATAAGGAGAATCGTTCCGCGTTTCAGTGCTCTTCAGCGAGCCGAAAATTCCTCAACTAGTCGTTTAGTCAGTGAGCGATTGTACAAGCGAGAATGTTTCAGTGCTCTTCAGCGAGCCGAAAATTCCTCAACCGCCGCGATTTGTCAAGTCCCAAATTCAGCGAAAATTGTTTCAGTGCTCTTCAGCGAGCCGAAAATTCCTCAACCTGATCGCGATCAGGTAGTAATCATCCGTGTCGTCGTTTCAGTGCTCTTCAGCGAGCCGAAAATTCCTCAACTGCTGGACGGTTTGCACGCCCTATCTTGTGCTGATGTTTCAGTGCTCTTCAGCGAGCCGAAAATTCCTCAACCGATAGAGATAGTGCAATCTGCGAGTGAGACCGCTGTAGTTTCAGTGCTCTTCAGCGAGCCGAAAATTCCTCAACTGTGTAACTCCTTTCACGATATTATTCAGAATTGTGGTTTCAGTGCTCTTCAGCGAGCCGAAAATTCCTCAACCAGGCGAACGCCTGACGCTTTTTCTTTGTCAACGGAAGGTTTCAGTGCTCTTCAGCGAGCCGAAAATTCCTCAACGGCGGTGCTGATCGCCGTCATTTGGGCGGGTTTGCATGTTTCAGTGCTCTTCAGCGAGCCGAAAATTCCTCAACCGGATGCGGCGTCGCGGTCGCTTGGGATCGGTGCGGGTTTCAGTGCTCTTCAGCGAGCCGAAAATTCCTCAACGGGTAGATAGTGAATGAGCGTCGTAATGGGCAATTAGTTTCAGTGCTCTTCAGCGAGCCGAAAATTCCTCAACCGTGCTGGACGGTCGCCAGGTGCATGCTGCGTCACGTTTCAGTGCTCTTCAGCGAGCCGAAAATTCCTCAACCGGGCGGGCGGGGCTACGGGCGCGCGCCCCCCGGTGTTTCAGTGCTCTTCAGCGAGCCGAAAATTCCTCAACTACGCACCGGTTGATACAAACCTGCGCTGATCGAGAAGTTTCAGTGCTCTTCAGCGAGCCGAAAATTCCTCAACCTTGACGGGTTTAAACAGACCAGCGGAAACAGTGAGGTTTCAGTGCTCTTCAGCGAGCCGAAAATTCCTCAACGTTACCAGTGGTACGCTTCTCTTACGCTCTACTACCGGTTTCAGTGCTCTTCAGCGAGCCGAAAATTCCTCAACGACGCCGATGCACTCATACGCTCGTGCGATCCTTCAGCGGTTTCAGTGCTCTTCAGCGAGCCGAAAATTCCTCAACGGGATCGGTGAAATCGTACGTCCGGCGCAGGCGGGGTTTCAGTGCTCTTCAGCGAGCCGAAAATTCCTCAACGAGCAGCGATAGTAGATCGTCAATGAAGCGTACCACGTTTCAGTGCTCTTCAGCGAGCCGAAAATTCCTCAACCCAACAGCATCATTCCGACCTCAGCATAAAGCCCGCGGTTTCAGTGCTCTTCAGCGAGCCGAAAATTCCTCAACCGTTCATTTCCACACCTCAAGCAGTGCGTTTGCGAGCGTTTCAGTGCTCTTCAGCGAGCCGAAAATTCCTCAACGCAATGCCGGTGACGCCTTTATTTCCGTGAACGTGAGTTTCAGTGCTCTTCAGCGAGCCGAAAATTCCTCAACGTCCCTTGTACGTTAGCGGGGCGTCTTTGTAATCCTGTTTCAGTGCTCTTCAGCGAGCCGAAAATTCCTCAACAGAGGGGGTGGTCGATCGCGAGTCGAAACGGATTGGGTTTCAGTGCTCTTCAGCGAGCCGAAAATTCCTCAACCTACTGGCAGCGCTTCCAGCGGACAAGGTCGATGTTGTTTCAGTGCTCTTCAGCGAGCCGAAAATTCCTCAACCGAACGCGCGCGGGTTTGAACAAACCCGCTTGAATGTTTCAGTGCTCTTCAGCGAGCCGAAAATTCCTCAACGATGCCCGCACAGATTTCGAGACGCACGCGAAAGCGTTTCAGTGCTCTTCAGCGAGCCGAAAATTCCTCAACTTTGGCACGCAGCAGGCGCAGACGCAGAAGGGACAGCGTTTCAGTGCTCTTCAGCGAGCCGAAAATTCCTCAACGGAGAAAAGGAAAGAAACTCCCGCATCTGCAAAGAGGTTTCAGTGCTCTTCAGCGAGCCGAAAATTCCTCAACCGAAAGCAGTCCAAGAAGCTGTTCAACACAATCGAAGGTTTCAGTGCTCTTCAGCGAGCCGAAAATTCCTCAACTACCCGGACCTGCCCGCGCCCTACAGCAGGACAAGTGTTTCAGTGCTCTTCAGCGAGCCGAAAATTCCTCAACGCTCGTACAACGTCTTGTAAGGTGGTTCAGTATGGGTTTCAGTGCTCTTCAGCGAGCCGAAAATTCCTCAACTTCCTCGTCCCGACGCTTCCCACAGGACTCCGTTCCAGTTTCAGTGCTCTTCAGCGAGCCGAAAATTCCTCAACCCCGCGCGGCGCCAGCACGCTATGAAGCGCCTCGTGTTTCAGTGCTCTTCAGCGAGCCGAAAATTCCTCAATTCAACATGCGGCGCCCGGCCGAGTTGAGAGATGTCTGTTTCAGTGCTCTTCAGCGAGCCGAAAATTCCTCAATCCTGGTCAGCATTGAGCACGCGCCCTATACTGGCGCGTTTCAGTGCTCTTCAGCGAGCCGAAAATTCCTCAATAGTAGCGGTAGCCGATAATCGGGATTGTGGTACCTTGTTTCAGTGCTCTTCAGCGAGCCGAAAATTCCTCAATTCATTCGGATGACATCGCGGACTTCAATCTTCTGCGCGTTTCAGTGCTCTTCAGCGAGCCGAAAATTCCTCAATCCCGCTACACCGCCAGTTTCAAATCGTGACGGGGATGTTTCAGTGCTCTTCAGCGAGCCGAAAATTCCTCAATGCAGCGGGGGCTACGGGCGCGCGCCCCCCGGTCGTTGGTTTCAGTGCTCTTCAGCGAGCCGAAAATTCCTCAATCTCACTCAACGGCCCGAAGTATGTGCGCCCCCGGTGTTTCAGTGCTCTTCAGCGAGCCGAAAATTCCTCAATGAAGAGAACTGATGCCACACTCTTCAACTTCATCCTACCGTTTCAGTGCTCTTCAGCGAGCCGAAAATTCCTCAATCCACGTAGACGTACAAATGTTCGTCTGCTAGAATAAGTTTCAGTGCTCTTCAGCGAGCCGAAAATTCCTCAATTCGCAGTGGCCAGTGGGGCCTGCCTGAACTGGAGCAGTTTCAGTGCTCTTCAGCGAGCCGAAAATTCCTCAATTCCACCCTTCCTGACCATCGCGCCCGTTGCTGTTCGTTGTTTCAGTGCTCTTCAGCGAGCCGAAAATTCCTCAATAAGATTGAAGTCCGCGATGTCATCCGAATGATGAAGGTTTCAGTGCTCTTCAGCGAGCCGAAAATTCCTCAATCGTTGCTCGGATTGCCTGGCGCGCCCCGCCCGCCCGCGTTTCAGTGCTCTTCAGCGAGCCGAAAATTCCTCAATTCGAGCGGGGCTCTGCGCGCGCGCCCCCCTGAGATCGCGTTTCAGTGCTCTTCAGCGAGCCGAAAATTCCTCAATCGGCGGTCGCGCGCTATCTCACGACTGACGGGATCGCGTTTCAGTGCTCTTCAGCGAGCCGAAAATTCCTCAATTCGGAGCGGTTGATGCGGATGATGAGCGTTAGGCGCGTTTCAGTGCTCTTCAGCGAGCCGAAAATTCCTCAATCAATCCGGATCGCTCTGGTGGTCCGGCCGGTACCAGTTTCAGTGCTCTTCAGCGAGCCGAAAATTCCTCAATCTGGAGCAGGGTAGACGGAATCGAACCGCTAGGACAGTTTCAGTGCTCTTCAGCGAGCCGAAAATTCCTCAATCGACCGCGTCGCCCTCGCCGTCGCCGACCGCGACGCCCGTTTCAGTGCTCTTCAGCGAGCCGAAAATTCCTCAATCTGTGTGGTTGACCGCCGCTGCTGGCGGCGATGATTGTTTCAGTGCTCTTCAGCGAGCCGAAAATTCCTCAATCGTTCCTTCGCCGTCAACTTCTGTGATGTAAGCGTGTTTCAGTGCTCTTCAGCGAGCCGAAAATTCCTCAATCGACGCAGCGCGTCTGAGGATCAAGCGCCGCGAATAGTTTCAGTGCTCTTCAGCGAGCCGAAAATTCCTCAATGCGCTGGTGGACGGAAGCCAGGACGCCCCGGCGCTGGGTTTCAGTGCTCTTCAGCGAGCCGAAAATTCCTCAATGCTGCACCAGCCCGACCGTTGCGAGTTCGATCAGCGTGTTTCAGTGCTCTTCAGCGAGCCGAAAATTCCTCAATCGTTCCCGTACAGTATTTTCGGTCAAACTCCGATTGTGTTTCAGTGCTCTTCAGCGAGCCGAAAATTCCTCAATGTACTCAGGATCACGCGCCGAAAGTTTTTGAAGACAGTTTCAGTGCTCTTCAGCGAGCCGAAAATTCCTCAATAGTGGGATACGGGTTTAGGCAATGTGCTACCTGACTGTTTCAGTGCTCTTCAGCGAGCCGAAAATTCCTCAATGCCGCCGGTCAAATACGAGATGGTCAACGATCTCGAGTTTCAGTGCTCTTCAGCGAGCCGAAAATTCCTCAATCGAACAAAGACATCATCCGTCCGCTGAATTATGAACTTTGTTTCAGTGCTCTTCAGCGAGCCGAAAATTCCTCAATTTGGAGCGGGAATACGAAGATGATCCGGAAAAGCGCGTTTCAGTGCTCTTCAGCGAGCCGAAAATTCCTCAATCATAAACCCGGTGCCGACCGGTTGCCAGCGTCTCATATGTTTCAGTGCTCTTCAGCGAGCCGAAAATTCCTCAATTCAAGGAACGCCGGGCTGCGCGCGCTGCGCAGCACGGTTTCAGTGCTCTTCAGCGAGCCGAAAATTCCTCAATCGTCAGCCGCGCGCCAAGGCGCGGGGGTAAACGCGTTTCAGTGCTCTTCAGCGAGCCGAAAATTCCTCAATCAAAGGAGGATCAAAAATGCTTCATCTGGTTTGGGAGTTTCAGTGCTCTTCAGCGAGCCGAAAATTCCTCAATACAGACGGCGGCGCTGCTGCTCTACCCCGACCGCCCGTTTCAGTGCTCTTCAGCGAGCCGAAAATTCCTCAATCGAACGGGCGCGCCTGCGAACGATTGGCATCCGCAAGGTTTCAGTGCTCTTCAGCGAGCCGAAAATTCCTCAATGCAGCGTCTTCAGCGTCTCCTCGCCGAAGTCCCGCGGTTTCAGTGCTCTTCAGCGAGCCGAAAATTCCTCAATTTCGCGGCGACGGCGGCGCGGATCGCGTCAACGAGGTTTCAGTGCTCTTCAGCGAGCCGAAAATTCCTCAATTGAGCGACCCGTCGCTTGCCCGCCTTTTGACTTCGACGTTTCAGTGCTCTTCAGCGAGCCGAAAATTCCTCAATCGAACGAGCGCCACAACGAAATCTGCGTAGCGCTCCGTTTCAGTGCTCTTCAGCGAGCCGAAAATTCCTCAATGGAC
>Ga0308403_1000511_pt1 | contig 14970 bp, 4 predicted proteins | sample HotsprSampleOSM3_FD_203470 | JGI IMG/M metagenome (GOLD analysis project Ga0308403, IMG submission 203470) | Hot spring phototrophic mat microbial communities from Octopus Spring, Yellowstone National Park, Wyoming, United States - 20060914_OS-M3 ... | reverse complement strand
GCTCATCGCAGATCATCAGGGCGTGATCAGCGTGCCAAAAGCCTTGCACTACGTCAGCGCGTTCGGTCCTACAATTGCCGCGCTCGCCGTGACCGCCGGCGTTGGCGGTTGGGCAGGGCTGAGCGATCTAGGGCGGCGCGTCGTCCACGCTGCGATCGGCGTGCGTTGGTGGCTGATCGGTCTTGGCACGCCTTTGGCGCTAGGTCTGGCTGCTGTTGTGGTCTACGCGCTTGAGAACAATGCTTTGCCGAGCCTGCAGCTGTTCGGCGAGGTGGACTATTTGGGCAACATCGGCGTGTTAGCGGCGCTCGCGCTGTGGATTGCCACATATGGCTTCGGCGAAGAGATCGGCTGGCGTGGCTTTGCTTTCCATCGCATGGCATCTGAGCGCTGGATCAAAGCAGCCGTGATCATCGGCGTTTTGTGGGGATTGTGGCATCTGCCGTATTTCTTTTACAAAGAGAATTTCATGGCGCTGGGCGCGGGCGGTTTCATCGGCTACATCGTCAGCATCACGATGGGTTCGATCTTGCTCTCGTGGATGTATCGCGGCAGCGGTCAGAGCATCCTGCTCGTGGCGTTGTGGCACGGTCTGTTCGATTTTGTGAGCGCTTCGCCAGTGGCAGCAGGCACGGGCAATGCGCTCATCAGCGGCGCGGTCATTGTCTGGGTGATCGTCATTTTGCGGCGTGTGGGCTGAGGCGCAATGCTGCGATTTCGTATGAACGCTGCTCGTCGCGTGAGAGCGGCGTTCATTTTCGCGAGGCGCTGCATAGCACACGACTTTGCGCAGGGCAAGGCTTTCTCTGCTAAAATCAGAGCTTCTATCGGCATTGTTCAGCACAGGCAGCGCATGACAGGCACATTGCTCAACGTGATGACCATTTTGGCGGGCAGCGCGCTCGGCATTTTGATCGGCAGCCGCTTTTCAGCCAATATTCAGCAGAGCGTGGTGACGGGCTTAGGCTTGGTCACGCTCGTCTTAGGCGTGCAAAACGCTGTGCAGAGCGGCAACATCCTTGTGCCGCTGCTCAGCCTTGTGATCGGCACAATTCTGGGCGAGCTATTGGACGTGGACGGCAAGCTGAAGGCGCTTGGCGCATGGCTGCAGGCGCGCTTCGCCGCCGATCCAAGCGGCGCGGAAGGCGCTCAGGCGGCGCGCGTGCGCTTCATCAATGGCTTCGTCACAGCGAGCTTGGTCTTCGGCATCGGTCCGCTCGCCGTGCTTGGCTCGATTCAAAATGGCATTGACGCGGCGGATATCCGCTTGCTCGCCATCAAGTCCACGCTCGATTTTTTCGCCTCGATCGCTTTTGCGGCGTCGCTGGGCATTGGCGTGGCGTTCAGCGCCTTGCCGATCTTCGCTATTCAGGGCAGCTTCGCGCTGATCGGGATGCTTTTGGCAGGCTCGGCAGGCGCGGCGCTGGGCGCTGAGTCGCCGCTCATCCGCGAGCTGACGGCGAGCGGCGGCTTGATCCTGATGGGCTTGGCGCTGGTGCTGCTGGACGTGAAGCAGCCGCGAGTCGCCAACATGCTGCCTGCGCTGATCGTCGCGCCATTGATGGTGCTTGGCGCTTCGCTCTTAGGCGTGACGCTCTATCCGTGAACTCAGCCGCCGCTGCACAGAAATAAGCCTGCAGGATTGTTCAGCGGCGCGCGGTAATCGAAAGTGCGTCCTTGATAGACGAAGATGAATTGCCAGCCGGGCGTCAAAATGCGGTCAACAGCCTGTCCTGTGCGCGGACAATTCAACTGCGAGTTGGTGTACTCGCGGTAGCGCCACGACCAGCGCGAGCGCCGATTGTTGAAGCTCTCGAAGGTCAGTTGCACTTCAAGGCGGCGGCTGAGATCGGCGAGCGCGTCGTTGATGACGGCAGGCGGTTCAGTGTTGGCAGTGGCGCGCGGCGGCAAGGTCACCTGAAAGATGGCGCCGGTCGGATTGGTGCAAAAGCGCAGCGAGTTGCGGTCGTTAAAGGCAACGCGATACTCGTAGCGCGTGCCGCGAAAGATGAAGATGAATTGATAGCCGATCACTCTGCCCGTCACGACGGTCTCGCCAGGGCGCGGACACTCAAGGCTGCTATCGGCAAAATCCACGCCGCGCCATTCCCAGCGCGAGGTCGGATTGTTGAAATCGGCGAGCGTGAGCGTGCGACCGAGACGGCGACCAAGATCGGCGAGCGCGTCTTCAAAGGCAGGCGGCGGCTGTTGGGCAAAGCTGGCAAGGCTCGGCAGGATGAAGGCGAGCGCTACACACGCGCTGATCAGCCCCAAAAGACGTTTTTTCATGGCAATTCTCCGCAAAAGCGCTAAAAGCACACCTCGCGTGAGTGTAACGCGCTTTCGCCGAATGCGGCAGGGCTACGCTTGACAAGCGCGCGCTTTTTTGCTATCCAATCAGCGGCGCATTCTCAGTTCAGGACGCGGTGCGCAATGCTGGAGACAATCGAGGCGCTAGTTGGCTACTTATTCGTGGTCGGCGGACGCGCTGTTGGCGCAACGCCGCCCGGCGCGCTTGTCGAGCTGCCGCCGCGCAAAGCGCAGCGCAGCCGCGAGGCGGATACGTTCTTCGCGCTCATCACGCCGCACGGCAAAACGCACCTGACCGCTAATATCTATGAGGTGCTCACGCATCTCGCCGCTGATGTATACTTCCGCAGCGGCGGCAGCGTCACCAACGGACTGCGCGAAGCGATTCTCGCCGTCAACAGCCAAATTTCAGAGACAGGTCAGCGCCATACGCTGAACATGATCTGCGCTGTGCTGCGCGATAACGAGGTCTACATTGCGCGCACAGGCGAAAGCGCTTGCGTGCTGCGTCAAAATGGCGATTTCGCCTATCATCCTGAGCAGCCAAGCGACGCCTTGCCGCTCGGCGCGACCGCTTCGCCTGAGATCAAGCTCTCGCGCTGCGAAGTTGCGCCCGGCGACCTGATGGTCTTGTGCGATAACGCGCTCGCTTGCGCTGAGCGCGCCGCGTTGAACGCTGCGCTCGCCGCGCCCGACCTGACCGCTATCTTAGAGCCGTTGAAAGCGCTCGCCTGCAAAGATACACAAGCGCTGATCATTCAATTCGCCACGCCTGAGACGCCCAATCCAACGCCTATTCCAAAGCCGCGCCCGAGCGCGCTTGCGCCTGCAGTCGCCGCCGCAGCAGCGCCTCAGCCGAGCGCCACTGCGCCTGCTGAAGCGTCGCCTGAGCCTGCGCCGCCAATTGCACAACGCGCCGCGCTCGCCACAGGCAGCGCGCTCGGCAATTTTGCCAAAGGATTGAACCGCGCGCTCAGCCGTCTGCTGCCCGAGCCGAGCGAGACGAGCGCGCCGCGCATTCCGAGCATGTTGGCAGCCATCTTGGCGATCTTGATTCCAATCGTGGTCGTCTTCGTGATGGTCGCTTTGCAGCTCTCGCAGTTCGATCTGACTCAATTTGAGCAGATGGTGCGCGAAGTCGAGGCGGCTGTGCGCCAAGCAGAGCTGGTTGACCTTGAAAATGAGAGCGTCGCGCGCACGGTCTGGCTAGGCATCCTAGAGCGCGTGGCATACGTCGAGACGACGAGCGGTCGGGCGAACGATCCGACGCTCAGGCGCATCCAAGCGAAGGCGCAAGGCATTCTGGATCGCTTTGACAAGGTCACGCGCCGCACGCCGACGCCGTTGCGCAATTTTGGCGAAAGCGCTCGCTTGGTCAATCCGATCATACGCGGCGGCGCCGATGTCTACACGCTGGACGTGAGCCGCAGTGCTATCTATCGCGATACGCTGGCGCCTGAGCTGAGCGTGCTGATCACGCGCAACACGCAGCCTGTCGTGCAGCGCGGACAAGCCGTCGGCGCGTTTTCCGTGCGCGAAGTGGTGGACATGATCTGGCTGGCGGAAGGCGGCGTGCAGCGCGCGAATGTGCTGGCAGCGCTCGATACGCAAGGCATTTTGATCACATACTCGCCTACCTTTGCGCCTGCCACGGCGCAGCGCCTTGCCGGCGCCGATCTGTGGAGCAAGCCGATCGCGCTCGCTACATGGCGCGGCAATTTGTATCTGCTCGATCCTGACGCGAATCAAATCTGGCGCTACCGTCCGCTCGGCAATAGCTATCCTAATCCGCCTGAGGAATACTTCGACGGCGAAGTGCGCCCTGATCTCAGCATGGCAGTGGACTTCGGCATCGATCCGAACGGCAATGTGTACATTTTCTTCGCCGATGGTCAGCTGCGCAAGTTCACGAGCGGCATCGAGCAACGCTTCGCGCTGAGCGGCATGCCAACAGGCGGCTTGAAAAGCGGACGCGCCATGTACCTTGACGGCGATTCGCCCTTGCCTTCAATCTATCTGTTGGATGCTGCCGATCAATCCATCTATCAGATCACGCTCTCAGGCGCTTTCCGCTATCGCTTCCGCGCTACTGATCCAAATTTATTCCGCACGCTCAGCGGCATCTACGCCGACCGCGATAACATCTTCGTCGCCTCAGGCGCTGTGCTTTACCACTTTTCCATTGCCGATCTAGCAGGTCGCCCTGCACCTTGACCGCTGTTTCGTTTCTGTTTACAAACATTTGTGTAGCGATCTTGACAAGTGAGCGCAAAAATGGCACAGTCAAGGTCAGTTTCGCCTTGCGCCAAAGTGCGCTACAATCAGTGTGAACTCATCTAATCCGATCATCCGCTGAGCGAGGTGCGATTGTGAGCAAAGGACGCATTCTGGTCGTTGAAGACGATTTTGATATTTCTAACATGCTGCGCATTTATTTCACAGGGCAGGGCTACGATGTGCAAGTGGCGCCGCGCGGCGGCGATGCGCTCACGCTGACGCGCAAACAGTTGCCACAGCTGATCGTGCTAGATATCATGCTGCCCGATATGGACGGCTACGCGGTCTGCCGCGAGCTGCGCCAGACGACGCGCACCAGCCACATTCCGATCATCTTTTTGACGCAACGCGACGAGCGCTCTGATCGCATCGCAGGGCTTGAGCTAGGCGCTGATGATTACATCACCAAGCCGTTCGATATCGAAGAACTCAAGCTGCGCGTGAAGAATGCCATTGAGCGCGTCGACCGCGAGAAGAGCATGGATCCGCGCTCAAACTTGCCTTCAAGCCGCCTGATTGAAGAGCAGCTGCGCGAGCTGATGCGCACCACGGACACTTGGTACTACATGGACATCAAGATCAATCACTTCGATGCTTTCCAAGAAGTGTACGGCGTCCTAGCAAGCACAGAAGTGCTGCGCTTTGTGGCGTTGCTGCTGGGCGAAGTGGCGGATGAGTACGGCACGCCTGACGACTTCATCGGACACGCCGGCAACGATAACTTTGTCATCATCACCTACAGCAGTCGCGCTACTGCGCTCAAGGATCGGCTGATCGAGCGCTTCAACGATGAAGTCAAGCAGCACTACACCTTCATTGATCGCGAGCGCGGACATATCGTGATGGAAAACGGCGAGACCAAGCCGCTGATGACGCTCGGCGTCGGCATTGTCTCTAACGCTACGCAGCGCTTCGCCGATATTCGTGAGATCACTGAGCTGGCTGCCGAAGCGCGCCGTCGTCCTACGAGCGACTCGGTTGAGCCAATCGAAACGTCTTGGTGAGCGAGCGGCAGCCGCACAGCAGGCTGCCACGAGGATTAGGACATGGACGGTTTTGTGCTGCTGCTATTCGTGCTAGGCTTCAGCGTGTTCGGCGCGGTCTTCATGTTAGCGCGCCTGCGCTTGGAGCGCCGTGCTGAGGTTGAAATTCTGCCTGAGACAGTTGTGCAGGTGAATTTGCTGGATAACGACGCCGCTGTGGTAGTGGCAGAAGGACGCGGCAAGCTCGTCTACGCCAATCCGCGCGCGCAGACTTGGTTCGGCTTGAGCGGCGGCGAGCCCGACCTCGAAGTGCTGGTCGAGAGTGTGCAGCCTGCCGACACTTTCTTGGAGCTATTCAGCAAGGAAGGCACGGCGTCGTTCCGCATTGGCTCGCGCCGCGTTGAGGCGTCATCGCACTATGTGCCGCACGATGGCGTGCCGCAGATGGTCGTGGTGATGCGCGAACTCACCTCGCCAAACGTCGGACGCGCCGCGCTCGATCCGACGCACGCCTTGATCCTCGTCGGCGATGCCGTCCAGTTGCTCAGCAGCAACATGCCGCTCTCAGAGGCGCTTGACGAAGTGCTGCGCCTTGTTCACGACGTGATTCCATTCGATGTGGCAGAGGTCAATCTCTGGGACTCGGCGCTCCAAATTCTGACGCCTTTTGGCAGGCATGGCGACCGCGCTTACTTTGAAGCGCTGGACGCCACAGATGGTCATTACGCGCTCAACGAGAGCTGCAGCGGCTGGCTGGTGCGCTATCGGCAGCCATTGCTCGTGCCTGACCTGCGTCTGCGCCCTGATGTGCGCCCCAAAGTTGCCAGTTATGGCTTCCAGTCGTTTGTCGGCGCGCCGCTCTTGGTCGGCGACCGCTTGATCGGCACTTTAGAGCTAGCCAGTCGCAGCCGCGTCGCCTTCGATCATGAGGATATGGCGCTCTTGCAAATTTTAGCAGGTCAGCTCGGCATCGCCGTCGAGAATGCGCGCTTGCAACAGACGCAGTCTGAGCGCGCGGCAGAGCTGAACGGCTTGCAACAGATCGCCAGCGTGATGACTTCCATGCGCGACTCGCGCCAGATGTACACGCAGTTGACCAGCCGCATCGCGTTACTCGCCGATGTTGAGATGTGCGGCGTGCTATTGGAAGTGCCTGAGCAACAAGCGCTCGTCGGGCAGCCGCCGTTTTATGGCGTGCCAGAGTCCATCGTGGCGATGTATCGCATCTCGCTTGCCGAAGGCAGCATCGGCGCAATTCTGTATCGCACGCGCGAGTGGTGGTACTCCAACGCTGTGCTGAGCGACGAGATTGTGCGCGAAGCGGGCTTGACCAGTTTGGCGGAAGCTGTCGGCGTCCACACGACGGCGCTGGTGCAGATGAGCGTCGGCAATCGGCGCTTCGGCGTGATTCAAGTCGCCAATAAGCGCGACGGCAAAGGCTTCACTGAGAACGATATGCGCCTGTTGAGCGTTTTTGCATCGCAGGCGGCTATTGTAGTGGAAAACGCGCGGCTGTACGATGAAGAGCGCCGCCGCTCAGAGGAACTGGGCGGCTTGCAGCAGGTCAGCCAAGCGATTGGCATGTTGCGCTCTGCCGATGAGATGTTCGGCTATTTGAATGAGCAGATCGCCAAGCTGATGAACTGCCAGATGTGCGGCATCCTGCTCTACGAGCCGAGTCTCGGTCAATTGATCAGCCGTCCGCCTTTCTACGGCGTGGATGACGATCTGATCCGCCACTATCGGATTTCGATCACGCCCGGCACCACATTCCATCGCATTTACAACGAGAGCGATTATTGGATCAGCAATGAGCTACGCGCCGATCCGATGCTGCGCGATAGCGGCTTGGACAAGCTGGCGATGCTGATCGGCGTGCGCCAGACGATGATGGTGCCATTGGTGATCAGCGGCAGGCGTCTGGGTGTGGTGCAAGTCTCGAATCGGCTGGACGGCGCTGAATTCACAGAAGAGCAAGCGCGCGTGCTTTCAATCATCGCTGCGCAAGCTGCCGTCATCATAGACAATGCGCGGCTCTATCGCGAGATGCGCGAGCGCACGGACGAATCGGAAGGCTTGCGCCGCATCGCTGAGATCGCCTCTAGCAATGCGCGCCTTGAAGAGATCATCCGCGCCGTTGTGCGTGAGACGGCGGCTATGTTCGGCTGCGAGATTTGCACGGTCGGCGTGCTGGACGATCAGACGGGCGCGCTGCTCATCATGCCCGAATACACCTTCGGCTTGGTCGGCTTGCAAGAGCCTGTCATCCTCGATACCTACCGTCCCGGCTTTCAGAACAGCGTAGCGCTCTCGCAGCGTCCGTTCCTCAGCAACAACCTGCGCACCGATCCGCGTCTATTGCCTGCCTATCGCGAGATCGCTGAGCGCTTCGGCTTCAACAGCGCCGTGCAAGTGCCGCTCGCCGTGCAAGAGCGCAGCTTTGGCGAGCTGACTATCGCTAGCCGCGGCGCCCGTGAGTTCACGCAAGACGATCAGCGGCTGTTGCAGACCATCGGCGTGCAATTGGCAGCCGCTATCGATCGCCAGAAGCTCTATCAGGCGACTGATGCTGACCTGCGTCAACGCATTCGCGAGATGGACGCGCTGACGCGCATCAGTTATGAGCAGAACAGCACGACTGAGTTCGACCGCATCATCACAGTCATCCGTAACGAGATACAGCGCACGCTCGGCGTCTCGTTCGCCAGCATCGTTTTCTTCCAACCTGCCAGCAGCTGGTCAGTGCCTAACGCGCCTGAGATTCGCCGTCGTTACGGTCATGAGAGAGCGTTGCAGGCTTTAGCGCCTATCGAGCAAGTTGCATTCGAACGGCGCGAGCCGCTCTTTGTAGCCGATTACAGCGCGACCAGTTTGCAGGCAGCGCCTGATGGAATGCGCAGCGCGATCGCAGCGCCGATCACCTACAGCGGCGAGATCGTCGGCGTCTTGCATCTCGCCACGCCTGAGCTAGATCGGCTGAGCGCACAAACGCTTGATTTCGTCAAGACGATCACCAATCAGATTGCGATCAGCATCGGCAATGAAGAGCGCTATCGCGATCAATTGGATCGCGCAGAGCTGCTCAAACAGCGCACTGAGCAACTCAATCAGCTCTTCGAGCTTGGACGCATGGTCAATAGCGGCGAGCCGATTGAAGACGTGCTGGAAGCAGTGGCGCACGCCATCAGCGATACCATCGGCTTCGATATCGCCATCATCAGCCTGATCGATAAGCGAGCGCAAAGCACGCGCCGTATTGCCCAATCAGGCTTGCCGCTGCAACAGTGGGAAGAAGCGCGCCGCGTCAGCGTGCCACTCAGCCAGCTTGAGCAGCTGCTCAAGCCTGAGTTCCAGATCAGCAACTCGTTTTTCATCCCTGCCGAAGCGCAGGAGCGCCGTGCGCTCAACCTGCCCTTTGTGAACGTGAGAGCGGACAGTAGTCGGCGCACGGGCGCACAGGCTTGGCAGCCTGAGGATTTGCTGCTGATGCCATTGCGCAGCTCGGAAGGCGAGCTGATCGGCGTGATCAGCGTGGACGAGCCGCGCAATGGCTTACGACCGAGCTTGCGCACGATTGAAGCGCTAGAGACCTTCGCCTATCAAGCGGCATTCGCCATTGAGAACTACAATCTGCTGCGCGCCTATGAACTGGAAGCAGAGGCGACGCGCCGCGAGCGCGACCGTCTGGAGCAGCTTTACGTCGCCACAAACGAAGTGCAGCGCGCGCCTGATGTGCCGACGCGCCTCGCCGTGATCGCTGAGAGCATCCGCGCGCTAGGCTGGGGCAGAGTCGCGGTCACGTTGCGCGATGAGAACTTTGAGCCATTGGAGACGGCGCTGGCAGGCTTCACGCCTGAGGATGCTGAGAAGTTCAAGCGCAACTTGTTGCCAGGCGCCGTCTGGTCGCAGCGCATTGCCGATCCTGAGCTGCGCAACTATCGCGTCGGCAGCGCTTACTATTTGCGCTATACCGATCCGTGGGTGACGGAGAATAAGTTGATCGCAGGCGTTGTCGGCGGCAGTGAAGATGGCGCGCTCAGCGATGCCAGCACGCTGCGCCTGCCTGCGCTCTCGCCGCGTCCAAGCGAGCAATGGCATCCGCTCGATACGCTCTACCTGCCGCTTTACGGTCTGGATCGCTCGCGCTTGATCGGCATCATCACGCTCGATTCGCCTGCAGATGGTCTAGCGCCCACTGAGAGCGCCTTACGACCGATTGAGCTGTTCTCGGCGCAAGCAGCTGCCTCGCTTGAAAACGTGCGGCTCTATCAAGATATCCGCCGCGCTGCACAGCAAGAGACGCGCATCAACGAGCTGATGGAGACCATCACCAGCACGTTCGATCTCGATGAGATCATCACAGGCGTGGCGAACGGCTTCCAGCAGATGATCGCTTTCACGCGCATGAACATCGCCTTGCTGCGCGAGGATAACACATACTTCGAAGTGCGCCGCGTCAGCATCACGCCGCGCGGCGAGCTGCGCGTGAACCTGATGCCGAACGTGCCCGTCGAAAACACTGCACTTGGCTTGGCGGTCAGCGAGCCGATGCCGAAATTGTACGATCTGACCGATCCTGAGCAAGTGGCAGGCTTGGACGACTTGCGCACATGGCGCGATCTGGGCGAGCGCACGGCGTTGGTCGTGCCGATGATCGCCGGCGGACGCGCCGTCGGCGCCATTCACATGGGCAGCGAGCTGAGCGAGGCGTTCGGCTTCCGTGAACAGCTGGAATTTGTCTCGCGCATCGCTAATCTGACCGCCGTCGCGCTTGAGAATGCGCAGCTGCTGCGCGAGACCATCGATCGCGAACGCTTCTCGGTCGCGCTCAGCCGTGTTGGGCAGTCCGTGAACGCCATGCTCAACATGAACCAGATTCTGGATACCATCTGCGCCGAGTCGCTCGATATTCTGAACGTAGACGGCGTCTATGTGTGGCTTGTGGATCAGGATGAGCAGATCGGTGTGATCGGGCGCGGTCCGAACGCAGAGCAGTTCAGCGGCACGCGCCTCGCGCTCAGCGACTCCGACCTGCCGAGCGCGCGCGCTATCCAAACGCGGCAGCCTGTCCTGCTCAGCGCGTCCGAGTTCGATCAGTCCATCTACGCTGCCGAAGCATTGGTAGATGTGCCGATCGGCGCCTTGCTGTGCGTGCCGCTCCTGCGCGAGCAGCAAGCCATTGGCGCGCTCACCTTCATCAAGACCGACTCTGGGCAGCCTTTCACTGGCAGCGATGTTGAGAAAGCGACTGCCTTCGCCATTCAAGCCTCAGTGGCGATCCAAAACGCGCGGCTTTACCAAGAGACGCTTGGCTTGACATCCTTCAACCAAGCCGTCATTCAGTCCATTCAGCAAGGCATCATCGTGGTTGATCGTGCGCTCAGCGTGCGCACGATCAACGCCTTCATGCAGCGCGCCTTCGGCTGGGATGCACAAGCAGCGAACGGACAAGCGCTCTTCGCCTATCGCCCTGCTCTTGAGCCAATTTTGGCGGCGCCGCTTGCGCAAGTGCTGCAAACAGGCGAGCCGCAGACTGTGCTGAATGTGCGCTTAGGCGATGCATCCGCTGAGCGAGTCGGCAACTACTACTTATATCCGCTGCAAGAAGGCGGCGCGATCAGCGGCAGCGTGATTTTGGTCGAAGACGTGACCGAGCGCGCTGCGCTTGAGAAAGACGTGGCACAGCGCGCCGCGCAATTGGCGACGCTGACCGATATCTCAGGGCAGTTGACCACTGTTTTAGAGCTGGACGCGCTCACGCAACTGGTCTTCGATCAGTTATCGCGCATTTTGGAGTTTGATCGCGCTACGCTCTGGCTGCGGCGCGGCGATAAGCTGCTCATCCAAGCGGCGCGCGGCTTTGGCGATGACGCGGCGCTGCTCGGTATTGAGGCGGATATCGCCGACTCCGACTTATTCCGCGAGATCGCCTCGCGTGGGCAAGTGCTGAACATCCCTGACATTCGGCAAGACGCACGCTTCCCGATGAGCCTTGAGCAGCCGACTCGCGCATGGCTTGGCGTCTCGCTCGTCTCGCGCGGCAGCTTGATCGGCTTGCTAGTGCTGGAAAAATACGACGTAGCCTTCTTCACGCCGACGATGGAGCAATTGGCGCTCACCTACGCCAATCAAGTGGCGGTCGCTTTTGAGAACGCGCAGCTCTTCCAGAGCCAGCGCCGCGCCGCCGATGAGACTGAAGCGCTCTACCGTGAAGCTGCCGCGCGCGCTCAGGAATTGGATCAGCAGGCAAAGCGTCTCTCGCTGCTCTATCGCGTCTCTAACGCGCTGACGCAAACGCTCGACCTCGAAGATATCTTCGAAGTCGCGCTGCGCGAATCGCAAGAGATGCTCGGCACGGATCATGGCATCGCTTACCTGTTCGATCTGGACGAGCAGGTCGCCAAGCCGATCATCGAATATCCGCGCAATGTAGCGCCGCCTGATGCAGCTAACACGCTGCCCTTTGAGCAGAATCTGTTAGTGGTCGAAGTGCGCCGCACGCTGCTGCCCATTGCCCTTGCCGATGTGACGCGCACTGACGAGTTGATCGTGCCGCGCAGCCTCGCCGATCAGCGCATCTTCTCGCAGATGCTCGTGCCGCTCGCGCTCGGCGGACAGTGCATCGGTCTGATGGTCTTCAGCGCCGTCAGCCAGCAGCTCACCTTCCGACCCGATCAGCTGGAAGTGGCGCAGACCATCGCTTCGCAGGCTGCCATCGCCATTCAAAACGCCAACTTGCTGGAGCAATCCTTTGCGCGCACGCGCGAGCTGGAGATGCTCTTCGAGGCTACTCAAGCCATCTCTGCCACGCTCGATCTCGAGCAGGTCTTGCGCAACATCACGATGCAGATGATCGTGGCGCTGCAAGCAGACGGCTGCAAGATCGCCACGTGGCAGCCTGATAACCGCGCGCTGAAAGTGGAACACGAGCAGCTGGCGATGCAGAACGCGCCGGTGGATGCGCCAAACACGCGCTACGACCTGAGCGCGTATCCGACTTTAGAGCGCGTCTTGAAAACGCGCCAGACTGTCCTGCTGCGCAACACGGACGCACATCTCTCTGCCGCTGAACATGCCATGCTGAGCGCGCGCGGCGCCGCCTATCTGCTCGCCTTGCCGATGGTCGTCCGCGAGCAGGCGATTGGACTGATCACACTGGAAATTCACGATTCGGCGCGCGCTTTCAGCAGCACTGAAGTGCGCTTGGCGCGTACGCTCGCCGCGCAGGCTGCCGTCGCCATTGAGAACGCCAGCTTGCAGACCGAGACGGCTGCCAAGCTGAGCGAGTTGTTCAATCTGAGCCAGCTCTCGACAGCGCTCGCTGCCACTATCGAAGAAGAAGAAGTCTACGAGATCGCCCGTCAGCGCTTCCCAGACCTCGTGACAGCTGAGGCGTTCCTTGTGGCAGTCATCAGCCCTGATCGCACACAGTTGACCTATCCGATCGCGCTGCGCGACGGCGAGCCGCTGAGCTTGCCGCCGCAAGCGCCTGCCGACGATGAAGTGACGTTCGTCATGGCAAGCCGCAGCACGCAACGTCTTGTTGGCGATGAAGTGGCGCGTGTGCTAAGCGCTCACGCCAGTCCGCTTGGCTTCGCTCAGACGCGCGCTTTCATCGGCGTGCCGCTCATCGCGTCCGATCAGACGCTCGGCGCGCTCATCGCCGCCGATTCGCAAAATGCGCAAGCCTTCACGCTCAACGATCAGCGCATCCTAGAGACTATCGGCTCGCAATTGGCGACAGCGTTGCAAAATGCGCGGCTCTTCGCGCAGGCGCGGCGCTTCACAGCTGAGCTTGAGCGCGCCGTGCAAGAGCGCACGCGCGAGCTGCAGCGCGAGCGCGACGCGCTCAACTTCCTCTACAGCCTGACCGCTGACCTGACTTCCAGCTTGAACATCGATGTGACGCTGAACCGTGCGCTGATCAAGCTGCTCGGCGCTGTGGATGCCGAGATGGGCGCCATTCTGAGCATTGACAATCTCTCGGATACGCTCGTGGTGCGCGCTCAAGTGAACATGCCTTATCGCGAAGGCGAGCGGACAGGCTACACGCAGTACGAAGGCTTGGCAGGTTGGGTGATTCAGGCGCAGCAGCCTGTTGTGGTAGGCGATGTGCAGCAAGACTACCGCTGGATACGCCTGAGCGAAGCCGATGGCGAGCCGCGCGCTGCCATCGTCGCGCTCTTGGAAGCAGGCGAGGAAATTCAAGGCGTGGTGATGCTCTTCAGCCGCACGCCGAATCATTTCACAGCTGAGCAACTGCCTTCAGTGATGGCGGCTGCCACACAGATCGCGAATGCGCTCAACAACGCCGATCTGTACGCACTGATCCGCGAGCAGGCTGATCGCCTTGGCGCGATGGTGCGCCGCGAGCAAGTGGATAGCACGAAGAATCTCGCCATTGTCGAGTCCATCGCCGATGGCGTGATGGTCGCCAATCAAGATGGCGATATCACGCAGTTCAACAGCGCTGCCGAGCGCATTCTCGGCTTGCCGCGCCAGCAAGTGATCGGCAATCACATCAGCGCGCTCTCAGGCTTGTACACAGCCGTCGGCGGACAGAATTGGCTCGAAGCAGTCCAGCAATGGACAGACGATCCGACTTCGCACCGCGCAGGCGACGAGCTGCGCGCCGAGATCACGCTGGAGAGCGGCAAAGTGGTCAGCGTGATCCTCTCGCCCGTCAAGATGGGCGATCAATTCTTAGGCACGGTCTCGGTCTTCCGCGATATCACGCGCGAGATCGAAGTGGATCGCATGAAGACCGAATTCGTGGCGACCGTCAGCCATGAGCTGCGCACGCCGATGACTTCTATCAAAGGCTACGCAGACCTGCTGCTGCTCGGCGCCGCCGGACCGCTGAACGAAGCGCAATCGCGCTATCTCAGCACGATCAAGACGAACGCCGATAAGCTCTCAATTCTCGTCAACGAACTCTTGGATATCTCGCGCATTGATCGCGGCGTGGTCAAGCTGAGCTTGCAAGCGGTCAACTTTGAAGAAGTGCTAGAGATGACCACGCGGCATCTGGCAGAGCGTATGCGCAACGAGCGCAAGCCATTGACGGTCGAGACAGAAGTCGCGCCTGACCTGCCGCTTCTGCGCGCAGACTTCGACAAATTAGCGCAGATCATGACGCACCTTGCCAACAACGCTTTCAACTACACACGCGCTAACGGCAGGATCACGATCCGCGCGCGCCCTGAAGGCAATTCGGTCGTCATCAGCGTGCAGGATACAGGCGTCGGCATTCCGCCTGAGAAGCAAGCTAGCGTCTGGGAACGCTTCTTCCGCGATGAAGATGAGCGCTTGGTGATTGAATCGTCGGGCGCAGGCTTAGGCTTGCCGATTGTGAAAGAGTACGTACGGATGCACGAAGGCGAGGTCTGGCTGGAGAGCG
>Ga0308403_1000506_pt1 | contig 15067 bp, 12 predicted proteins | sample HotsprSampleOSM3_FD_203470 | JGI IMG/M metagenome (GOLD analysis project Ga0308403, IMG submission 203470) | Hot spring phototrophic mat microbial communities from Octopus Spring, Yellowstone National Park, Wyoming, United States - 20060914_OS-M3 ... | reverse complement strand
CCATTGAGGGTACTGAAACCAATTTTGGGGTTCTGGGCGCCATCGACGAACGGCGTTGCAACCACCTACGACCCATTGAGGGTACTGAAACTGTTTCCAGCGAAAGCTCAACGGCTGCGCCTTCGAGTTGCAACCACCTACGACCCATTGAGGGTACTGAAACTTAGCAAAGCGCTGGGCTGTGGCGAGTGTTTGTCGTTGCAACCACCTACGACCCATTGAGGGTACTGAAACATTACGGTAGTCGCGTTTGATCGAGCGCGCCCTACGTTGCAACCACCTACGACCCATTGAGGGTACTGAAACCTTCACAGGGAACTGCGTCCCTTCGGGGTAATTAAGTTGCAACCACCTACGACCCATTGAGGGTACTGAAACGTAAGGGGCTGCGCACCAACCGATAGTGTGGTCTCGTTGCAACCACCTACGACCCATTGAGGGTACTGAAACACTCTAACGCAGCGCGGAGCGCGCCAACGCACCAGACGTTGCAACCACCTACGACCCATTGAGGGTACTGAAACGCGACTGGCGACGTCGTCGGAATTGGCGTCAGCGGTTGCAACCACCTACGACCCATTGAGGGTACTGAAACATAGTGCGGACGAAGACGTTCGTGGTGTCGTCCCAGAGCGGTTGCAACCACCTACGACCCATTGAGGGTACTGAAACACCTCGCGTGCAGCCTCTTCCTTGACGATCTCATCCTGTTGCAACCACCTACGACCCATTGAGGGTACTGAAACTTACGACGCTGAAATTTCTCGTAAGCGATTGCCGCGTTGCAACCACCTACGACCCATTGAGGGTACTGAAACACGACCGACAAGCGTCGCCAACGCCCAGTGCGGATGTTGCAACCACCTACGACCCATTGAGGGTACTGAAACCGAACAAGCAAATCGCCAACTCGCGGAAACGCGCCGTTGCAACCACCTACGACCCATTGAGGGTACTGAAACAACGGCGTCCGTCTTTGAGGCGGTAGATGAAGGTGTTGCAACCACCTACGACCCATTGAGGGTACTGAAACGCTGCTGCCGTCGCACTTCACAGGAAGGCACAGCTTGTTGCAACCACCTACGACCCATTGAGGGTACTGAAACAGCCCTAACCGCTTCGACAAAAGCCATCCTTGCTGAGGTTGCAACCACCTACGACCCATTGAGGGTACTGAAACCATGCGCCGTTGCTGGTGCGGACGTAAACGCCGCTTGTTGCAACCACCTACGACCCATTGAGAGTACTGAAACCTGTAGCGGTAAGCGTAGGGGTCGTGGTTTATTTTCGTTGCAACCACCTACGACCCATTGAGGGTACTGAAACAAAACTCCGACTGCTTGCAAGCATGTGGTTTCAGGGTCGCCATCACCTGTGACCGATGGACTGAGCGCGGATAGCTCATGAAGATGTTGTGTTTTGAGCTATGCCTTCACAGATTGCGCGAGGCATGAGTCATGTGTCATGGATCAAAGCAGCCGTGATCGGATCACGGCTGCCTAAGAATTGGTTCGCGGATGGCGGCTCAGGGCGCGAAAGGCGCGTGCGAGAGGTACTTATACGCCGAGTCAGGGAAGATCAGGGCGATCACGCCCGATTGACCGCGCGCCGCCAAGCGCTCTGCCACTTGCAACGCGGCGACGGTCGCCGCCGCCGCGCTGATGCCGACCAACAAGCCTTCTTCGCACGCCAGGCGGCGCGCCATGGCGTAGGTCTCGTCCGTGCTGATGGCGAGCTGCTCATCGGCGAGCGTTGGATCGTAGATAGCGGGCTGCAAGGCGCTGGGCATGTGCTTCAAGCCTTCCAAGCCGTGAAAAGGCGAATCGGGCTGCACAGCGATCGCCTGCAAAGTCGGTTTGAGTTCTTTCAGGCGGCGCGCCGTGCCAGTGAACGTGCCAGTGGTGCCGAGGCCTGCGATGAAATGCGTGATCGCGCCATCGGTCTGCCGCCAGATTTCAAGCGCCGTGCTGTGATAATGCGCTTGCCAATTGGCGGGATTGCTGTACTGGTCGGCGTAGAAGTAGCGGTCAGGCTCGCGCTGGACGAGCTGGCGGACGGCGTGAATGGCGCCATCCGAGCCTTCGAGCGGATCGGTCAGGACGAGTTCGGCGCCGTAAGCGCGCAAAATGGCGAGCCGCTCAGGGCTGGCGTTGGCAGGCACGAAGAGCTTGACGCGGATGCCGCGCAGCGCGCCGAGCATGGCGTAAGCGATGCCTGTATTGCCGCTGGTGCTATCCACAAGCGTCATGCCGCGCCGCAGCTTGCCGTCGCGCTCGGCAGTGCGGATGATGTTCAGGGCGGCGCGGTCTTTCACGCTGCCGCCAGGATTCGTCCACTCGGCTTTGGCATAAATGGCGATCTCAGGCGGCAAGTGCGCGGTCACGCGCTGCAGGCGCAGCAAGGGCGTGTTGCCGATGAGCGCCTCGAGCGTAGTCGGCGCGCGGGTCTGTGCAATCGGTTGAGCGAGCATCGGATGATCTCTCCGTTTTTCTCTGTGCAATCTGTGCTTAGGCAAGGCATAAGACAAACGAAAAGCGCACACCGCATTCCTGAAGGCGCAAAAAAGCGCCATACGTCACACAACGCCGATAAGCTGCCCAAAGTGCATCGGGCGCTTATTCAGGGACGTAAGGCGCTTCAGGGTTCAGTGGGTGTGCGCAGAACAAGCCGCAACGCAAAAGGTCAGCGGCGCGGTCGCTGAAGCAGAGCCTGACGTCCCTGCTCCAGACACAAGCAAGCCTGCTTGCAGATCATGACTGCCATCCAAAAAACTTGAACGAACTGCTACAAAGCGATCATAGCAGAAGCGCGGCGCGTTTGTCAACCAAAAGATGGCATTGAAGGGCGCTGTGCAGACTGCTATAATGGCGCTCGCCATCGCAACTGGGCAGCGTTTGCACAACGCACAGAGGAAGTTCAAGGCATGAAAGTAGAATTGGTCAAGTCATTCGACGCGCCTGATCGCGGCTTTCCGCCGATCGCCGTGGGCGATACCGTCCGCGTTCACGTGCGCGTGGTGGAAGGCAATAAAGAGCGCATTCAGGTCTTTCAAGGCTTGGTGATACGGCATCATGGCGGCGGTCAGAACGAGATGTTCACAGTGCGGCGCATCGCCAGCCATGGCATCGGCGTGGAGCGCTCGTTCTTGTATCGCAGTCCGCGCATCGAGAAGATCGAGGTGCTGCGCCATGCCAAAGTGCGGCGCGCGCAGCTGTACTACATGCGCAAGCTGAGCGGCAAGGCGGCGCGCTTGAAAGAGCGGCGCGCGCTGGGCGCGGCGGCAGCGGCAGAGAGCGCGGAAGAAGCGCAGGAGTGATGCCGTGAGCCGTCCGCTGATCGGCATTATCTGCGGTCCGCATTATGAAGATGGCGCGCTGTTCTACGGCTTGCTGCCGACCTATGCGCGCTCAGTGGCGGCGGCGGGCGGTCTGCCTGTGCTGATCGTGCCAGCGGTGGACGAGGCGACGCTGCGCGAGACGTACCAGCGCATGGACGCTGTGCTGATGGCAGGCGGCGCCGATGTCGATCCTGTCCATTACGGCATGGAGATGACGCCAAAGGTCTATGGCGTCGATCCATGGCGCGATCACGCGGAGCTGAGCGTGATTCGCTGGGCAGCGCAGGACGATAAGCCATTGCTGGGCATCTGCCGCGGCTGCCAAATGATGAACGTGGCGCTGGGCGGCACGCTCTACCGCGATATTCCATCGGAATATCCTGATTTCACGGGCGTGAATCACAGCCTGCACGGCGCTGTGGCGCGCAAAGAGCCTGCGCATCGCGTGGATATCTTCGCCAATTCGCGCTTGGCGGCGGCGCTCGCCGTGCCAGAAGGCGCCTTGGCGGTCAATAGTATGCATCATCAGGCAGTGCGCGATGTGGCGCCATCGCTGAAGGTCTCAGCGCTCTCAGAAGACGGCATCGTCGAGGCGATTGAGCTGCCAGAGGCGCGTTTTTTCATCGGCGTGCAATGGCATCCTGAAGAATTGCTGCAGAGCGAGCTGGAAAGTCGGGCGGCGATGGAGCGGCTGTTCAAAGCGTTTGTTGAGGCGGCGCGCACAAAGCAGCGATGAGCGACGCGCGTCCGATTGGCTTGCTCGATTCAGGCGTCGGCGGCTTGTCTGTCCTGCGCGAGGTGCGTCGCCTGCTGCCGAACGAGCGGCTGTGCTACGCAGCAGATCAGGCGCATTTGCCATACGGCGCGCGGACGGTCGGCGAGATACGGCAATACGTCGAGCAGATCGTCCGTTTTTTGCTCCAGCAAGATTGCAAACTGATCGTGATCGCGTGCAACGCGGCGAACACGGCTGCGCTGCATCACATGCGGCGGCTATTTCCTGAAGTGCCTATCGTCGGCATGGAGCCAGCGGTCAAGCCTGCGGCAGAGCGCACGCGCAGCGGCGTGATCGGCGTGCTGACAACGCAAGTGACTGCGCAAGGCGCGCTCTACGCAAACGTGATGACGCGCTTTGCACAAGGCGTGCGCGTCATCACGCAAGTGTGTCCGCAATTGGTGGAATTGGTGGAACAAGGCGCGCCTGAGGACGACGCAGCGCGGCAGCTGGTCGCGGAATGCGTCGCGCCGTTGCAGGCGGCAGGCGCTGATCAGATCGTCTTAGGCTGCACGCACTTTCCATTCCTGATGCCGCACTTGCGCGCTGCGCTTGGCACTTCGGCGGCAATCGTCGATCCTGCGCCTGCTGTGGCGCGGCAAGTGCAGCGCGTGCTGGCAGCGCGCTGTGCGCTGAACGAGTCGGCGGCGCAGGGCGAGGCGCGCTACTTCACCAGCGGCGCGCCTGAGCAGTTCAGTCGCGTGGCGGCGCAGCTGCTCGGCACGCCGATTCAGGCTGCGCCGCTCTATGACTGACAATCTGGACCGAAATGGCGCAGCAACACGAGCGGATCGCGTCCTGTGTTCTCGACGGTGTAGCCGCTGCGCGCCACTTCGTAGGTGACGAAGAACTCGTCGTAGGTCACTTCGCCAAAGCGGATGTAGGTCGGCGTTTCGAGGTGATGCTTGCCGATCAGACCGCGGCCTTGCACTGCCAGCACGCCGCACGCGCCGTTATCGCGCAAGGTGACCTTGGCGCCCGGTTGCAGCGTCAGCTGCTTGGCGCTGAAGACATCCTCACCGCGCGAATGCCCGTAGATCACCCACTTATCCTCATGCACATCGCTCACCTCGCTGACCTTGCCGGGCAGGAAATGCGTCTGCCGCAGGTAAGGATTCACATTGGCGTCCCAGTCGATCAGGCTGATGATGAAGTCGAGATCGTGCGCCTTATCTTTCGGCACGTCTTTGACGAGCAGATCGTACGGCACAACCTTGCCTGCCACCACAGATTGGAACATAGCGAAGGTATCCGTTCCCCACTGCACTTCATAGGTGACGAGCGAGCCAGGCGCGTGCAAAATGCCGGGCGGCGTGAACCAGCCCGTGCCAATTGGAAAGTTATACGCCTTTGAGTAATCGAGGATGCCGTTATCGCCTTGATTCCAGCGCTCTAGGCAGCGGCGGATATCCTCTTTAGTCGTGCCTGGTTCTAGACCGAAGAAAGTGTAGGGAAAATCGTTCAGGCGCGGATTGTATTGCGGCGGAAAGTAGTACGCCTCAGGCTTATGCACCTCGCCGACCAGCGCCGCCTTCTCGCTATCAGGATGCAAGTGGAACGGCAGCGCGCCTTGATTATCAAACAGCTTGCCCAACGTTGGGAAGCGCTTGTACTTATTGTACATCGGCGCGCCGATGATCATCTCGCCTGCCTCGTCAATGGCGTCGCGCAAGGTGAAGCGCGCACCGTCAGGCGCTAGGACGTAGCTCAAGCCTTCGTCGTGCGGCGTGTCAGGTCCATTGGCAGGGCGCGTGGTCGAGCTGAGCCAGCGCTCGTCAATGCCGCCGCGATGCGCGCCATAGGCGTACAGATCGCGCTCGGCAAGGCGCAGGCGGCGTCCTGGCACGGCGAAGGCGCGCGGCACCCAGCAGGGCAGCATGTGCAGAATGCCGCCGCCTTGCTCCATCGCGTTCTCAAGATGTTGTTTGACGCTCATGATAACCTTCATCCTTTCATGATGCTTGCAAATGTTGACTGAAGAACTCTGCAAAAGTGCTTAGAATGAGAAAACAAGAGGTCGCGCCGGCGTCCAAGTGACCGCGTGAGCGCTCGCCAAGGCGGCTAGCACGTCCGATCTTCGCCACCAGATCGCGCGTGGATTCCTTGCCGCGCTCGGCGGCAGAGCGCATCTGTGCAAGGCATTCGGCAAAAGAGGCACCTGCCTCGTGCGCCGCGCGATACGCCTCGATAGCTGGCACGAGTGTATCGAGCAGCGTCTTATCGCCTACTTTAGCGCTGCCCAAGTCTTGGACGACGGCAAGGGCTGCTTCGAGCATGGCGCGGAAGGTTGCCGTATCAACTTCCGCGCGATTGTCACACGCTGCTGCCATTTCGAGAAAGAAGCTGCCGTAGAGCGGTCCCATGGCGCCGCCGATCTCAGTGAGCAGCGTGTTGCCAAGCGTCCGTAGCGCAACGGCGAGCGTCGCGCCTTCGGCAGTCCGTTCCAGCGCCTTGCCGAAGCCTTTATCCATATTGATGCCGTGATCGCCATCGCCGACGGCGCCGTCCAGCTCACTCAAGTAGGCTGCATTAGCGTGGATTATCTGCGCCAAGCGCTCTAGCAAGGCTTTGCCACGATCTACGCTGACTGCGTCCATGTGCGCCGCCTTCCTCAGCCGCGTCCGAACTGGCGTAAGCCCATGCACTCGGCTTCAAGGTCAATCAGCGGCTTCAGCTCGTCATCCAACTTCATGACCGTGACCGTGGCGCCCATCATCTCCAGCGATGTGAAATAATTGCCCACGTACGGACGGTAGATACGAATGCCTTGCGCAGCCAGAATCTGCGCTACTTTGTTGTAAAGGATGTACAGTTCCATAACAGGCGTGGCGCCTAGCCCAGAGATCAGCACGACGACTTCATCGCCACTGTTGAAAGGCAGGTCGGGCAGGATGATATCGAGCATCATCTGCGCAATCTCATCGGCAGGGCGCAAGTCCATCACTTGGATGCCCGGCTCACCATGATGCCCGATGCCCATCTCCATCTTGCCCGCTTCAATAGTGAAGTTCGGCTTGCCGACCGCCGGAATGGTGCATGGCGTCAAGCCGACGCCGATGCTGCGCGTGTTGTCAATCGCCTTTTGAGCGGCAGCGATCACCTCGTCTAGCGTGCCGCCCAGCGCCGCTTTGGCGCCGCCCACTTTCCACATCAGCACTTCGCCTGCCACGCCGCGCCGCTTCTCGCGTTCTTCCTTCGGCGCAGAAGGCACATCGTCGTTGGCGACCACCGTCTTGACCGTGATGCCGTCCGCTTCTGCCATGCGCCGCGCTAATTTCACGTTCATGTTATCGCCGGCGTAGTTGCCGTAAAGACACGCCACGCCTGCACCGCCGTTGGCTGCCTTGAATGCATCGTAGAATGCCTGCGCTGCAGGCGAAGTGAAAATTTCGCCAACTGCCACTGCATCGCACATGTTGCGCCCGATGTAGCCGATGAAGGCGGGCTTGTGTCCTGAGCCGCCGCCCGTCACAATGCCCACTTTGCCCGCGACGGGCGCTTTGACGTAGCGCAAGACGCGCGGATTATCGGTCGGCGCCACAAGGTCGGCGTGCGCCTGCACAAAGCCTTTCAGCATGTCATCCACCACGCGGTTCGGATCGTTAATGATGCGCTGCATGAAAAATGCCTCTCTTTCCGTTGCTCTCACTTGATGATGCCGATCTTCGAGCGATCGATGGTGATGAAGACCGCTGCGATCAGCACGATGCCACGAATGATGTTCTGCAAGTATGGATCGACGCCCATCATGTTCATGCCGTTGCTCAAAATGGTGGTGACGAGTGCGCCGATGATCGTGCCTTGAATGCTGCCCACGCCGCCTGTCAGCGGCGTGCCGCCCACCACGACCGCCGCGATCGCATCCAGCTCCAAGTTCGCGCCCAGCTGCGCCGTTGCCGCGAAGACGCGCGCACTTTGCAGCAAGCCCGCCAGACCGCACAACACGCCCAACATGGTGAACGTCATAATCTTGACGCGATCCACTTTGATGCCTGTCAGGTGCGCCACGCGCTCGCCGCCGCCGATGGCGCGCACCTTGCGTCCGAAGACCGTGTAATTGAAGATCACAAACACGATCACTGTGATGATCAGCGCGAAGATGACCGAGTTCGGCAGCGTGTTTGGACCTGCCACGCGCCCTGAGTATAGGTTCAAAAAGTCGCGATTGGTGATGCTAATCGGCGCGCCTTGTGTGAAGAACAGCACAATGCCGCGATATGCCACCAGTGTGCCAAGCGTGACCATGAAGGACGGCACTTTGCCCTTAGCGAAGATCACGCCGTTGATCAAGCCGCAGATCAAGCCGACGAAGATCGCCGGAAAGATGGCGAAGACGCCCAGATCGCTTGAGGTGGCTGCCGCCGCCAGCGCCGCCAAGCCGACGATCGAACCGACTGACAGATCAATCGAGCCGCCGATGATCACAAAGGTCATGCCCAGCGCCACCACCAGCAGCGTCACTGTCTGCTGCAGCACAATGAACAAATTCTGCACTGTGAAAAAGCGCGGCGAGTTCAAACTGAAGAAAGCGATGAGCGCCACGAGCAACAGAATTGGGAAGTAATCGCGCAGCGAGATGCGCTTGAGCGCGCCGCGCACTAGGCTGGCTGACTCAACAGGTGTATCCATAGCGAAAATCCTCAACTGAGCTAAATCATGTGGCGGATGATCTCTTCTTCGCTGATCGGCGCTTCGCCGCGCCGCAGCGTGCAGCTGATCGCACCTTTGCGCATGATCACGATCCGATCGCTCATGCCGATCAGCTCGGCAAGGTCTTCGGTCACCAGCAACACTGCTAGACCTTGCTCGGCGAGCGCGCGTATGATGCTGTAGATTTGGCTGCGCGCGCCGATATCAATGCCGCGCGTTGGATTGTTGAGCAAGAGCAACTTCGGCGCAACAGCCATGCACTTGCCCATCACCACTTTTTGCAAGTTGCCGCCGCTTAGCGCGCTGCAGGCAATGGCAGGACTGGCAGTCTTGATCTGCAGCTGCGCGATCAGCGCCTGCACCACCTGTCTTTCCTTGCTGCGATCCACGAAGCCGACGCGCTGTGGCATCAGCGCCATCGAAAGATTCTCGCGCACGCTGAAATCCACGATCAAGCCTTCCGCCGTGCGATCGCCCGGCAGGTAAGCAATTTCCCGCGCCCAAGCGTGCGCAGGCAAGCGCGGCTTGAACGGCGCGCCCTGATAGGTCATCTTGCCTTGTCCCATCGGCAGGTCGCCCATGATCAGGCTGAGCAGCGTCTCGCCGCCTGAGCCTTTCAAGCCACCAATGCCCACGATCTCGCCGCTGTAGAGCGTCAGCGAGATGTCGTGCAGCTTGTTGGGCAGCGCAATGCCTTCCAAGCACAGGACTGGCTCGCGCGCGGCGCTTGCGCGCGGCTGAGTTGGCTTGGGATAGATTTGCTCGCCGATCTCGCGCCCGACCATCTTCGCCTCGATCTCTTCGCGGCGTAAGGCGCCTATCGGGTAGCTGCCGACCCATGTGCCGTCTTTCAAGATTGTGATCTGATCGGCGATCTGCTCAATTTCATCCAAGTGATGCGAGATATAGCCGATTGCCAAGCCGCTGCTGCGCAGCGTCCTGATCACGCGGAAGAGCGCCGTCATCTCTTGATTGTTCAGAAAAGCTGTCGTCTCATCCAAGAGCAGCACCTGCGGCTTGTGCGCCAGCGCACGCGCGATCTCGATGATCTTGAGCTGACCGAGATCAAGGCTGCTCAGGCGCTGCCTGACCGAGATTTTGGCGTCAATCTGATCGAGGATATCTTGCGCAGCGCGCCGCATCTTTCGCCAAGCGGTCACGCCGAAGACGCCGGCGAAATCTTGCATGTGGTTGATGAAGATGTTCTCAGCGATATCCAGCGCAAAGTTGATGGAAATTTCTTGGAAGACGAGCGCCACGCCTTGCCGTTGCGCGTCGTTCAGGTCGCGCGGCGCATACGGACGCCCGTGTAAAAACATCGTGCCGCCGTACTTCGAGATCGCGCCTGCGCAAATCTTGAACAGCGTGGATTTACCTGCGCCGTTCTCGCCAACTAAGGCATGGACTTTGCCAACTTCCATGCGCAACTGCACGCCGCGCAGCGCCTGCGTGGCGCCAAACGACTTTGTGATAGCCTGTGCTTCAAGTAAAACATCCATTGAAGATGCGCCTGAAAAAGAACAAATTTTTCTGAAAGGCAGGTCAGAGGCAAGCCGAACGCCTGCCCCTGACCTGCGCGCAAGGCTTACTTGTCAGTGTCGGTGCTGTACTTCAGCTCAAAGGTCGCTTTTGCCTCAGGATTGAAGACCTTCGAGCGCTCTTTCCAATCGTACTGCGGCAAGCCTTCAGGGAAGTCCTTACGGAACTGCTCGACAGTCTCTTTGGTCAGTGGCAGCAGGCTCAGCTTGACATTCGCCTCATCGGCAGGCACGCCCTTGCCGTTCAGATAGTCGTACATCAGCACCAGCGCAAAGCCGCCTTGCAGCCAGTGTCCGCCGATGTCGAAGAGCAGCTCGCCCGCCTCGACGGCATCCACGTTCTCAGGATTCAAGTCCATCGCCACCACCAGCACGTCTTTGCCAGGCACCTTGCCCGCGTTGCGCAGCGCTGCCATCACGCCGGTCGCGGTGCCGCCGTTGGCTGCCCACACGCCCTTGATATCAGGATTGCCCTGATAGAGCGACTCAAAGGCAGTCTGCGATGTATCGCGCACAAAGTTGCCGTTCACGGCGCCTGCCAAGCGCACGCCAGGCGTCTCAGCCAGCGCCTTATCGAAACCCTTGCGGCGATCAATGGCGACCGTAGTGCCAGGCGTGCCATCCACCACACCGACCACCTTCTCGCCCTTCTCGTTCGGCTCCATCGCTTCGAAGAGCGCCTTCGCCATGGCGTAGCCCGCCTCTTCATCGCTCGGTCCGACGAACGCGATGTAATTCGGGAAGTCCGAGCTTTGCGGATCGGTGCCTGGGATGTACACGTCGGTCATGATGACCGGGATGTTTGCCGCCAGCGTATCGGTCAGCGTCTTCAAGCCCGACTCCCAGTACGGAACGTGAATTAAGCCGTCCACGCCACGCGCGATCAAGTCCTCCACGCCTTTGAAGAGCTGATCAGGCTTGTTATCGGCATTCACCAGCACAATCTCGATGCCGAAGACCTCAGCGCCCGCGCGGATGAAATCCACGTAGCGATTCCAGAACTGCGCGTCCAGCGTTGGCACGGTCACGCCAATCGTGAACTTCTTCTCCTGCGCTTGCGCGCTGCCGCCTGCGCCAACTGCGCTCACTAGGACGAGCGCTGCCAACACAAAGAACACGACGAACTTCTTGCCCATAGCTAAATGCTCCTGTCAGAAATAGACTTTTGAACTTGCGAACTTGGAGACGGAAAAGCCAACCCTTCAAGACATGACTGTTGCCGCATCACCTCCTTTTTGCTAGAAAAAGCTGCACGAACGCCACGCGCTTTCTGAGAAAGCCGTTCAAACTGCGCAAAAATCTTCAGTTTTCAGCGCAGCGCGCTAGAGCGTGAACGCTGCGCCGCGCGCTTGTATCTGCGCTGAGATTTCTTGTGCAGCCTGTTGCACGTAGCCGATCAGGCGCGTCAGATGCTCTGTATCGAGGTAATCGGCGATGTGACCTGTGATGCCCACTGCCGCCACCGCGTGACCGCTCGCATCGCGAATTGGCGCTGCCACACAGCCGATGCCGCGCGCGTACTCTTCGAAGTCCAGCGCGTAGCCTTGCTCGCGCACGCGATCCAGCTCCGCGCGGAACTCGTCCAAGTCGGTCAAGGTATTCTCAGTCTGCGCAGGCAGCTCGGCGTGCTGCAAAAAGTATTCGCGCTCTTCCGACGGCAAATTGGCAACAAGCACCTTGCCGCTGGCGCTCACATTGATCGGCAGAATCGTCCGCAAGGCGGCGATGATGCTGACAGGATGCGGCGGCATCCGCTGATCGATGTATGTGACGCCAAAGCCGCTCAAAATGCCCAACTGCGCAGTCTGCTCGCTCTGCAGCGCCAAGCGACGCAACACAGGCGCAGCTTCTTTCACCCAGTCTGTTTGATGGCTCAGTTGGCGCGCCAAATGCGCGATTTGATCGCCGAGCGTGTAGCTGCCGCGCTTCTCGCTCAGGTAGTTGCGGCTGCACAGATAGTTGACCGTGCGATAGGCTGTCACGGTCGCGATGTTCAGCGCTTGCGCGATCTCTCTCACTGTCATTGGCTTACCTTCGCTCGCCAGAAACTCTAGGATGTCCAGCGCCTTCTCAAGGGCAGGAATGACCGTCACTTTTTTTGCGTCGCTGCGCATAGCTGCGAACCAACCTCTACAGAGTACACTGCTTCACGCCTGAAATTATACAAAACCTCCTTTCATAATGGTGAGCCTCTCTTTTGGCAGCCGCAGCCGCCTGAGCATTTTCACCTGAGAAAAAGTTATTTCACATAAGATACTATTGCAAATTGATCGGCTTGTCAAATGCGCCATTGCCGCTCAGGTTGACTCTCCGCCCAAAGCGATCTACACTCAGAGGCAATTACTCGCCTTGCAAAGTGTTCAGAAATAGGAACTCAAGATGACTCGCTTGCACCTTCTGCCTCAGCCGCAGCAACTGACCTTCACCGATGGCAGCTATCCTCTGCAGAGCGGCAAATTGATCAGCATTCCGTCGCCTATTTTCTTGTTCACGGCGCAGCGCCTGCAGGCTGCCTTAGCCCAACGCGGCATCCACTGGCAGATCGTCATCGGCAGCGATTCTGAGCAGGTCGCTGTGCGCCTGCTGCGCCAGAGCGCACCCGCCGAGCTGGAAAACGCCTATCAAATTCGCATCACGCCTGAGAACATCACCCTGATCGGCAGCCAGAACGCCGTCACGCTCTGGCACGCCGCGCTCACCTTAATTCAGATCATCGCGCAGAGCGCGACCGCCCTGCCTTGCCTGACTATTGACGATCAGCCCGATTTTGCGCGGCGCGGCGTGATGCTCGATATCAGCCGCGACCGCGTCCCGAAGATGGAGACGCTTTACGCGCTGATCGATCTCCTAGCCGGCTGGAAGATCAACGAAGTGCAGCTGTATACCGAACACACCTTCGCCTATCAGAAGCATCCTGTGGTCTGGCAGCACGCCTCGCCGATGACAGGCGAGGAAATCCTCGCGCTCGACCGCTTCTGCCGCGACCGCTTCATTGACCTTGTGCCGAACCAGAACAGTTTCGGTCACATGCATCGCTGGCTGATGCATCCGCAATACCGCCACTTGGCGGAAGTGCCTGAAGGCTTCGATTTCCCGCTCGCGCTCACGCCGCGTCCCTTCGGACTCGCGCCCGCCGTCCAAGAGACCCTGCCGTTCCTCGCAGGGCTGTACGACGAGCTATTGCCGCATTTCAGCAGCGCCTATTTCAACGTTGGCTGCGATGAGACCTTCGATCTCGGGCGCGGACGCAGCAAGGCGCTGGTCGAGGCGCACGGCGTAGGGCGCGTGTATTTGGACTTCCTGAAAAAAGTGGCGCAGCTCGTCCGCGAGCGCGGACGCACCATGCAATTCTGGGGCGATATCATCACAGGGCATCCTGAGCTGGTGCCAGAGCTGCCCAAAGACGTGATCGCGCTCGCTTGGGGCTACGAAGCCGAGCATCCCTTCGAGGCGCAAGGCGCGCTCTTCGCCGCCTCAGGCGTGCCATTTTACGTCTGTCCCGGCACATCTTCGTGGCAGACCATGCTCGGACGGACGACGAACATGCGCGCCAACTTGCTCAACGCCGCCGAAAATGGCAAGCGGCACGGCGCGCGCGGCTATCTGATCACCGACTGGGGCGATTTTGGACACTGGCAGCCGCCCGCCGTCAGCTACGCAGGCTTCGCTTACGGCGCCGCGCTCGCTTGGGCAGTTGAGGCGAACCGCGATTGCGATCTCGGCGCGCTTCTGAATTCATACGCCTTTTGCGATTCGCAGGGCAAGCTCGGTCAGTTGGCGCTGGAGATCGGCGACGTCTATCGCATGGTCGCGGCGCCGCATCGCAATAGCGCCATCATGGTGCGCGCGCTGTTCGTGCCGCTCGCCAAGATTCGCGAAGGCAAGCTGCTGTGGCACGAGACCGTTCACAGCGCGCCTGAGCAGGTGCGCGCCGCCATGGCGCGCATGGAAGCGCTTGCCGCGCAGCTAGACGGCGCGCAGCCCGCCGATCCGTACATCCTGCGCGAGTATCGCACTGCCATCGGCTTGTGGCTGCACGGCTGCAAACGCCTGCTGAAGGCGGCTGACGATTCCGCCTATAGCGCCGCGGCGCTGGCGGCTGAGCTGCGCCCGCTGATGGGCGACTTCGCCGCCGATTGGCTGCAGCGCAGCCGAGCGGGCGGCTTGGGCGATAGCCTGGCGCGCATGGCGCGCCTGCTGGCGGAATACGAGGCGGCGAGCTGAGGTGTGGCGCGCAAAAGGCACAAGCCGCCAGTTGCGCGCCTTCAAAAGTGGAGAGCGGCGTGAAAAAGGCGGCTTGTGCGCTGAGGAACGCGCCAAAATGCCGCCGTTTTTATATGCCGTTCTCAACTCGATTTGAAAACATTAATCAGGCACAGCAATTTAATACTACTGCGTAGTCAAAACAAACCTTTCAAATGCTGTTTGCATCGAATCTATCGTGGTCGCCTTCCTTTCTCAACTCGGATCGAATTTATGCGGAAAATCGGGCATGGAGAGGACTTGACAAAAATTTCGCCTTGTGTTAGAGTATCGGGCGTGTGTTGCAGAAAAATGTGCCTCAAAAATCGGGCTGAGAGCTATCTGAATCAGATTTCAGGTCATAGATATACGCCCGATATGGCGCACAGCTAAACGGTTGCAACCACCTACGACCCATTGAGGGTACTGAAACGCCAGATACTTCTGGGCAAAATGCCGCAAGGAGTTGTTGCAACCACCTACGACCCATTGAGGGTACTGAAACACCTCAACAGGGACGATCGC
>Ga0308403_1000505_pt1:7500-15085 | contig 15085 bp, 9 predicted proteins | sample HotsprSampleOSM3_FD_203470 | JGI IMG/M metagenome (GOLD analysis project Ga0308403, IMG submission 203470) | Hot spring phototrophic mat microbial communities from Octopus Spring, Yellowstone National Park, Wyoming, United States - 20060914_OS-M3 ... | reverse complement strand
TGGCGTTCGCTGATATCGCGGCTCAAGCCGAGGAAGCCAATCGGCTGTCCCTGGGCGTCGAATAACAGGCTGACTTTGACCTCCATCCAGCGCGTTGAGCCATCCTTGCAGCGATGCTCCAATTCCAGCGTGTGTGACCAATGGGGTTGTTTGGCGAGGTCGGCGGGTGAGCGGTTGCGCAACTCCCTGGCGATGGTCTCTTTGGCAAGACGATAGGAGGCTGGGGTCAGCAGTTCTTTCAGGCGCAGATGCATGGCTTCGGCGACGCTGTAACCTGTCAGGTGGGTCACCGATGGACTGATATAGGTGTAATTCAGCTCCAGATCGGTCGTCCAAATCACATCGCTGACGTTTTCTGCCAGCAGGCGGTAGCGCGCTTCACTCTGGCGTAAGGCTTCTTCAGCTTCCTGGCGCACGAAGAGACTGGCGAATTGATCGGCGAGGATATGTAAGAGGTAAATTTCATTTTCTTTCCACTGCCGTTTTTGCTTGACCGAGTCGAAGCCCACAAAGCCGTAGAGCTTGCCGTTGGCGCGCACGGGCATCACCAGCAAGGATTGAATGGCTTGCGCCTCCAAAATTGCTTTGACCTCGCTCCACTCCCCACTCAATTCCTCCACCGCCGGAATCAGGATATAGGGGCCTTTGCGCAAGCTCTCCACCCAGACCGGGATGCTATCATTGGGGAGGTTCTGCAAGTTTGCTTTCTCTGCGCTCACTCCCTCCGCCACCCACTCGTGGGTGTTCGACATGGTCTGCGCCTGCCAGTCAAAGATGAACAAATAAGCTCGATCCACGCCAAGAAAGCTGCCAACTTCGCCCAAAAGGCGTTCGATGACGGTCTGGTCGTGGAGCGTTGTGCCCTGGATAAACGTATGGGCAATAGAGAGTAAGAGATCGCGAAAATTTTGCAACCAGAGCAGTTCTTCCTCCATATGCCGCCGCTGACGCAGGTCGGTAACCACCGCGATCGAGCCAATGATCTCGTTTGCCAGTCGGCGTGGCGTACCGGTAACCATTACGGGGATGAGCGAACCATCCTTATGCAGCAAAAGGGTTTCGTAAGAGCTTTCCTTTCCTTGCTGGCGCTGTTGCCATTGCGCTTCCAGCAAAAAGCGGTGGGTTGGGGCCGTTACGTCAAAGGGCGTTTTCCCAATCAACTCTTCCGGGTGATAGCCGCACATCTCGGCATAGGCACGGTTGACAAAGACAAAGCGTTTCTCCTGATCGACCACGGTAATACCAACGTCCATGGCATTCATGACTTGCAGGACAAACTCCCGCTCTGCCTGCAACTCGGCGGTGCGCTCGGCGACCCGCAATTCGAGCAGGGATTGCTGCAGCTCTAAATCGATCACTAGGCGCGCATTGCTCATCCCTAGAGCTAAGCGCGAGGCAACTTCTTGGGCAAAGGTGAAATCCTGCTCGGTAAAGGCTTTCTCTCCTTTATGGCGTGCCAGGAGCATCCAGCCTAGGGTTTGCGCCCCTTCGGAAAGGGGCAGGATCATCAAACTGGTGATTCCCAGCAGTTCGGTGACTTTTTGCAAGGGGGGCGCAGTGATGAGAGGCGATGACGAAGTCTGCACGCTGGCAAAGAAGAGCGGCTCGGCGCTTTGAAGAGCTTCCTGCCAGGCAGTGTGCTCACCGAAGATCTGATGCGGTTCGAAGGCATCCTTGAGGAGCGAGCGCAGCAAAGGATCGGGGTGTGCGAGGGCAGCCAAATTCTGTGCTTGCTTTGCCTCATCCAGCAAGAGAATCCCACAGGTAGCCTGCAGGCTCTCTGCGGTTTGGCGGGCGACCGTTTCCAAAAGGGCAGAGAGATTATGCTGGCAGGCAACAATTTGTTGGGAAATCTGCGCCAGGCTTTCGGCGCGGCGGCTTGCCTGACGCAGGGCTTCTTCCTGCCACTGGCGTTGTAGGGCAAGGGCGCAGAGGTCAACGATTCGTTCCAACGCCTCGACCTGCGTCGGACGATAGGGTTCGGCGGCATTGGCAACCGCGATCAATCCCGCCAGGCGTCCATTGATCCTGGCTGGGGCGATGAGAAGGCGCTCGAACCGAGGATGGTCGTCAGGGAAGGGATGATCGCTCAAAGGTTGGGTAGACTCATTAAGCAGGATCGTTTTACCTTCTTTGCCTACCCACTCCCATAAGTCTTTCAGGTCATCACCTGAAGCTGTATGGAATTTGAAAATCCTTTTCTGTGGCTCTGCGCGCACCATCATCCCGCCAAATTCTTGCCCGGCAGATGGATTTATAAAGCCAATAAAACCCAGCGGGCTTTGGGTGAGCAGTTGAGCCTCGCGCAGGGCGATTTCGGAGATTCTTTGCAGATCAAAGGCAGAAAGCAGATTCTTGGAAAGCTCGGCAAGCGCCGTCCGCAACTGCAATTCGGCCGCCAGCGCTTGTTCGAGCTGGCGGCGAGAGGTAATGTCGTGGGCAAGAGCAAGGAGAGCAGGCTTGCCATTCCATTGGGTGAGGGTGACTCCCATCTCAACCGACAGAGACGCGCCATCCTGGCGGACAATCTGGATTTCATACCGTTCCGGCACGTTCTCGCCGCGCTGGCGGGCTTGCCAGCGTTCGACAACCAGGGCAACATCGTAAGGATGGATAAAGTTCACAAAAGGCTTCCCCAACAGCTCCTCGCGGTGATAACCCAACAGGTTGCAGGCGCGCGGGTTGACGTACTCGAAACCCCCTCGCGGTTGACGATAAAGATCGCCTCGATAGCGTTTTCGGCTAAGGCGCGGAAATCGGCTTCGCTTTCCCCTGGGAGTGGAGCGTGGCTGAAAATCGATTTACCTGGAGACGCTGAGGGAGCTTTCGCCTCTGCCGCCCCCTGAGGTGAAGGGTTGCTTTCATCGAACAAAGATGCCAACTCGAGATTTACCACATAACTTTCCTCACCAACCATTTTGAATATTAAACCCAAGAAAAACGAAAATGTCAACAATTTTCACAGTTTTTTGCCCGAATTTTTCCTAGACAAAAAAGCTATCTTCGGGTAAAATCGGGTTCTGCACCATCAGAAAGCATTTACTGGAGGCTACGGTTGGCAAACATTAAGTCACAAATTAAACGCATGCGACAGAACGAAAAGCGGCGTCTGCGCAACCGCTATTTCAAGGGGCGGGCGCGCACGTTTGTCAAGAAAGCGCGCCTGACCATGCAGAAAGGCTCTCTGGAAGAGGCAATTCAAGCCACCCGCATGGCGGTAAGCGCACTGGATAAAGCGGCTGAAAAAGGTATTCTCCATAAGAACAACGCCGCCCGGCGCAAGAGCCGTTTGATGAAACGCCTGGCTGCCCTGCAAAAGCAAGCCGCGGCATAAGTTTTCGCAACGTCCTTTTTTCCTGCATTTTCCAAGCGGGCGCCTCATCGCTCCCGCTTTTTATGTTATAAAAGGGATATTCTAAAAAAAGGCAACGGATGAGATGCAGAAAGGCATTCAAGGCTCACTTCCCTTGTTTATTCATCACCAACAAAAACTTTTATCATTGAAAGAGGCTGCAGAATGGGCATCCCAACATTTTAATCGCAAAATAACAGTTTCCAATATTTCTTATCTGATCCAATACGGAAGGATCAAGAGCTATGGTACTTGGGGAAGTCCCCTTGTTGATCGGGAAGAATTAGAAAACTATTACGCCAGCGTAAATAAAGAGAACCAATGGAAACAAAAGTTGGGGAAGGATATTAACTGGCGTTTATCCTTTGCGGAATACAAGGAGTTCGAAAGAACCAAGCATGTTCATCGTCTTCACCCGTACAAAGGGAAATTCATTCCCCAGCTTGTAGAGTATTTCTTAGATTCCCATGTGGATGATTTCAAAAAACAGGTTTACTTTCAACCTGGTGACATCATTTTAGATCCATTTTGCGGTAGCGGAACCACCCTGGTTCAAGCAAACGAGCTTGGATATCATGCGATTGGAATAGATATTTCATCCTTCAATGTCTTGCTAAGCAAGGTTAAGGTACAAAAGCATGATTTGAACGCCATTTTCCGAATTATCCAGGATTTATCTACAAAACTTAAGCAATTTCAAAACGATAGAGCTAATAGGATATTCGAAGAGAAACTGTTGGAAAAACTCAATCAATTTAATGCAGTTCACTTTCCGGGCACACAGTTCAAGATTCGGGTTCGGAACCGCGAGATTAATGAGGAAAGCTATGGCAAAACAAAAGAAAAGGAGTTTTTGCCCATTTATCAAAGCTTGATTGAACAATATCAAATTCAGGTTACCCAATCGAAACAAGAAACCTTTTTAGAAAAATGGTTTTTGGCGCCGGTAAGAGAAGAGATTGATTTTTTAGCTGACCAAATTCGTCAAATTGAAAAGGACGAGATTCGAGAGGTGATGATGATTATCCTCAGTCGTACGGCTCGTTCATGCCGCGCAACCACTCATGCCGATTTGGGGACATTAAAACAACCGGTGACAACGACCTATTACTGTAAAAAGCATGGCAAAATTTGTAAGCCGATTTTTTCCATTGCCGGATGGTGGCAAACTTATACCATTGATACCTTAAATAGGCTGGCTGAGTTCGATAAGATACGGACAAACACCAACCAAATCTGTTTGGCCGGAGACAGCCGCAGGATCGATATCCTCAGCGAGGTTGAGAAAATCCATCCGGATTTTGCAAGACTGTTGAGAGAAAAAAAGGTTAAGGGAATATTCTCGAGCCCTCCTTATGTTGGTTTGATTGATTACCATGAGCAACACGCTTACGCTTACGAATTATTTGGATTGGAACGCAAGGATGATCTTGAAATTGGACCTTTATTCAAAGGACAGGGAGAGGAAGCTCGCCGCTCTTATGTACAAGGAATTGTAGAAGTTTTAATGAATTGTAAAACAGTATTGAAGGAAGATTATGATGTTTTTCTCGTCGCCAATGACAAATATCAATTATACCCCAAGATAGCTTCAGCAGCAGGGATGCAGATCGTTAATCAGTTCAAACGCCCTGTCTTGAATCGGGTAGAAAAAGATCGAGAGAACCCGTATTCTGAGACAATTTTTCACCTGAAGAGTCAGTAGAATGACAATCTCACAACAACAAAGACAGCAAATTAAAGATACGATCAAAGAATGTATCCGTAAAAAATTGCGCACATACAACCCAGAGTCAAACCAGATGCCTTTTCATTACCGCTTGCTGGGCAAAGACAGAATGGCTCTTTTTTCTTTCATTCATTCCCTGAATACCACGATCGGCACTTCTATTTTTGAACCCGTTGCAGTTATCGTCGCCCAAACCAATTTCCCTGTTGTAAAGAGGCAATACACCATAGGAAACCAAATCAGCGAGGGATCACAGATCGAAATTCAACATCTCATGAATGAATTATCCCTGCAAGGGAATCCTGATAAAGAGAGCGAGCTTAGCAGGATTCGGCGAGTGTGTCAGCTAGGAGTTATGAATAAAATAAAAACAGTCAAAGCAGACCTTTTGCTTGAGAATCAAGAGGGGGTTGTGTTTTTAGTGGACATCAAAACAGCCAAACCAAATATCAGTGACTTCAAAGGATACAAAAGGATTCTGCTGGAATGGGCTGCAATTTACCTGGCGAGCTTCCCAGATGCAGTTATTCAAACCTGTTTAGCCATCCCCTATAACCCCTATGAACCAGAACCTTATGAAAGATGGACGCTGCGCGGGATGCTGGATTTGGATAAAGAACTTATGATTGGGGAAGAGTTTTGGGATTTTCTTGGAGGCCAAGGCGCTTATTTTGAGGTGTTAGATTGTTTTGAGCAGGCCGGGATTGAGCTTCGCCCTGAATTAGACGCTTATTTCAATTATGCATAAGCAGAAAGACTCGCTTTTCGGAGCGCAACAGCCAGCTCTTTGCCGCTGTTGCTGGGGTATAATTTGCCCTGGAAGGAATGGCGATGGCTTGTCCTATCCGATCCGATGAACTCAGGTTGTGGAGATGTTTAACCAAGAACAAGAGCAGATCACCAAAGCTATTCTCGGCATATTATCCCAGCAAAAGATACCGTTGGGAAGCATCGAATGGAATCCCATTCCTTTCGCCGGTAAATGGGGCATTTCGACGTCGTTCTTCCAGATCGCAGCCCAGTGGGCGCGCCAGCAACGCGCGGAGGGGCAAACCCCACTGCCGGTCCCGCAACTGGCGGCTCAGATCGCCTCGCAGGTGAGCGAAGCGTTGCGCTTGCCGAGCGGCTTTCAACGCATCGAGGCGGTGAACGGCTATCTGAACCTCTACTTCGACCCGTTGGAATTTACCCGCCGCGTGGTCGACGCCGTTCTTGAAGCAGGGGATCGTTTTGGCTGGGGAGAAACCAAGGGCAAGCGCATCCTGGTGGAGTTTTCGCAACCCAATACGCATAAGGCTTTTCATGTGGGCCATTTGCGCAATGTGGTGCTGGGAGATGCGCTGTGCAATATTTTAGAAGCAGCCGGCTATGATGTTGTCCGCGCCAACTATATCAACGATACCGGTCTGCACGTGATTAAGTGGTTGTGGAACTATCAAAAATTCCATGCCGGCGAAGAACCCGGCCAGGATAAGACGCGCTGGATGGGTGATCTCTATGCCGAGGCAAACAAGCGCCTGGAAGAGAATCCGGAGCTGGAGAGTGAAGTGCGTCAGCTCTACGCCCGTTGGGATCGTCGTGACCCTGAGGTAATGGCGCTATGGCAAAAGACCCGCCAATGGTCGTTAGAAGGTTTCGACCAGATTTACGCTATGTTGGGCGTGCGCTTTGACCACATTTTTTATGACCATGAGCTGGAAAAACCCGGCCAGGAATTGGTTGAAGAGCTGATCCGCAAAGGGATTGCGGTCGATGAACGACCCGCTGGGCCGGTGATCGTGCGCATTGACGAATTGCTGGGATTGAAAAAAGAAACTTATCGGGTTCTGGTGGTCTTGCGCTCCGATGGGACATCGCTTTATGCCACCAAAGACCTGCCGCTGGCAATCAAAAAGTTCGAGATGTTCAATCCCGATCTCTCGGTTTATGTCATCGACGTGCGCCAGTCGCTGTATCTACAACAGATCTTTAAGACTCTGGCGCTGATGGGACATCCCGAATGGGCAGAGCGTTGCTATCACTTTAGCTACGAGATCGTGAATCTGCCCGGCAATGTTACCATTGCCTCCCGCGAAGGGACGGTTGTGCTGCTGGAGGATCTGGTGCGCGAAGCGCGCCAGCGCGCTTTAGAAGTGGTGCACGAGAAGAATCCCGCCCTTTCGCCAGCCGAGATGGAGGAAGTGGCGCGGGTAGTGGCTTTAGGCTCAATTAAATATCCCATGTTAGCCCGCGATGCGACCAAGATCGTCACCTTTGATTGGCAAACCGCTTTGGACTTCAACGGGCAAGCCGCGCCGTATATTCAATATGCGCATGTGCGGGCAAATTCCATCCTGCGCAAAATGGAAGCTCCCTTACCGCCTTCGCTTTTGCCCACCCATGAACTGCACCCGACCGAGATTCAATTGATCGACTGGATCTCGCGCATTCCAGGCGAGGTGCAGCGAGCGGCGCAGGAAATGCGTCCCTTATACCTGACCAATTTAGCCTATGAACTGGCACGC